>Ga0326727_10026619_pt1 | contig 10704 bp, 10 predicted proteins | sample MB2enrmetagenome_FD_207643 | JGI IMG/M metagenome (GOLD analysis project Ga0326727, IMG submission 207643) | Lab enriched peat soil microbial communities from McLean, Ithaca, NY, United States - MB29MY | ecosystem: Environmental > Terrestrial > Soil > Wetlands > Peat | place: USA: New York... | reverse complement strand
AAATTGCCCTGTTCGTTGATGCGATAAACCGCCGCGGTCCGCACCCCCAGGCCGACCTGCGCGCCGGCCGGCACCACCGAACCTGTATCCGACGAGTTCGACCCCACCCGGCGCAGGTTCTGGTAGATCAGATCCTGGAACTCGGCCTGCCGCCGCTTGTATCCGGTGGTGGTCATGTTGGCGATATTGTTGGAGATGACCTCGACATTGGTCTGTTGCGCCTGCATGCCGGTGGCGGCGATGTCGAGCGATCGCATTGGTTTCCTCCTGCGCCTCAACTGCGCTGCTGCGTGATCTTTTCGATGGCGCCCTGTTCGCGGTCGGCCTCGGCCTGGATGAACTGCGAGACCATCTGGAACGTGCGCAGGTCGTTCATCATGCGGGTTACTTCCGCGGCCGGTTCCACGTTGCTCGCCTCCACCGAGCCCTGGATGACGTGCGGCGTGGCGACGGCGGCTGTGGTGGTGGCTTCGGCGTTCAGCAGCCGGCTGCCCTCGGCCTTCAGCTGGTTGGGGTCGGCGACCGACACGATGCCGACCTTGCCGATCTGCCCGTTCTCGCTGGAGATGGTGCCGTCGCTGGCCACCGTGATGCGGGTGTCGGCGGTGGCGAGTTGGACTTTCTTGCCTGCGGTGTCGAGCAGCGCATTGCCCTGCTCGTCCACCACCGTGCCGTCCTGGCCGAGGGTAAAATGGCCGGCGCGGGTCAGCCGTGGCCCGCCGGGGGCGAGCACGGTGAAGAACCCGTCGCCGGAGATGGCGAGGTCGAGCGGGTTGGCGGTCTGGCTGATCTGGCCGGCCTGGCGGTCGCGGTAGGTGGCGCGGTCCTGCGTGAAGACAATGGTCCCGCCGCCCGGCGGGGTGCCGCCGTGCTGGCGCGACAGCCAGTCGCTGAACAGCATTCGCTCGGCGCGGTAGCCCGGGGTGGTGGTGTTCGCCAGGTTGGCGGCGGTCACGTCCATGGCCCGGGTCTGCGCGACCAGGAAAGACAGGGCGATGTTGCTGGTATTGTCCATCGGCGGGCTCCGGTGCGGGCCGGGCGCAGGGCGGGGTCTGGTCCAGCCGCGCGCCGACCGCATGCCGGCCGAAGCGCAAGCCGCATGCCAGCGGCGCGGATGGCGGAAATCCGGCGGTCTGGCGCTGTGCCGAGCGCCGCCCCGGCACCCCGTGCCGGGCGCCGGCGGTCGCCACCCGGCAGGAAGCGCCGCCGCTTCAAGCCTTCCTTAACCGGCCTCCATCAGCATGGGCACAGCCGGGCAGGGGGCTGCGCGGAGTCTTTTCAGCCACACCGCCGGCACCCCAAGGGCCGGTGCGGGAGAGCGGCGCGATGAGCAAGGCGGCGGGTGCAGACGCTGCGGCAGAGCCGGCGAAGCCGGGCGGGCGTCGTCGTCTGCTGCTCGCCGTGCCGGTGCTGCTCGCCGGCACCGGCGCCGGGCTGTGGTTCAGCGGCGTGCTGCCGTCGCTGCTGGGCCTCGGCAACCGTGGCGACGCGCATGCGGCGACCGACGGGCATGGCGCCGCGACCGAGGGTGGCCACGCCGCCGCTGCGGCGAAGACGCCCACCTTCCTGGAAATGCCGGAGATGGTGGCCAACCTGAATTCCGTCCCCGGCCGCCGCACAAGCTTTGTTAAACTGCTGGCCCGTATCGAACTGGCCCGCCCCGAGGATGTCGCCACGGCGCAGGCCGGTATGCCCCGCCTGCTCGACCTGTTTCAGACCTATCTGCGCGAGATGCGGCCCGAGGAACTGCGCGGCTCGGCCGGCACCTGGCGCCTGCGCGAAGAACTGATCGCCCGCGCCAACATCGCCATCGCCCCCGCGCGTGTCACCGACGTGCTGTTCACCGAACTGCTGATCCAATGAGCGGTCAGGGCAGCGACGACGATCTGGCGGCCGCCTGGGGCGCGGAGGCCGCCGCGGCGGCCACGGACGGTGCCGCGGCGGTGCAGCCGCAGCGCGTGCTCAACCAGGCCGAGATCGACAGCCTGCTCGGCTTCGACGACGGACCGGCCGGCGGCGAGAGCCGCACCGGCATGCAGAAGATCATCAGCTCCGGCCTGGTCAGCTACGAACGGCTGCCGATGCTGGAGATCGTGTTCGACCGGCTGGTGCGCATCATGTCGACCTCGCTGCGCAATTTCACCAGCGACAATGTCGAGGTCGGCATCGACAATATTCTTTCCTTGCGTTTCGGCGACTATCTGAACTCCATCCCCCTGCCGGCGATGCTCGCCGTGTTCAAGGCCGAGGAGTGGGACAATTACGGCCTCATGGTGGTCGATTCCGCCATGATCTACTCGATCGTCGATGTGCTGCTGGGCGGGCGCCGCGGCACCGCCGCCATGCGCATCGAGGGCCGTCCCTATACCACTATCGAGCGCACCCTGGTCGAACGGCTGATCCAGGTCGTGCTCACCGACCTTGCCGCCAGCTTCGATCCGCTGTGCCCGGTGACCTTCCGCTTCGAGCGGCTGGAGGTCAATCCGCGCTTCGCCACCATCAGCCGGCTGTCCAACGCCGCCGTGCTGGCGCGCCTGCGCATCGACATGGAGGACCGCGGCGGCCGGCTGGAGCTGCTGCTGCCCTACGCCACGCTCGAACCCGTGCGCGAATTGCTGCTGCAGCAGTTCATGGGGGAAAAATTCGGCCGCGATTCGATCTGGGAAACCCACCTGGCCGAGGAACTCTGGAGCACCGACATCGATCTGTCCGTGGTGCTCGACGAGCAGGTGATGCGGCTGTCCGAGATCATGGCGCTGACGCCGGGCAGCCGCATCGTCCTCAATTGCGGCCCGGGCGCCTCGGTGCAGGTGCGTTGCGGCGCCACGCCGCTGTTCGAGGGCCGTGTCGGCCGCCGCAAGAACCGCGTGGCCGTGCGCATCGACCGCGAGGTGCCGCGCGTCTCCCCGGTGGAACGGTGAGCGACATGCCCGCGCGGATGAGCCAGAACCGGCGACAGGATTCTCATGATGGAATGGCTGCTGGAAACCGCGCTGCTGGTGCTGCTGGGGGCCACGCTGTTCCATGCGATGCGGCTGGAACGGGCGCTGGGCGTGCTGAAACGCGATCGCGCCGCGCTGGAGGAGCTGGTGGCCAGCTTCAACAGCAGCACCCATGCGGCCGAACAGGGCATCGAGCGGTTGCGTATAGCGGCCGAGGGGGCCGGGCGGCACGTGCAGCGCCAGGTGGAAGTGGCGACCGGACTGAAGGACGACCTGCTGTTCCTGACCGAGCGCGGCGAGCGTCTGGCCGACCGGCTCGACCATCTGGTGCGGGCCGCCCGGCCGCTGGCGCAGGATCCGCCGCCCGAGCCGGCGGCGCGCCCGCATGCCGAGGAGTCCGACCCGTCCGGCCCGCGCCTGCGCAGCCAGGCCGAGCGCGACCTGCTGCGGGCGCTGCGCACGGTGCGCTGATACGCAAGCCCGGCCGGGGCGTACTCCCCGACTCCACCAGGGGGCTTTGCCGCCTGGACCTGCTTCCTGCCTTACGGCCGGAGTGGCTGTGATGAGAATCTCCCTGCCGGTTCCTCGCCTGCTGCCGTTGACCATCGCCGCCATGGCCGCGCTGCTCGTGGTCAAGTCCGTGGCGCTGGTGCGCGCCGCGGTGCCGGCCGAGACGGCGCAGGCGGCGGCGCCGAAGCCCGCCGCCGCCCCTGCCCCCGGCCCGGTGGATGCCGAGGCGGCACGTCCCGATCCGGCCCGCGATCCGGTGCATCCGGCGGCGGCGCCTGCCGAACCGCCCCCGTTGGTTGAACCGCCCCCGCCGGTCGAGCCGCCGGTTTCGGACAGCGAGCGGGCCCTGTTGCTCGATCTGCGCGGCCGCCGCGCCGAACTGGAAACGCAGGCCGCCGCGCTGGCGGCGCGGGAGGCGGCGCAAGCCGCCGCGGAAACGCGCCTGGCCGGCCGCGTCGCCGAGCTGGGCGACCTTCAGAAGCGCCTGGAAGCGCTGGAGAGCGACCGTCGCGCCCATGACGAGGCCAACTGGCGCGGCCTGGTGAAACTGTACGAAAGCATGAAGCCGCGCGACGCCGCGGTGATCTTCAACGACCTCGACCTGCCTGTCCTGCTGCCCGTGCTCGACCGGATGAAGGAAACCAAGGCGGCGCCGGTGCTCGCCGCCATGCAGCCCGAGCGTGCCCGTCAGGTCACTGCCGAGCTCGCCCAGTTGCGCACCCGCGCCATCACGCCCGCGAGGCCCGGGCTCACCGAGGAGAAACGATGACCATGGACAAGTCGATGAACGTGCTGATCGTCGATGACTATAAGACCATGTTGCGGATCATCCGCAACCTGCTCAAGCAGATCGAGTTCAACAATGTCGAGGAAGCGACTGACGGCGCCGAGGCGTTGTCCAAGCTGCGTGCGGGCAGTTTCGGTCTGGTGATCAGCGACTGGAACATGCAGCCCATGACCGGTCTGCAGCTGTTGCAGGAAGTGCGCGCTGATTCACGGCTGAAGGCGTTGCCGTTCATCATGATCACCGCCGAAAGCAAGACCGAGAACGTGGTCGCCGCCAAGCAGGCCGGCGTTTCCAATTACATCGTCAAGCCGTTCAATGCCGAGACGCTGCGCGAAAAGATCGAAAAGGTGCTCGGACATGCCTGACACATCGCTGCCGGATGCCGCCGCGCTGCTGGCGCGATTCGACCGCATCCGGACCCGCCATCCCGATCCTGCGCCCGAGGCGGTGGCCGAAGTGGTGCGCGCGGTGCTGGCCACCATGGAGGGTGATCTGAGCGCAACGGAAACGACGTTGCTCGGCGAAGTCGCCGAGCTCGGCCGCACCATCGCCGCCGCCAAGGCAGAGATCGCCGCGCTGCGCATGGACGACATCAATGCCAGCCACATCCCCTCGGCGACCGACGAGCTGGATGCCATCGTGGCGCACACCGCCGTGGCGACCGAGTCGATTCTGGAAACCTGCGAAACGCTAGACCGGGTTGCCGGCAAGCTCTCGGCCGATACGCAGGGGGAATTGTCGGCGCTGTTGCAGGATGCCACCACCCGCATCTACGAAGCCTGCAGCTTCCAGGACATCACCGGTCAGCGCATCACCAAGGTGGTGACGACGCTGAAGACGATCGAGGCCAAGGTGGCCCATATCATTGCCGCCTTCGGTGACCGTCGCCGCGGCGGCGAGCCGCTGCCGCTGCCGGACGAGCCGCCAGCCGAAGATCTGCTGCACGGGCCGCAGCTTCCGGCCAACGCCATGGACCAGACCGATATCGACAAACTGCTGGCGAGTTTCGACTGATGCGCGCCGGGGCCGTCCTGCTGGCGCTGGCCCTGGTGGTACCGGTGGCCGTCCGGGCCGCACCGCCGGCCGGGCCGGCGGCGCCCGTCGCCGCGCCGGTTTCTCTTGCTGCGCCGGTTCCGCTCGTGACCCGGCAACAACCGCCCGGTCCTGCCGTCGGTCCCGCTGGCGGGGCGACCGCATCCATGCGTACCGGCGACCATCCAGGTTTCGGCCGAGTGGTGTTCGAGCTTCCTGCCGCAGCCAGATGGACTCTGGACCGGGCCGGCGACCGGCTGACCGTGCGGTTTACCGGCGCCGACCCGGTGGCTGGGGCACGGCCGCCGCGCAACGTGCGGTCGTTGACCGCTGCCGGGGGCGCGGCCGAGCTGGTGCTGGCGCCCGGAGCGCAGGTCCGGCCGATCCGCATGGGCAACAGGCTGGTGCTGGATCTGCTCGATCCTGCCGTCCCGCCTGACGCCGCCTCCCAGCCCAAAGCGCCACCGGTGCTGGCTTCGCCGGCACGGCCGGCGGCCCGCCCCGCCGTGCCGGCGGCAAAACCGCCGGTGGTCGCCGCACGGCCTGCCGCCGCGTCCGCATCGGCACGCCTGGCCGCGCCTTTGCCGCTCGTGTCCCCGCCGTCATCTGCCGATGCTTCCCGCGGCCCACCTGCCGCTGGCCCGGCTTCTCCTGGCCCGGGTCTGGTCCCGTCATCGCCTGCCGTTGCTCCGGCCGTCCCGCCGGCGCCGCCTCCGGTTGCATCCGCTTTGCCTGTCGTGGTGGAGCAGGCGCTCGCCGGCCCCGTGCCGGCCGGTCCGGTTGCGCTCGCCGCCGCCGCCGCTGGCACGGATCCGGCGATTCTGCTGCCCTTCGCCGCCGGCACCGCCGCCGCCGCGTTCCGCCGCGGCGATCAGGGTGTGCTGGTGTTCGACGAGCGACGCCCGATCGACGTCGCGGCGCTGCACGCCGACCCGGTATTCGGTGCCGCGGAGATTCGGCTGTTTCCCGGCGCGACGGTGCTGCGCTTCGGTCTGCCCGCCGGCCGGACGCTGCGCCTGGCGCGCGGCGAGGCGGGCTGGACCATCAGGATTGGGGACGACCCCACGCTGCGCCCGATCCGTCCCGACCTCGATACCGGCAGCGGGAGCCCGCGGCTGCGTCTGCCGGCCGGGCAGGCCGGGCGCAGCGTCGTGGTGCCGGACCCTTTGACCGGTGTGCCGCTTCTGGTCGGCACCCAGCGCGAGCCGGGCCAGGGCATCGCGGTGTCCCGCAGCACCCCTGAGTTCACTCTGTTGCCGACCTGGCAGGGGGTGGCGGTGGCTGCCATCTCGGATGCGCTGGTTCTGCACGAGGCGCCGGACGGGTTCGTGCTCGCCTCCGCTCAGCCGCGCGGCGGGCTGGCGCTGGCGAAGCCGGATGCCGACCTCGCCGCGCTGGATGACGCCATGCGGCTGACCCGGCGCTTCGATTTTCCCGCCCTGCCGGTGCCGGCGCTGCTGCGCCGCCTGCAAAGCGCGGTGACAGGCAGCGCGGCGGCGCCGGCCGGCATGCGCACCGCGCCCCGCATCGCGACGGCCCAGGCCATGCTGGCCCTGGGCCTCGGCGCCGAGGCCCAGGGCCTGCTGTCGCTCGCTGTTACCACCGACCCGCGCGCTGCCGACGACCCCGACCTGATCGGCCTGTCCGCCATTGCGGCCCTGCTCGCCGGCCGGACCGAGGACAGTGCCGGTCTGGACGACCCGCGTCTGACCGGCACCGACGAGGTGGTGCTGTGGCGCGGCCTGCGCGCCGCCACGCTGCGCGAGGGCGCCCCCGATGCCGCCGCGGTGCTGGCCGCCGAGTTTCGCCTGTTGCTGGCCTATCCGTCCCCGCTGAAATCCCGCCTGCTCCCGCTGGCGGCCGAAACCATGGCGTTGGGCGGCGAAGCGGAGGCGGCGCAACGCCTGATCGAGACGCGGCCCGACGATACCGGGCTTGATTTCGCCCGCGCCCTGCTGGCCGAGAAGCGGGATCGCCCGGCGGCGCTGGCGATCCTGGACCGTCTGGCGCAGTCGCCCGACCGCCTGGAACGCGCCCGTGCCGCGCCGCGCGCCGTGGAACTGCGCCTTGCCGGCGGCGAGATCACGCCGGCCGCCGCCGCCGATGCCATGGAAAAGTTGCTGTTCGCTTGGCGCGGCGATGCTCGCGAGGTGGCGCTGCGCCTGCGCGTCGCCGATCTGCGGGCCCAATCGGGCGCACCGCGCGCGGCGCTCGCCCTGTTGCGCGAGGCGGCCGAGGCGATGCCCGAGGCGCGTGACGCGCTGCGGGCCCGCATGGCCCCGATTTTCGCGGCGGCGCTTGCCGCCGACGCCAAGACGCCGATGCCGCCGCTCGATCTGGTGGCGCTGGCCGAGGAAAATCCCGACCTGATCGCCGAGGGAGAGCCCGGCCTGGCGCTGGCGACGCGGCTGGCGGATCGCCTGGCCGCGCTCGACCTGCCGCGCCGGGCCGCTCCCGTGCTGGAGAAGCTGGTCGCTGCCGCTGCGCCCGGTGTGGTCCGTGCCGAACTTGGCGGCCGGCTCGCCGCCACCCGCTTATTGCTGGGCGACACCGCCGGTGCGCTGTCGGCGCTGAGTGCCACCGCGGCCGATTCGCTGCCGCCGCCGGTGCTGGAATCGCGCGTGATGGTCTGGGCGAGCGCCACCGCTGCCCAAGGCGATGCCACCCGTGCCGCTGCCGCGCTGGAGGCGCTGGATACGCCGGCCGCGATGGAGCAGCGCGGGGAGTTGCTGGAAAAGGCAAAGGACTGGAAGGGGGCGACCGCCGCGCTGCGCCGTTACGCCGACCGCATCGTGCCTGCCGAAGGCGCACTGACCGAGGCGCAGGCGGGCACGTTGCTGCGCCTGGCCGCTGTAGCTTCGCAAGCGGGCGACTCGGCGACCCTGGAGCAGTTGCGTGGCCACGATCTTGCCCGCCTGCCGCAGGGTCGCACCGCCGACATGCTGCGCCTGCTGACCGCGACGCCGGTTCAACTGCCCGAAGACTTGCCCCGGGCCCGCCGCGAGGCCACGCTGGCCAGCGGTTTGCTGGGAGCGACGGCTCGCTAAACAAGGTTCCAAGGGCCATTGGCCCTTGGTGGGGTGCAGGGGCGAAGCCCGTCGCGCCGAAGGCGCGCTCCGCGCGGGGTGGGACTCGAGGCAACGCCCCGCCAGGGCAGCGGTCCCGGCCTTAACTTGGGCAAAACGAATCGCCGCGGTGCCGGCATGCATAATTCGTAGGGCGCCGGCCCCATTTGTGCTTGCGCCCCCCCCCCTTTTTCTCCATGTTCCGCCGCCTTGGCCCCCGGGGGCGCGCGCATGCGGCTCGCGCCCACCAGGCCGTCTGCTGGTTATGGAGGGATGCGCGATGAACGCACTCACGCAACTGGGGATGGTCTCGGATTTCCCGAGCGATAACCAGACGACTGAAATCCGTTCCTCGGGTGCCGAGGACGATCGCAAGGACTATTTCGTCGAGCGCGACGGTATGCGCTTCGCCGGAACGCATCTGCTGGTGGACCTGTGGGGCGCCAGCAAGCTCGACGACCCGGACCACATCGACGCCGCTCTGCGCGATGCGGCGCTGTCGGCCGGGGCCACGATCCTGCACAGCCACTTCCATCACTTCACGCCGAATGGCGGCGTGTCGGGCGTGGTGGTGCTGGCGGAGAGCCACATCTCCATCCACACTTGGCCGGAGCGCAACTTCGCCGCGGTGGATGTGTTCATGTGCGGCGCCTGCGACCCGTACCTGTCTGTGCCGGTGCTGCAACGCGCCTTCACCCCCGCGACCGTGCAGCTCGACGAGCAGCGCCGCGGGCGCGCCGCCTGATTCCAGCCTGATCGGAGACAAGCGCGGGCGGGTGCCGGCCGGCGCCCGCCCGCGCTGCGTGAGGAGACGCAAGATGGCCACCGATTCGTGGGTGAACGAAACGCTTTACGCCGCCTGGGGCCAGCGTTTCCGCGTGGTGCGCGAACTGGCCCGCGTGCAGAGCGACTTTCAGGACATCATGATCTTCGAAAGCGAGACCCACGGGCGGGTCATGCTGCTCGACGGCGTGGTGCAGATCACCGAAGGCGATGAATTCGTCTACCAAGAAATGATTGCGCATGTTCCGCTGCTCGCCCATGGCGCGGCACGTAACGTTCTGATCATCGGCGCCGGCGACGGCGGCGTGCTGAAGCGCGTGCTGCAGCACCGCACCGTGACGCGCGCGGTGATGGTGGAGATCGACGGCGAGGTGATCCGCCTGTCGAAGCAATTCCTGCCCGGGATCGGCGGCGCTTCCTGGACCGATCCGCGCGCCGAGGTGATCGTCGGCGACGGCATCGATTATGTGCAGCGGGCTCCGGACGCGGCTTTCGACGTGCTCATCGTCGATTCGACCGATCCGATCGGCGTCGGCGAAGTGCTGTTCACCGATGATTTCTACGCCGGCGCGGCCCGTATCCTGGCGCCGGGCGGGCTGATCGTGAACCAGTGCGGCGTGCCCTTCATGCAGGCCGACGAACTTCACGAAACCAGCCTGCGGCGGGCCAGGTTCTTTCCGCATGTCGGCGCCTATGTCGCGGCGGTGCCGACCTATGTCGGCGGCTTCATGACGCTCGGTTTTGCCGCCAAGGCGGCGGGGCTGGATGCGGTGCCGGTGGAAACCGTCCGCGCGCGCGCCGACTCGGCCGGTATACTGGGCAGCACCAAGTATTGGTCGCCGGAAGTGCATTGGTCGGCGTTCCGGCTGCCGCCTTATATCGCCCGACATCTGCCGCCGCTGGACTGAAGGCGAAAGCGCCCGGACTCGCCCGAGCGGGGAACGCGCCTTGGGCCCTTCCTTCGAGGGCGGGGCGTAGCCCCGCGCCCCACCATGGGCTTCGCCCCTGGACCCCACCAAGGGCCATTGGCCCTTGGAACGCATTGCTTACGCAAGCTGCGCCGTCGGCTGCTGCCGAACGGACTGTATTGAGCATGTACGTGTGACCCGTGCTTTGCTCAACGATCCCGTCGCCGTGCTGCGCAAGGTATTTTCCTGAGATCAGGGTGGTCGGGCGCTCGCGGCGGAAACTTGTTGTTGCGTCGCGCCATCGATCCCGGCTAGAAGGACCGCGGGTCACGCCCCCCCACCGGGGCGCTTCTCTTCTGTAAGGGAGAGCGATCATGGTGATCGCCGCCGCCAGGCCGGACACCCGTCCGGCCAACCCCCATTTCTCATCCGGTCCCTGCGCGAAACGGCCCGGCTGGTCCGTCGCCGCGCTCGAAGGCGCGCTGCTCGGCCGCAGCCACCGCGCCAAGGAGCCGAAGGCGCGCCTCGCCGAGCTGATCGAGCGCTCGCGCCGCATCCTCGGCATGCCCGCCGACTGGCGCCTGGGCATCGTGCCGGCCTCCGATACCGGCGCGGTCGAAATGGCGCTGTGGTCGCTGCTCGGCGCCCGTCCCGTCGATGTGCTGGCCTTCGAGAGT
>Ga0326727_10026618_pt1 | contig 10704 bp, 9 predicted proteins | sample MB2enrmetagenome_FD_207643 | JGI IMG/M metagenome (GOLD analysis project Ga0326727, IMG submission 207643) | Lab enriched peat soil microbial communities from McLean, Ithaca, NY, United States - MB29MY | ecosystem: Environmental > Terrestrial > Soil > Wetlands > Peat | place: USA: New York... | reverse complement strand
CCAACTCGCCGGCGACCAGCATCATGTCCGCGCCCAGCGCGTCGACCAGCTCACGGGCGGCGTCGGGGTCGAAGCGGATGCCGCGCCCCTCAGCCTCGGCGGTGACCCAGCGGACCGCATCGGACTCGGCCACGCGGGCCAGCTCGACCATGCCGCAGGCGTCGCCCAGCGTCTCGCGGATTCGTTCGTAGCGCTCCTTGTCCTGATAGTCCATGCGGCGCAGGTCGGTGGGGATGCGCAGGTGGTCGGCGACGAAGAGCAGGACGGCCTGCGGATTGGGACTGCGGAAGTAGGTGTCGATGGCGGCGAATTCGGCTTTTTTGGAGCCGCGGCCGTAGAGCAGCTTGAGGCTGCGCACAAAGATGACCTGGAAGGGCGCCATCAGCGACGGCGTCTGCGCGCAGTCGAGGATGTCGAAGATGGGGGTGTCGGCGAGGTCGAAGTCGTGCAGCGAGAAGTCGCGGGCCTCGGGCGGCGCGAGCGCGGCCAGGATGCCCTGACGGCAGCGCTGATAGAGGAAGGCCTCGTCGCCCAGCAGGACGTAGCCGGGGCGCAGGGTCGCGGGCGAATTGATCTCCGCTAGAAAACGGTCTGTCGATGCGAAGCTCTTGAGCGAAGCGGCGCGGGAAGGATTGGCGGAGGGTGCGGGCATCAGAAGGACTCCAGCATATCGCCGACCAGCGCCTGGGCGAAATCGCGGGCCAGGCGGTTGACTGCGGCAGGATCCTCGCGCAGGAAGCCGGTAAGGTCCTGCGTGGACTGGTACTGCTCGCGGTAGCTGAGCGCGTCGTTCTGGTAGAGGACGCGGCCATCGCGCGCGGTGAGCACGACTTTGACCGTCAGGGTGACCAGGTAGCTGGAGGTCTCGCCGCTGGTGGAGTCGTAGGTCAGCGGCACCGAGGTCTGGGTGAGGATGGTGCCGCTGAGAACGGCGTCGGCGTCGGCCGTGCTGCTGGTGAGAACGCGGTAGCGGGTGCGTGTGTCCAGCTCGCGGACGACGGCCTGGGTGAGCGCCATCTCGCTGTGGTAGGCCTGGGAATGCGTGGCGAAGACAGGCACGGCAATTGTGCGCACGTTGGCTGGAATGTGCGTGGCCGAGCCGACGGAGTGGTAGCCGCAGCCGGAGGACAGAAGCGCAAGGGTCAGGGGGACCAGGCAGGAGAGACGGCGCGCCGCGGTGGGGGACAGGATGCGCATTCGAGGTGGTTCTATTGTCGCACTGAGGGGAGGGGTTTCAGGTGGGTGTCTTTGCAGTGTGCCCAATTATTCAATGTGGGGCGGGCGTCTCCGGGGCAAGCAGATGATGAGGCGACCCGTAGGCCGCCTCATGGTTTTTCTGAACTGGTGTAGGTCTATGCAGGGCTGGGGCGGCCTTCGCCATAGCCCGGCTTGCGGCCTGCCTCGGGTTTGATGACCTTCTGGCCTTCGCCTGGCCCGGGGTCTGCGTAGGCCAGCGGCGACTTGAAGGGCGGCAGCTCCTTGCCCTCGATGATGAGGTCGATCTCCGCCCGGTCGAGGGTCTCGCGTTCCAGCAGCGCGGCTGCCATGCGGTGCATAATGTCGGCGTTCTCCTCGAGAATCTTGTAGGCCGACCGGTAGCCCTCGTCGACAAAGGCGCGCACGGCCACGTCGATCTGCTTTGCGGTGTCGTCGGAGTAGTCACGCATCTGGGCGATGTCGCGGCCCAGAAAGACCTCCTGCTCCTTCTTGCCGTAGGTCAGCGGGCCAAGGTCGCTCATGCCGTACTCGCAGACCATCTTGCGGGCAAGCTCCGTGGCGCGAACGATGTCGTTGCCAGCTCCCGTCGTCTTGCGGTTCATGAAGATCTCTTCGGCGCAGCGTCCGCCCATCAGGATGGCGAGCTGGGTGTCCAGGTAGTCCTTGGTGACGGTGTGTTTGTCCTCCTCCGGCAGGTGCATGGTGACGCCCAGTGCCATACCGCGCGGTATGATGGTGACCTTGTGCAGCGGGTCGGAGTGGTGGCGCTTGGCCGCGACCAGGACGTGACCGGCCTCGTGGTAGGCGGTGTCCTTCTTGTCGTCGTCGGAGAGCAGCATGGACTTGCGCTCGGCGCCCATCAGGACCTTGTCCTTGGCAACCTCGAAGTCAAACATATGCACGGACTTGCGGTTGTAGCGTGCAGCGGTAAGGGCGGCCTCGTTGACCATGTTGGCCAGGTCGGCCCCGGAGAAGCCCGGAGTCCCGCGGGCCAGGATGTTCAGGTTGACGTCCTCGGCCATGGGGACCTTCTTGCAGTGCACGCGCAGCACCTCTTCGCGCCCGCGAATGTCGGGGCGATCGACCACCACGCGGCGGTCGAAGCGGCCGGGGCGAAGAAGCGCGGGATCCAGCACGTCGGGTCGATTTGTGGCGGCGATCAGGATGACGCCGTCGTTGGACTCGAAGCCGTCCATCTCCACCAGCAGTTGGTTGAGGGTCTGCTCACGCTCGTCGTGTCCGCCGCCCAGGCCTGCGCCGCGGTGACGGCCCACGGCGTCAATCTCGTCGATGAAGATGATGCAGGGGGCGTTCTTCTTGCCCTGCTCGAAGAGGTCGCGCACACGGCTGGCGCCGACGCCGACGAACATTTCGACGAAGTCTGAGCCGGAGATGCTGAAGAACGGAACGTTGGCCTCGCCGGCAACCGCGCGGGCCAGCAGCGTCTTGCCGGTGCCCGGGGGCCCGACCAGCAGAACGCCCTTGGGGATGCGGCCGCCCAGGCGCTGGAACTTCTGCGCCTCGCGCAGGAACTCGATGATCTCCTTGAGCTCTTCCTTGGCCTCATCCACGCCGGCCACGTCCTTGAAGGTGATCTTCTTCTGCTGCATGGAGAGCAGCCGGGCGCGGGACTTGCCAAAGCTCATGGCCTTGTTGCCGCCGGACTGCATCTGGCGCAGCAGGAAGAACCACAGCAGGATCAAGGCAATAAACGGCGCGATACTGATCAGCGCGGAGAGCCACGCGTTGGAGTTCGGGTCCTTGATGGTGATGACAACGCCGTGGTCGTTCAGAATCTTGTACATGTCCGGGTAGTTGGACGGAACGACGGTGCGGAACTGGTCCTTATTGGTGTAGTGGCCCACCAGCGTTGAGCCGTCGATGGTGACATCGGCCACCTTGCCTTCGTCAGCTTTACTGAGCAGGTCGGTAAAGGTGACAGCCGTCTCATGCACGGCGCCCATGGGTTTGGCGACAAACTCGTAGAGACAGATGACACCGGTGAACAGGAACACCCAGATTACAAGTTGTTTGACGGTCGAGTTCAATCGCGTTTCCTCATTCCTCCGCCCTGAAGCGCCCGGTTGCAGCGACACTACGGTGCGGCCATCGACCTGGCAGGCAGACGCTTGCGCGCCGGCACCTGCTCATTGTTAGACGCTCACGCTGGACTATAGGTTCCAGGTCATCGGCTGAAGTTGCCCTCCCGGCCCAGCGCCGGTGCGCGTCAGATAGAAAGATTCTACTCTGAGCGGGGGCGGAATGATGCAGAGAAACGGTTACAAAGCAGATGGAGTTCAGCGCCAGCTTGTCCCAATTTGACCACTTCATGGCGTTCTCGATGCTTCGCGGATAAGCGCGTCCCAAGGGGTTAGAGCGGTTAGCTGTTCTTCGGGCCCTTCGGCGGAGCTTCGCGGAAGAGGCGAAGTTCGCGCGCAGAGCGCTCTGCGCGCAACTGGCTAGGCAGGTGGAGGCTGGAGCCGCGGCGCGCGGCGACAGGGCGGTCTTCGGGGTTCGAGTCTGGCGAGAGGCCGGCCAGCGCCAGCAGCCGTGCGGTCTCGTCGAAGCTGAGGCGCGCACCGAGCTGACGTGCGGCGGCGCGCACCACGCGGCGGCGCAGCGCGGGGTCCAGCACACGCAGGCGGTCGATCTCGAGGGCGACGGAGCTGGCGTCGGATTCGCCGGGCGCGGTGCTCACCGCGCGTCCCCCTCCGCGGACGGGTTTGCCGGGCAGCAGGAGCTGCGACAAGATGCGGCTGAGTTCCGTCTGCCAGCGCGCCTCGTCCTCGCGCGCCAACTCGGCCAGGTTGGCCAGCGCCTGGTCGATGGCGGGGTTCTCCGCGCGCAGAACGGGCAGGACGCAGTGGCGGATGCGGTTGCGCGTGAAGGCCTGGTCTGCATTGGAAGAGTCTGTGCGCCAGGGCTGGTTGCGCGATTCGAGGAAGGCGACAAGGTCGGCGCGGCGGACGGCCAGCAGCGGGCGCAAAATCCTGCCGGTGCCCACGGGAACGCGATCTGCGGGCTGTGGACCGTGGGCCTTGATCTGTGGGCCCTGAGGTGTGAGCTTTGAGCCGGAACTTGGGCTGGATTCGACCAGCAGGCAGGGATGGATGCCGCTCAATCCCTCGGTCCAGGCTCCGCGCAGCAGCTTCATCAGGACGGTCTCGGCCTGGTCGTCCAGGGTGTGCGCCGTGAGCACCGAGTCGGCGTGGCCCTCGGCGATGAGCTGCCGGAAGTGGTCGTAGCGCAGGTTGCGCGCGGCCTCCTCAATGGTCTCGGGCTGGCCGGTGGCGCGCGAATGGGCAATGCGGCCGGGAACGCTGGCGTGGCGGATATGCAGCGGAACCTCAAGACGCGCGCAGAGCGCCTCGACAAACGCAAGGTCGGCATCGGCGTCGGCGCCGCGCATGCCGTGGTGGACGTGGACCGCCGATAGTCCCACGCCGAGCGCGTTGCGCGGCTGCGCGTTGGCGGCGTCGAGCAGCAGCAGCAGCGCCACCGAGTCCGCGCCTCCGGAGACGGCGGCGCAGATGCGGTCTCCGGGGAGGATGTGGCTGCGGTTCAGCGTGGGCTCGCGGTTTGCCATCGAGACTTATGGTACTGCGCGACGCCGCTGCGGATGTGGTTGGCGGCAGATTTACGGCTCAAGTCGCGGCACTCTTGTTATACTTCGTGGGCTATGCGAGTCTTTGTGATTCTTCCGGCGGCTGGGATTGGGACGAGGATGTCCGTGGGCAGCGGTGTGGGCGGCGCGTCCACTCCGAAGCAGTTTCTAACCATTGCAGGCGTGCCCGTGCTGGTGCACTGCCTGCGCGCGTTTCTCGCGGTCGAGCGCGTGCAGGCCGTCTATGTCGCGGTGCGCGGGACGGAGATCGAGCGCGTGCAGGCGCAGATTGCCCACTTCGGACTGGGCAACAAAGTCCATGTGGTCGAGGGGGGCGACCAGCGCCAGCAGTCGGTCTCGAACGCGCTGGCGCTGCTCGTCGCCGAGAACGGCTGCACCGACGACGACGTGGTGCTGGTGCACGATGCGGCGCGGCCTCTGATCGACGCAGCCACCATCGAGCGCACCATCGATGCCGTCGCCGAGCACGGCGCGGCCATCGTCGGCCTGCCTGCGGTGGACACCATCAAGCAGGTGGAACGCACAGCGCACGGCGCCATCGTGACCGCGACCATTCCGCGGGAGAGGATTGTGCAGGCGCAGACGCCGCAGGGAGCGCGCTGCGGGCTGCTGCGGCGGGTCTTCGCCGAGGCCGAGGCAGACGGCTTCGTGGGCACCGACGAGTCCAGCCTGCTGGAGCGCGCCGGCATCGAGGTGGCCGTGGTTGCGGGCACGGCCAGAAACCTCAAGATCACGCAGCACGGAGACCTGGAGTTGGCCGAGTTCTACCTGCGACAGGGAAAGACCTAACACCGATGGACACCGACGAGCACCGATCCAGGACAAAGATGGATACTAATGAAAGACAACTTCGGGGCAAGCATGATGATCTTACGCAGAAGATCATTGGTGTTTTTTACGATGTTTACAACGAGTTGGGCTGTGGGTTTCTTGAGTCGGTCTATTGTGAGGCAATGCGGCTTGCTTTAGGCCAGGCCGGATTGAAGGTTCAGACCGAAATGCCGATTCCGGTTTGGTTTCGCGGTGAGTTGGTTGGAGTTTTCAGGGCTGATTTGGTTGTAAATGATGTTGTTCTGATTGAATTGAAAGCCTGTGAAGCGCTTGTTCGTGAACACGAATCGCAGACCTTACACTATCTGAGAGCTACAGAGATTGAGGTTGCATTGTTGATGAACTTCGGACCGAAGCCCCAGTTCAAACTGTTGGTGATGGATAACGAACTCAAGAAACCTAAAGAAAAATCGGTTTCATCGGTGCCGATCGGTGTTAAGCCTTTAGTAGACGCTGAGGTGCTCTCGTGAGTATGCGGATCGGCTACGGCTTTGACTCGCACGTCTTCCAGGCGGGCATTCCGCTCATCATCGGCGGACTGGCCATCGAGCACACCGAAGGCCTCGCCGGCCACTCCGACGGCGACGTGCTGCTGCACGCCATCACCGATGCGCTGCTGGGCGCGGTCTCGGCGGGCGACATCGGCAGCTTCTTTCCTCCCAACGATCCGCGCTGGAAGGGCGCTGCCTCCAGCGTCTTCCTGCAGACGGCGCTGGAGGAGGTTGCAACCGCGGGCTATCGCATCGTCAACGTCGACACGGTGCTGATCCTGGCGCGGCCCAAGATCGCGCCCATCGCCGGAGAACTGCGCGAGCGCGTCGCCCAGTTGCTGGGCGTCAAGCCCGGCGAGGTCGGCATCAAGGCCAAGACTCCCGAAGGCCTGGGACTGGACAACACGGCCGTGGCGCATTGCACCGTGTTGTTGGAGAGCCTGAAGGCGCCCGATCCGCTGGCTCACATGGTCGCGACCGCGGAGGCTGGATCGGAAGAGGAGCTGAACGCGATCGTCGAAGGGCTGATCGGCGGACGGCACGATGTCACCGCGCTGGGACGCAAGAAGCCGTTCGACACGGACGATCTAACATAAGTTGATTTGGGCCGGCGAAATTTTTCAGCGGGAGATTGCGATTTGAGCGGTGCGGTGGGAGCGGAGTTTTCAGCCGTGGTGACGGACATCCGTCTGCAGTCGCGCGAGGGCGCGGCGGTGCGCTGGCGGATGACGCTGAGCCGCACGGAATTTGCCGTGGGCGATGTGGGCGTGCTGCGGGCGGTCTCGCGCGGCGGAACGCGCATCCAGGTCCCCGTGCTGGCGGTCGTCGCGGACGAGGCGAGCGACCTGTGGCACGTGGTGGAGAAACCGCTGGCCGCCGGAACCGACGTGGTGGGTCAAGTCACCCGCTGAGCGGGGCCTATTGCGACGGGTGCCCCATTCATCGCGGTTTTATCGCGATGAGTGGGATTGCTGTGCTGACTCTCGTCGGCGAGCGGGCCCTTGCGGGGGTTGGCGGTTGACGCAGGCGTCCGAGGTTGCGCGGAGGTCCGATCACCCATCTCAGAAGCGAGATGTGGGGCACCCGGCTGATTCAGATCTAATGATTATTTTGTAGATCTCTATACATACTATGATGTATTCTCGCTTCTGTGACAGAGCAACCCAAGATGAACGTGTCAGGTGTCCGTCGACTTCCGAAGCGGGGACTGCCCTCTGACTTGACTATTTACAGTGGAACCGCCGAACAGCTTCTCCGTTCGCTGGATCCCGCGATCAAGTTCGACCTCATCATCAGTTCTCCCCCGTACAACATCGGAAAACCGTATGAACAAAAGACCGAACTCGCTCTATATCTCAGGCAGCAATCCCAACTGATTGATTTGATGGTTTCACGCCTGTCTACGTGTGGGAGTATCTGCTGGCAAACGGGCAATTATGTGCAGAATGGTGGAAAGACCAAGGGTAGAATTTTCCCGTTAGATTTCTTGTTCGTCTCACTGTTTCAGAAACACGATCTACAACTTCGCAACCGGATCATATGGCATTTTGGCCATGGTCTCCATTGCAAGCACAGGTTCAGCGGTCGTTATGAAACTATCCTGTGGTACACGAAAAGTGATGATTACATATTCAATCTGGACGATGTCCGAATCGAATCTAAATATCCAGGGAAGACTTCCTATAAAGGGCCTAATAAGGGTCACCTCTCCGGAAATCCAATGGGAAAGAACCCGGAAGACTTTTGGGTCTTCGAGGACGTGTGGGATATTCCGAACATCAAGGGAAATCATATCGAAAAGACCACGCATCCATGTCAATTTCCCATTGGCCTCGTCGAACGGCTAATACTAGCGCTGTCTAGGAAAGGAGGGCTCGTCTTTGATCCGTATGCTGGCGTGGCGTCGACCGGGGTCGCGGCTGCTCTACACGAACGAAAATTCCTAGGGGCTGAGATACGCAATGACTATAGCGTTGTGGGTAAGAAACGTATGCTAGACGCAGTGAATGGCAAGCTGAAATACCGCTCCCACGACACGCCGATTTACGATCCCAGTCGGTCTAAGCTATCTCAAAAACCTACGCGGTAAAGGACGGGTATTTTTTTCGGATATGTTTCACGAGGTCGAGGTGGAACTTCTTCCATCCCTGTGATCCGACATAGTTCTGCTTTAGAGTCTTCGATTTCCAATCAAATCCCTTAAGTGCCTGGATGTATTTATGACATTTGTCTGGCGACTTAGTCGCCGGGTCATTAGCCAGCATTGACTTCAACAGCTTTAGGAAAGCTGTAACGCCTCTGTTAGTTGCGATGACGTACTCTGATGGAGTGTCCCATTCATCTTTGAATGTGGTTCTCACCAGTGAAAAATAGTTCGCTAGATAGGTTACATAATCTGCTGGTGTGTTGGTTGGGAATACATTTCGCAGCTCACCCTTCGGGCCAACCAGCCCCTTTAGGTCATAGCCGGAGACACCCTTCAAGGTCAAGGTTTGCTTGCCAAGATCGAGCACCCTCAGTTTCTTCTTGAATGGACTTCGTTGTGCTAGGTCCACTGCAACACGTATAGCCATTAGTTTGCTGTCTTTTTGGCAAATCGAGTCGTCCTTTTCGTATTGCAAGTATGCTACGAGATTTGGATCCATTCGCCTCGAATTATCATTGATTGCGACGAAAGTATTTTGCTTTTGTTTTTTGGACAGTCCCTTAACTCCGACTACTGCGAGGTTGAACTCTTGCCGTGTCGCTATTGGCGTTTCTGCAAACCCGAAGAGTCGATGTTGGCCGTCTAGTAGCTCCATGGTTCCGTATGCTAAGGGTATAGATAACACTACAAGATCGTGCGCTCCGGTCGTCAGCGTAAGTGCCTTAGACGTTAGGTTTTCAATTTTTGCAGACTTCTCCAATTCGTATACGGAAACTTTTGTTTCGTCGAGGCTAACAACGATATTTGTAGGAAGAAGTGCATCATATTTCGAAACGAACTTCCTAATACCTGGCAATCTTTTCTTGGAAACCATGCGCTGATAGGCTTCAGCGTTTCCGATTGCTCGCCTAAATAAACAACATGTCTTCAGTAGTCGTTCTGGGCTCATTGAGAACATAAAGAGTTCTGTAGGGGAGCTCGACGTGGGCTGCTTGATGCGGATGGCGACGACATTGACGGTAGTTTTGTCCTCTTTAGTTGTGAGGCCGAGCGAGTTAATAATCTCGTATCTAGCGTAATCACGAATCGCATCTGTCAATGCGTCGTAATATGCAAGTTCGTTATCCGTCCAGACGCACACGCCTGCGGCTTTAGCAGCCTTTATCTCGCTGGCGTCGACTTCGTAGCCGGTCATCGTTAGAATCGTGGCGTCTGCGTGCGCCGCTGCGGCGAGAAGTTTCAGGTCGCTGATGTGCGCGCTAAACCCACCGGCGATCTTTCCAGCTTTATTGGATCCGACAATTGTGACGCCGAGGGTCTTGTCGCGCGCCCAGAGGTCTAGCGGACGAGTCTTCTCGTGTACCGTTACCTCAAATTCTTTTGTCGTGGAAGAGTTCGGAAGGCTCTCGAATCCCGCCCTCTCGAAAAGACTTCCAACTCGCTGATTAAGTTTAGGCCCCTTCTCGTTATCGACCTGAGCGCTCAAAATATCCTCCACAAGAGCTTGTGGCGAGTCTCAATATCTGTGGATGCAAAGTCAAGGAAAGTTTGCTTATTCCACGGTGACGGATTTGGCTAGGTTGCGGGGCTGGTCTACGTCGCAGCCGCGGCGGACGGCGATGTGGTAGGCGAGGAGTTGGAGGGGGACGACCTCCAGGATGGGCAGGAGCAGCTCCGGGGCGGGGGGGATGTGGATGGTGTGTTCGACGAGCTGAGCGATCTGGCGGTCGCCCTCGATGGCGATGGCGATGACGCGGCCGGAGCGGGCGGTGACCTCCTGAATGTTGCTGAGGGTCTTCTCGTACTTGAGGACGGAGGCTGGGTCGGACGGGTCCTGGGTGGCGATGACAACGACGGGGAGGGTCTCGTCGATGAGGGCGTTGGGGCCGTGCTTCATCTCGCCGGCGGGGTAGCCCTCGGCGTGGATGTAGGAGATCTCCTTGAGCTTGAGCGCGCCCTCCAGCGCGATGGGGTAGTGGATGCCGCGGCCGAGGAAGAGGAAGTCGTTGGAGGTGTGGAAGGCGCGGGCGAGAATCGCGCACTGGTCATCCACCGAACGCAAAAGCTCCTCAAGTTTACTGGGAATGCGAGAGAGTTCGGCGACGAGCTGGATGGATTCGGCGTCTGACACGGTGCCGCGGAGCTGGGCCATGTGGAGCGCGAGGAGGAAGAGCGCGGTGAGCTGGGCGGTGAAGGCCTTGGTGCTGGCCACGCCGATCTCGGGGCCGGCGTTGGTGGTGATGGTCCCCTGGGCCTCGCGGGAGACTGCGGCGCCGACGACGTTGCAGATGGCGATGGTGCGGGAGCCAAGGGCGTGCAGCTCGCGCTGGGCGGCGATGGTGTCTGCCGTCTCGCCGGACTGGGTGATGAGCAGGCCGATGGAGGCGGGGTCG
>Ga0326727_10026617_pt1 | contig 10705 bp, 8 predicted proteins | sample MB2enrmetagenome_FD_207643 | JGI IMG/M metagenome (GOLD analysis project Ga0326727, IMG submission 207643) | Lab enriched peat soil microbial communities from McLean, Ithaca, NY, United States - MB29MY | ecosystem: Environmental > Terrestrial > Soil > Wetlands > Peat | place: USA: New York... | reverse complement strand
CACGGCTGTTTAAGTTCAAGTCATGTTGGTCGTCACTCACATAGATATGTTTGCGCACAGGATCGAAATGAAAATATGTCTGATGCTTGACCGGGAACCACGATGTTTTTTGCTGCTTCAGATCAATGATCAGGACAGCACTAAAGCCCATTTCGTCATAGTCCTTATCGTCGGCCCTCATTTTCGGCAAATTGCCAATACAGGCCACATAACGAGTGTTCCCTTCGCATCCTCCCCACCCAGTAGGTCCGCTTGGAGGAAGCATAAGGGGTTGCAATATGTGTCCGTTAGCGTTCAGAGTGACAAATGCAACTGGACTATTTTCACTATTTGTTAAATACCAAGTGGCGGCAAAATCGTCGTCCGACAGACGTATCACTTCTAGGAAGTGCCCACTGACGAGAAGCTTCGGCTCCTTGCCAGGTTCCCACAAATATAGCGAGCGCTGGAACCTATCGGAAGGTGTGGTATCTCCGGTCTTTACGACAAGGGATAACGTTTTTGTTGTGAACACTTCAGTGGGGCTGGAGCCTTTTGACAAAGGAAACGTAGCGCTTCTGATGTTGGAATTCGATTTCTTTGCCGACTCAACTTCGAAAGACTGCGCCCTATTGCTGCGACAGGCGCAAATAATTCCGACTACTAATAACAGCGTGGTTATGCGTGCAATGCCGCGATTCATCGCGTTTTCAGTCAAGCGAAAATCAGAAAGCATAAGAACAGATTATAACGGTCTGAACGCAAAAACTAAGCATTTTTCTCGTCGCTGGGGCGAATGCCGAACCGCTCATTCATAAGATCCCGGGAGGTTGGTCGTCGATCCGGAAACTGGCCTCTGCCCTGAAATCTGGCACTCTAAGATTCCATTACATCTACTTGCTCGTCTTGGCCATCTCCGGACCGAGAAAATCCTCTACCGTCCAACCGGCCATCAGATCCTCGCCTTGAGGCATCTCCTTGCTCTCGGCTAATGTGCCAGCGGCTGCCTCGGCCAGCAGATAATTCTCCGTCAAGCCCTGGCGCAGCAGCTCGAAGGCCTGCTCCGGCGTGTCGGCAAACTGAAAAAGCTCGATGTCCTTGGGCGAGATGGCGCCGGTATCCACCAGCACGTCCAGGTTGAAGACCTTCTTCCAGTACTCCGAGCCGTAGACGACCACGGTGATCTTTTTGGCCAGCTTGTGGGTCTGCGCCAGGGTGAGAATCTCGAACATCTCGTCCAGCGTGCCGAAGCCGCCGGGAAAGACCACCAGCGCCTTCGCCAGGTAGGCGAACCACAGCTTGCGCATGAAGAAGTAATGAAACTCAAAGTTGAGCGAGGGCGTGATGTAGGGGTTGGGGTGCTGCTCGAAGGGCAGGCGGATGTTCATCCCGATGGTCTTTCCGCCAGCCTCATGCGCGCCGCGGTTGGCCGCCTCCATGATGCCCGGCCCGCCGCCCGAGGTGACCACAAACCGGTGTCGCCGCGAGGGAATTGTCTTGGCCCAGTGCGTCAGCATTCCAGACAGCCGCCGCGCGTCCTCATAGTAGCGGGCCATCTCTACCGCCGCCGCGGCCCGCTTGAGCTGCAACTCCGTCGCTTGGCCGGCGGCAATCTCCACCGCTTTCGCCGGCTGTTCATTGCTGGGCGCTGGTTGCGCGGAGCCGGTGTTTTCCAGCAGTTCCAACTCATGGCCGGCCTCCTCGAGCCCGCGAAAGCGAGCCGAGCCGAAGAAGACCACCGTGTCCTGAATCCGCTCGCGCCGGAAGCGCGCCAGCGGCTCCATATACTCGGAGACAATGCGAATCAGCCGCCCGTCGGCGCTGTTCAGAAAGCCGGAGTTCTCATAGGCCAGCGGAGCGATCTCCAGCGGCGGCGGCGGCGCTCCATTGCCGGGAATCACCGCGGCCGAGGGGCTAGGGACTAAGGGACTAGGGACTAAGGGACTCGATGGCGAAATCTGCATCGCAGATTTGTCTACGCCGGCTTTGGGGTCCGAGGAAGCCGCGGATACTTCAATTGCCACTTGGGGATCCATGGCATGCACGCTAACTGCCTGATCCCTAGTCCCTAGTCCCTTAGTCCCTGGTCCCTGTTCATTCATCTCATCCATCCCGATGGCGGAGCGCGTCCTGAAACGCGATCCACAGATTCAATAGCCCCAGCCCCGACACCAGGCCGCGCACCGCCCCCTGGGCCGCAAAATTTCCCAGTGCGGGAAAGTGCATAAACAAAGGGTTTTGGTCCCAGAACATCCTTGACCACGGCGCATAGCAGATCGCCAGGCCGATGTACATCCTCAGCAGCACGCGCAAGAACAACTCAGCGCGCTCCAGCCAGTGCGGAATCCGCTGCGGCGCGTGTCCTGACCCATTCGTCGCCGGCTGAACGACTGGCAGGATACCGGATGCAGACCCAGGCGCGGGAGCCGGGTTCGGGGCAAGGGGAAGCGACGTCTGTTCCGGCTGCTGGGACATTATGGTTATTCGCCCGCCGTCCCCGATTCCCGCCCAACCACAGGCATACGGCGCAGGCCTCTCAACCGGCCCGGCTCAGAGACGCCGTACTCAAACGGTAACACAGCAGCCGCTGGAGCTGGACGCACAAGGCCGGGCGTTCTCAAACACCGGACGACCCGGTAGAGATATTCTTCATTCAAGAAGGGAAGACTGTGCAAGCAACCATTCTGAATCTGTTGGCGCCGCAAAAGGGGCATTTTCTTTTGGAATCCGGCCATCATGGAGAGCTTTGGCTCAATCTTGAGGCGCTTTTTCTGCGGCCTCGGCGGCTTCAACCGCTCATCGATGAACTGGCAAAGCGGCTGGAGCCGCTGGGCGTCGATGCCATTTGCGCTCCTTTGGTTGAGGGCGCTTTCGCCGGGTTGATGGTTGCCGGTCGGCTTGATGTGGAGTTCACATATTCTGAGCGCTATACCCGGCCTGCGGCGAACGGACTCTTTCCGGCCGGCTACCGTGTTCCCGCCGCGCTGCGCCGCCGACTTCAAAACAAGCGAGTCGCCATTGTGAACGACGTGATCAATGCCGGCTCCGCTGTCATAGGGACTTATTCCGATCTGCGCGAGTGCGGAGCCAACGTCGTCGCCATCTGCGCGCTGCTCGTTCTCGGAAGCGCCGCAGCGGAGTTTGCCAACCTGATGAATCTCGCTCTCATCAGCCTTGCCGATGCTCCCAACAATCTGTGGACCGTTCAGGAATGTCCACTTTGCGCGGCAGGCGTTCTATTGGAGGACATTGCCGGCTTCGCCGCCAGCTTTTCCGCGAAGAATACCGTCTTATGAATCATGTCGGAATAGATGGAATTGCGACCGTGGAAACTCTTAATCAGGGCAGACTTGCTCCTCTTCCGTTCCGTAATCGCGCACCTCAACGCGCCGCCTTCGACTCCGTCCGGTACGTCCCGTAGTCGATCGTGAAGACCGCCGTTCCGCCGATCCGCACCTTGGTCTCGCTCCGGTTCCGCTCCGGCAGCCAGAAGCCGTCCGTCCTGGTGCAGATCTGCTCGATCTGAGTCCGCGCAATCCAGAACGAAGGGCTCTTGGCCGGCTCCGCATCCACCCTCACCAGCGCATAATCCTCCGCATCCACCCAGATTTTGCCTCGGATTAAAAACTTGCTCGGCGAGATCGGCTCTACCTCCAGAAGATAAGCCGGCCGCCCGCCCACGTTCTCGCTTCCCACCAGGTGGAAACGGTAATTGACCGCCGTCAGGGCCGTCGCCGTCTTGTCCTGCGAGGCTTCCTTCTCGCTCTCCACCGCCCGTTTCAGCACCTTCTCGCAAAACATCTTTGACCCGCTCTGCGACACGATGCGAAAGCTCTTCCCCGACGCAGCGTCGTAATGGTAGGCAACCTCCATATTGGCATCGATCACCTTGGAAAAGCCCCGGTACTCCACCTGATAATGGCGAACAGAATGCGCTTCTTTCAGCGCTTCCGTCCGCGCCAGGTTACGGCGCTGCATCTCGTCCACAATCTGCGCCGCGGTCAGTGGCGCGGGCGCAGCTGCCTGAGTATTCGCCGGCCGGGCTCCTCCCGCCAGGAATACAAAGACGATTGCCAGGAAGAGTTTTCTGCCTCGATGGAAAGACATGAGTGCATCATACCCCGCCCTCTTTGCGTTCAGGTAAATCGGCTAATGCGGAATAAATCAGCCATGCGCGAAGCCGGACTCGCGCGAAACTCTTTCCCAAAAAAGAATATCCTCTTGTACTGTTCTTCTAGCGGCGGCTGTCGCGCCGCATCAGAAGCGGAAGAAAGCGCCGAGCATCGGCTCAGCAGTGTGTGTGAAGGCGTCGGTCGAGGTGAAGAGCTTGGTCAGGTCGGGCGCCTTGTAGAGGTTGCCGCGATATTGCAGGCGCAGGCCGATGTGCGGCAGCAGCGTCCAGTCCACGCCCGCGCCGTAGACGAAGAGCCCCTTGGTAGTGTTGCTGGTAGGGACAGTAGTACAGCCTGTGATGAGAGGACTGCAATAGGTTTGCCCGCTGCTGGGAACATTCAGCAGAAGGCCTGCGCCCGCCAGCGCAAAGGGCCGGAAGCCGGTCAGCTTCAACTTCAACGACGCGATATAATCGCCCGTTACCTCATGCGCATTGGCTGAAACCACGCCCGATGTGATAGTGCAACCGCTAGAGGGGCAGGCAGCTCCGAGAGGAACCACGCCATACGAGTAATTCTGGTTGGCGCGGTTGTAGGCGTAAGTGCCTTCAAAGCCGAACCACGGGTGGGAGATGTGCCTCACCTCCAGCAGCCCGCCGGCCGCATTCGCTGGGCTCTGAATCGTTCCGTTGCCCGTGGTGGTTCCGGTAAACGCTCCGTAAACGCTCAACGCCACATCCGTCTGCGCGTAAGCCGCCCCGGCCAGCGCGGCCAGTCCAACCACAAGAATAGCTCTCTGCATCCATTGTGTCCGCATCACAAGTCTCCTGAGTTGAAGAATGAAACGTATACTCACTTTTGCATTATGGACGTAAAGGAATCGCTTTTGTTGATACTTGTGCAGGTTTTTTTTGCAATGAATCAAGGTTCGAATCGCGCGACGGGGAAAGCATGAATATTTTTTGTGTTCTATATCACATTATTTGCAAAAATAAGCCTTCAACCCACATCCCTGGCAACCAGTTCGAGATCGTCAAAACGCCGCCACTTGTAAATCACAATCGATAAGATCCAGCTCCCGGCAAAGAGCGCGATAATGCAATAGCCCAGCACGCCGAAGTTCTCATTGAGTTTGCCCACCCAGCCCCACATTCCGCCTGTCAGATGGAATTCGCTCGCCAGCAGCCCCAGCGCCTCAATCCCGCCCACCGCCAGCGCGACCACCACCGAGACCGAGGTGATCGTAATGTTGTAGTAGAGCTTGCGGATGGGCTTCACAAAGGCCCAGCCGTAAGCGCCCAGCATCAGAACATTGTCGGTCGCGTCGATCAGCGACATGCCCGCGGCGAAGAGCACCGGGAAGACCAGCACCGACGAGAGCAAGAGCCCCTTGGAGGCTTCGGCGGCGCTCAGGCCGAGCAGGCCGATCTCGGTCGCGGTATCGAAGCCCAGTCCAAAGAGGAAGCCCAGCGGATACATATGCCAACTGAATTGAATCAGGTTGAACATGGGGCGAAACAAGCGCGAGAGAAAGCCGCGATTGCCCAGCAGCAGGTCAAAGTCTTCTTCCACATAAGGCTCTCCGCGCCGCACCCGTTGGAAGCTGCGATAGACCGAATGAAGCACGATCATGTTGACGATCGCAATTGCAAAGAGAAAGAGAGTCGAGACCAGTGTGCCGACGACGCCGCCAATCTGGCGCACGCCGTCGATGCGATGCTGTAACGCGAGCGCGGCGCCGGCTATGGCGATCGAACCGAAGATGACGATGGTGGAGTGTCCCAGCGAGAACATCACTCCCACGGCGACCGGCCGCTTGCCCTGCTGCATCAGCTTGCGCGTGACGTTGTCGATGGCCGCAATGTGATCGGCGTCGACGGCATGGCGCAGTCCAAAGCTGTAAGCCAGAAACGCCGTGCCCAGCAGCACCGGAAAACGATGAAAGGCGATGAACGCCCAGCACCATGCCGCCAGATTGAAGCCGATCAGCAGCGCGTACAAAGCGATGACCTTGGCTTTGGTGCTGCCCGGCTCGACCTTTCGCATTGCCCGCAGAAAGAAGGTCATCAGGTTCCTCTTGGGTGGCGTGCAACGATCCGATGAGGGCTGGAAAACACCGTAGCACGTATTCTAAAAATGTATCACACAAGCTCGTTGTCCTGCTCGGTTGTCAGCGGTCACCGAACCAGCGCGAAGCTGAGGGCCAGGGCAAGCGTGGTCAGGAGAACAATCACAGGCGCTGCCCACAAGCCGAACATCACCAGCCTTCCTGTGTGCATCTCTTCCCCATCACGCCGCGCAAAAGCCAGCACCAGCATCGTTGCCAGCGAGCCGAACGGCGTGATCATCGGTCCCACGTTTGCCCCAATGAGCGAGGAGAGAACCGTGCCCATATGCGCATGAGAGCGCAACAGCACGCTGCGCGCAATCAACGCCGCCGGAAGATTGTTCATGAGATTCGAAGCGAAGGCCGTTGCGCCCGCGGCCGCGAGGAACTTTTCCGGCGACCCCTGTCTCATGCTCGCAAGCCAGCCGGACTCATAGCCGATGATGCCCAGGTTTTCCAGCGCCTGCACCGCGATGAAGAGTCCGATGACGAATGGGAATATATGCCACAAGATTTCGCCTGCCGCTCGCAGGTGCACGCGTCCGGCCGCAACGCCGGCGATGAGCAGCACTCCGCAGCCCGCGATGGCGAATACGAAAGGCTCAAGCCCCATCAGCGGCGCAAGAAAATATCCGACGAGCACGACGGCAAGTACGGTGATGCAAACCAGGAAGTAAGCCTGATGCGGAACCACGCTCGCCGGCTCCGGCAGCGACTCGCCGTCGAAGCGCTGCGGCAGTTCGCGGCGAAAGTACCAGCGCAGAACAGCAAATGTGGTAACGAGCGCGACCAGTTGCGGCACGATCATTCTTGCCGCAAAGGCCGCAAAGGTCTGGTGGAATGAGTCCGCGAAGAGCAGGTTGGTGAGATTGCTGATGGGCAGCGCCAGCGAACCCACGTTGGCGACAAACGCGCACAGCACCACGTACGGCGCCGCCGGAACCTTGAGCCGCTTGACCAGAGCCAGCAGCACCGGTGTCAGCATCACCGCTGTAGTGTCCAGCGACAGAATCGCCGTGATGATCGCGCCGGCCACAAACGCATTGCGATATAGCGAGTGTGCGTCACCCCTGGCAACGCGCGCGCAGCGAATCGCGGCCCACTCGAAGAAGCCGCTCTTGCCGACGAGCAGCGACAGCGCAAGAAGCGAGAGAAGAAAGAGAAGCGCGTTTTTGCCGGCAAGAATCGCGCCCAGCGCATCGTGCGGCGTGACCAGGCCGAGAGCGAGCATCAATGCCGCTCCGAGCATCGTCCACCACGCCTCGTTCCAGCGGCGCGGACGCATCACCACCAGCGCCAGCATGGCCGTGAAAACAGCGAGCGTGATGACGATACGCGTTATGCCCGTCATGCATTTTCCAATCGCAAGTTGCGTGTCTCCGGCGGAAAGAAATACAAAACGAGAAATGGGCCCACTCCAGACTGCACAGCAGCGAGTAGAAAATTCAGCCAATCGAGTCCGCACAGCGTTTGCCGCGAAGGGGCGGCTATGGTCTTGTTCAATATTTCGTGCCCGCGCTCTCTCTTCATGGCTGGCGTACAACCATCCTATGTTTTTCCGTCCCCTTGTAACGGTCACAATTGCACATTCCTGAATCGAGACGGATGCATATCTCTTCCGGTTGCGTGAGCTTTACGATTCTCCCTGCGCCATCATCCGGCCCGCCATCGATTATCCTGATGTATGGAGTTCCCCACCCCACAGGAGCGACCGTCGCCATTGCTAATCAAAAATCAGCAGGGCCCCGTCGCGCTCTGGAAGCCCCGTGTCAACCCCTGGATCATTGCCGCAACCGTGGCGCTGGCCGCCTTCATGGAAGTGCTCGACACCTCCATTGCCAACGTGGCGCTGCCCCACATCGCCGGCTCGCTGGGCGCTTCCACCAACCAGGGCACATGGGTGCTGACCAGCTATCTGGTCTCGAATGCGATTGTCCTGCCCATCGGCGCATGGGCTTCCAGCGTGATGGGCCGCCGCAACTTCTTCCTGTTTTGCATTGTGATTTTTACGGTCGCCAGCTTTCTCTGCGGAGCGGCGCCGTCGCTGCCCATGCTGCTCATCTGCCGCGTGTTGCAAGGAGCCGGTGGCGGCGGAATGCAGCCCATGGCCCAGGCCATCATGGCCGACAGCTTCGAGCCGCAGAAGCGCGGCCAGGCCTTTGCTCTCTATGGCCTCGTCGCCGTCCTCGCGCCCTCCATCGGCCCCACGCTGGGCGGCTGGATCACCGACAATTTTTCCTGGCGCTGGATCTTCTTCATCAACATTCCCGTCGGTATTCTGGCCTTCGTTCTGGTCAGCCGCCTGGTCGACGATCCGCCCTGGATCAAGGCCGACCGCTCGCGCCTGCTCCACATCGACTACCTCGGCCTCAGCTTCCTCGCCCTCGCCATGGGCGGCCTGCAGATCATGCTCGATAAGGGCGAGGAGAATGCCTGGTTCTCGTCCGGCTTCATCCGCTTCTTCGCCTTCCTCTTCGTCGGCGGAATGATCGCTCTGGTCTGGTGGGAGTTGCGCCACAAGAATCCTATCATCAACCTGCGGCTCTTCCGCTATAAAAACTTCGCCATCTGCTGTTTTCTCATGGCGCTGGTGGGCGGCGTACTGAACGCCAACACTGTCTTGCAGCCGCAGTTCATGCAGCAGTTGCTGGGCTGGAACGCAACCACTGCCGGAATGGCGCTGACCGCGGGCGGCGTGGTTCTGCTCTTTGTCATGCCCATCGCCGGCTACGCCACCGGCAAGATCGCCGCGCGCTATCTCGCGGTCGTCGGCTTCACGCTCTTTGTCATCACCTTCCGCTATGCGGCCAGCGTGACCACGCTCGACATGACCTTTGCCTCCGCATCATGGCTGCGCGTCATTCAGATGATGCCGATTCCCTTCTGCTTCATCTCCATCACCACGGCAGCTTACGTGGGCATGCCCAGGGAAGAGAGCAACCAGGTAGCGGGCCTGATCAACTTCGTGCGCAACATCGGCGGCAGCATCCTGATCGCCGTCACCAACGCGCAGGTGACCAGCCGCGCGCTCTGGCATCAGCAGCATTTGCAAAACGCAATGCAGTCGGCCAGCAGCGCCTTCCAGCAGCACGCGCAGGCGCTCGCCGGCTTCTTCGGCTCGGAATTCGGTTCGCCCAACGGCGGAGGGATGGCTCTGGCGACCATTTACAACCAGCTCAACCAGCAGGCGCAGATGCAGGCTTACCAGGATGTGTACATGGAGCTGTCGTGGATGTCGGTGGGGCTGGTGGCGTTGGCCTTTCTGCTCAGTAGGAACAAACCCGGCGCGGGTGCGAGCGGCGCGGCGATGCACTAAAAGCAGGGAACAGGGATCAGGGAACGGGGATCAGTTGGCCGCCGCCCGCCTGTTCTAAACTTGAAGCAGCGATCAATCTTTCGCGCAACATCCTGGCGAGTGCATCGTCAAAAATGTAAAGAGGAGAATACGCAATGGCGCTGATGAAGACATCCAATCCGGCACTGAATGGGAATACCTTCGAGAACCTTCCGCGAACGCAGTATGGCGGTGTGATCGACGAGACCACCCGTATGACGCTGACCGGCACAGTGAACAAGACCGGCATTCTGCTGCTCTGCGCCATCTCAACCGCCTACTGGATCTGGCATCAATTCACCCTGTCGCGCGATATGGCGGATGTGACGCCGTGGATGATGGGCGGCCTGATCGGCGGATTGGTCTTCGCCATGATCACCATCTTCAAGAAGGAGTGGTCGCCGGTGACGGCTCTCATGGAACTGCGCTATCCGGGCATCGCCATCCAGGCCGTGGGCCTGACCTTCGGCACGCTCCTGGTGCTGCTGATGGCCTATCGCTCAGGCCTGATCCCGGTCACGCAGAAGCTGCGCATGGGCATCGTCGCGGCCACCGGCGGCATCATGGTTTTTTATCTGCTGCAAATGCTGCTGGGCTTCTTCGGCATCGCCTTCACTTCCATCAACGGCGGCGGCTTCATCGGCATCGCATTCAGCCTCTTTGTCGTCGCCATCGCGGCGCTGAATCTGGTGCTTGACTTCGACTTCATCGAACGAGGCGTTCAGTACGGCGCTCCCAAGTACATGGAGTGGTACGGCGCATTCGGCATCATCGTCACGCTGGTCTGGCTCTACCTGGAAATCCTGATCCTGCTCTCCAAACTGCGCAGCCGGAACTAAGGCCGGTTCAATCAAATCGCAGTAACGCATTGTTTCGATCACGCGTCTAATGCTCTGTAGAGGCGAAGCGCATAGATTCATGGAGCGGGTCGCGCACGCCTCGAAGGGAGATTCACATGAAGATTCCAGGAATCGCCATCTGTGTGGCCGTGACAGTGCTCGCCGCCGCGGCGCCGGGATTTTCCCAGAGTGAGAGCGAACTAGGACAGGGGCAGGCCGTGGTGACGGTCCTGCCCAAGCACGAAGGCGAGTTGCCGGCGAGCGTCACCGGGCAGGATCTGTCGGTCAAGGTGGACGGGAAGCCGGCGCGTGTCACCTCCTGGAAGCCCTTCCA
>Ga0326727_10026616_pt1 | contig 10706 bp, 9 predicted proteins | sample MB2enrmetagenome_FD_207643 | JGI IMG/M metagenome (GOLD analysis project Ga0326727, IMG submission 207643) | Lab enriched peat soil microbial communities from McLean, Ithaca, NY, United States - MB29MY | ecosystem: Environmental > Terrestrial > Soil > Wetlands > Peat | place: USA: New York... | reverse complement strand
CGAATATGTCCCCTGATCCTGTGGGCGCCCCGAACGGGCGGTCGTATTCTTCATCCACAAGGCTCGCGAACTCGACGCCGTAGATCTGCATCATGCGATTGAACTGCCGCGTGGTCAGGACTGCGTCCACGTCCGCCACGCCCTGAACGGAGGAAAGCTCGGGACGGGAAGCCTCGAACTTCTTTGCCGTGCATGGCATGATGGAGACGACAAAGATGTCCTTGGGATCGATATTTTGCTTTTGAGCGAGGTAGCTCTTGATCGTGGCGCCCATCATCTCCTGCGGGCTTTTGCAGGTGGAGATTCGCGGCAGCAACTCCGGGTAGTAGTGTTCGGCGTACTTGACCCACGCCGGGCAGCAGGAGGTGAACATGGGGAGCTTCTCTCCCTTCGTTATCTTGTTCACCAGCTCAGTGCCCTCCTCCATGATAGTGAGGTCCGCGGCAAAGTCCGTGTCGAAGACCTGGCGGAAGCCCATGCGCCGAAGCGCCGCGGCAACCTTGCCTGTGACGTTGGTCCCCGGCTGCAGGCCGTAGAAGTCCCCGAGGGACACCCTGATGGCCGGCGCCACCTGGGCCACGATATACTTCTTACCCTCCTGCATGGTCATCATGACCTTTTCCACAGCGCGCACCTCGTGAAGCGCACCGGTGGGACAGGCAAGCGTGCACTGGCCGCAGTTCACGCAGGTCGTCTCGGAGAGGTCTTCCTCGAACGGGGGCAGCACCATGGTGTCGAACCCGCGGCGCGTGAAATCGATGGCTGCCACGCCCTGGATCTCCTCGCAGATGCGAACGCACCTGCCGCAGAGGATGCACTTGTCAGGCTCGCGGATGATCGAGGGGGAGGAGAAGTCGGTGTAGTGATGGCGTGTCTTGCCCTGAAAAGGCACCCTATCGATGCCATATTCAGAAGCCAGGGATTGCAGCTCGCAGAACCCGTTCTTGGGGCAGGTGAGGCAGTCGAAGGGGTGGCTGGCAAGGAGAAGCTCGATGATGGTCCGGCGCGCCGTGATGACGCGGGGGCTCCTCGTCTGGATCTCCATGCCTTCCTCCGCGGGAAACGCGCACGACGGGGTCAGGTTCGGCTTTCCTTTCACCTCCACCACGCACATCCTGCAGGCGCCGCTGGGAAACACCTCCTTGATATGGCACAGGGTGGGGATTTTTTCCCCCGCGGCCTGGGCGGCCTCGAGAATCGAGGAACCGGGTTTGGCCTGAATCCTTCTATTATTTATCGTCAGGTTGATCATGATGTTCCTACCTTCCCTGATTCAACTCACCAGAACCGAATCGAAGCGGCACACATCATGGCAGGTGCCGCACCTGATGCACTTCTCATCCACGATGTAGTGGGCTTTCTTCTTCTCCCCGACGATGGCGCCCGTGGGGCACTTCTTCGCGCACAGCGTACAGCCCGTGCATGCGTTCGTGTCGATGGTGAACGTGAGCAAGCCCTTGCACTGGCGCGCCGGGCACTTCCGGTCGTAGATGTGGGCGTCGTACTCGCTTTTGAAGAAACGGAGCGTTGAAAGAACGGGGTTCGGCGCCGACTGCCCGAGACCGCACAGCGAGGTGTCTTTAATCACTTGGGCGAGGCTCTCCATGTTGAGCACCCTGTTGAAACGCAGAAGGTTCTGTTCCTCTCCGCCCATCTTCGAATAAGGAGACACGATGGAATCCAGGACCTCATACAGACGCTGCGTTCCCTCCCTGCAGGGGATGCACTTGCCGCAGGACTCCGAAGTGATAAAGCTCAGGAAATAGCGGGCCATGTCCACCATGCAGGTATCCTGGTCCATGACCACGAGGCCTCCCGACCCCATGATCGTGCCCAGCGTTTTCAAGGACTCATAGTCGATCTGTGTGTCCAGGTGCTGCGCGGGAATGCACCCGCCCGAAGGGCCGCCGATCTGCACGGCTTTGAACTCCTTGCCGTCGGGAATACCGCCGCCAATGTCGAAGACGATCTCGCGCAGCGTGATGCCCATGGGCACCTCGACGAGGCCGGTGTTCACCACCTTGCCGGTGAGCGCGAAGACCTTCGTGCCCTTGGACGTTGCGGTCCCCATGGCTGCAAAAGATTCCGCCCCTTCCTGCATGATGTGGGAAACGTTCGCCATAGTCTCGACGTTGTTGACGATGGTCGGCTTGCCAAAAAGCCCCGAGACGGAGGGGAACGGCGGCCGAGGCCGCGGCATGCCGCGCCTGCCCTCCACGGAAGCCATGAGGGCCGTCTCTTCACCGCAGACAAAGGCTCCCGCGCCTTTCTTGATCCGCAGCTTGAACTGGAAGCCGCTCTGCCCGACGGGCTTTTCGAGAAGACCTTCGGTCTTCAGAACCTGGATTGCTTTGTTGATGCGCTCGATGGCAAGCGGGTATTCGGCCCGGCAATAGATGATCCCTTCGTTCGCTCCGATGGCGTAGCCGGCGGTCATCATGCCTTCCAGAACGGCGTACACGTCCCCTTCGAGTATTGAGCGGTCCATGAACGCCCCCGGGTCGCCCTCATCCGCGTTGCAGATCACGTACTTCTTGGGGTTTTTTTCCCGCAGGGCAAGCTCCCATTTCTTGCCGGTGAGGAAGCCGCTGCCGCCCCTGCCGCGGAGTCCGGACTTCGTAATCTCTTCGATGACCTCGGCGGGACTCAGAGAAAGGGCCCTCTCGAATCCCTTGAACCCGCCGCAGGAACGGTAGTCCGCGATGGATTCGGGGTCGATCACACCGCAGTTGCGCAAGACGTACTTGACCTGTTTCCTGAAGTACGGGTGCTCATTGAGCATCGGGATTCCCGGCAGCGGTTCTTTGCCGTTCTTGAACTGTCCAAGCAGCCCGTCCAGCTTGTAGTTCTTGCGTACGAATACCTCGTCCAGGATGAAGCCCGCGACGTCCGCAGTGACGTTGCTGTAGGAGATTCGGTGGCCCGAATCCGTCACGACGTCCATGATGGGCTCCGCCTTGCAATAGCCGATGCACCCTGTCGGGGTGATCTGGATGGATTTTTCGCGCGTCGCCGCCCACTTCTCCACCGCACTCTTCACCTCCCCGGCGCCTGTGGCGAGGCCGCATGTGCCCATTCCGATGAAAACCTTGCTCATTGCTCGACCCTCCCCGCGGCGCGGAACTTCTCGATTAGTATTTCCAGTTTCTTTTTGTCCAGCCGTCCGAAAAACTTCCCGTTGGCCATGATCACAGGGGCGATGGAACAGCAACCAAGGCACGCCACGGTCTCCAGTGAGAAGAGGCCGTCCTTCGTCGTCTCTCCAACGTCGATCCCGAGGAGGGTCTTCACGGAGTCGAGCAGACTGAGGGAGCCTTTCACGTGGCACGCAGTCCCCCTGCACACGGAGACCTGGATCCTGCCCGGCGCGTTCAGGCGGAACTGGTTGTAGAACGTAGCGACACCGAAGATTTTCGATGACGGCAATCCCAGATAGCCTGAGATCCTCTTGATGCTTTCCCTCGACAGATAGCCGTATTCTTCCTGGACTTCCTGCAGGATCGAGATGAGGTGTTCACGCTGCGCTGGATAGCGGGCCACCACCTCGTCGATGCTTTTCTTCTGTTGAGTTGTTTCCATGACGTCTCCTTAAGAGCCATTCCAAGAGAGCAAAATCGATGATTCCTAAATAGTGATTATATTCACTATAAATAGATATCCTGTCGTGAAGAAAATGTCAATAAAGTAGAAAGAAAGTTTTTCGCTACTGGCAATTGAGCCACACCTGATATATCAGATCATCATATGCTAAAAACTCCAAAAAATTAATTGACCCTATGGCATTATCTGTTACAATTGCGGATAACTCCTTGCAGAGAAATTCCGCCCAGCCCATGGAGGCCAATCATGGCAGCGAGAAGCATCTCAATCAAAACAAGAATAACTCTCACCCTTGTGCTCCTGCCGCTGGTGTCGCTCATCGTCGTCGGGGCAATCGCGCTTTTCCAGAACCGTGATTCGCTGAGCGCACAGGCCCAGAGCAACCTGGAGCGCATCGTCAAGGAAAAGACCGTCGGCTACGACCACATCTTCGAGCGGGTTCAGGACGAGGTCAGAGCCGCTGCGGATTTCGCCTCCCTCACCTATCAGTCCCCGCTTCCCACAATCAGCGAACCCCGTCGGGTTCTTATGCCGTGGACGGGAACCGGCTACGGCAGCCCTGACCTCCGCCGCTCTTTGAACGGGGAGGTGCTTCGGCTCAATGTGATCGGTCAGCTCCTCCAGACTGTTGTGGCGAACGATCCGTACTTGACCCTGGGTTATATGGCCACCGAGAGTGGCGTCACCATGTTCGACAAAGAGAAAACCGTCGATGTGATCGAGGCGATCCACGGTTTCGACCCGCGAACGCGCCCGTGGTACACCTCGGCAAAGGAGGCGGGTCGTCCCATCTGGACCGAATTGTACGTAGACGCGAACACGAAGAGGCTCACCGTGACCGCAGCGGCCCCTGTCCGTAGCGTCTCGGGAGAGTTTCTGGGTGTCATTGGAATGGACGTGTTGCTGGAAACGCTCCAGAGGGACATCCTCACCATCGACATCGGGTATACCAACGAGCCGTTCATGATCAACTCCCAAGGTAAAGTGATCCTGCGCCGGGGTATGGATGAGAAAGGGACGGCGTGGGACAAGACGTATAAAACAGACAACCTGCTTATGGCCCCCAACACGGCTTTTACGGCGATCATCCATCGGATGGTGGCCAGCCAGTCAGGGATCGAAAGCTACCGGGAGAGCGACGGGCGGATGAGCTACCTGGCTTTTGCCCCCATTCTTACGGTCGGCTCCAGCCTCGGGGTGATCGTGCCCGCGAGAGAGATCGTGCAACCCGTGCAGGACAGCGGCAAGCTCCTCATCATCGTGCTCGCCATCTTCGTGGTCCTTGCAATCGGCGTGGGACTTCTTCTGGCAAACCAGGTAACCCGACCGATCGAGGAGCTCACCATCCTCGTGGACAAGGCGAGCAAAGGGCTCGTGGAGATGGATGAGATCCCGATCCGCCGCATGGACGAAGTCGGGGTGCTCGCGCAGTCCTTCAACCGAATGGTCGCCAACCTGGGAACGGTCATCCGCGAAATGGAGCAAAAAGCGCCCGTCAAGGAGGGTCCTTCCAAGGAGTCGTTCAAGGACGTAACCCTGGAAGAGGCCGACGACACATGAACTTCTCCATTCTCTGGGCAAAGCTGTTCCTCGCCCTGGCCCTGCTCAGCACGCTGGCCGCCCTGTCGCGCTCGCGGAGGTTCCCCGGGGCCGTGCCGTTGTTCGCTCTTTTCTCTTTCCTTATCGCCCGCGATGTCGCATTCAGCTTCTTCCCTCACCCCTTGCTGATCCCCCTGTCTGACATCGCCGTCCTTGCGCTGCTCCTGATCTGGTCTCGCATGGCCACGGAGAGATGGCCCGCGGACAGGATCTATCTTGGCCTGAACGCCGTGTTTCTTGTTGCAGGGATCTTCCTCGCCCTTGTACCGGTGGTTCCCCTGAGCTCTTTCGGCGTGGGACTCTTTCTCCTCGCCGACCTCGTGTACATCGCCATTTCCCTCGGGCTCGTGTCCACCTATACGGCGCGCAACGTGCCTCTGGTCTCCCAGACGAGGTTCCTCCTGGTGTCGGTGCTTTTCGTATCCCACGTGGTCACGCTGTTGTACGGATACGACTTCAATTGGGTCCACTGGATCGTACTGCCTCCCGCGTACGCGGCGTTCCTCGCCATCCTCCTGACCACCGAGCGTTTCCAGCGCGAAGAGCTCCTAAGGGCCATCCGCTTCTACTCGTCGAGCCTGGACGCCACTTACGACTTCATGGAGAACCTCGGAGGGGCCATCACTGCCAAGATCGACCTCCCTCGCGTCATGGAGATCATTATCGACTCCGCGGTGCATAGCATCGGGGCCGACTCCGGGGCCATCCTTATGGTGGACGAATACCAGGACGTGCTGCGCGTGCGCGCCACCTACGGGATCTACCCGCCGCTGTTGGAGGTGCCGGAAATCGTCAAGGTCAAAGCGAGCAGCCTGAAACAATACTTCAACGACACACCCATCCCGATCGGCCAGACCGTGCTGGGCGAGGCGGTCAAGAGCGGGCTCGCCATCATGATCCGGGATTGCCGCGAAGATCCCCGCATGCAGCAGAACAGCCGCGACGACATCCTTTTCGTGAGCTCCCTCCTCGCCATCCCGCTTGTGGTCGGCGACCGGGTGCTGGGGGTGATTTCAGCCCTCAAGCGCGCGAGCAACCAGTACTTCGCCGACGAAGACTTCCAGCACCTCAAGACCTTCGCGGACTACGCCTCCATTACGATCGACAACCTCTACACGTACCTGGAAGTGCTGGAAAAGCGGCAAATGGAGCGCGAGGTGGACATCGCGGCGCAGATTCAGAGGCGCCTCCTGCCCGCCCAGGTGCCCAACCTTTCCAAAGCAACCCTCGCCGTGCACAGCGTGCCAGCCCGCGGCGTCAGCGGGGATTACTACGACATCATCCCGCTGGACGGAGACAAGGTGGCGCTGGTCATCTGCGACGTCGCAGGCAAAGGCATCCCGGCAGCCATGGTAATGGTGATGATCCGCTCCATCGTTCATCTGCTCGTGGGCCCCGGACGGGACGCGGCCACGACCCTTACCGAGATCAATCAGGGCATCACCGGGCGTATCGAGATCGACCATTTCGCGACGATCGGGATCCTTATTTACGACCAGAGCCGCCGGGAGGCGCAGTATGCGAACGCCGCCCACCTTCCCCTCATGGTGTACCGCCACAGCACGGGCACCCTTGCCAAGCTGGATGCAAAGGGGCTACCTATTGGGGTGGAGCGGGCAGCAAGCTACGAGCAGAAGCGCCTGCGGGTGGAGCCCGGGGACATGCTCGTGTTTTGTACAGACGGGATTATCGAGGCAATGAATCCCGGCGGCCAGCAGTACACCCTAGGACGCCTGAAGAGCGTCATCGAGAAGGATGCTGTTGGCGGCGCAGACAGGCTCGTGCAAGCCATCCGGGAGGATGTCGAGCTCCATGTTGCGGGGGCGCGCCAGCATGATGACCAGACGCTCTTGCTCCTGCAGGTTCGATAGGGCAAACGAGCGACTGGGAGAGGTACCCATAGGTAGCGGACGCTGGGCTAGGAGAGGGGGCAGGTTCGAGTGAACTCAGTGATGGAACTGAAGTTGCGCAAGGCGGGGCCCATTTACGTAATCGACGTGGTCGGGGAGATGGACCTGTACAACGCTTTCAAGCTCAAGGACCTGGTCAGGAAGATGATCGACAGCAACGTCGCCAGCTTCGTCCTGAACCTGGAGCAGGTCGGGTACATGGACTCCAGCGGCATCGGCGCGCTCCTCTATGTGCACTCGGAGCTGAAAAAGAAAGGTCTGCCTTTACGGATCACGGGGGTGACGGGCAGCGTCCGCAAGGTCATCGAGCTGACGAAGCTCATCGAGTATTTCCCCATCGTTGCGGACCTCAACACGGCCTTGCAGCAGCTGAAGCCGAAGGTTTAAAGGAAGCGTATGGCAGAGTTCAACGGGATTCTCGTCGACGAGACGAACGAGCTGTTCGACCGTACTGGCATGTTCTACAAGAAGTTCCCCAGTGACTTCCGTCAGATCCGCTACTTCACGCTTCTGATCATCCAGAAAGCCCCGTCGGAGATGAAGGAAATCAACCTCCTGGAGCAGCAGATCAGCGAGCTGATCAAGAACGCGGTGAAGCACGGCAACCGCAAGGATCCGGCAAAGAGCGTGCACGTGTGGTTCGCCTTCGACGAGGCGAGCGCCCGGATCATCGTGCAGGATGAGGGAGAAGGCTTTACGCGCCTGGAGGAATGGAACGAGTTCAACCGCAGGCGCAACGAATGCTTCAAAAAGCAGGACTTCGAGGAGATGGCGAACTACGTTTCCTTCATCACGCCGCAAAGCGATGATCACGACGGCGGCAACGCCCTGTTCGCTGCGGTCGAATACTGGGACGCCGGGCTCGTGTTCAACGGCAAGAAGAACTGCGTGGCCGCGGCCAAGCGCTTCCCGCACAAGAGGCACGGGATCGCTCTGGCTTCCTGAGGCGACTTATGAGGGCACGTAGGTCGCCCGTCATAGAGCTTCCGCTCAAGATCACCTTGACGACGGCTGGGGTGGAGTGGTTCATCCGCAACAAGCGGCAGCTGAAACAGCTACGCATGGCGGACAGCCGCCTGGAGTACGGGATCTCTGTGGCAACCATGTCCGCAGCGGCGCTGCAGAAGATGATCAACATCGACTACATCGCTTCCGTGGAGCTCGCACGATCGGAGTTCTCCTCCAAGAGATCTGAAATCATCGACCTCACCAAGCTCATCGTACACAGGATCCTGTTCAAGAAGTTCGAAAACGAAACAACGAGGATGTTCATGGCCTCGGCGCTGGTCAAGCGATGGAACAGGCAGAACCCCGGACGTTGCATCGACGAGAACACCTCCTACAACCAGGCCCAGGTAGACACGCTCTTTGCCGGCATTTCCTCCGAGATCCCGCTGGTGTCCCTGGACATCCAGGAACCCCTGATGCGCGCCTATGCAGCCAACCCGTCCTTGAGCGATGAGGAGCGGACGCTGCGCGCCTACCTGGCGGACGGCTTCGTGGTCAACTCCTCCAAGCTTCTGTGGTGCATCTTCGCGAAGTCCCGGGGACAGCCCGAGTACGAAGGCCTGATCGAGGACCTGCGGAAGGTCCTCTCGGGGTACGTCGAGAAAGCGGCAATTTCGCAGAACCTGGCGCTCATGGTGGTGGAGCTACTCGGGTACACCGAGGTGAGCCACTACCGCCAGGTGACGGAAAAGCTGTTGAAAGGCCGTAAGACCAGGGAATCCCTCGTGACCGACGAGCGAATGCGCAACGAGGTTCGCCGCCACATGGAGGCGGAGGGTGACCTGCTCTCCCTCACCTACCAGCTGGGGAGCAAGGGCGCCTCGATAGGCACGGAGAACAGGCTACGGGTGAGCATCTGCAACAAGGAGCAGACCTTTCGCCGCTTGAACGAACAGCTGGAGTCCCGCCTGGGAATGGACGTGAAGGAGCGCTCGCTCCTGGACTTCTACAAGCGCCTTCCCGAGCAACAAATCGACACGGAGCTGGGGCTGTACTACCTCTCCTACCTGCAGAAGGCCTGCGAGAAACAGAACATCAGGATCGAAAGCACGGTCAACCTCGTTCCCCGCAGCGATCTCACGCTGATCAATCTGACGTTGCAGTTTTGAGGCCAGACGGCCGTCCTAAGGGTTCAGCTTCGCGCGCCGTTTCGCAGCTTCCCAACCGGCAGTCCCCAATCGCGCTGCAACTCTGTTGCCGCCGCATCGGGTGATCGGAAAACCAGAGCGTGTATCCCGACTGAGCGGGCGCCCTCCGCGTTCTCGGGCACGTCGTCCAGAAAAATGCATTCCTCGGGCCTCGCACCGAGTTTCTCAAGACACAGACGATATATAGAAGCTTCCGGCTTGACCAGCAGGTGCTCGCAGGAAAACACGGCAACGTCGAAGTCCTTGATCCAGCGGAACTGGCCGTCCGCCTGCATGAACTTCAGCTTCTCCGAAGGCATGTTGGAGAGGATGCCAGTGAGGTACCCGGCGTCGCGAAGCTCGTAGGACCAGTCCACGACCTTCTGGTTGACGCGGGACCATCCCAGGGCATCTTCTCGCTCTATCTGGGCCAGGAGAGCGGGGGTTGCCCTGACCCCGCCGGCTGCAAAGAGGCGGCGCCAATATTCGTCCGTGGCGAGTGTGCCCCGGTCCAGCTCCACCCTGTCGCGCCGGTAGGCGGCATAGAACTCCGCCCGAGGCAGACGGGTCAGGGCCATCATGGCGGCTTCCCGGTCGGGATCCAGAGGGAGGCCGAGAACCCCCCCGTAATCGAAAATCACCGTCGTAAGCTTTGGTTTCAAGACGTGGAAAACTTAGTGAAAGTGACCCATCGTGACAAGGCAGGCGGTTCGGCGCATCAGACCGCTACTCGACCGCGTAGTCCGGCCTCATGGGGGCAAAGCATTCGATGACTTCGCTGTCCTCGAGCACCTCCACGCCGTGCTTTTCCTCCGGCGAGAAGCAGTAGCCCGTGCCCGCTTCCGCGACGAAGCCGTCCCCCGTTTCCTTCGTCATGCGAAGCTTGCCGCGAATGACGTACCCGTTTTGCGCTGCAGCATGCGAATGCAGCGGGATCCGCGCGTCCTTCTTCATCGTGAAATGGCAGACCATGATGTGCGCGTTGTAGGCAAGGGTGGCACGAAAAACCCCCGATGGATTCTCCACGAGCGTGGATTCCTTTCGCTGGGCGATACGACGGAGCGGGTGTTCTGGCATCGCGCGATGATAATGCGGTGGGCCGCTTGTTTCAATCCCGGCGGGTCTGCACGAGGTTCTTAGCGTTTTCCTAGCGCAAAATCGTCGAAGTTTTGCGCCTTTGACATAGGCAAACAACGCGACCCTGGGCTACCCTGAGCGCATGAGTATCCAATTGATCGTTGCCGGTGTGATCGGCGTATTCCTCCTTTTCTATTTAATCTACTCGATCGTGCGCCCTGACAAGTTCTAGGAGCAAATCATGAGCACACCAAACTGGCTGCAGCTGATTATTTTTCTCGGTATCCTCTTCGCCCTGGCCCCTTTCCTCGGGAAGTTCATGGCCCACGTCTATGGCGATGAGAAACACATCCTCTCTTTTCTCAAGCCGCTGGAGAGAGGGATC
>Ga0326727_10026615_pt1 | contig 10706 bp, 10 predicted proteins | sample MB2enrmetagenome_FD_207643 | JGI IMG/M metagenome (GOLD analysis project Ga0326727, IMG submission 207643) | Lab enriched peat soil microbial communities from McLean, Ithaca, NY, United States - MB29MY | ecosystem: Environmental > Terrestrial > Soil > Wetlands > Peat | place: USA: New York... | reverse complement strand
TTCAACGGTGTCGGTGGTGGCGCAGCTGCGTTGATCGCGCTCGCCACGTTCTTGAGGGCTCCGGCGGGCACGCTTGCCGTATACCAGATCGTCGAGGTGCTCCTCGGCGTAGTGATCGGCTGCGTCTCGTTCTCGGGAAGCTGCATCGCCTTCGCGAAGCTGCAGGAGCTCATGACCGGCAGGGCCATCACCTACCCAGGCCAGCAGGTCTGGAACGCCCTCGTGGGTGTCGCCATCTTGGGGCTTGGGATCACGCTTTGCGTGAGCACGCACACCTGGCTCATCTGGATAGTGGTCGGCCTCGCTCTGGCCTTCGGCGTCGCCTTCGTCCTGCCGGTCGGCGGCGCGGACGTACCCGTCCTGATCTCTCTGCTCAACTCGTTCACCGGCCTCGCCGTCGCGGCGAGCGGCTTCGTGCTCCACTCGGTCGTGCTCGTCGTTGCGGGAACGCTCGTCGGCGCCTCGGGCACGCTCCTTACCCAGAAGATGAGCCAGGCGATGGGTCGCTCGCTCCCGAACATCCTCTTCAGCGCTTTCGGCTCCGTCATCACCGCCACCGGTGGCGCCGAGGGCGACACGACGCGCAGCGTCCGGTCCGCGTCCCCGGAAGACGTGGCCATCCTGCTCGCGTACGCGAACAAGGTGATCATCGTTCCGGGCTACGGGCTCGCCGTTGCCCAGGCTCAGCACACCCTCCGCGAGCTCGCCGACCTGTTGGAAGCTCGCGGTGTCGAGGTCATCTACGCCATCCACCCGGTGGCGGGCCGAATGCCGGGCCACATGAACGTCCTGCTCGCCGAGGCCGACGTGCCATATGACCAGCTGAAGGAGATGGACGAGGCGAACCCGGAGTTCCAGTCCGCCGATGTGGCCCTCGTAGTCGGCGCGAACGACGTCGTCAACCCGGCCGCCAAGAACGACCCGAGCAGCCCGATCTACGGGATGCCAATCCTGGCGGTCGACGAAGCCCGCAACATCGTGTTCCTGAAGCGCTCGATGCGCCCAGGCTTCGCCGGCATCGACAACGAGCTCCTCTTCGACCCGAAGACGACGATGCTGTTCGGCGACGCCAAGGACTCGCTGACCAAGGTCGTCGCCGCCGTCAAGGCCCTCTGATCGCTCAAGTTCGCCGGCGCCACCCGGCACACCGAGACTGAGCATGCCCAACTTGACTGTCATCATCGCCGGTGGCGATGCGCCGGTGCGCACCAGGACTGCTCAACGGACGCCGACGACTGCCCGGTGGGGACCCGAGCGCGTAGCCGCTAGGAAAGATGCCGGCTTCCTGTTCAAATGATCGTATGGAAGCAGATGAGGACAGCCGCAACGGGCGAGTGAACCGTGAGAGTTTGGCCGAACGCGCGAACGCGGAGTCGCTCGTGCGGGCGGCACGTGCCCAAGGCGTCGCCGACCCGCGGGTGCTCGAGGCGCTGCGCACTGTGAGACGAGCCTCTTTCGTCCCCAGGGAAATGCGCAACGAAGTGGGTTACGACTGCGCGATCCCCATCGGCCAGGCCCAGACGACCTCACAGCCGTCGCTGATCGGGTTGATGATAGAAGCCCTCGATCTCGGACCCGGCGACACCGTCCTCGAGGTCGGCACGGGCTACGGCTATGAGGCGGCTCTGCTCGCGAAGCTCGCACGCCGCGTCTTCAGTATCGAGCGCATTCCGCAACTTGCAGAGGCTGCCCGCCTCAATCTCAGCGCGGAAGGCGTGCTCAACGCCGAGGTCGTCACGGGCGACGGCACGCTCGGTCTTCCTGACTCTGCCCCTTTTGACGGCATCGTCGTAGCAGCGGCGTTCCTACGTGTCCCGGCTCCGCTCGCGGACCAGCTTGCCCCCGGGGCCAAGCTCGTCATGCCCGTCGGGAACGGGGGTGGCGACCTCGTGAAGGTCTTCGAGAAGCACAACGGCGAGCTGGTGGAGCTGCGAGTGTTGTGCGGAGCCCGTTTCGTGCCCCTGCTCGGCGCGAACGGATTCGAGATCTGCTAGAGCTGCTGTCGTTTCGCCGGTCGTGTTTCGTCCGCGATGCGAGCGAAGACGAGCAACCCCTGGTTCGTCGGCCTGGTCGAGAGCACGACGACGTCCACGTCGCTTTGGCCGATGAGCTCCTCAGCGTCGTTGACAACGACCATGTCCCCGCCGGGCAGGTAACCGATCGCCTGTTGCGGCTGTCGACCTGGCCGGATCAGCTCGACTCTCAGGTGCTCTCCCGGAACGTGGTCCGGTGAAAGGTCATTGGTGAGGCGACGAAGATCGAGCACGCGGGCTCCCGCCTCCTCGCGGAGCCTGGCCATCTCCGAAGAGCAGGTGACGACCCGCGCTTGAAGGCGGTCCGCCAGTATGGCGACCTTCTCGTCGATCGAGGCCGCGGCAGGGACGTCGCCCTGCACGAAAGTGACCTTCACCCCGTGGTTCCTGAGCTCCTCGATCGCCTCGAGTCCGCGCCGCGCCCGCCTCGACGAGACAGGATCCGGGCCTTCGGCCAACGTGGCAACCTCGTCGGCCACAAGCTCGGGGATCAACAGCTCGGTGCCGAACAAGCCGGCCTGCCCCATGACGAGAAACGACCTGTCCATCACCGCAGAGGTGTCCACGAGATCACCCCCGAGGGCGATGTCCTGGTGGGTCGGTTCGAGACGGCGCGTGACCCCGAGCGCATCGGCAAGCTGGCGACCCTTGCTCATGCCCAGCTTCCAGCCGAGCGTGCCCAGCACCCACGCCACCGCCGCGGCGATGAGAAAGTCGAAGTCCTCCCGGACGAAGACGAACAGCGGGATGCAGACAACGACCCCGACCAGGAAGCTGGCGCTGCCGAGCAACATCCCCGCGAGCAGCTCTGGGGCCGGAACGTCGCGAAGCGACCGGGTCGCCTTGCCCATGCCCCCGGTCAACATACGTCCGACCACGCCGCCGACCACATAGCCGACCAGAACGCCGATGGCGGCTCCGAGCGAGCGGCCCACCGCCGTGGAGGCGTAGTGGCTGCCGACCGCCAGACCAACCAGAGCTCCGCAGACTGCAACAATCAGGCGGAAGACTTCGACGAAGACCATCCGACGAGCGTAGAAGCATTCTCCCGCTGAAGGCACGCCTAGGCGTTTGCCTAGGCGCGGACGTGGCCGGGCAATGCCGCTTCGCAGCAGACGCGAGGTACGCTCGGCCGGTCATGGCCGCAACGCGGCGCCCCGCCGTCGCTCGTCTCGCCCTTGTCGTGTGCTTGAGCGTGATGGGCGCGCTCAGCTGCACGGCGTGTTCCGGAACCGGGCTTCAGACCACGACCCAAAAGCCGAGCCCTGCCCAGCTCCTCGTACCCGTCGAGCAGGCGGCAGTGACCAAAGCGGAGGCGACGGTAGCAGTACGCCTACCGACTGTGCCGGGTCGACCTGCCCCGAGCCTCCCGGCGAGGGCCTTCGAAAGGCCGCTCCGCGCCCACCAGGTCGTCGGCTTCTTCCCCTACTGGGAAGTCGGCGCTTTCACGCCGGATTACCAGGACTTGACGACGCTCGTCTACTGGTCGGTGAACCTCGGTGCCGGCGGCTCGATTGTGAACAACGGCGAGGGCTGGTCCACTCTCTCGAGCTCTGCCCTCGCCCTCGACGTCCGCCAGGCTCATGCATCGGGCGACCGAGTGCTTCTCACGGTCTTCTCCACCAGCACCTCGGTTCTCCACTCTGTCGCCGCTCACCCATCGACCGCGGGCCCTCTGCTCGCCCGCAATGTCGCAGCACTTCTTTCAGCAGGGAATTTCGACGGCGTCGATCTCGACCTCGAAGGAGACAGCACCAGCGATCGAGACGGCTTCGTACGCTTCGTCGCGGCGTTCTCGAACGCTTTGCGGTCCCTCGGCCCCACCTGGTCGATCATGTTGGACACCTACCCGACCTCGGCCTTCGACCCGCTCGGTTTCTTCGACGTCAAGTCTCTGATGAGATACGTCGACGAGCTGTTCGTCATGGCCTATGACATGCAGGACCCCGATGTAGCCTCGGCAACGGCACCGTTGATGAACGCTGATCTGAACGACGCCATGACTCTCGCCGAGTACACCTCCGTCGTGCCGGCACGGCGGATCGTGCTCGGAATCCCCCTGTACGGATACGACTTCTCAACCACCAGCCGACTCGACGGCGCCCATGCCGTGGGGAACCCGATCGCCGTCACGTATGCGGAGATCGTGGCTGCGGGGCATGCGCCGACATGGGACCCCGTGACCGAGACGCCGTTCACGGTGTTCCGCAGGAATGGGAAGTGGCACCAGACCTGGTTCGACGATCCGGTCTCCATCGCCCTCAAAACCGCGCTCGCCGCCCAGTTCGGCTGTGCCGGCGTCGGCGTCTGGGAGCTCGGGATGTCAGGCAACGACCCGTCCATAGCCTCCGCCCTGCTCGGAAGAAGGCCACCCGTGAAGCTTCCGCTCGTCGGACGCTGAAGCGTCTTTTCGGCGCCGCCGAGGCGAAGGGCGAGCCTGCGGGCTCAGCTCTGCTCGCCCACCTCAGCCATGATCGAGGCGATACGGCGAACGAGGCGGGACTTGCGCCGTGAGGCCTGGTTGGCGTGGATGACGCCCTTGGCGGCCGCCTTGTCGATCCGCTTCAATGCCTCGCGCAGGCGTTCGGCCGAGTCCTCGGCGTCTGTCTCTGCAGCAAGAAGAGCGCTCTTCGTGCGCGTCTTCAGCTCGGAGCGCACGGCCTTGTTGCTGAGGCGACGACGCTCGTTCTGCAGGTTCCGCTTGATCTGACTCTTGATGTTCGCCATTCGTCCCTCGACGCGTACGGACAGAGGCGCAGAGCCTCCGGGATGACCGAGACTACCAGCAACCCGGACCGGACGGCACACCGTGGCCGAGATGGCACGATGGAAGGCGTGGTCGCCCCCGAGGTAATTCGCAACTTCTCGATCATCAGCCATGTCGACCATGGAAAGTCGACTCTGTCGGACCGCATCTTGGAGCTGACACATGCGGTCGACCCCCGCGACATGAGGGCCCAGTACCTCGACTCGATGGACATCGAACGCGAACGGGGCATCACTATCAAGGCCCAGAACGTGCGCGTTCGATGGCGTGACTACGTGCTCCAGTTGATCGACACCCCCGGACACGTCGACTTCGGCTACGAGGTCTCGAGGAGTCTCGCTGCTTGTGAGGGAGTCGTGCTGCTCGTCGACGCTTCGCAGGGCATCGAGGCCCAAACGCTCGCCAACTGCTATCTCGCGGTCGAGCACGACCTCGAGATCGTCGCTGCCCTGAACAAGATCGACCTGCCCGCCGCCGATCCGGATCGCTACGCCCTCGAGATCGAGCGCGTGCTGGGACTTCCCCGTGACCAGATCCTGCGGATCTCCGCCAAGACCGGTGCCGGAGTCCCCGAGCTGCTCGACGAGGTCGTCCGCCGGATCCCGGCACCGAAGGGAGATCCGGACGATCCGCTTCGTGCGTTGCTCTTCGACTCCTACTACGACCAGTACCGAGGGGTCGTGAGCGCAGTGCGCGTGGTGGACGGCACGATGCGCTCGGGAGCCCGCCTGCGTTTCCTGCAGACCGGCGCCACTCACGAAATCGAAGAGGTGGGCATCCGTACGCCGGCGCCCGTCGAGGTCGACGAGCTCGGGCCGGGCGAGGTCGGCTACCTGATAGCGGGCATCAAGGACGTCGGCGAGGCACGCGTCGGCGAGACCGTCACGGAGGCGTCGCGTCCGGCGTCAAGACCGCTGGAGGGCTACCGGCACCCCAAGCCGATGGTCTTCTGCGGCCTCTACCCGATCGACGGCGACGAATTCCCGGATCTGCGTGACGCGCTCGAGAAGCTCAAGCTGAACGACTCGAGCGTGACCTACGAGCCCGAGACGAGCGCCGCGCTCGGTTTCGGGTTCCGCTGCGGGTTCCTCGGTCTTTTGCACATGGAGATCGTCCGAGAACGGCTCGAGCGCGAGTTCGGTCTCTCCCTAATCGCCACCGCACCATCAGTCGAGTACCTGGTTCACCTCACCAACGGCGAGACCGTGCCTGTCGACAATCCCTCGGCGATGCCCGAAGCACAGTTCATCGACCACATCGACGAGCCGGTGCTGAAGGTCACGATCATCAGCCCCACCGAGTACACCGGGTCGATCATGGACCTTTGCCAGACACGTCGCGGTCGGATGGAGAGGATGGAGTATCTGTCGCCCGAGCGCGTCGAGCTCATCTACGAGCTGCCCCTGGCGGAGGTGGTCCTCGACTTCTTCGACGTGCTGAAGAGCCGGACCAAGGGCTACGCGAGCCTCGACTACGAGCCGGCGGGGACCCAGACCGACAAACTCGTCAAAGTCGACGTGCTCCTGGCCGGGCAACCCGTGGACGCCTTCTCGACGATCGTGCACCGCTCCAAGGCCGAGGACTACGGGCGCAAAATGACCGCCAAGCTGCGCGAGCTCATTCCCCGACAGCTCTTCGACGTGCCCATCCAGGCCGCGATCGGAGGACACATAATCGCCCGCGAGACGGTCAAGGCCAAACGCAAGGACGTGCTCGCGAAGTGCTACGGCGGTGACATCACCCGCAAACGCAAGCTCCTCGAGAAGCAGAAGGAGGGCAAGAAGCGTATGAAGTCGATCGGGCGCGTCGAAGTCCCCCAAGAGGCTTTCATCTCCGCGCTCAAGCTGGAGGAGTAAGACCTCGGCCCGCGCCAGGGGGCGGTCAGGGAGATCGACCCACATCGGACGAATCACCGGCGCGGTCAAACCAGGAAGCCGCAACTAGAATCTCCACGAGGAGCCTTGAAGATGACTACCCGCCAAGCCCACGACGAGCTCGACGACCGCAAAGCGGCGATCTTGAAGTCCGTCGTCACGGGCTACGTCGAGACAGCTCAGCCCGTGGGGTCCTCGCAAGTCGCCCGCGACCCCGTGATCGAGGTCTCATCGGCGACCGTCAGAGCCGACATGGCGACGCTGGAGCGGGAGGGATACCTGACCCACCCGCACACGAGCGCCGGGCGCATCCCGACGGACAAGGGCTACCGGTTCTTCGTCGACCACCTTGGCAACCCTCAGCCGCTCGCACAGGCCGAGCACGAGAAGGTGCAGGCCTTCTTCTCGAAGGCACATGGCGAGCTGGAGCGGATTCTCCAGGACACCTCGCGATTGCTCGCGCAGCTCACAGACTGTGCCGGCGTCGTCGTGAGCCCGGCCCACGACGCGCTCGTGGTTCGTTCGGCCCTCATCGCACGGCTCTCGACACACACCGCGATGGTGGTCGCGGTTCTCTCCAACGGTGTCGTCGAAAAGCGCACGATCAGCGTGCGAGAAGACGTCTCAGACACCGCGTTGTCGTCCGCGAGCACCCTTTTGCAGCAGCGCCTGTCTGGCAGTTCGCTTTGGCTCGTTCCTCCCGAGAAACCGACTGGCGACGCCGAAGTTGACGACTTGGTCGGGCTCTGCGTCAGCGCCCTGGAAGACGCAAAGACCTCCGAGAGCACCGACCAGGTATTCGTGGGCGGCGCCGCGTACATGGCCGAACGCTTTGACGCGATCGACAAGGTCCGGGCCGTCCTCGGGATCCTCGAGCAGTCCTTCGTCGTGGTCAGCCTGCTGCGCGACGTACTCGCCCAGGGCGAGTCCGTCTCGATCGGCTCGGAGCACTCCGCGATCGAGTCCCTCGCCGAGTGCTCCCTGGTAGTAGCGCCCTACGAATCCGAGGGCGTCGCTCTCGGGACCATCGGCGTGCTCGGTCCCACCCGGATGGACTACGAGCACGCGATCGCCGCCGTCGCCGTCGTAGGCCAACGGCTCACTCGAGAGCTCAGCGGGCAGTAACGGTGTCGATGACCCAGGATTACTACGAGCTGCTCGGCGTCCCGCGTTCGGCCTCGGAGGACGAGCTCAAGCGGGCCTACCGCCGGCTTGCCCGCGAGCTGCACCCCGACGCGAACCCCGGGGACGCGGCGTCCGAGGCCCGTTTCAAGGAGGTCACCGTCGCATATGAGACCTTGCGGGATCCCGAGCGGCGGCGGCGCTACGACATGTTCGGGCCCGAAGCCGTGAGAGGCGCCGGCGCCGGTGCCGGTGCTGGGGATCCGTTCGGTTTCGGCGGCGGTCTCGGGGACCTGTTCGACGTCTTCTTCAATCAGGGTTTCGGGGCGAGTGGACAGCGCGCAGCCCGCCGTCAGGGCGCCGATGCCGAGATCGTGTTGCAGATCGGGCTTGCAGAGGCTGTCTTCGGCACCCGGCGCGAAGTGAACCTCAAGGCACCGGTGACCTGTGCGACCTGTGCAGGCAGTGGTGCCCGCCCGGGGACGAGCGCCACGACGTGCCCCGAGTGCCGTGGCTCGGGCCAGGTCCAGCGCGTACGCCAGTCGATCCTCGGCCAGATGATGACGACGACGCCGTGCGGCCGCTGCGGGGGACTGGGCAAGGTCGTCGAGTCTCCGTGCCCCGACTGCCGCGGCGAAGGCAGGAGGTTGGAGGACCGGACCCTCACCGTCGAGATACCTGCAGGTGTCGACGACGGGGCAACCCTTCGTATAACCGGTGCCGGTGCGGCAGCCTTGCGGGGCGGGACCCCCGGGGACCTCTACGTGCACCTGCGCGTTGAGGCGGACAGCCGTTTCGAGCGCTCGGGCACCGACCTCGCCATGACGCTGCACCTGTCTGTCGCCCAGGCCGCGCTCGGCACGGAGGTCGAGCTCGACACGCTGGACGGGCCCTATCTCCTGACGGTGCCGGCAGGGGTACAGACGGGCCGGGTCCTGAAGGTCGCCGGCCACGGTGTCCCACGCCTTCGCGGAGGCAGACGCGGCGACCTTCTGGTCAACGTCTATGTCGACACGCCCGTGAAGCTGTCCAAGGACGAGGACGAGCTCCTGCGCAAGCTCGCAGCCCTCCGCGGTGAGAAGGTCCAACCGCCGGACCCAGGCCTGCTTTCGAGGCTCCGCTCGGCTTTCAGCTGAGCGTGGCCGCCCGAGCCCCAGACGCCGAGCTCCGATCAGCCGCCGCGCTGGTCTTCGTCGACGATCTCGACTTTCCCGAGCTCTGCGCGGACGACAGCCACCACCTCGGTGAAGTCCTTCGACTGAGACCGGGCGAGGCGGTCGCTGCGGCCGACGGCGCAGGCTCGTGGAGGATCTGTGCCTTCACGGGAGCTGGGGCCCCGGCCCGTGGAAGCTCGGGAGGACGCACTTTGAAACTGGGGCGTTTCGGACTGGAGCCTGCCGGCCCGGTCCACCATTCCGCGCGCCCGTTGCCAGTGCTCGAGGTCGCTTTCTCGTGGGCCAAGGCCGAGCGGACCGAGTGGGCGGTCGCCAAGTTGGTCGAGCTCGGCCTGGACGTCTTGACGCCGCTCGTGGCCGATCGGACGGTGGTGCGCCCGGATCGGGACGGCGCCACCCGCCGCGAAGCGCGGCTGGCCAAGATCGTGCGGGAGGCGGCGATGCAGTCGCGGCGGCCCTTCCTCACCCAGATCGGCACGAGCCAGACCGTCGACGCCATCGCCGCGCGCGCAGCTGCGTCGCAGATCGCCCTCGCCGAGCCCGGCGGTGGTCCGATATCGCTCGCAACCCCGGTCGTGCTGGTCGGACCAGAGGGTGGCTGGTCAGAACGGGAGCTCTCTCTAATCGACAACAAGGTCTCGCTCGGAGACGGCGTGCTGCGGGTCGAAACTGCTGCACTGGCCGCAGGCACGCTGCTGACGGCTCTGCGCAGCGAGGTCCTGGCGCCAGCTCGCTGAGGGGAGCCGGTGACCCGGCGATGGGACGTTCTTGCAGGATGCAGCCATTAGGAGCAACACTGGAGGAGTGGGTCTCGCCTCGGTTGCCACCGGTGAAGGCCCGGCGTTCGGGCACGGCCTAGGCGGCAACCGTTTTCGAGTTGGCGGCGTCTGAGCGCAAGAGCGCGGCGACACTGACCAGAGAGTGACCGGAATGACCCCAAGCCAAACTCCAGAGGATGACGACCACGAGTACGCGGTCGCCGTGGGTGCTCGGCTGCGCGCTGTGAGGCGCCAGAAGCGCCTGTCGCTTCAAGCAGTCGAGAAGGCGTCCAGGCTGGAGTTCAAGGCCTCTGTGCTCGGCGCCTACGAAAGAGGCGAACGCACGATCTCGGTGCCGCGCCTGCAACGTTTGGCGACGCTGTACCGCGTGCCCGTGGACCAGCTGCTCCCGCCGGACGGAACGGCCCCTCCCAGCTCCAGAGGCGGCCAGGCGGTCCAGAGCAACGGCGGAAACCCGCTTGCCGAGGGCAAGCCCTTCAAGGTTGTCGTCGACCTCCTGCGCCTGTCGGAGGTGCAGGGACCGGAGCGTGAGCTGCTCCGGCGGTTCCTCGCCTCGGTGCAGGTGCAGCGCCAGGACTTCAACGGCGAGGTCCTCACCATCCGGTCCGAGGACCTGCGAGTCATGGCCTCCATGCTCGGGCAGAACCTCGAGACCCTCCTCAAGCGCATGGAGGAGCTCGGCGTACTTCGTGGCTGAGCAGCACGCTGGTGCCGGGCGTGAGCTCGGCGTGTACGTGCACGTGCCGTTCTGCGCCCGGCGCTGCGACTACTGCGCCTTCGCGACGTGGACCAACATGGGGCACCTCTCCTCGGCCTATGTGGACGCGTGCCTCATGGAGCTCGAACGTGCCTACGGGACCGGCCTCTGCGCGGCGACCTCGGTCTTTTTCGGCGGCGGGACCCCCTCCCAGCTTCCCCCCGCCGAGCTCGCCCGTTTGCTCGGCGGCGTCCGCCGC
>Ga0326727_10026614_pt1 | contig 10706 bp, 12 predicted proteins | sample MB2enrmetagenome_FD_207643 | JGI IMG/M metagenome (GOLD analysis project Ga0326727, IMG submission 207643) | Lab enriched peat soil microbial communities from McLean, Ithaca, NY, United States - MB29MY | ecosystem: Environmental > Terrestrial > Soil > Wetlands > Peat | place: USA: New York... | reverse complement strand
CAGCACGGGATTGCCAGCGATCGACTGAAGGCCCACGGCTATGGGCCGGACAAGCCGATCGCTCCCAACAGCACGCGTGCGGGTCGCGCTCAAAACCGCAGGGTAGAGATCATTGCGAATTCCTGAATCTCGGACCAAAGAGGATTTGAACTCATGCTTTTTGTGATCGCTCGAATCTGGCCGTGTTTGTTAGGCGCATTCCTCTTAGGAGGCGCCATGGGCTACCTGCTAAGGAGGTTGTGGCGGGGATCGATTCCGATGGTGGCGCCTGTCCCTTTGCCGAACCTGCGGATATTCGCTCGCGTGTCCGACATTCCGGACGTTTCCAAGTTCGCGTTGAGATCGGAGCTTCCGGCTGCTCCCGATCTTTCCATGTGCGCACTCAAGTCCGATCTCCCGACTGGAGAGCTTATTGAGGCAGCGGATTTCGAGCCGATTCTTGCGTGGAAGGAAGAAGTCGGGGATCCAAAGCTCCTTGCCCGCCGTAGCGATCTTCCTGATGTGAGCGAGTTTGCCCTGAAGAGGGACATCCCCGCACCTCCCGATCTGAGCCAATATGCGCTCAAATCTGAAGTGGCCCCACCGGCGGATTTGTCGGCGTTTGTCCACTCCAGCGAAATCGAGGACTTGCTCGCGCAGAAGGACCTTCTGATCAGGGAGTTGCGGCATGACCTGGCGCAGGAAACTTCGCGGCTTAACCATGAAATCGAGCGGCTGGAAGCCCTGATTCGTGAGCTTTATGAGAAACCAACAACGGTGATCCCGGGCACGATTTCTTCATCCCATAAGGCAGGACGCAACCGCGCGAGAACGCCCGACGACCTGGAGTCGATCACCGGCATTGGACCAGTATTGGCGCAGCGCCTGCATGCCATGGGCGTGAGCTCCTTGTCGCAGATCGCCCAATGGACCGAAGAAGATGTGAAGGAATTCCAGGCCAAGCTGGAAACCGTTCCCGATCGCATCCATCGCGAGAAATGGGTGGAGCAAGCACAGCGCCTTCAGGATGAGAAGGCCCCCGGGGAGATCAGGCCGCTCGGACTCGAACAGGCCGGCTAGAGCCGGTTTCTCCAGTAGTTTGCTTTCCGCGCTCTTTTTACATGCCTGCCCCGCAGAATCCCAGGGGCTCCACCGGGTTTGTGCGATTCTTCCCGGCCCACCGCAAGATATAATTCAAGAACGGAAGGTAACCTTCCTCGGCGAGTGGTTGGCATCTGCCTCCTCGATTAACCAACTTCGGCCACGGAAGTTTGCGCATCCCTCGGGAACCTCTAGCCGCTCCCGCGCATCTTGAAAGACCGACAAGGAGCAGTCATGCCTATTCAAAAAACCGACTACGTCTGGCACAACGGCAAGTTCATCGCCTGGGACGATGCCCAGATTCACGTGATGTCACACGTCGTGCATTACGGCTCATCGGTGTTTGAAGGCATACGCTGTTACGCGCCGCCCAGCGGTCCGGCTATTTTTCGCGCCGTCGAACACATTCAGCGCCTGATCGACTCCGCCCGCATCTATCGCACCGAGGTAGCCTACAGCAGGGATGAGATCATCTCGGCCATGTTGGAGTTGGTAGGGAAAAATGGCGTGTGGCCCTGCTACATCCGGCCCGTCATTCTGCGTGGGTACGGCGACGTCGGAGTCAGCCCGCTCAAATCGCCCATCGAAGTCTATATCTGCAATTACCCCTGGGGTAAGTATCTGGGCGCCGACGCCAACGAGGGTGTCGATGTCTGCGTCTCGTCGTGGACGCGCCTTGCGCCGAACACCCTGCCGACCATGGCCAAGGCCGGCGCCAACTACATGAACTCGCAACTTATCAAAATGGAGGCCGTCCTCAACGGCTATGCCGAAGGCATCGCGCTCGATGTCAACGGCTTTGCGAGCGAAGGCTCCGGCGAGAACCTCTTCCTGGTACGAAACGGAGTCTTGCAGACGGCGCCGCTGGGAAATTCGGTGCTGCCGGGGATTACGCGCGATTCCGTCCTCCAGCTCGCCGGCGACTTGAATCTCAAGGTCTTGGAGCACCCCATTCCGCGCGAACTGCTCTACCTGGCCGACGAAGTTTTCTTCACGGGCACGGCGGCGGAGATTACCCCCATCCGCTCGGTCGATAAGATCACGGTCGGCACGGGTAAGATCGGGCCGGTCACCAAGTCGATCCAGCAGGAGTTCTACGGCATTTTGCACGGGGAAAAGCCTGATCGCCATAACTGGTTGACGCCGGTGCCAGTGGGAGCAAAACAGCCGGTCGCTGTCTAGTTATAAGAGTCCTTGCGCAAATTAACCCGGCATTCATAGCCGATGCTTGACTTTCGCTTTTTCTTCGAATAGAGTGATCGGCGCATCTTTTGCTGGCCGGCCCACGCAGGCCAAATTCACACCCAGCTTCGCAAGGAGAATCCTTATGCACGCTCCCAGCCCGGAATTTGTCTCAGCCTATTGCGCCATGATGCTCGATGGCGTCGCTCGCGAAATGGAAATTACCAAGAAGGTGATTGGAGCCGTCCCCGAAAACAAGCGCGACTACCGCCCCGATCCCCATGCCCGCACAGCCTGGGAATTGGCCTGGCACATCGCCAATTCGGATGTGGAGTTTCTCGACGGCATTGCCGACATGAAGTTCAGCATGACCGAGACAGAGCGTGCCAACAAGCCCGCGACCATCGCTGAACTGGTCGCCTGGTATGACCGCGAAATGAAGCGCGGCATCGGCCGCGTCCGCGCCATGCCTCCGGCTCAGCACGCCACGCCGGTCGATTTTGCCGGGATGTTCAAAATGCCGGCCGCGTTCTATCTAGCTTTCCTCAACAACCACAGCATTCACCACCGCGGCGAGTTGGCAACCTATCTGCGGCCCATGGGATCGAAGGTTCCGTCCATCTATGGTGGCAGTTACGACGAGCCCTTCCAGATGCCGGCGCAGAAAAACAGCGCGGCCTGATTGCTGGGTAACGATTGCGGCGGTCCTCGCGGAATTTAGAAACTCGAAGCCGCTCCTTGGTGGGCGGCCTTTCTCATCGTCCAGCCCGCAGGACGTCAACCGGGTATTTCTCCACGATGCGGTCTGCGGTCACCAGCACCAGACCTTCCAGCTTCGTCTGCGCGATGAGTAACCGATCAAACGGATCGCGATGATGGTCTGGCAGATCGAACACGGCGAGTGCGTGCGAGTGCAGGATAGGCAGCGGGCGAAGCCCCTGGTCAGCCATGCGGCGTGGCACATACGCCCCCGGCGCTTCCGGAAGCCGGAGTTTGCCGCTCGCCGCCTTGATCGCGATCTCCCAGGCAGTTACCGCCGAGAGAAAGACCTCGTTGGACGGGTCGCGAATCTCCGCTAGCGCCTTGTCGCTGATTCTTTCCGGGGCCCAGAGGCTCCACAGCCAAACCCCCGTATCCAACAGGTAGTTCAAGCTTTCTTCGCGCCTTTCCTGCGTTTCTCAGTGGCCGCCGGTCGTGGCTCGCGCTTTGGAGCGAAATTGAGCTGCGGAATTTCGGCTTGCATATACGCCTCGAACTCGGGCAGCGGTGCATCGAAGTCGTCGGCCATCCAGATCTTGCCCGCATCCATACCGATGGGCCGCGATCCACTGGCAGGCCGCACCGCCACCAGTTTCGCTACCGGCACCCCGGCGCGAGCGATCGTGATTTCCTCGCCCTCGGCCACCTTCCGCAGCAGGCGCGAGAGCTGCGTCTTGGCCTGATGAACATTGATCTCCATAATTCAACATTAGCTAAGTCATCGGACTAAGTCAACCATTCTTCTCCACGAATTCCGGCCAAACGAACTACCGCATTCCCAGCACATCTGAGCGGCGGCCAGCACCAGGTTCCCCCCCGCGGTGGCTGATGTCGGAGCGACGCCCGCAAATCCGGCTGAAGGTCTCCTTACTTTCGTCATCTCGCCCGGTGCCCACTTCCCGGTCATCATAAGGATCTGGAGTCTTCTTCTCATGAATATTGACGACCTGCTGCGTATAGCCATGGAGCGGCGCGCCTCCGACTTGCACCTGAAGGTCGGCAACTACCCGCACCTGCGCATCGACGGTGATCTTGTTCCTCTCACCGACCAGCTGCGCGTCTCCGCCGAGGACATGCTCAACATGGCCTTCAGCATGATGTCGGCGCGGCAGAAACAAAAATTCAAAGAGACCACGGAAATCGATATGGCCTACGGCGTTGCCGGACTTGGCCGCTTCCGTGTGAACGTGTTTCAGCAGCGCGGCAACGTCGGCCTGGTGCTTCGCGTGATTCCCACCAAGATTCGCGCTCTCGACGAGCTCTACTTGCCCAAGATCGTCGAGCAGATCTGCACGATGCCGCGCGGCATGGTGCTGGTCACCGGCGTCACCGGCTCCGGCAAGTCGACTACGTTGGCGGCCATGATCGACCGCATCAACTCCAGTCGCGCCGAGCACATCATCACCATCGAAGACCCCATCGAATTCCTGCATCGCGATAAGAAAGGCTACTGCAACCAGCGCGAGGTGGAAGTCGATACGCCATCGTTTTCCGCCGCATTGCGCGCCAGCCTGCGTCAGGATCCGGACGTGATCCTGGTCGGCGAAATGCGCGATCTGGAAACCATCGGCACCGCTCTCCACGCGGCTGAAACCGGCCACATGGTGTTCTCCACGCTGCACACGCTCGACGCGGTCGAAAGCATCAACCGTATCATCGCCATCTTCCCGCCGCCCGAGCAGAAGCAAATCCGCTTGCAACTGGCGGCCGTGCTGCGCGCCATCATCAGCCAGCGGTTGGTCCGCCGCTCCGACTGCGACGGCCGCGTGCCCGCCGTCGAGGTCATGATCAATACGCCGTATATCCGCGAGTGTATTCTCGTGCCCGAAAAGACGCGCGCCATTCGCGACGCGATTTCGCAGGGCACCTCGCAGTACGGCATGCAGACGTTCGATCAGTCGCTTTGGGACCTGTTCCAGGCCGGGCTCGTCAATTACGAGACGGCGCTTGAAAACGCCTCGAACGCCGATGAATTCAAGCTGCGCATGCAGGGCATCGCCTCCACGGCGGACATCTCGCGGCAGTCGATGCAGTCAGCGGGCTACGGAAGGTAGGACGGAAGATTAAGGACGAGTTTTGTATTGCTGTGGTCTGCTTCTTCGAGAATGTTGTTCCTCCAGTTAACTTGACGGGCGCGCCACGGGGCGCGCCCTTTTTTCCGGTTTTCACTCGGATTTCCAGGTCACTTTGAAACTCGAGTCGTCGGGTGCGAGGGCCGACGGAACCGCGGTCTTCGGGCTGCCGTTGCTGCCCCTCCTGGTGGTAATGAGCTCATACACGGCATTGCCGAAATCAGTGATCACTCCCGAGGCCGAGGAGTCGGTCGCGGTATCGGCGCCACCGCTTACACCCGTGTAGTACTGGCCAAAGGAGTCCGTACCGAAATCGGTAAGGTCGTTAGATTTGTCGCCGGAGTCCATTTCCATAATCCATTCGGCGGAAATCCGCTGAGGCATCCCACTTCCGTACGCCCCTTTGAACTCCACTTTCCGGCTGAAGGATTCCCCGGTGGTGTCGTTCTTGATTGCGACCGTATACTCGTTGTCGCCGTCGTAAGTTGCAGACGCGAGAAATCGATCACCGGGGGCTATTGAGACCTCTTTGGTGAGGATTACGTTGCCGAGAGGGTAGAACTCGTACCACACCCAATAGTAGGGCTTATCGCCAAAACAATCCGTATCCGTTCCAATCTGCTCCACGGTATCGCTGAGGAATCCGTCAATACCTACCCATTCCGAGGACCAACTGTTCCGGGTTTTACTGCAGTCGGGTTCGGTGACTGTCCATGAGCCACTGACGTAGGTGAAGTCGGAGCCGGTCACAGCGTAGCCGGCCCAGATTTCGTCATATGTGATCGTGACGTTCCTGGTGGAGTCGTACACGTCTGGACGCGTTCCCGGCAAAACCCTTCGCGGCCTGGGCGGAGCGGTTCAGCGAGGGTACGGCTTGGCGCCTTAATTCGGCTTGCGGAAGCGGCTGTCCGCTAAATATCGCAGCATGATCGCGTCCGTTGCGTTCTGGAATTGCTGGTCGAATTCGGCAGCCTGGACATTCGCTTCCTGCCGGAGCGTCTGGCGGAACTTCTCTCCCGTTTCCGAATCGCTGGTCACGACCTGCATGTAGAACCAGAGAAAGTGGCGCATCTGGTCGAGCGCCGATTTCAGCACATGGATCGATTCCATCTGCGAGGGCTGGGCGAGCGTTTCCAGCAATTCCGGGTCGGTTGGAGCCTGCATGGCCGCGCAGTTAAGTTCGCTCTGGATGACCCGCAAGTCGTCCGTGACTCTCAAAATCCGCAAGTGAATCTCTTCCATGCTTTCCCGGTTATCGCGATCCATGGGCCCCTTTCTAACTCGCAGATCATTGTCTGGCCGATCAATGTCTGGCAGATCGATGCCTGCAAGTAGAAGATCGCACTTCGGGCGGAACCCGGATAGATTCCACGTGACCATGAGCTTCGGTAATTGAAGTTACGGTGGGTGTAAAACGCCTGCTGGGCAGGCGTTTTCAGGCAGTCTTGCGGACCGGTTCGGAGGAAAGATGCAGCTGCGCCGCGCGAATTTCCGGCACCTCGGCGATTTGTACACCCTGCGCCGGGTTCTCCACCGCCTGCGCCAGCGCGGTCACCATCTGCTCGAGAGTAACCAGCCCCAGCCGCAAGGCACCGGCCCGCGTGAACGGAAGTAACTCCGCCAGCTTGTAGAGCGGCAGTAATGCGGAGGGCCACTTATGTCCGGGGCCCAGGACATACCAGGGGCGCAGAATAGTTGCGTTGAGGCCGCGCTCCCGGATCATGCGCTCGCACTCGGCGCGCACCGCGATGTAGTCCTTCATCACCGGCGCGGGATGCGCCACGCTCAGGTAGACGAAATGTTGCAGACCGAGTTCCGCCGCGGCCTGGATTGCTTCCCGCCCCGCGACCAGATCGACGGCGCGAAATTCGGCGCCCTTGTCTGGCGATGGATTTGGAACTCCTACCAGATGTACGAACGTGTCGGCCGGACGAACCAAATTACGGTACGTGCCGGCATCGAGCGCGTCGCCGGTCACCACCTCGCATCCCGGAGCCAGCTTTCCCCGCGACCCGGGCCGCACCAGCGCCCGCACGCGATGGCCGCGTTCGATCAGCAGCGGAATCAGATAGCTTCCGATATATCCGGTCGCTCCGGTGATGAACACGCGGCGCTCGTGTCCAGCCTTGGCCACGACTTTCACACGGAGCAAAGATCGGATATCGGAAATTGAGCCAGCCATACCTGAATTCCACCCGGGAGTTTGGATCTCGACGGAGTCAGAAAAGTTTACTCCAAAACGGCCTCATGCGCGTCGCCATCCGCGAAATCGCCTTCCCAGCGCGCTACAACCACGGTCGCCAGGCAATTTCCGAGCACGTTGATCGCGGTCCGCGCCATATCCATCAGCGGATCGATCCCGAGCAAAATGAAAACCGGCTCCGACGGCAAGCCGAACGACGCCACCGTGCCCAGCAGAATGACGATGGCCGCGCGCGACACCCCCGCCACTCCCTTGCTCGTCAGCATGAGAGTAACCACGAGCAGCAGTTGCCGGCCCAGGCTCAGATGTATGCCCGCAGCCTGAGCCACAAAGATCGCCGCCAGAGATAAATACAAGGTGCTGCCGTCGAGGTTGAAGGTGTACCCCGTCGGCATGACAAAGGCCACCACCTCGCGCGGCACGCCGAGGCCCTCCATGGCTTCCATCGCGCGCGGCAATGCAGCTTCGGAACTCGACGTGCCAAACGCGATCGACACCGGCTCCGCGACGGCGGCAATGAACCTCTTCAGCGGCACGCGCGCCATCAGCGCTACCGGCAGCAGCACGCAGCCAATAAAAACCGCGAGCGCCGCATAGAGTGTCGCGAGCAGCTTGGCCAGGTTCACCAGTACCCCAATGCCCGTGCCGGCGACCGTGTAGGCAATCGCCGCCGCTACTCCAAAGGGCGCGAAATACATGACGATGTTCGTGAACTTGAACATCGTCTCCGCCAGGCTCTCGGTCAGGCGCAACATGGGCTGGCGTTTTTCTTCGCGCACCATCGCCAGCGCCATGCCGAACAAAATGGCGAAGACCACGACCTGCAGCACCTGTCCTTCAGCAATCGACTTCGCGATGTTTTCCGGAAAGATGTGGACAATCGTCTCCGCCGCCGTCAGCTTCTGCGCGGGCAAACTCGCCTCGCTTGCCGCCGGCACGTGCACGCCCACGCCAGCCTTGCTCAGATTGATGGCCGCGAGGCCGATCGCGAGCGCGAACGTGGTGACGATCTCGAAATACACGATCGCTTTCACGCCCATACGCCCGACTCGCTTCAGGTCCGAGTGCCCGGCAATGCCGCTCACCAGAGTGGCGAAAAGCAGCGGCGCCACAATCGTCTTGATCAGCCGCAGGAAAATCGTCGCCACCGGTTGCAGGCTGAGCGCCGCATGCGGGAAGTCGTATCCAATGGCCGCGCCCGCCACCATCGCCACCATGATCCAGACGGTAAGCGAGCGTTTGTGCAACGCGTAAACGGCCAACGTCATAATAGCTGCCCAGCGCGCGCCAAACAGCAAGGCCGCCGGTAGCGGCGTAAGCAAAAGGTCAACCGCGCCAAGACTCAGGCTCATACCAACCAGCACCGCGGCGACCACTCGAAGCGAGCGTTCCATGTCCGTTAAAGCCTGTCCGTTAAAGCATGTCCGGTTAAGACCTTACCTCAACCGACCGGCGCCCGTCAGCGGAATTGATTCTTGTGGTCACTTCCTTGCGGAATTTTGATTGCGTGAATGTTGCAGCACACGCTGGGCTCCGGCACGCGATTTGGACTGTCGGCCGATTGACAAAATTTGTCAGTCGGAGCCTACGAAAATGTTATATCGGCGTATCGCGAATTACTGCGATGGCGACCTCCGGGTGGAAAGTCATTGAAAAAGCACGGACTTAGGCCAGAAGCCCTTAGATTTCCGTCGCTCAGGCTTGTGGCACTTGGAATGCGCTAGTTTGATGGAGCCGAGTTCGGCGATCCACAGCGGACCGTCAAACGAGGTTGAGGGATTCTCCAATGCGGAAACAAAAGGGCTTCTCACTGATCGAATTGCTGATCGTGGTCGCGATCATCCTGATCATCGCTGCCATCGCTATTCCGAACCTGCTGCGTGCTCGCATTGCGGCGAACGAGTCGTCCGCAGTGGCATCGGTTCGTACCGTTAACACAGCGCAAGTGGCTTACAACTCGGCCTATCCGTCGGTCGGTTTTGCTGCCAGCCTTGGCAATCTAAGCGGAACCTGCACGGGAACCGTCGTGCCGACTTCAAGCAGCGCTTGCTTGATCGATACGTTCCTGGCGGGCGGCAGTAAGAGCGGCTACTCATTCACCATGGCGTCTTACGGGAGTGGAACACCTACCGGCTCGTTTGAGACCGATGCGGCGCCCACGACTCCCAACCAGAGCGGTGTTCGTTACTTCTGCTCGAACGCCGACAATGTTGTTCGTTACGGTACTGCAGCTTTCACCGGCAGCGGCAATTGCACCACGGCTGGAACGCCGCTGCAATAGGTCGGAACTGGGCTGAGTGCCATACGCTGAGTGCCATACAATGTTGGGCCTTGGGCGTGACAGGGTCCGAAGCAAGGGAAGCGCACACTTCTGCCAACAGGATTTTGCAAAGAGTTAGTTCGCCAGCCGGAAGTTTAAAGCCACGGTGGTCTCAACCGCTGCCGGCTGACCATTTATAAGATAGGGTTCGTAACGCCACCACCGCACTGCATCCATCGCCGCTTGCGATAGCGCCTCGGGACCGCTGACCAACTTCGTCTGTGTCACCGCGCCTTTGGCACTCACAACGGTATCCAGCACCACTGTTCCTTGCACTCCCGCACGTCGCGCCAGTTCCGGATATTCGGGGATCGCGCGATAGACGACCCGTTGCTCCATGGCGTCGGCTGGCACCTGCATCTGTGGTTGCACGGCGGCGGTTTCTTTTGTTGGAAGCTGCGCTTCCAGTTCCGCCCATCCTTGCTGCCAATGCCACCATCCCAGCGCTCCCGCAATCAGCAATGTGAAAACGGCAAACGTAATCACTCGTCCGATTCCGGACTTGCGTGTCGAGCCCTCCAGGTTCGGGAGCGACTTGGGTTCGTCTTGCGCCTGCGCCTCTACGGCGTCATCTGCGGGTGCGGCTAGTGACAGTTCGGCTTGCCGTCGAGTCCAGTAACGGACAATCGATTGCTGCTCGGCTGACATACGGAGAAACTGAAGTCCGCAGCTCCGTTCATGCTGATAGCGCACCACTGCCGTCGCTCGCACTGGCACGCCCGTGTGCGGGACAAGAAACTCCACGCGAACCGACTCGCCGACTACGAGTTGTGACGCTGGGACAATTCCGATTCCGCCTTCGCCGATCTCCAGCGTTTGTCCAGGGATATCGTTGGGAATGCCTGAGCGCAATACGGTGAGAGCCAAGGGCACCGATAACTTGTAGCGAGGGACACTCCGCGTGGAAGCCGTTTCTTTTTCGAATGCCGGACTGACCCCAGTATTCATCGCTCAGCTTCGTGACGTTTGGTTCGGCGGCAGGCTTGCTTCGGCCGCACCCATCACGCTCCGGATGATTGTTTTCTACCACAGGGACACGCCCTAACGGATGTAACCGACGTAACCAGGTCTCGCTGAGAATCGGCCCGAA
>Ga0326727_10026613_pt1 | contig 10707 bp, 5 predicted proteins | sample MB2enrmetagenome_FD_207643 | JGI IMG/M metagenome (GOLD analysis project Ga0326727, IMG submission 207643) | Lab enriched peat soil microbial communities from McLean, Ithaca, NY, United States - MB29MY | ecosystem: Environmental > Terrestrial > Soil > Wetlands > Peat | place: USA: New York... | reverse complement strand
CCCCGCGGAGAAGCGCATGCACGTCTGGTGGCGCGATCAGGCCCCCGGCGGACGGCCGTACCAGAAGGACGCCAAGAAGATGCCGTTGATTTCCGTCAAGGGCAACCACTTCGAAGATCCCCAAGGGAAGACCATTCTGTTCCGCGGCCTGGCCATCTCCGATCCCGACAAGCTCGAAATGCAGGGCCATTGGAACCGGGAACACTTCGTAAAAGTGAAGGAAATGGGCGCCACAGTGGTCCGCATTCCGGTGCATCCGGTGGCCTGGCGCGAGAGAACTCCGGGGGAATACTTCAAACTGCTCGATCAGGCCGTGGAGTGGTCGACCGGCCTCGACATGTACATCGACCTGGACTGGCACACCATCGGCAACCTGACCACCGGCCTGTTCCAGGACCCCATGTACGAGACCTCCCAGCAGGAAACGTATAACTTCTGGCGCGCCATGGCGCGGCACTACGCCGGCCACAACACCATCGCGTTCTTCGAACTCTTCAACGAGCCCACCACCTACCGCGAGCAGCTCGGGCCCATCAACTGGATGGAGTGGAAGCGGATGGTGGAAGAGCAGATCGCCATCATCCGGGCCTACAATCCCCAGGTCATTCCCCTGGTGGCGGGGTTCGATTGGGCGTACGATCTGACTCCCCTGCGCGTGGCCCCGATCAACGCGCCGGGCATCGGCTACGTGACCCACCCCTACGACAATAAACGGCCGCAGCCCTGGGAAGGGAAATGGGAGGAAGATTTTGGTTTTGCCGCTGCCACCTATCCCGTAGTGGCCACGGAATTCGGCGGGTTCGCCGCACCCGGCGCCACCGCTCCCGCCGGCGCCACCGGACGCGCTCTGGACCGGATCGCTTACGGCCCGCAGATCTTCGGCTACCTGGAGAAGAAGGGAATCAGTTGGATTGTCTGGTGTTTCGACCCGGAGTGGGGACCGACGTTGATTACCGACTGGAACTACACCCTGTCGCCCTCCGGCCAGTTCGCCAAGGAGGCCATGAAGGGACCGGCGAAGTAGAAGTGACCAAGGTTCGTTCCAAGCCGCTCGACCTCTGCATCTGTCTGCTGCTGCTGGCGGCCACGCTAGCCGTTTACAGCCAGGTGCGGAACTACGATTTCGTCAATTACGACGACCCGGAATACGTCGGCGAGAACCCTCACGTGCGCGCCGGCCTGACCGCCAATAGCCTGCTGTGGGCGTTGACCTCCTTCGATGCCGCCAATTGGTTTCCGCTGACGTGGATCACCCACATGGCCGATTGCCAGTTCTTCGGCATGGAGAGCGGATGGCATCACCTGACCAACGTCTGGCTGCACGCGCTCAACGCCTTGCTGTTGTTTGCCGTCCTCAAACGCATGACCGGGGCGCGCTGGCCGAGCGCGCTGGTGGCGTTCCTGTTCGCCCTGCATCCCCTGCACGTGGAATCCGTCGCCTGGGTGGCGGAGCGCAAGGATGTTCTCAACGCCTTTTTCTGGTTCCTCACGCTGTGGTGCTATGCGCGCTATGTGGAGCGCCCCGGCGTGGGCCGCTATCTGACGGTGCTGCTGACGTTCTCTCTCGGTCTGATGGCCAAGCCCATGATCGTCACCCTCCCCTTTGTGCTGATGCTATTGGACGTATGGCCCCTGCGGCGCTCCCCGCTGCCTTGGCTGGAAAAACTGCCGCTACTGGCGCTGGCGGCGGGCGCCTCGATGGTGACCTTCCTGGCGCAGCGGTCGAGCGGCGCAGTCGCCCCTCTGGCTGGAATGCCACTGGCGTTTCGGCTGGAAAACGCACTGGTTTCCTACCTGGTGTATATCGGCGACATGCTCTGGCCGGCCGGTCTGGCGGTGCTCTACCCCCTTCCCCGCACATTGCCGGTCTTGGGAGTGGCGGCAGCCGGTCTGGCCCTGGCCGGCATCTCGCTGGTGGTGGCGCGCCAGTGGCGCGCGCGGCCGTACCTGGCCGTGGGATGGTGCTGGTATCTGGGGACGCTGGTGCCGGTGATCGGGCTGGTTCAGGTGGGTACGCAATCGCACGCCGACCGTTATACCTACGTGCCGATGATCGGCTTGACGATCATGCTGGCGTGGGGCGCGGCGGAACTCGTTCGACGGCGGCCGCGCGCCCGAAACGCGGTAATCGCCGCGGCCGTGGCAGCCTGCTCGGCCTCGCTCGCCGTCACCTGGTTCCAGATCGAATACTGGGCCTCCACCGAGACGCTGCTGGGCCATACATTGGAGGTCACCAGCGCCAATTTCATCATGCACCACAACCTGGCGGACTACTACTTGCAGCACGGGCGCAACGAGGAGGCTCGCCAACACGACGCCGAAGCGCTGCGCATCAATCCGATGTACATGGAGGCGCGCCTCAACCTGGCTTTGGCGCTCAGCCTGCTGGGAAGGCCTGGCGACGCCGAAGTGGAATACCGCCGAGCGCTGGAGCAGCAGCCGGAGGGGAAACAAATGGCCCTGGCGCATTCCGGCCTGGGCGCGGCCCTGGCGGCCCAACATCGGACCACGGAAGCCCTGCCGGAACTCGAACTCGCCGTCCGGCTCAGACCGGAGTCCGCCGAGGGGCATTACAACCTGGGAACGGCGCTGGCCGAGCTGGGCCGCAATCCCGAAGCCGCATCCGAGCTTACCATCGCCGTCCGCCTGGAGCCCGGCGATGCCGAGGCGCACTACCGGCTGGCGGTCGCGTTGGCGGCCCAAGACAAACGCAACGAAGCGGCTGACGAATTTGCCGTCGTGGCGCAACTGCGGCCCGCCGATGCCGTCACCCAGTACAACCTGGCCATTGCGCTAGCCCGCGCCGGCCGCCTCGACGAAGCCATCGCGCATTTTTCCGAAGCGTTGCGCCTGAAGCCCGACTTTGAGGCCGCCCGCCAGGCTCTGCGAGTATTTCGGTGACAGGCTACATAACCTCGAAACTCCGCGCCGCCCACCGATTTGAGTTTCGAGGTTATGTAGCCTGTCACCGAAATTGCTACGCTGTCTTGCGGGAGGCATTCATGGACTCCAACGTTTCCTTTCCCGAGGGCTGGACCGCGCCAACGGAACTCACGGGGGCGCTGCCGCGAAAAACGCGAATGGCGAGAGGGGGTAAACAGATGGCCGTCGGCGGAACGTTGTTTCTGCTCTGTGGTAGCGCCGTCCTCCTCTTCTGCTTCCGCGAGCCAGCGCAAGAAATGGCGCGGACGGCGGCGTTGCGCCGCGGGAGCAGCGAAACCACCGGCGTGGTCACGCGACAGTGGAGCAAAGGCCGGTCTGGCGAAATGGTGAGCTACACGTTCACCGCCAGTGGGGTCGCCTTCACCGGCGAGTGCTCCGTGCCAATTGGCCACCTGGCTGGCCTCCGGGAGGCCGACCCTCTGCCCATCCGGTTTCTGTCTTCGAACCCCGCAATGAACCATCCGGCTGGCTGGGAGGGGCCCGACCCCGACTGGTGGGTGCCGTGCGTCTTCTCGGCGGTCTTCCCTGCGTGCGGCATCGTGCTCATCATTGGGCTCCGCCGGGATCGCCAGTTGTTAGCCGAGGGCGTGCCCACGGCCGGGGTTGTCACCAAGCGTTCCCGCGGCAGCAGGGGCGGGTACGCGATGGAATACCAGTTCCGCACGGAAGACGGGAGAGTCGCGGAAGGGAGTGGCGGCTGCTGGAACCGCCCGGAAATCGGCTCGACCGTTTGCGTCCTTTATCTTCCGCAAAATCCGCGGCGGAACAAGGCGTACTCCGAGCTCACGTACCGCGTGGCCCAATGACCTGGTCGCGGGGGCGCGCTGGGGCGCTGCCTGCCAGCAGGCGACTTTGTTACTCTGATTCTTCACCGTGGCATGAAAAGGTCCAGAAGACACAGCACCGCCCCGCCCCCGCGGCGCATGTCGGCGATGGCCGGTTTGTGCGCCGCCACGCTGCTGGCGTATTCCAACTCGTTCCAAGCCGGATTCTCGCTGGATAGCCGGGGCATCCTGCTCCAAGACCGTATCCACGCCGCCACCGCTGAGAACCTCCAGCTCATTCTGCGCCACACCTACTGGTGGCCGTACGGCGAAAGCGGTCTCTACCGGCCCATCGCCACACTCACTTACCTCTTCAACTACGCCATTCTGGGAAATGGCGACCGGCCGGCAGGCTACCACGCGGTCAATTTCCTACTGCATGTCGGCAACGTTCTGCTGCTGTACCTTCTGGCACGGCGATGGTGGAAGACCGGCTGGAAGGCATTTGCGGTGGCGGCTCTCTGGGCGGTGCATCCCGTCCTGACCGAATCTGTCACCAACATAGCCGGGCGCGCCGACCTGCTGGCCGCGCTCGCCGTGTTGAGCGGTTTGTGGATGTACTTGAAAAGCGCCGAAAGCCAGGGCGTGCGGCGCTGGGCCTGGTTGGGCGGGCTCATGCTGGCCGCCATGTGCGGGGTATTTTCCAAGGAGAATGCCGTCGTGCTGCCGGGGTTGATGGCGCTCTTCGAACTGAGCTGGTGGGAGCGAAAACGCCTCCGCGCGCTGGCGCTGGGCTGTCTGGCGGTACTGCCGGCCCTGGTGGCGATGGCGTATCAACGCGCGGCGGTGTTCTCGAAATTTCCGCCGGTGGAGATTCCGTTCCTCGACAATCCACTGGCGTCGGCCGGATTTTGGAGCGCCAAACTTACCGCCGTCCGCCTCCTCGCCAAATACCTCGGGCTGCTAATCTGGCCGGCGCACCTCTCGTGGGACTATTCTTACGCCCAGATTCCCATGGCCACCGGCAGCCTGGCGGATTGGACCGGCTGGATGGCCGTCGCCGCCGTGGGTGCGGCTGCGTTCCTGGCCTACCGCTTCAACCGCACCGTCTTCTTCGCCATCGGTTTCGCGTTCATTACGTTCCTGCCGACTTCCAACCTGGTGCTGCCCGTCGGGACCATCTTCGCGGAGCGCTTCCTCTATCTGCCGGCCATCGCGTTGGCTATCTGCCTGGTGGCGGCGGCGGACGGACTGGGGCGTAAGGCGCCCGTGGTATTGTGCGTACTCGGCGTGACGCTGGCGGCGCGGACCTTTGCGCGGAATGCCGATTGGCGGGACAGTGTCACGGTGACCACCGCGGGCGTGGAAACTTCACCCAAAGTTACAAGACGCACGGCGCGCTGGCGTTGGCGCTGTTCGAGGCCGACCCCGGCCATGCCAATCTCGACCGTGTGATCGCGGAAGCCGAGAAAGGCCTGGCGATTCTCGACGGGCTGCCGGACGAGCGATTGAACTCCGACGCTTTCCTGCAAGCCGCGGACTACTACCGGGCCAAGGGGGAGTACGAAAGGGAACTGCAACTGCTGCTCCACACCCAGTCCATCGTGGAAGCGAGCCTCCGCGGCTCGGATGCCGCCAAGTTCGTCGAATTGGAGGACGAGCTTTCCGCGGCCTACCTGCGGCTCGGCGACGCAGCCGAAAGCGCGGCGGCGGCGGCAGCCGCCATCAGGCGTGCTCCGCGGACGGCCGAATCCTACCGCCTGCTGGCGGCCGCTTCGCTGGTGGATGGCCAGGCGGAGGATGCCGCCATCACGCTGTTCGAGGGTCTGTTCGCGACTGCCGACGTGGATTTGAGGAGCAAGCTGGAGAGGCTCTACCGGGACGTCCTCGGCGGGCAGGGCTGCGCGCTGCTGGCGGGCCCCAATGGTCCGCAAATCAACCCGTCCTGTGAAATCGTGCGGAGGCACGCCTGTTCCGCCGCGGCCAGGTTGATCGCGGTGTATACGCGGCTCGAACGCCAGGATCTGGCGATTCAACTCCAGCGCAACTCGGAAGCGGCCTTCGGCTGTCACTGAGCCCGCAAGCGCGCCGATACGGCTTCCAAACTCTCGCGCGCCCGCCGGAAATCGGGCTGAATCCGCACAGCCTCGGAAAAGTGCGCCGCCGCTTCCTCAAGACGCCCGGAGTTTGCCAGCGCCGCTCCCAGATTGAATTGAGCGTTGGCATACTCGGGGTCGAGCCGCACCGCCGCCGTGAACTCCTCCAGGGCCTCGCCGACCTTTCCCTGGGAAGCGAGAGAGAGCCCGAGATCGTTGTGCGCCTTGGGGTCGTCCGGGCGTAGTTGCACGGCCTGGCGGAATTGCGCTTCGGCTTCACCGGCCCTGCCCAGCGCTCCGAGTGCGGTGCCCAGGTTGACGTGCGCTTCCACGGAAGCCGGGTTGATCTCTAGCGCCGCGGAGCTGTAACGGGCGCCCTCTTCAAAGCGGCCCTGCGCCTGGTAGGCATCGCCCAGGTTGATCAACGCATCCGTGAAGCGGCCGCGGATTTCCACGGCCCGCTCGAAATCCGCAATCGCCTCATCGATCTGCCCCTCGCTCCGCAACGCGCTGCCCAGGTTGTTGTAGGCAACGTAATTGCCGCTGGTCACCTGGATGGCATGCCGGAACAGGGTGATACTGTTCTCCCAATATTGCACCTGGAACCAGGTCAGACATAAGCAGGCGGCACAACCGGCAGCCGCCAGACCGGCGACGGCAGGCTTGGCGCGGGGCCATCGCTCGGCCACTTCCGCCGCGCCCCAGGCCAGCATGATCGAGAGCCCTACCGCCGGCAGGTACGTGTAGCGGTCCGCGTGCGACGCCGCTCCCACCTGCACCAGCCCGATCACCGGAACCAGCGTGCCCAAATACCAGAACCACCCCACCGCGAACCAGGGGCGGCGGCGCAGCCAGCGTAGCGCCACCAGAGTAATGGCCAGCAGAGCCAAAGCCGCCGCTCCCACCTGCCATGCGGGCAACTCCCTGGAGTAAGGGTAGAAGGCGGCCAGCCGCGTGGGCCAGAACATTTTGAGGATGTAGACAAGGTACGTGACGAGGGCGTTCCCCAAACGCCGGGCGAGCGGGATGGAATCGAGCGTTCCGACCGCGCCGGCGCCCGCCTGGACCAGGTATGTCACCACCGACGAACCGATGGAGAGCGCCAGCAGGGGCGCCTTCTCCCAGAAAACCCCGGCCTTCGGTTTGGCCCCCAGCGGGATGCGGCCGAGCGGCCAGACATCCAGCAGCAGCAGCGCCAAGGGCAGCGTCACCACCACCGGCTTGGCCATCAGGCCCAGGCAGAACGGGGCCGCCACAAGAAGATACCGGCCCGGCGACGGACGCCGCACGTAGTGCGCGTAGCCCAGCATCGCCAGAAACCAGAAGAAGCCGCTGAGCACGTCCTTCCGCTCCGCGATCCACGCCACCGATTCCACGTGGAGTGGGTGCAGCGCGAATAGCGCGGCCACCAGCGCGCTGCGCCATCGCGACCCGGTCATGCGGCGGAACAGCGCAAACACCAGCAGCGTGCTCAACCCATGAAACAGCAGGTTGGTGAGATGCAGCATGCCCGCATCCAGGCCGAATAACTGGTAGTCGATGAGGTACGAGAGCCGCGTCACCGGGAACCAATTGGCGGAGTCGCCGGAAGTCAGAGCCCATATCAGGCCTTGCGAACTCACCCCGGCGCGGACATGCGCGTTTTGGCTGACGTTGTCGGGATCGTCGTAGTTGACGAAATCGTAGTGCCACACCTGCCCGTATACGGCGAGGGTCAGGAGCAGCAGAATCAGGCAGACGCCGAAGTCGGGCCAGAGACTCCGCATTCCGGGCGGTGACGGCTTGCCCGCCGGCTTGGGACGAACCTTGGTCACCTCCTCATTATGCCCCGCGAATAAGAAAAGGGGCAGGTTCCAAACTCTGGAACCTGCCCCGGTTGTAAAGCTTAGCTGCCGCCAGCCTCAGTCGTTAGAACCTGATGCGGAACGACAATTGCATCTCCGACGGTCCGCCTTCAGTGGAATCCCCATTGTCATTGAGACCGGGTGTCATGAAGGTGGCCGGGTTGGATTGGGTCATGGTGGTGTTCGCCTGGCTCCAGTTGAACCATTTGAACGGGTTGAAGTAATCGAACCGGATTTGCGCCTGGAACCTCTCCCTGATCGGGAAGTCCTTGTACGCCGACGCGTTGGCCCCGATGATCCGTTGCTCGATCCACTCGTTCCCGGGCAGGTTGCCGTTCTGGAACGACGGAGCTACGGTTTCGCACAGGTTGCCCTGGGTTGCTCCATTCGCGTAGTAAATCGGAGTAACACCGCAGTTGGTGACGATCGGGTTCTGCGTCGCCTGCGCGAAACGGGCGGTTCCGATGTCCTGCCAGTCGGACCGAAGCTGCGGGTCCTTGATGAGGTAGATTTGGCCGCCGGGCTCAGGCTCATAGTTCGGATAGTCCTGCCGGCCGCCGAGCGCGCCGGTCACAGGGTTGACGTAAGTGCCGCCCGAGTAGCCGATACCGGCCGGGGTGGGCGCCCAGATGGAGTAGTTCCACGAGAAGGACCAACCGCCTGCCACCCAGTTCAGCAGACGGCCATGGTTCAGCCAGGGTTTGCCCTTGCCGAACGGCAGTTCGTAGAGCATGGAGCTGACGAAGCGATACTTCTGGGTCATGCCGGTGACCGCCCTGTTTTCTTGTTGGTTCAGGTAGAGATTGCCCGGGGCGTTCTGGATACCTTTCTGGTAGGTAAAAAACGCGAGGAAGGTCAGGCCATACGAGTACCGTTTTTCCAGCTTGATGGTTCCCGAATGGTAGATCATGCGGACGCAATTGCACTCATAGTTGACGCCGCCCAAACTCGGATAGGGTTTGTAGGCTTGGGTGCCATTGACGCCCGACGAATTGGAGACCCAAGTGTTGCGATAAGCCCAATTGGCTTGCTGCGTGAGGTCGATCACGTTGCCGTTGGCGTCGATACCCGTCCCGTAAGGCCGCGAGTCCCAGTTATAGGAGCCTCCGAAGCCCACGTTGTGCAGGCCCACGTACGACAATTCCACCACGTAGTTCTTCTTGAGCGCGTGCTGGATACTGACGTTCCAGTTCAACGTGTACGGATTGTGGAAGTTGGCGGGATACACGGTGATAGTGGGGCGAGCCGACGGCGACGAAGCCGAGGTGGGGATCTCTCCGTTGGGCAACTCCGCCACCGAGACGAACGCCGGCACGCCGGAGTTGATATTGAAGAGCGGCGCGAAGCTATTGGCCGGCTGAGTGACGGTTTGGTTAAAGAAGCTGCCTCCGCCGATCTCGTTCTGGGTGGTATACCCGAGGTTCCAATCCAGAATCATTTCCGCGAAGCCTGCGCGGATCACCGTATTAGGCTCCACATTCCAGGCTAGGCCGACACGGGGCTGGAAGTTGTTGTTGTCGCGGTTCCAGACAAAGCCTTTGGGCTGGACCCAGCCGCCCATGCATCCGCCCGCCGGGCAGGTCAGGACGCCGGGGATCGATTGGGGATAGTAGTTGTCCGGCACCGTGAGACTCCCGTTGCTGAGCTGCCCCGGGAACTTGCTGTGCGCCGGGGTCTCATTGCTGTAGCGGACACCCAGGTTGAGGGTGAGCTTGGGAGTAAGCCGCCAGTCGTCCTGGACGTAGAAGCTCTGGTTGGAGTCTACCGGAAGCAGGCTCGGCCCCTGCTGGGCGTAGGCGTAGGCGGTGACGTATCCCAGCATGACATTCGCCAGGCCGATGCCGCCGGTGTTGGGTACCGCAACCCCAGTGCCCGAAAGGTTCATGGTTGGGTCGACGGCGGCGTTACTACCCGCGTTGACGCCGAAAGTGAGGGTCAGCCGCGGGTTGCCGATATTGTGCTGAACGCTGTTTTCCCACAGCCATTCATACCCGAACTTGAAGGCATGCGTGCCCTTCACCTTGGTGAAGTCCTGGCGAAACTGGTGGACGTTGTTCACATTGACGCTCAGAGTGCCAACGCCGAACTGGGAGCTGCCGTTACTGCCCTCCGACAACCCGAAGCCGACCGGGTTGAGGTACACGTTGGAGGGGAGGTTGGGAACGGTCTTTGCCATGGTAAATTCGAAGTCCCCGCCGGGCGAAACCGGGTTTTGCGTGCGCCGGTATTCGCCGACTCTGGTCTCGCTGATCAGGGTGGGCGAGATGGTGTAGGTAAACCCGACGGTGCCCACGTTCTGGTAGGTCAACGTGTATACCTGGTACTGATCGTACGGCTGGTAGGTAATGTCGGCGTTGACCGCGGGCTGATGTTGGTTGCCTTGCCAGTAACTGGCGAACATCTTGAACTTGTCGGTGAAACTGTGGTCTATGCGGACCTGGTTGGTGAGGTTATAGTAATGTCCCGTCCCGGAGGCAACGATGTTGCCGCTGGGGCCATTGCCGAGTATGCTGCCGGTGTTCGCCTGGGGCGCTTTGAAAGGATTGTTGGCAGCGATCGCGTTCCACATATTGCTGAACCGGCTCTTCGGAATGACGTTGCCGGGGAAGGGCGTGCGCGACAGGTTGCCGGCGGCGTAAGTTCCGGCCGTCGAGCCGGGATCGTAGATCTGGTTGGTGTATGCGCTGAAGTCGCCCCCCAGCATGGCGGCGGTGGGAACCGTATAGCTGCTCGCATTGGACGAGCTGTCTACGTGGTACGATCCGCCAACCTCGAAGAACGTCTTGTTCTTGCCGTTGTAGAGGTGAGGGAGGTAGACCGGCCCGCTGACCACGAAATCGGGCATTTGGAACATGTCGGTAACGCCCTGTTGCGGGTTGGTCGTCGGAATGAAGAAACGGCGATGGACCAGGGGGTTGTTCTTGAAGAGCTCGCCGCCCTGGCCATGAAACTCGTTGGTGCCGGCCTTCTTCACCACGATGAGAGCGCCCGAGGTGGCGTGGCCGTACTCGGCAGGCATGACGCTGGTGAGCACCTGGATTTCCTCATCGGCGACCGAGA
>Ga0326727_10026612_pt1 | contig 10707 bp, 6 predicted proteins | sample MB2enrmetagenome_FD_207643 | JGI IMG/M metagenome (GOLD analysis project Ga0326727, IMG submission 207643) | Lab enriched peat soil microbial communities from McLean, Ithaca, NY, United States - MB29MY | ecosystem: Environmental > Terrestrial > Soil > Wetlands > Peat | place: USA: New York... | reverse complement strand
TCACGGGTGCCCCATCCATTTCGCGCTCTTTGCGAAATGGGTGGGAAGCCACGAATCTCCATCGCCGGGTTTTCCGGTTCTCGCATTTTGGGGACCTGGGAAACCACGAACCTCAACCGCCCGCTCCACAGGAGAATCTCTGTTGACTCTTCCCGCTCAACCGCCGCTACCGGATTACATCGCCCGTTGGCAGAGCGTTGCCCGGCGCATTCGTGTTCCGCTGGGTTTTCTCACCGGCGCGCTCTATCTTTTTGAGCTGATCCGCCACGCGCCCTCTCCAACCGCCGTGGCCTGGAGCCTGGCGCTCGTGCTTCCCGGCCTTTGGCTGCGCGCCTATGCCTCGGGCTACGTGAAAAAGAATCGCGAACTTACCGTCACCGGACCCTACGCCCACACCCGCAATCCGCTCTACCTCGGCTCCATGCTTATCGCCGCCGGCTTTGCCGTGGCCCTGCTCAGTTGGCCGGTGGCGCTGGTTCTCGCTCTCGGCTTCGCAATCATTTACGTGCCCGTCATCGCCTCCGAAGAGCGCTTCCTGCGCGGCGCATTTCCCGGCTTCGACGACTATTGCCGGCAAGTCCCCCGCCTGATACCTCGCCTCACCCCGGCTGCCCGGCCCGGCGCTGAAAAGGGAAGCTTTTCGTTTTCGCTCTACCTCCGGCACCGCGAGTACAATGCAACTATAGGGGCTTTAGTGCTTTATCTCAGCCTGCTCCTTCTGCGACCACTGCTCGCCGCATGGGGAATTCTGCCGCGATAAGCGGTCCCGGCGTCCGAGCATTAACATAGACCAGCAGTTCACTCAGCCCAGCAGTTAATTCAGCAAGGAGCCAGGCAAGCCGGTGAAGACCCTTACATTCGCAATCGCCTTTCTTTCCACTCTGCTTCCGGCCGCCGTGGCTCTCGGCCAGCAACCCCCCACGCTCGCGCCGCCGCGCCCCGGCTTCAGCTTCCCGCTCAAGCAGACCCTCACCTATTCGGTTGATTGGCGTGTCTTTCCCGCTGGAACTGCCGTAATGCGCTTCGAGGCCGACGGCGACCGCGAAAACCTCACCGCCAGCGCCGACACAAGCGGCGCCATCAACCTGCTCTTTCACGTTGCCGACCGCTTCCAGTCCAGCTTTGACCGCAACAAAGGCTGCACGTACGATTTCAACAAGCAGACCGTCGAAGGCCGCCGCCAGGTCTCCTCGACCCTTCACCTCGATTACACCGAGAATCGCGCCATTCTCAACGAGAAAAATCTCGTCACCAAGCAGACAAAGCACGTGGAATCAACCGCGCCCGCCTGCCTCACTGACCTGCTCTCCGGCGTCTACTACGCCTCCTCGCAGCCCATCGAGCTGGGACACAGCTTCGTCATCCCCGTGGTCGACAATATGAAGGTTGTGCCCGTCACCATGAAGGTCGAAGGACGCGAGGAGATTAAAACCTCACTCGGCACATTCAAAACTCTGCGCGTGCAGCCCACCGCCGAAGCCGGCGTGGTCAAAAATCGCGGCAACATCTGGATCTGGTACACCGACGACGAGCGCCACCTGCCCGTCCAGATGCGCGCACGCCTCTTCTGGGGCACCATCACCTTCCGCCTCATCGGCAACGACAACAAATAAAGGGTCAGAGAACAGGAATCACGGCTCAGTTTTCGCTGACCGCCGGGTGCCGGGTGCCCCAGGTCCCTCGCATTTGGGGACCTGGGATACGATCAACTTCACCCCAGCCCCGTGCCCCATCCATTTCGCGCTCTTTGCGAAATGGGTGGGATACCACGAATCTTCGGGTGCCCCAGGTCCCTCGCATTTGGGGACCTGGGATACGATGAACCAGAATTTTCCGCTGGGCTTAGTCCTTCACCCGACGGACCTCAAGCGGAAAGGCCTTTCCCATTTGCGTAAACGTGCCGCTGATGGAGCTCCGGTCGGGGCTGATTTTGCCTTCAAACACCGCGCCAATTCCGTTTATTGTGATGGTCAACGAACTGCCGGCGCGCGTAACCGCGGTGGCGGGAATCCACACCGGGCTTTGGTCGGAGCTTTGCAGCGTTGCGGTTAAACCGCCCTGGGTATTGACGATTTTGAAGAAGAGATGCAGCTTGGCTGTGCCCGCGTCCAAAGTGCCCAGCCACGTTCCATCAATCTCCGAGGGCGCCGCAAGTTTGACCGGCGGGTGCGCTGCCGCACGCTTGAAATTAAGCTCGAGCGACTGGCCCTGCGTCCATGTGCCGTCGATCTCGGTTGCATCCTTGTTGACAGTGCCTTTGTAGCTCCCATGAACAGCATCCACGATGAGGCTCAACTCGGAATCCTTCAGCGTGACAGAAGTGACCGGAATACCGATGGCGCTTTGATCCACGCTGTCAAGGGTTGAAGAGAGGCTTCCGTCTTTGGCTGCGGTGACGTGCAGGATTAAGCGGAGTTGCGCGCCACCGGCGTTCAGCGTTCCTTCCCACTCACCGGCGATCTGCGATTGCGCACGCCCGAGCGGTGCAAAAGCCAAAATGCCAAGAGCAAGCGGAATGAGCTTTCTGTTCATCGTGATAATCATCTGTCTCCTTGCTTTGGCGCGAGAGTATATCTCATAACCGCCCCGTGCCCCATCCATTTCGCGTTCTCTGCGAAATGGGTGGGATACGACGAATCTCAATCGCCGGGTGCCGGGTGCCCCAGGTCCCTCGCATTTGGGGACCTGGGAAAGGATCAACCTTACCCCAGCAACTCCCCGGCAATCCCCACCGCACCCTTCAGCGCCCCATCGATCTGCGTCTGGTCTTTCCCGCCGGCTTCGGCAATCTCCGGCTTCCCGCCGCCCGATCCGCCCACCAGCTTTGCCACCGCGCCCACCAGTTTGCCAGCCTGAATCCGTTTCGTCAGCCCCGGCGTCACTCCTGCAATCAGCGCGACCTTACCCTCCGGCTGCGCCGACGCCAATACCACCACGCCTTCGCCCAGCTTCACCTTCAGATTGTCCACCAGCGTCCGCAACTGCCCGCGCTCCAGCCCATCGGCTCTCAGCGTCACCAGCCGCACGCCCTTCACCTCAACAGCCCGCCCCAGCGCCTCGTCCATTGCCCCGGCAGCGCCCTTCATCCGCGCCTCATCCAGTTCGCGCCGCAGCCGCTTCAGTTCGTCTTCCTGAGCGGCAAACCGCGCGCGAAGCCCATCCGAAAGGCTTCCGCCCTCAGGAGCGGAGGCAACTTGCGAAACCAGTTGCGCCACTTCAAAATCCCGGCGAAACGCATCCAGGGCTCCCAACCCGCTGATCGCTTCCAGCCTTCTCACGCCCGACGAGACCGATTCTTCGCTCACAATCTTGATCAGCCCAATCTCGCCTGTCGCCCGCGTGTGCGTGCCGCCGCAAAGCTCCGTTGAGAATCCATCTGACAGCTTCACCACCCTCACCTTGTCGCCATACTTCTCACCAAACAGCGCCATGGCGTGATACTCGTTCACCGCCACGTCGATGGGCACGTCCTCGATGGTCTCAACCTTCACATCAGAGAGCACTTCGCGGTTCACAATGCTCTCGATCTCCTCCAGTTCCTCGCCGGCCACCTGCGTAAAGTGCGAAAAATCGAAGCGCAGCCGATCCGGATGCACTGCCGACCCGGCCTGCTTCACATGCGCCCCCAAAACCTGCCGCAGCGCCGCGTGCAGCAGATGTGTTCCTGTATGATTCCGCCGGATCGCATCGCGCCGTCCGCCGTCCACAACGGTGCGTACGGCATCGCCCACGGCGAGATCCTCCTTCAAGAGAGCCTTATGCGCGCGCACTCCCTGGACGGGCAGCACGCACCCCTCGATTTCGGCCACCACCGTATTCCCATCCGCCGACGTGAACCAGCCCGTATCACCCGTCTGTCCGCCGGAGTCGCCATAAAAACTTGTCTGATCCAGCACAACCTCAATCAGATCCCCAGCCTTCGCGGCGGGAACTCCCGTGCCGTCCTTTACAATCGCCAGCACTTCCGCGCCGGTTGCCGCAAGTTGCTTGTATCCCAGAAAATCCGTCTTCGGCAGCTCGCGATATGCCGGGTTGGCTGTCTTCTGGCTCCCGCCCTTCCAACTGGCGCGCGCCCGCGCCTGCTCCTCGGTTCGAGCCTTTTCAAAACCTTCCAGATCAAAACGGATGGCGCGATCTCTCGCTCCTTCCATCATGAAATCCAGCGGCAGACCATAGGTTTCATAAAGATGAAATGCCACGTCTCCGCGAAAGACCATCTCATGGCGCGCTTTTGCCGTCAGATCGGTGTAGAGCCCAAGGCCAACTGCATCGCCAAAGTACTGCTTGAACGCCGCAAGAATCTTCTCCGGCTCGCACTCTATAAAATGCCGCCCAAGCGTCTCAATAACGAATTCCTTGAAGCCCGGCCTGATTGAAGCTCCAACCTCCCCAAGAGACTCGGCAATTCGCTGGCCGCTCAGCATCAGCTCCTTATCCAGAGCCGCTTCCATCTCGTTAACCGCTGCCGCCAGCACCCGCGCAAACTGCCGTTCTTCGGCTTCCACCACCTTTGCCACGCGCGGCGCGGAGTTGGCCAGCTCGGGATAGGCGCCCTGCATCTGATCGCGAACGGCATACACCATCTCAAACAGGAAAGGCTGCTCCTGACCCTGCAAGCGCCCATGCCGGATTCCGCGGCGGAGAATCTTGCGCAGCACATAGCCGCGTCCTTCATTCGAAGGCACCACCCCATCGTGAATCAGGAATGTAGCCGCTCGCGAGTGGTCGGCGATAATGCGCAGACTCGCGTTGCCAACGTCGTTTTTCACCCCCGTGTACTGAGCCGCGCGTTGAATCAGAGGCGTGAACAGGTCCGTCTCGAAGTTGGAAATCTTCCCCTGCATCACCGTGGCAAGGCGCTCCAGGCCCATGCCGGTATCAATCGACGGCCGGGGCAACGGATTCAGCTTGTAGCTCGTCTTGCCATTCTCCGTCACCGCCGTGCGGTCGAACTGCATGAAGACCAGGTTCCAGATTTCCACGTAGCGCGCGTCGTCCTGCCCAAACGGCTTATCCACCCCAGGAGTCTCGGTTGCCTGTATCCCGAGATCGTAAAAAATCTCCGAGCATGGACCGCAAGGCCCCGTCTCGCCCATCTGCCAGAAGTTGTCCTTCAGCCCGTGCTCGTGGATGCGCTCCTTCGGCACGCCCGCCTCAATCCAATATCCCTCCGCCTCATCGTCGCGCGGCACGCCATCGGCGCCCTCGAAAATCGTCACATACAGCCGGTCCACCGGAAGCTCAAAGCAGCCGTCCTCGCGCTTGCCCGTAAGCAGCTCCCACGCAAAGCTGATTGCCTCTTTTTTGAAATAATCCCCGAACGAGAAGTTCCCCAGCATCTCGAAAAACGTATGATGCCGTCGCGTAAATCCCACGTTCTCCAGGTCGTTATGCTTGCCGCCCGCCCGCACGCACTTCTGCGAAGTCGCCGCTCGCGCATAATCCCGCCGCTCCACCCCCAGAAACAAATCCTTGAACTGGTTCATCCCCGCATTGGTAAACAGCAGTGTCGGGTCGTTGGCAGGCACCAGCGAAGAAGAGTGCACCCTCCGGTGCCGCTTCGACTCAAAAAAGCGCAGAAATGTTTCGCGAATCTCGTTACCGGTCATTTCGTTCATTGTGCGATTATCCATAACCTATTCAGTGTAACTGGCTGCGGAATGGCAGCGCACGCGAAGACGGTCCCTGAATATCTCCCAGCCTTGCCGGGAGCTTTAGGTTTGCCCCCTCAAAGAGGCCCTACAGAGCACCCCCGATAGGAACAATCTCCACAAACCCGCGCAGTTGCAGAAGCAACACTCCGCCCCGCCACAAACCCGCACCGTAGGCGCAGTGGATATTAGCCCCGCGCTTCAGCGTGGGGTATGCGAAACCAGCAATTCATCCCGGAGTCCCGTAGGGACGGCGCTCATGATTTTTCGGGAAGAATCGAAAAACAAAAACGGAGACCACTCCATGAAACGCCAAACCTCGATTGTCACCCCGGGCTGACCGGCTTAACGCCCTGAAATCGCCCCTCGCCAGGCCACTTCCAACACGCTCCCCGCCCGCTCATGGGAAAATGAAGTGGTACACCGCTATGACAAACGACAACCGCGAAGATTTCCTGTCCGCCCCCAAAGCCACGCCCGAAACCACCCCGGGTGCCCCTGGTCTCGACTCTGAGACCAGAGAAGTTCCGCCCGCCGACGAGCCCTCCGAGTCTCAGGAGTCCTTTGCCGACATGCTCAGCGCCTTCGAGCGCAGCCACTCGCACAAGTCCGAACCCGGCCAGCGCCAGCTTCAGGGCGTCGTCGTTTCGCTCTCCGCAGACCAGGTCTTTCTCGACATTGGCTATAAGACCGAGGGCGTATTGCCCCGCTCCGCCTTTGACAACAACGCCGAAGCCGTCAAGCCCGGCGACACTTTCCCTGTCTCCGTCACTGGCCGCAACACCGAGCACTACTACGAGCTCTCCCGCTTCAAGGTAGCCCAGCCCCGCGATTGGTCGGCCCTCGAAGCTGCATTCGCCGATAAAGTTGCCATCGTCGGCACCGTCACTGAAGTCCGCAAAGGCGGCGTGACCGTCGATGTTGGCGTCCGCGCCTTCATGCCCGCCAGCCGCAGCGGAACCAAAGACGCGGCCGAGCTGGAAAAGCTGGTCGGCACCGAGATTACCTGCCGCATCACCAAGCTCAACATCACCGACGAAGATGTGGTCGTTGATCGCCGCATCGTTCTTGAAGAGCAGGCCCGCGGCCTTACCGAAGCCCGCCGGGAATCGCTGACCGAAGGATCAACCGTCACCGGCACCGTCCGCACGCTCATGTCTTACGGCGCTTTCATCGACCTTGGCGGCATCGACGGCTTACTCCACGTCTCCGACATCGCCCACGCCCGCGTCGCCAAACCCGAAGACATCCTCACCGTCGGTCAGGAACTTCAACTCAAAATCCTCAAAATCGATCCCGAAACGAAAAAAATCTCCCTCGGCCTCAAGCAGCTTCAGCCCGAACCGTGGCAGACCGTCAGCCTCGCCGTCGGCCAGCGCATCACCGGCGCGGTCACGCGCCTCACCGACTTTGGCGCATTTGTTGAGATTGAGCCCGGCGTCGAAGGCCTTATCCACATCTCGGAGATGTCCTACGGCAAGAAGCTGCGCCACCCCAGCGACATGCTCAAGCAGGGCGAGCGCGTCGATGCCGTCGTCCTCGCCATCAAGCCTGAAGAGCGCCGCATCTCCCTCGGTCTCAAACAGACCCTCGCCGACCCCTGGGCCGAAGTCGAACGCAATTTCCCCGTCGGCTCGCAAATTGAGGGCCCCATCACCAAGCTGATGAACTTTGGCGCATTCGTGCAACTCGCCGAAGGCGTCGAAGGCCTCGTCCACATCAGTGAAATCACCGCAGAGCGCCGCCTCAACCACCCCTCCGATGTGCTGCGCGCCGGCCAGATAGTCAAAGCGCAGGTCCTTGCCATCGACCCGCTGAAGCGTCAGATCAAGCTCAGCATGAAGCAGCTCATCCCCACCGAAATCGACGAGTACATCGCCGAGCACAAGGCGGGCGATGTGGTTTCCGGCCGCGTCGTCGAGCAATCTCCATCGCTCATCCACGTCGAGCTGGGCGACGGCATCCGCGCCACCTGCCATTCCGCAGCCGCCGCCGCAAGAGCCGCCAAATCGGCGGAAGTGGCAGCCGCCCCCATAGCCAAGCCCGACTTGTCGAACTTGTCTGCGATGCTCAAGGACCGCTGGAAAGGCAATACGCCCGCCGCAGCCAAGCCCGAGCCAATTAGCGCAGGCCAGATCCGCAACTTCAAAATCACCAAGCTGGACGCGGAAACCAAGAAAATCGAAGTGGAGTTAGCGTAGCGCGGCATAGGGACGAACGGCAGGTGGCCCGTTCATCAACCCCGAAGAACCACCCCGAGCCATAGGAAGCTGTACAACAGAAGCTGTGCTGTACAACAGAAGCTGTGCCCCGTTCATCGCGGTTATATTGTTATATCGCGATGAGCGGGCGGGTCGCCCAACCATGAGCACCCATCGCATCCCCAACCTACATCGCAGCTCCATCCGCCTTCACCATCTCGCCCGCTGCGCTCTTTCCCGCCATCTTCGCATTCATCGTCCGCAGCGGCGCCACTCCCGGCGCCTGGTGCAGCGTCACAATAATCGCCCCCGCCGGCTTCTTGCCCTGGCACTTGTAAGCGTGCGGAACATTCGAGTCGAAGTACACCGCGTCTCCCACCCCCAGCAGGTACCCGTGTTCCCCGTGGCGAAGCTCCAGCTCCCCATCCAGCACATAGAGAAACTCGAACCCCGGGTGCATGTGCGCCTTTGGTTCCATCTCTTTCGTCAGCGGCACAAACTCGGCATAGTATGGGTCCATCTGCCGGTCCGGCACCATGTATCCCAGGCTCTCAAAAAAATAAGTCGGAAACTCCACCCCGGTCTGCGGCAGCCTCACCCGCTCCTTGCGCCGGTGAATCCGGAAAACCGCCGATGGATCGCTCTCGAAGAAGTACGACAGGTCTTTCGAGAACACCATCGCGATCCGCGCCAGATTCCGCAGCGTCGGCACCACCCGCCCCGTCTCCAACTGCGACAAGAAGCTGGCTGAAAGCCCCGTCCTCTGCCCCAGCTCCACCAGCCCCATCGACTTCTTCAGCCGCAGCCGCCTGATCCGGTCGCCGATATGCTTCTCGGCAATCACCTGCGACAATGTCTCCACATCCACCTGCGACTTTAGCGTCTCTTCGCTGCGAACCACCGCCGACTCGCTCACAAGACCCTCCAGCCCGCGCCCAATCTGTCGTACTTTGGGGAAATGTTGCGCGCATCAAAAACTATTCAAATCCTACCAAAGCACCATCCCCCTCGCAATCTCTTTTCTCTCCGCCAACTCGCCAACCCGCCATCCCCGCGCAGCGGGGCCAACTTGCCGCCCTTGTCATGAAGGCCCCCCCCCCCCCGCCCCACCCGCACGCGCTATCCTAAAGAGTCCGGCCAATTCAGCACATATCTGGCCCATCAAGGAAAAAAATGCCCGAAGACACTAACACTCCTGCCGCGCAAGCGGCGTCTGCCCCACCCCCGGTGGCCACCATCGCCACCATCGGCCAGTTTGATGGCCAGTCCGTCACCCTCCGCGGCTGGCTTTACAACCTCCGCGAGAGCGGCAAGCTGCTCTTTCCCATATTCCGTGACGGCACCGGAACCATCCAGGGCGTCGCCCACATCAAGAGCGTTCCGCCTGAGGTCTTCGAGGCCCTCAAGGGCCTCACACAAGAGTCCAGCGTCATCGTCACCGGCAAGGTCCGCGCCGACAAGCGCGCCCCCGGCGGCTACGAACTCGATGTCGAGAGTCTCCAGGTCGTGCAGCGCGTCCCCGAGTCCGACCCCTACCCCATCACCCCCAAGGAGCATGGCGTAGACTTCCTCATGGAGCACCGCCATCTCTGGGTTCGCTCCCCGCGCCAGTCCGCCATCCTCCGCATCCGCGCTGAAATCATGCGCGCCGCCGCTGAGTACTTCGATACCAACGGCTTCATCCGCACTGACCCGCCCATCCTTACTCCCGCGGCCTGCGAAGGCACCTCCACGCTCTTTCCCGTCGATTACTTCGGCGACCCGGCCTTTCTCACTCAGTCCGGCCAGCTTTATATCGAGTCCACAGCCCTCGCTCTCGGCAAGGTCTACAGCTTCGGCCCCACCTTCCGCGCTGAAAAATCCAAAACCCGCCGTCACCTCACCGAATTCTGGATGATCGAGCCGGAAGTCGCCTTCATGGACCTCGACGGCCTTCTCGACTTAGCCGAAAACTTCCTCTCTCACATCGTCCAATCCGTCCTCAAAAACCGCGCTTCCGAGCTGGCTGTCATCGGCCGCGACCCCGCCAAACTCCAGGCCATCTGCCCGCCCTTCCCGCGCCTGCGTTACGACGATGCCGCCGCCATGCTTAATCAGGCCCACAAAGACGGCCATCTTGAAGCGCCTTTCGAGTACGGAAACGATTTCGGCTCGCCCGACGAAACCTGGCTCTCCAGTCAATATGACAAGCCCGTCATGGTTCACCGCTACCCCGCCGACGTAAAAGCCTTCTACATGGAGCCCGACCCGGCCGACTCGCGCTTTGCCCTCTGCGTTGATGTCCTCGCCCCCGAAGGCTACGGCGAAATCATCGGAGGCTCGCAGCGCGTGTCGAGTTATGAGCTGCTCAACTCCCGCATCGAACACCACAACCTTCCCAAAGAAGCCTTCCAGTGGTATCTCGACCTGCGCCGCTACGGCAGCGTTCCCCACTCCGGCTTCGGCATGGGCATCGAACGCGCCGTCGCCTGGATCTGCGGCCTCGACCACGTCCGCGAGACCATCCCCTTCGCCCGCACCCTCCATCGCATCTACCCGTAAGCCCGCCATCTCCGCTCGCTCAGCTTTGTCATCCTGAGCGAGCGCAGCGAGTTGAAGCACCCGCATTTGTTCTTCGCTTGACCATCACACAATCTCCGTGCCCCATCCATTTCGCGTTCTTTGCGAAATGGGTGGGAAGCCACAAATCTCAATCGCCGGATCCCCCATCCTTGCCATGCTCTTGTTCTTGCCACTAGAGCATTTTCAAATTGAGTGTTAACAAAATTCTGGGTGCCCCATCCTTTTCGCGTAATTTGCGAAAAGGGTGGGATAGCACAACTGTCCATTTCAACTGTAAACACCAGAACCGAAAA
>Ga0326727_10026610_pt1 | contig 10708 bp, 6 predicted proteins | sample MB2enrmetagenome_FD_207643 | JGI IMG/M metagenome (GOLD analysis project Ga0326727, IMG submission 207643) | Lab enriched peat soil microbial communities from McLean, Ithaca, NY, United States - MB29MY | ecosystem: Environmental > Terrestrial > Soil > Wetlands > Peat | place: USA: New York... | reverse complement strand
GACAGAAAGCCAGATGCTGCAATCCGCTGATCGGCAACGCGTCGTCATCTTCAGAACCCGAATCTGCCATACAGACCTCCGTCTGGTTTCGGCGTTAGAAGCCGGGAATCTCCTCGGGGGTCAGGCCGTCGAGTTGTCCAAGCGTGTAGCTGCCGCTGCCATCCTCGTTCATTTGAAGCGAGGCATGCACCTTGGCTGAGGAGTACTTCCCGGCCCTTGAGTCGTGCTTCCACCACAGTACCTTGAGCACTTCCATGCTGCCTTCTGGGCGGGCAGAGGAAGCATCGTTCTCAAAGAGCTTGGGCAGCACAGCCTTGATCGCCTCGGCATCTTCATCGCTGAATCCAGTGCGCTCGGCCAGTTGTGGGTTCATGCTGCCATAGAAGACATAAACGGCGTCGTCCACGCGATGCTTCATGCCCATGGTGTCGGAACCACGCTTGCTGCCGTCGCCTTCGCCGCTCACGCTCTTGGTGATCTGGGTGCTCGTCACGTCAACAGGCTTAAGACTGAACGCGGACTGCACCGTCACCGGTCCACGGATACCGATCGAGACACTGGAAGAGGAGCTATCGTCCGAAGACTCCGCATCCTCACTATCATCCTTCTTCTTGCTCTCACCTGCTTTCCAGGCGAACAAATTCCCGAAGGCACGCACATCGAACCATTTAGCGCAAGCAGCCGTGATGGTTTCATCTTTTTGAGCTAATTCTCCCAATGCTTCCAGTGGGACTTCTTCATCTACAGCACTTTTCTTTCCCTTCTTCTTCTTTTTCACAGCCAGTGCAAACGCCTGCTTGCCCAATCCAAACTTGTCATGCTCGGCGCGTTCTCGAAGACTCCTCATGCCGTCAACTTTGCGGTCGTCCGATTGCACAAAAATGTTGTACCCTGTCTCCATCAGACGGTCTCGCAGCTTGCGTTTTAGACAGACATCTGAAATCTCTCCCAATCCGCTGTAGTCGGCGCGTGGCCGATTCCCATTCAATGGGTCGCCGTTCGGATTCGCGCGCTTCACGCGAAGCACCACGGCGAAGTCGATCTTGTTTTGTAGTGAGTTCACTCGCTGTCTCCTTCTTCTTCCGCAATTACTTGTCTCTCAGATTGATCGGGTTTTCTAGTCTTCATGTGCAGACGCTGACGCTGGCAGTAGTAGCCTAGAAGAAACTCGCCATCTAGCCGCCCTTGTTTATTGAAGTCATTTGTATCAAACAGATCGCCGATCTGCGCCAATTGTCGTTGTCTGCTCTCAAGAAAGCCAACTGTTGCTGGCTTACTTCGGAGTCTTGTCTCGTATGGTTTGAGGTTTTTGGCGATAAGTAGCCACGTATCAAATGGATGGTCAGCAAACCGCTGCATATAGCGCCCCGCAGAGGTGTCGCGGGTCTCTCCCCCAGCGTCAAGGGCAAACCGCTCGATATTCTCAGCAACTGCAAGAAGTCGGCCATACAGGTAGCTTCGCGTTTTTCTTTCTTCATCCAAGGCCATGTCGTATTGTTCCTCCGGTCTGCTTTGTTTAAGAAGAGAACACGCAATTCCGAGACAGAATTCAAACTCTCTTTCAATGCCACCCTTGGTGCGTGCAAGTCCAACACGGCTCGCTGCTCTTCGTACGCAACTCTGTACGAGATCAAGAGGGATGGTACGACAATCGATAATGCACGGTAACAAACGCTGGATGGTAGCTTTCAGAAGTTTGCCCGGTTTCTTTCCTTTTTCGTATACCGCACGCCGACCGTAAGCTGCCTCCGCGATATCCTTGGGGCTCGGCGCTCCGGTAAACTCGCGGTCTTTCCCCAGCTTCTGCGACCAAGCAGTGTGTTCGTGCCATCTCTGGATGCGCTCCAGAAACTCCGAAGCTTGCAACTCGCGGTAATAGGTGACTGCTATGCGGCCTGTGGTGGCGGAGTCCAAAGCCATGACCACGATGTCTTCGCGATCTCCCAGCTTTGCGCGGTAGCCCCGAATCAGGTTGTTCAGCTGGTTGGCAAACAACTGGCCGGCGTCTCCCTTATACTGTTCTGATGCTGTCGAAGGCTGAGGGTTATGCATGGAGTCTGGCGCAATCTCCGTCCGAAAATGCTTCTCGATTTCACTTGAATCTGCGACCACTTTCGGGATCGGGTTGCCGCCCACTGCCCAGGCCACAATGGCTTGATCGCCATTTCTGTATCCCTGTCGCGCAATCAGCCAACGCAGTGCGCTGTGTGCCTTTTGCGTGGTCGAACTTCCTATTCCGTATGCCTGCTCAGGAAATTCAAATCGCCCGCGAAAAGTAAATCCGGCATTGTCGTTGGAAGAGATCAGCTTTGCGCCATCGGCTCCGTGCCGTAGTCGCTTGGGATGGTTGGTGGCCGGAGCAAGTTGCTCTCCTGTAACCATGCATAATTGGGATTTCTTGGCTTGCTTTGCGACGAATCGCTGCCAAGACTGCTGCACACCAGAATTGAGCCAAAGGCGCGCATCTCCCTGCGGATCGCGCAGTTCCACGCGCCAACGAACAACGGCGGCAAGCTGATCGCGCTGGCCAGCGGTTGCCGTGAGCACCTTGAAGATTGGCGGTGGGTTTCCGGATCCCGTCCATTGCGTTAGAAGATGACCTGCTGCATCTGCATGAAGTACCTGCTGCCCAAGCAAATCATTCAGGATAGTTCCGCCCTTAACATAGTGCAATACTGCCTCCACGTGGGAATCGGGTTCTGAAGCCACCCAGCGGCGAAGCTGATTGAGATAGAGAGTGTGCGGCGACTCCTTCTGTTTTTTTGCATCCGATTTCCGCGCAGCGGGCGTTGACACGTCTGCCTCCGTGCCACCCGTTTCGTTCTGAAGAGTTAAATCGTCCCTATTTGGAGCAATGTATTCGAGCTTGTCCGCTAATCCATGCGGTACAGGTGATGAAGTACGTCCTGCCGATTCCTCTGTGGCGGGAATGAAAGTTGTCACTTTGGGAATCACCTCGGCACGACGAAACTTGCCGGACCAATTCAGCGTGATCTCAATGTGAACTTGCTGCTCGGCATGGTCTACCGGCATTAAGCCGCGCGTTTGCTGTTCTGGATCAGGGGCAAACTGGGGCTGTCCAGCGCAGCAATCATATGTCTCTTGCAGCTTCTGAATCCAGCTCACACCGTGCCTCCAACGCCTGCGGCGTATTGCTGTGCCTCGGTCTCAACATACTGGAGGTTTTCTTCCAGTCCAAAGCGCTTGACGCCCATTGCCCGAATATCCTTCTTGTGTTCCGCCGGAATTTCGTTCGGACGCGGAAAAGTGAGTATCCCATTCACCAGTTTCGGTCGCCAGAAGTTGCTGGCCAGCCGGGTTTCGCCCGTTTCGTCCGGGTAGTCGAAGCTGTGGAACATCAGACCGTATTGCAATTCACCTGCGCTGTCGAGGTCTCCCGTGTCGGCGCCGAAGTTGCACGGCTCCACATACCCATGGCACTCGCGCGTCCCAAGAAAGATGTCCTGTCGGCCTCCGCGCTCCAGGCTTCGCTTCGCGACCTCGAAGTGCTTGCCATCGTTCCGATCTCGCTCAAGTTCGGGCCGGTGAGGGTTCCACTCGAAGTGGGTGCGAACCTGGTACTCGATGCGTGGTTCACGCGTCGCAAGGTCGGGATCGCCTGTCAGATATGTGTAGATCGCCAGTGTGTTGCCGCCGCCGTAGTCGAGCGGCTTGATTCCCTTGGTCTGCGTGCGAATACGTTTCATCACCCGGACACGGTCGATATACCAGATGAAGGCGGGCTTCCAATAGATGGATTTTGCAATCCCTTTCAGAGCCTCGTAGGTCGGAAGATGATATGAGCACTTTTCCCCGCCGACGCGGGTCAGGGGATCAGTAAACATGGCATACCGTCCCCAGACGCGAAACTCAATGGTGTTCTTCGGTGTGCTATGCAATGAGGCTCTCCATTCTTTCGCTGCCATCGAGTGCCAGACCGAACTCGTCCGAGTAGAAACCTTCGCGCAGACATAATACACCCGTACCCGACTGCGCCTCATACACAGCGTCATTTCGCTTCAAAGACTCCATTTCATGCTGAAAGACATTCACGGAATACATCTGCGCTCTTCTCCGGAGGCGGAACTCCAATGCAAGATCATGCGCGGCGCTCAATTCCGCAATCAAATCCATTCCTTCTTTCCGAAAAGGAACGACAACTCCTTGCGTTTGGCAATCGATCGCTTGAAACGCCTGCGCCGCAGTGTGAAACGACTGCATCAGCCCGCTTCGCGTGACGCCTTTGATTCTCGCATCGTAGACTGCCATTCCGTTCTCGCCAAGCATCTGTAACAGGGTGTCTTCACGTTGCGCAGGAGGAGCCTTTATCGGATAATCCATCTGCTTGGCTCGCGCGAAAAAGTGATACTTGAAGAAAGTTTCCATCTCCTTGGGGTCCGACAACTCAAAAGGCCGGTCTCCCTCCTCATCCCGCCAGTCGTCCAGAACTCGCCGCGCGTTCTCCTGCGCGCAGCGTATCTCCTCCAACTGCTTTGGAAGTGCTTGAGCCATCTTGACGATATGTACCCGCCCGATGACCCGCTCGCCGTTGCGATTGCAGCGTCCCGCAGCCTGCGCAATTGAATCCAGTCCGGCCAGATCGCGCACCACCGTGGCGAAGTCGATGTCCACGCCGGCTTCGATCAACTGTGTGCTGACGCAGAGCACCCGTTTTCCTGCCAGGGGATTGAGCGCAGCCTTCATCCGACTCAGCGTTTCAAGCCGGTGCGCTGGGCACATATGCGTGCTCAGGTGAACGAGGCACCCCTCCTCCATCGGCTCTTCGAGTGTTTTGAGCTGTTCCTTCCACTGCGCGTAGATCGCCAAGGCGTCGCGCTTGGTATTCACAATCACCAGGCAATTGCCATGCTCCCGCATCTCGTCCATGGCGAGCGCACTGACCTCCGCCGCGCTCCACCCACCGGTTTTGTTCGTCTTGTCGAAGGTCTCATACCGCCGTAGATCGCGAAAGAGCTGAGGAGCATTCGGCATCAGTTCGGTGCCTTGATTCATTGCTCCTTTGCTCTTGTCTACCCGATGCAACAGAGGCTGTGTCGCCGTACACAGCACGACGCTTGCCCCACACTGCTCCACCAGGAAATTCACTGCATTGTTGAAGAGGTGTATCGCGCGTACCGGAAGCGTCTGCACCTCGTCGAAGACGATGACCGCCCTTGTGAGCGCATGTAGCCTCCGCACGGAGCGTGTTCCGCCACCAAAGAGCGCTTCGAGAACTTGCACTGCCGTCGTGAAGACTACCGGAGCGTCCCAGTTTTCGGCCAGTACCGAACCTCGCCAGCTCTCCTTCTCTTCCGTCAGATTGGAGTGGTGTTCGAGCACAATCGAAGCGAAATCGCATTCTTTCGGTTCCAGCACCTCGCGCACCACCTGCGCATTTTGGTCTGCAATCGAAATGTACGGACTGACATAGATCACGCGATCCATGCTCCAGCGCTGCGCATGGTGCAACGCGAAGCGCAGGCTTGCCAGCGTCTTACCCCCACCCGTCGGCACGGTCAGGGTGAAGATTCCTTTAGGCCGTTCCGCTCCTGCGAGGCAATGACCGGAGATCTCGCGACGACATTGATCCACCCAATGTTCGTTCTGGAATGTCGCCAACTTACGTTCCAGCCGGTCGATCAAGTTCGGCCACGCAATATAATCGCCATGCTGCCGAAAGCTCGCGCTCTTGGGCTTGTCGAAGTCCACTGTATCGGTGCGGTCTCCGTCGATGAGGCAACTGAAGAGCACCTTCAGCAGCAACCCCTGTTTGAAAGGCTGGATGACCTCATCGCTGTCGGTCGCGCGAATTCGATCCATTGCTCCGGATATCTCCGCGGCGACTTCAGGATCGTTGAGAAGGGATTCCAACGGAGCGCGGATATTTACCTCGACGCTGCTCCAAGCCTCGCTGCGGTGGCTCAAGAGGTCATCTTTGCTGAGCCTTCGCAACAGCCCATCTTTTCCGTTGGGAAGGATGCAGTCGATTAGCCCCGAGTGATGCGAAGCTATGCATAGAGCAAAAACCTCGGTTGCAAACCTGCCAGTCTCCTCTTCGGCCCCAATAAGGCCACGCGTGATGATCTGTGCCCCTGCCGTAGAGTGATCGACACTGCCTCTGAGCGAAAACTTCGGCTCCATCTCCATCGCGGCATCGCCCACAACTCTGCTGAGGTACTCCTGAAAGGCGGTGGAGTATTTACCAAGATCGTGTGCAATGCCAATCAGTGCGCCGACACGAGGCATGCCGGTCTTCGCGGCCAGCCGCGAGGTGATCGCAGAGACGTTGAGCAGGTGGTCCTTGAGAAGCTGCCCTTCTCCGGGAGATCTTAAATGAGCGAAAAATGAGTTGGAAGCCGGCATACGCATGAGCAATCCGCCTTGGCGAAAGCACCTGGACTTATCAATTGTCCTGGAGTTCCCCCAAGAAAACCCCAGTAGGCAAAGCATATATCAGGTCCCCCCGCTGTCCGGCTAAACTCGGCGGCTTTGGCTCCAAGTGATTGCAAGTAAATCGCAGGAAGCGTTTTTTTGCAGCAAATTGAATTGTGCGCGGCTTGTTGGAAGCATGAGTGGGGGTAGTTGACTTAAAACTGCCTGTGCCGTGACGTGACTTGCGGAGCACACATTATGCACACAGATTTTTGTTGATTCCGTTGCAACTGAAACAAAATGCGCGGTCGCCGGCGTATCGAGCGCTGATGAGAGCGAATCAGTGGTCACCACCTCTCCGTGAATCTAGCGATATGTACTGCCCGTCACAGGCCAGCCAAAGATGGAACATGTGGCGTTGTCTCCCAAGGAACAGTACAGATGCTCGATAGCGCAAGAAGCTGCTTTTTGATCGCCGACCCAGGCACAACCTCACTGGGTGAGGAATGCAAGGTCGCTGGTGCTCCCCGATCCCGACCGGCCAGTAGGGCCATATGAAATTCACGCCTACCATCATGGAACAACGTGCAAAGGACATTGTGCCCTACCCGCCTAAGGACCTACCTTCAACAGCTCAGCCTCTTCCTTCATCCAAAGCGTCCCGCCCGATTGCAGGGACGAATCCTTCGCCGCCGCTTGATTCGCCGCCTCCGCGGCGGACCCAGATTTTTGGAACTAACCTGAGTCTTGAGCGCCCGCCAGTTTCGACCTACGACGACAATCCCGTTTTTGATGAGCGCGGCGCAGCTGCGTATTTGGGGCTCTCTCAAGAGTGCCTCAAAAAGTGGCGCCAGCGTAATCAGGGTCCGGACTACATCCAGTATGGGCCGGGTGGGACGGTTCGCTACGAACTCAGCGCCCTGATGGCATTTCGGGCAATCCACAGGGTCAAGGTGGGGGCCAAGCGATGACCGATACCAGTGCTGCCGTGGCCGATCTCCGGGCCCGGTGGCACACCCTTGGGGATCTCGACCGGACGCGGGCGGTCGGAGCCATACACCGGGCCGGCATGAGCCTTCGGAAACTCGCCCTGGAGCTGAACTGCTCCCGGTCGCTGCTGTCTCGCTTGCTGCAGGTCGCGAAGGCTCAGCCGGAGGATCTGGCAGCGGCTCGCGAGGGCACGACAAGTACCCGGGAGCTTGCACGCAGAGCCGGCAGTGCCGGCACTCGAGGTACCGCCCGGCATCATGAGGCGATTGCATTCGAACTGGAGCGCGCCGGGGTGCAGCGCAGCCAGACCTTTCTGAGTTGGCTTGACGAGGAGAGCGTTGCGGCCGCCGATCGGGCGCAGGTCATTGAGCAAGCATGTTTCTGCTTGGCCGCCACTGACCATGCAGCCGATGAGCAAGAGAACATGCTTGCCCATTTGCTTCTTGTTGAAGTCGGCAGCCATTTCCGGAGATGTCAAGTCGAGACGGACAGAGACGATGCCTTCGTCAGGCCTGCGCTGAAGCTTGCTCTCTGTGCGGTCCACAGGATCTTCGACGGCCGGGTGCGGGCCAGGGCGCTTGAACTGGCACGCGGTGGACTGCGCCATTCGTAGACCAGGCGGGTTTGAGTGCCGGATAGTCCATGCGGCTTATCGCGAAGCCGTCGGGCCCCACGGCCTGGAACTCATGGGCAGTCTGCCCAGAACGGCCCGTGAACGCGTGACAAAAGGCTCCAAGCGGGTTTTAACCCATCAGGTTGGGGGACAAGCAATTCGACAGCGTGCCCAACGCTTCAGCTTGGAGTACTGTTCCGGCGTCAGATTGAGGAATATTCCACCTCTACCCATCACGATGGCCTGATCGAGCATCAGCCGACTCTCCTGGTCCGTAAACCCGCCGCCGCGGTGCACCAGTTCAATGATCTTGTCGGGTGAGGAGAAGTCCCGCTTTCTGGGCAGGGGAGTTTTCAGGTCGGCCTCAAGGAACTGGCAATGCCAGCCATTGCGACATTGGAAGTACATGTATACCCGGTGATGATTGTCTGGACGGGTCATGGGATCATCGCAGGGGAATAAAAAGAGAATACGCTCTACGGGCCTGAATTCGTGCTGATCCGCGAGCTGCTTCCGGAAATATCTCCTTTGTCGTGCATCCGACCTTTGTCGTGCAAAATCGAGGGAAGAGACGGAATTGGTGCGACAATTGCGACCAGGAGCGACAATAGAGAATCTAGATAAACTGCTTATTATCTAATGTTTATCAATGGAATCAAGGGGATACAATAATGTATGGCGGAGAGAGGGGGATTCGAACCCCCGGTAGAGCTTTTGACCCTACAACGGTTTAGCAAACCGCCGCCTTCAGCCACTCGGCCATCTCTCCACTAATAAGTAGAACCGCCTTCTTTTGAACACTCTGCGAGGATATGATCCTCATGCTCAGCGACCCGGTTGCGTTGCAATGGCACGGTCGCGTTTCTTTCGCCTGCATCGCGGCAGGCTCTGCGGGTCCACAGTTTATTTGATTATATACGACTGCCAGGTGATAGCCGCTTTGCCCTGGCAGGAGAATCGGCTGGCATTCCTATTTAGAGCGCCGGGAAGGCGCCGGCAACGCCAAACGGGTGCAGACTTCCCGCCCGCGCGGAGCGAACATGAGGCCAGACTCTCAAGGAAGGTCAGCGATCCGCGCCGGTGGGCCGGTTGACAGGCCAAAGTGAGTACAATTCCCGATTCTGCGCTCTCTTCGAGGTTGCGATCTCTCAAGGTTGACTGGCCGTCGGGGAGTTGCAGATGCCAAAGAATTTCTGTTGCTGGTCATTTTCTTGACTCAGGTAGCCACAACCTGCAGTGTTTTGGCTCCTGGGGGACTATCCAAGAAATCTGAGCGAGTTTGAGGCTCGGTTTGCCACCGAGCAGGCCTGCCGGGATTATCTGTTTCTGCTTCACTGGTACAAAAGATCGGGCAGGCCAGACGGGTTTCGTTGCCCGAGTTGTGGCTTTGATCGCTTTTGGCCGGTGCGTACCGTGTGGGTGCAATGTCAGCCCCGAGCATCTGGAATTCTATCTCGACGAATTCACCTTCCGGTTCAACCGGCGAAGCTCCAAGAACCGAGGAAAGCATTTCTATCGGATGGTGCAGCAGGCGGTTGCGACCGATCCAGTGCCATACAAGTTGATGATCCTTTGTGATGGAAATGGTGCAAACCGCGACCACAATCTGTAGGGGCTAACTGAACGAAGAAATAATCAGCTAGCGCATTTCTCCTGTTGCTGCATAGAGGTTATTGCATCCCACCCTAGCCGCAACAACAAAGACGGAGCGAGGATGGTGCACCCGGACCTTACACCATCAGTGAAAATGCTCTAGCCTTCCTCGCGCCGCCACGGACCAGAAATAGCCGTTTCCGCCGCTCCGCAATTCCACAACTCCGTTACTCCGCAACCACGGAAGCCAGGGCAGTGCCGCGAAAAGTGGGAAACCCTACTCGACGGTCACCGATTTAGCCAGGTTTCTGGGCTGGTCAACGTCGCAGCCGCGCCGCACGGCGATGTAGTAAGCCAGCAACTGCAAAGGCACAATCTCAATCAGCGGCGAGAGCAGTTCGGTGGCCGGGGGAACGTGGATGACCTGCTCGACCAGGCCGCCGATGGTCGTGTCGCCCTCGGTGGCCACGGCGATTACGCGGCCCGAGCGGGCGGTGACCTCCTGAATGTTCGAGAGCGTCTTCTCGTAGCGCAGCTTGGACGCGGGGTCGGATTCGTCCCTTGTGGCCAGCACCACCACCGGCAGCGTCTCGTCGATCAGCGCATTGGGGCCGTGCTTCATCTCGCCGGCCGGGTAGCCCTCGGCGTGGATGTAGGAGATTTCCTTCAGCTTCAGAGCGCCTTCCAGAGCAATGGGGAAGTGAATGCCGCGTCCGAGGTAGAGAAAATCGCGGGCAGTGGAGAAATCCTTGGCCAATTGCTCGCATTGGGCGGTGCGGGAGCGCAACACCTCTTCAATTTTGGCCGGAATGCGGCTCAGCTCTTCGATCAGGGCGATCGACTGGGCCAGGTCGAGATGGCCGCGCAGTTGACCCAGCTTGAGCGCCAGCAAAAACAGCGCGGTCAGTTGCGCGGTGAAGGCCTTGGTCGAGGCCACGCCTATCTCCGGGCCGGCGTGGGTGTAGATGGAGCCGTGCGCCTCGCGGGCCACCATGGCGTCCACCACATTGCAGATGGCGATGGTCTTTGAGCCCAGAGACTTCATTTCCCTCTGCGCGGCCAGGGTGTCGGCGGTTTCGCCGGACTGGGTAATGAGCAGGCCTAGCGCACTGCCATCGGGAATCGGATTGCGATAGCGGT
>Ga0326727_10026609_pt1 | contig 10708 bp, 10 predicted proteins | sample MB2enrmetagenome_FD_207643 | JGI IMG/M metagenome (GOLD analysis project Ga0326727, IMG submission 207643) | Lab enriched peat soil microbial communities from McLean, Ithaca, NY, United States - MB29MY | ecosystem: Environmental > Terrestrial > Soil > Wetlands > Peat | place: USA: New York... | reverse complement strand
CGAAGCGATGGGACCTGTCCCGTCTGGCGCAGAGCCCCGCGGCCGATGAAGCGGTTCTCGCCGAGCAGGGCCTGGAGGGCTGGGCGGCGAACCTCGATGCAGAGGATCGCCGGTCACCGTTTCCCCCTTGGGAAGTGCTGAACTGGAATTCGGCGGCAACAGAGTTTTATCGTTCGCTGGGCGCGGTATTTGATCGAGACCGGTTTCCCGTATTGCTCATGGGATCCGCCTTCGAGAAATTCGCATCGTCGAATTGACCGGGCCGGCGTCCCTTTCGGCGTGAGTTGCTACGCAAATCTAGCGGGGCAAACTAGTATCTGCAAGGGCCCGAGAGGTAACAATCAAATCGGCGAACACGCGCGCTTCGAATGGGGATTGGGCCCCTGCTCGTCTTCTAATTTCAGGTAATACTTCGACAAGACGCTTGTAGATGGCGGTCATTTGCTGCACGGTGGGCTGGTGCTCCGCTCTGACCAGGGCATTCCCAAGCTCGCGAAACACACCTTGCGGTTTTCCGCCGTGAATATAGGCGTCTGTTCCCCCCAGGTCACTCAGGGACTTGTGTACCCTCCGGCTCTTAGCCTCCAGCACGAACCAGACGTGCTGGCCGGCATTCAGTTTGTCCCAGGCTACCGCAAGTCCGAGTTCGAAAGGCATATTGAAGCGGGGTGTGGCGGGCCGCCGCACATCCAACTCAACCCGGGAGAGGTCGTGAAAGGAATAACGGCAACTTTTGATAAGGTCAAAAATGCGGTCCAGGCGACGGGCGCCGCCGGGAATCTCCAGCGTCGCTCGAGGCCTGAGGCCAAAGGCCGTAATCCCGGCGATGTACGCCAGATAGAGGCTCTGAAAATCGACGTCGTACGGTATGTTGAGGAAGGCACCGGGCAGGCTTCGCGTTGTGGAATCAGGACCTACGACCCCTTGATCGGGCACGCCGAGTAGATCCTTTCTTTGCCGGAGAACGCTGGGAAGAGCGTCCCGATCCCCCGTCCCGAGCAAGCTCCACCAGCTCCTTCACGCGTGACCTGGGCACTCCCACCGCCCGGGCGACTTCTTCTATGGATGGAAAGTCCGTCGTAATCCTTACCGGTTGCCTCATCTTCATCTCCCGAGACTGAGTCTACATGAAACCTGTCAGAACTGCAAAGTGGAGCTGGCGCAGGGGTGCGCGACTTGGAGGTTAGGAGCGGTAAATTTTCCTTTTTTTTACCAGGGAAAAGGTGTCACCTTTTCCTGCTCACCTTTGCTGATTGCCCCCCGTCCTTTTCCTAACCGCTGGAAAAAAACCGATGACAGGTTGTTTACGCCTCGCACACCCGATATACTGGCGCCATGGGATCACGGAAGGCGTGGCATGGCCATCCTGGCCATGAACATCACGGGCAGGATGCCCGTGCCACGTGTCGTAGAGGCTGAATACGAGAAGGGCATTACGTGCAATTCCCCAGTCGGCTCTCCAGAAAAAAATCCGGGACTTAACCAAAGAGGAAACGGCTGAACTCGAACTGGCCACCGACGAGGCTCTGGGTAGGGTCGAGCCGCCGCCCAAGTAGCAGCACCTAAACCCCGGGGGGAAGAGAAAGGGTACCTGACACCGTTCCTGACACCGTTCCATGCCCAGGTTGTTGTGTGCTGGGACAATGGGTTCCGAGCAGAGGACAGCGGGTTTCGCCACAAGTGACCAGGTTATGGGCTCCGCGTGCCCTCGACATTGTCTTTAATTGCGATGGAACTCGATAGGATACCTTGGTCTGGAGGTTCGAAGGTGACCGTGACCGCATAACCAGCAACAATAGCCATCATTCACTCGATCAATTCCGTTGGTTGACAAACTCGGGAAGGTCTCTGCGAAAACATTCCAGGTTAAGCGCGAGCGTTCAAGACGAAGCGTGGACAAAATATCCCTATTGACAACTTTTCTATTGACAAACGATTCCAGAGGCAATAGATTACAGGTACACGAATAAGTGGGTGGCCCGGCCATGCCAACACCCGCCCATGTGCAACGCAACTCCCGCCTTGTCCTTTTTGAAGTTGACCTTCAATTAGATAAATTGTGCGCAAATAGTCGCAACGTCGCCTCGCCCGAAAAACCTTCTGGAGCTCTCGCTATCCTGTCCAATAGGTACAGGAAACTTTTCGAGCGCGAAGAACTTCGGCAGGGAATGCGGCCGGCCAATACTTTTGTCGGCTTCCCGGACAGTATCAACGTGGCAGCAAAAAAGCTGCGCGCGGCGCCGGGATATGATGCCAAGAAGGCCCGCTTGGCTGTAACCTATCCAGGGCAAGGAAACCGCTTCATTCCGCTGGCCGAGACTCTCACATCCCTCCCATCCCCCAATCCTCACTCTGATGCAGACCCTTCGCGGAGAATGTCGTCCCGCGAAAGGAGGCCGGGGAAGCGGGCGGCCCCACGGAAAAGGTCAGTCGCTACACTTACGGCAGGTGCACCGGTTGTAATGCTCGCACATTTCTGGGGTCTGAATCGGGGGGGGACGGCGTGACCGGGCTCTGAGGGTTGTAGGGCCATGTGTCTTTGTAATCGCGATGGATCAATACGAACACGTAGTCGAAGGAGGTCCCTTATGAAAAGGCTCACGTTCCTAGCTGTCTGCTTGTTCTTCTTCTCTGCGTTCTCATTCGCCCAGGCACCGCAAAATCAAGGCTGTACCTTGGAACAGACCGTCAACTTCCAGGCAGCCGTCGCCCTTGCCCGGGTCGATTACATGATGACAGTAAGCAATGCACAACAGCAAGCCGTAAACAATCCCTTCCTGCTTATGACAACTATCGTTCAGGCCTTTAATTCCTACAAAGCGAAAGTTGAAAAAGCCGCAAATGCTTTACCGAACGCATGCTGGCTCGAACTAGCTACAGCGGAGAGTCACGTGGAGCAATGTCAGGAGCCTCGCCAAGGCGCCGAGGAGAGAGCATTTCAGGCTGGCGTGTTAGCAGGACAAAAATACAGAGAAACGGGGAATCGCGAAGCCTTTGAAGCGGACATGCGAGAGATTTCGAGAGTCTCGCTGAGGGCTCCACTCCCCCGCGTATGTTGGTTTGAGCCTGTGCAGTTACCCGCCGAGTCAGACCAAGCGTATTGCTCCCAGGCTTGGTCCGAGTACGCTCAATGTTACCAAGCAAACCAAAACACAATCGTTAATGGCGGCACTCTACGGGTCTGCTACAGACCGATTTGTGTTCCTCCTTCTCCGAACAACCAGGGCACAACTTGCGCCCAACAGCGGGCCAATTACGAAAATTGCTTGGAAGAATTCAAGAAGTGCACCGTAAGGACTCACGGTCGCGGCCCATGCCCTTACTGCCAGGTTCCAACGTGTCAGTAATGACTACCTTCACAGAGATAGTCAGAATCACCGCACTTCACGATTCGTGTGAGGAACAGGGTCGCGCGCGGTCTGATGCGGCGTTCCGGGGATGGGACAGCGTGTAGCGGGTAGCCACGGACAGTGCCTTCCTGTCCGTGGGCTTTTCTCAGGCGCGATACCCCAATGGCAATCGCACGTAATCAATCTAAATGGGGCATGGCGCCACCGTTGCCTTTTCCAAAGCGAAATTGTTGTAACTCGACCACCGCCAATCTTCCTGCCGCTTCACCAGTCCTTTTTTCACGGGATTCAAGTGCATATATTCCAGGCGCTCACCGAATTCCTTCTCGTGTCGCACAAAGCGATCCCAATACTGGTGCTGCCACTGGGGCCCCTGGGTACCCCGCCGCGCGTGCAGTCTCAGCGTCATAATCTTTTTGGCGTCATTTAGCGCCTGCTCGGTCAGCAACGGATACTGCGGCCAAATCAGGGCGTGCCAGTGGCCAGGCATTAAAACATAGCCGCAGAGCAGAAATGCCAACCGCCGTCGCGACGCCTCCAATACGCTAATGAGTAGATCGTATTCAGATTCGTTGAATCGCCTGAATCGTGGGCGCAGGTTGACAGTGACAAAGAAGATGCAGTCCGTATGGCGTAGACGGCGAACGTTGGACACGCCGGCAGATTACCACCATGCTCAAAGGCCTTCAAGCACTCACGATTGCAGCTACAATTGACCGGGAGTTTCGCGACGAGGGAAAAGCCCACGGACAGGAAAGCACTGTCCGTGGCTACCAGCTTGCTAATGGAGCAAATTCACGCCCCACCCCCCGGCATCCTCAAAGTACGCGTCTGTTGCGCGTCCGCTCTTGATAAGCGATACAGTCCGGCTGTAGGCCTGCGTGAACGAACCATCTCCCAGCAGAGCGAGGGCATAAAACCCGTTTGGGGTTCGATAAACAGCCACGCTCTGGGCGCCGTAGTCAGCAATCCAACTAGGGGCTGCTTCCTCGACCATCTTGAGATCCGTATTAGACTTCACTACTGTTACCCACTTTCGGCCGTTGCCAATGGTTCGTACAGCTGGGAAGGTTTCGGACAACCCAACGATTTCGGTATTAAGTGAGTCAAACTTAATCCGGATGTCTATCAAAAGCCGCGCCTCCTCAGGCGATCGAAGGTATGACTTTTTTGACTCGACGAGACCTTCCATCTGTCTCGCCACAGTGGCAATGTCGATCAATTTCCCGGCGACCTCACCCATCTGCTTATTCAATAAATCACGTTGATTGCGAAGTTGTTCGACTTCCTGTCTGGCATCATCTACGTCGCGTTTAGCCCTATTCAGGTATCGCCCGGTCCAAACGACAAGGATCGCGGCCACCACCATGGGGACCATCGCATAGAGAACCGCCCGCTTGCGGGCCAAGCGCTCCTTCTGGGCGACCTTGCTTAAGAGTTCCTGTATTTCCGGCGCATCAGATTCATTCATCCGAGCCTCACCCAAGGGCAACCTTCCTGACCACTTCCCATGTCAATGACTCGATTTTCGCTTTTTCAGCATACGGGCAGGAATCAATTCTTCCCCTCAGTCCTCGATAGACCGCCAGGCGGTCGCGGCAGACAATAACTTCCTTCAAAGGAAACGCGCTCACGCTCGAGAGGAGCAAACTTGCGATGCTCAAAACTTCTTTAAGTGCTTCAGGAATAAGGCGGTGTCCGAAGGTGAGTATCCCGGCGAAGAACGCTATGCCAGACAAAGACAGCAGAGCAGCAAAGTTGCGGTACCAGCGCATATCTCGCTGTTGATTTTCGATGAGAATGTCTAGGTCTTCTGGTGCGCTCATGTTACTCACGGCGATTGCGTATAGACTTATCGAAGGAGTGAAGCCGCCGCCCAGCCGTCTCACCGCCACTGAGTGGCACACTGGCTGGCATTTCTCCGAGAAACGGACTAGTTACAGGGGCATTCTTGATTGCACTTGATCTCCGAAAAATCCTCGCGCCGACAGGAATACCCTAGATTAGACATCGCAGGGAAACGAAAGTCAACTCGGATCGCGCCGAGGACCGCCGTGCCGCGCCATTATTCTCCCAACGCTCCGGCCTCCGCAGGCCCACGATCGATTTCTGTCCACAATAGCCCTGGTGGCCAGATCAGCGAGTTGCGTAATGAAAAATTTTAGTGCAAACGCCCTTCCCCGAAAATACCGTGCTGAGCTTTGAAAGCGGCCCAAACTCCCATCGGTCATGGGATCGCTAGTGAGTCGCCAAGACGGGAAACGGTGTCAGGTACCGTTTTTCGGCCTGGCGAGAAAATCATCGTAGTGCGCGGCCCTTTTGAAAAGCCGGGAACGAAAGTTCCCCCGCTTCAGCGCGTGGTAAATCATGCCGCCAACATCAACTCGCCGGACTCTGCCCATGACGGCATTCTACCGCATCGTTCCCTGACACGTTTTCTCCCCCCCCTTTTCTCCCCCTCTGACACCTTTTCCCCCCCGAAGAAAAAAGGTACCTGACGCCTTTTCTCCCTCCAGTGCCCAATCACAGTTCTGTCTTGAAAATCTCTTCTGCGATTCTCCGAAGGATACGTTCCGTCCGGTTTGCTATGTCTACAAGGGTTCCGAATACAAGCCACCCACCCACCGCTGGCGTTCTTTGATCGAACGCTATATCTGTTCTGAGTTCGCTATTTACCTCCGTCTCAGTAAACGGCCAATCGGTACAACCGGAAAAATAGGCGCGAGCCAGTATGGTGTCCTCATTTATTGGCCCAAGATTGTTCCTAATCTCGCGCCTCACTTTGACAGTTTGCTTCAGAGGTGGAAATCTAAAATCGAACTGCTCTATCAGCGTGGCGGTGAGATGAATTGTACGGTGCTTGTCAGCGTCCGAGAGTTCCTTGAGATGCCAAAGCGGGCTTTTGATTCCCTCCCCAGTTCCTCCGTTTTTTTGCGGGAAGGGCTGTTCCGATTTAATGAGAGCCACAGCCTCGGGTGCGATCCCATTCAGGAATTTTCTGACGCCGCGACCGTTAAACCCTGCCTCAGTCTCAAAGACGGGAAATTGGTTTTGCTTAGCGACGGGCGCGCAACGATTGTTGAGGATATAGAGTTCCCAAATCGAGTAATCCAAAGTGGATCGGAGATTGTGAATAATCTCACCGATCTTCACGCCCCACGTCGGGTCAGGGGGCTTCTTAATATGCACCTTGATGGTCAGTACTTGGCTTTGCGCGTCAAACTCAATTCGCGGCTCGTAGAAGTTAGACTTTACAAATGCCCTAAGTTCAGTCTCGATTTCTTTGAGTTGATTCCATGCTCTCCTGAGCTTCAGGCGAAGGCCATCTAACTGTGGTGTCATTTTAATATCTTACCGCCATTTCTGCGTCAAGTGTGTGGTCGCAATTGCAATCCGTGGGAAATCCGGGCACCATATATCCGACTTGCCGACGTCATAGCTCCCGCCGCTTTCGACCACGCATTAGGGATTGGAAATTAGGGTCCTGTAACCACCCCCGGCGGAAAACCGCCGCCCCTCCTGAATCTCACAACCACCCCCGTCGCTGAGCGCTCCGACCCCTCCTGAATCAGGAGAGGAGTCCGTCTCTCCGTCCGCCCTGGCAGCCTGTGGCGCGGAGCATCCGCCGGTTTCAAAGGCAGTGACGAGTGGCATGTGTCCGATTTGCGGACCCCGATGGGGTCCATCGGACCCCAGAAATCGGGGACGTGTGACGAGCGAGAAAGAACAGTGAAGGTTGGTCTGGGGGATTGGGTAGGTTGCCCCCTTCGCTTTGCTCAGAGCCTGCCCTGAGCGCAGCGAATGGGGCAGGCTCTTCAGGGCTCGGGGTTGATGGGGGCTTTGCTGACCCAGGCCGTTGGCCCATAGGCGTTAACCTAAGGAAGAGCTGCTTCCGAGTTCGCCGTCGCCCACCGGGAACTTCGGACTGACCGTCCAGCTTGGTTGGTAAGCACTGGGCGACGGGGAAGGATTAATGGGCCAACTTCCGAGTGGCCGACTATCCTGGCATGACATAGCCTCAGATCTTGAAGTCGATCCCTGCCAGCGATATGATTTAGAAGGGCAGGATGGGTGGCAACCAATTTGAGACGTCGGCCGCAGAAGATCAGCAGATGAACCGGTAGGTCACTGATACGGACCGAAGCAATGACCGCGGCCTTCGCCCTGATCGAGCACAAGGAGCACACAAACATGAAGCCAAAGAACACGATCTGCCTCTGGTTCGACAAAGACGCGCATGAGGCGGCGCAGTTCTACGCCGTCACCTTTCCGAATAGTAAAGTAACCGCTGTTCACGAGGCTCCCGGTGACTATCCGGGCGGCAAGAAGGGCGATGTGCTGACGGTCGAGTTCACCGTCCTGGGCATTCCCTGTCTCGGTCTCAACGGCGGCCCGGCGTTCAGGCACACCGAGGCCTTTTCCTTCCAGATCGCGACGGAGAATCAGGAAGAGACGGACCGTTACTGGAACGCGATTGTCGGCAATGGCGGCACGGAAAGCCAGTGCGGTTGGTGCAAGGACCGCTGGGGCCTTTCCTGGCAGATCACCCCGCGCACGCTAACCGATGCGCTTGCCGCTGGTGGCGGTGAGGCCAAGCGTGTTTTCGAGGCGATGATGACGATGAAGAAGATCGACATCGCCGCCATCGAGGCAGCGCGGCGAGGCTGACGTGAACGCGCCGAAACGTCCTTTATTCGTCTGGATGACGGGCCACTCGGAAGTTCGTCCCGGATCCCGCTGGCCGCGACGAATCTATGGCGCGCCCAAGGCGATCGGCCCTGCCTGACGGCTTGGGGTAGAGCGAATTCGCTCAACTCCTGCAGCGTCGAGTCTTGGGAAACTGCGAGCCTGCCTTAATCCGCCGGTGTCGGTTCGATGCTAACTTTCAACCCCGAGGGCTTAGGTTAACGCTTAAGGGCCGTTGGCCTGGGCTTTGTTAGATCGCCCCTTTGGGGCTCAAAAACCTGGGCTTTGTTAATTCGCCCTTTAGGGGCGCAAGCAGCGGCCTGCGACCCGTCGCGCGACCGCGCGGAAGAGACCCCTCATCCCCACAACAAGCAGAACGTGGGGCCCCCCGCTTCATACCTCAGCCACCTTCTCCCCGGGGGAGAAGGAAGAGCTGACCCAGGCTGTTGACCTGGGCTTCGTTAGGTCGCCCCTTTGGGGCTCGAAGACCGCGGCGGACTTGGCCAGGATTGGGAATGAACGCCCTTTATGGATATTGGCCAATCCGCCCCACTGCGTAATTCCAAACGGCACCACTACCCTCCCTTCCAACTCGATTCCCCTCCGCTCCTAAATCCTGCTAAGATGGCGCGCAGTTGGAGCGAGTTTCGACTTTCGAGTTTCGATTTTCGGCCTTTGAAGGGCTGGCATAAGGGACCATCAAATCTGCGTTAGAATCACGCAGGAGGAGCGGGACACCATGCAACGACGAACATTCTTTGCCACGGCGGCGGCAGCGGGGGCGAGCTTGGCGGTGAATCCTCTGGGGGCCGCCAAGGATTGGAGTCTGCCCAAGGTCACCAAGTACCCCGACCCGGCGATTGAAATCCTCCATCCGAGTTTTGCCAAATACCGGCAAGGCAATGCCGCCATCGAGCGGCTTTACACCGGCGCGCGCTGGGCGGAAGGCCCGGTATGGTTTGGCGACGGACGTTACCTGCTATTCAGCGACATCCCCAACAACCGCATGTTGCGCTGGCTGGAGGAAACCGGCGAAGTGAGCGTTTTCCGTTCTCCCTCCAACTACTCGAACGGCAACACGCGCGACAAGCAAGGCCGGTTGATCACCTGCGAGCACGACTCGCGCCGCGTGACCCGCACCGAACTCGACGGCACGATTACGGTGCTCATGGATCGCTACCAGGGCAAGCCGTTCAACGCGCCCAACGATGTAGTGGTGCACTCGAACGGCAGCATTTGGTTCAGCGACCCCGGCTACGGCATCATGGGCAATTACGAAGGCCACAAGGCGCCGTTCGAGCTTCCCGCCAACGTCTATCGGCTCGATCCCAAAACCGGCGCCGCCACGGTGGTGGTGGGCGACATGCGCCGGCCCAACGGCCTGTGCTTTTCGCCCGACGAAAAAAAGCTCTACATCTGCGATACAGGCGTGACCGATGGCCCCGAATATCCGCATAACATCCGGGTTTACGATGTGGTGGAGGGCGCGCGCTTGGCCAATGGCCGCGTCTTTGTGGAAGTTGGCCCCGGCCTTGCCCTTGCCGACGGCATTCGCTGCGACATGGATGGTAACGTCTGGGCGGGAACCGGATGGGGAGGGGAAGACTCGAGCGGCGTTCAGGTCTTCGCCTCCGACGGCACGCTGATCGGCAAGATTCATTTGCCGGAAATCTGCGCCAACATCTGTTTTGGCGGCGCCAAGCGTGATCGCCTGTTTATAGCCGCGAGTACGTCGCTTTATTCACTCTACGTGAACACGCAAGGTGCCATGACACCATAAGTGTAAATCCGGCCCCTGCGGACCTAATGTAGCGCCGACCATCAGAGCCTGTCCTGAGCGAGGCGCATGCCTTGAGGCTGCTCGAAGTATGCATGGTTTTCCTGGAGCAAATGACCCGTGGGGGATTCATCAATGAGAAGAATTCGACTAGCGGTGCTGCTGGTAGCGGTTATGGCGCCGGCGGTTTTTGCGGACCAAATTACGTTGAAGAACGGTGACCGGCTGACCGGCACCATCATCACCTCCGACGCGAAGACGCTGGTCATTAAGACGGATTATGCTGACGTCGTGACCATTAAGTGGGACTTCGTGCAACAGATTGAGTCGAGCCAGCCTCTCTACGTGGGAACGAAGGGCGGGCAAGTCATCGTCGGACCCGTCACCACCAGCGACAACAAGCTGGCCGTGACCACCAAGGAGTCCGGCAGCGTGGCTGTGGCCAAGGCCGACGTGACTTCTCTTCGCAACGCGGACGAAGAGAAGAAAGCCGAGGCGGCATTGGACCGGCTGCAACACCCGCGCTTGGCGGATTTATGGGCCGGCAGCTTGGACACCGGCCTTGGCTTGGTGCGCGGCAACTCGGAGAGCAGCAATTTCACCTTCGGGCTGAACGCGGTGCGCGCGAGCACGCGGGATAAGATCCTCGTTTACACCAACTCGGCGTTCTCCCGCAGCGCCGTAGACGGGGTGACCTCCACGACCGCCCAGTCGATTGCCGGGGGAGTCCGCTACGACCTGAACGTGAGCGACAAGGCGTTCGGTTTCGGCACTGTGGATCTGTTCAACGACCGCTTCCAGGACCTCGATTTGCGGACGGTGGTGGGCGCGGGCGGCGGCATCCATGCCATTAAAAACAACCGCACCACGTTCGACGTGCTGCTCGGCGGCACCT
>Ga0326727_10026608_pt1 | contig 10709 bp, 9 predicted proteins | sample MB2enrmetagenome_FD_207643 | JGI IMG/M metagenome (GOLD analysis project Ga0326727, IMG submission 207643) | Lab enriched peat soil microbial communities from McLean, Ithaca, NY, United States - MB29MY | ecosystem: Environmental > Terrestrial > Soil > Wetlands > Peat | place: USA: New York... | reverse complement strand
TGGGCGGCGGCCCGCTGCGGATCGCTCCGGGCAGCGGCCAGAGCGGCACGCTGGTCTTCGGCGGCGGCAGCGGCGGCAGCCGTAGCGACCTGGCCGCCACGGCCATTACGCTGGCCTCCGGCACGGCCGTTTTCGATCTGCAGAACAACACGGTCAACCTCAACGCGGGCCTGACGGGCGGCGGCGGCCTGCTGCTGAATGACTCCTTCGGCACCGGCACCCTCGCGCTGGGCGCGGTGGCCAGCAGCTACGGCGGCGGCACCACGATCGCCCGCGGCACCTTGCAGATCGGGGCCGACAATCTCCTGCCCACCGGCGGGGTGGTGGCCATCAACGGCGGCTCGACAGCGACGATCAACGGCACCCCCTACGTGTACGGCGGCACGCTGGACCTGGCCGGCAACGACCAGACGCTGGGCGGCCTGACGGGCGGCGCCGCCGGCGATGGCGGGATCTCGGGCATCGTGACCAACTCCGCCGGCAGCACGACCTCGCTGTTGACCATCGCCGGCGGCAACAGCACCTTTGCCGGCGTGATCCAGGACGGCGCCGGCCAGGTCGCCCTGGTCACGAGCGGCGGGACGCTCACCCTGAGCGGGTCCAACGCCTACAGCGGCGGGACGTCGGTCACGGGCGGGCTGCTGGCGGCCGAGAACGTCGCGGCCATCCCGAGCGGGTCGCTCTTGGCGATTGGGGCAGACGGCTCGGTGGTGCTGGGCACCCCGGGCGCCGTAGAGCCACTTGGGCAGCCCTCCGGCGGCGCAGGCCCGTTGGGCTCGCAACCCTCGGGCGGCAGCATCAACCCGGTGCCGGAGCCCGCCACGGCGGCCCTCTTGGCCGCCGCGGCCACTTGCGGCCTCGCCCTGCGGCTGAGGAGGAAGGGATTGGGGACCAGGAATCAAGGATGAAGGCGGCGGGCGGAACGGCAAATCCCCGCCCCCTGACACCTAACACCTGGCCTTCTCAATCATATCCGTAGAGTTGCAGGGCCAGTTCGTTTTCAGGCAGATTGTACTTGCCCCACTGCATCTCCAGGCCGTCGACGCAGGCGGCGTACTTGCACATATAGCGCCGTTCCAGATTGAAGATCCGCACCATGTCGTACATCCAGAAAGGTGCCCGGTCTTCGTATTTCAACTCCAGCACGACGCCGTCCAGCGGCAGGTAATAAACCGGGCGTTCCGGCGGGGGCGGGATGCCGCGCTTCGGCGCCAGCAGCCTGCCCAGTCCGTTCTCGAGCATCCCCGGACCATCGTAGGGCGTCACACTGACCTGGCGGTCGAAGGTGACGCGCATCTCGTCGTCGTCCGGCATCTCGTGAATTTCCCGCAAGTAGGTGATGTAGATCATCGGCTTGGCCTGGATGACGTTGGCGAAATGCCAGAACTTGTAGTACACGTCCAGCCGCCGCTTGCCGTGGATCATGGGCGAGGGATCCGGCCAGTGCGAGGGGTTCGGCCAGCCGCCGTTGAGGAAGTGCATCACCCCCTCCCGGCTGATCATGGCCCGATCCTTGACGATCACGTCGCTCACCCGCCGCTTGATTTCGAAGAATGCGGGGTGTTTCCAGTGCTCATTGTAGAAGCGGATTCGCAGCTTCATGCGGTTCTTGAGGCCGAAGTAGGCCTGGCGGAAGAAGAAGAAATCGGGCGAATCCAGGTAGAGGCTGATGACCGGATGCCCGCGGATGGGCCCCTTGCCGTTGTGCACGGAAGGCCGCAGGTATGGCCGGAGGTAGTCCGCCACGGCCACCGCCCGCTCTTCGTCGATCACGTACTTCAGCTCGTAACGACCGCCCCGCCCCATAGCTATTCACCATCAGTAGGTCACGGCGCCGGCCGCTGGCCCATGCCGGCAGCCGGAATGACCGCGCCGTCAATCCCGGCGATGCCACTAACCTTCTATCATAATTGGTCTTGCGGAGAATGCCAACCGGCGTACGTCAAGAGCGCCTCGGCCACCTCCTTGAACTTGATTTTCTTGGAGGGGCTGGGCCGAAACCAGATGGAATAGGCGGGCGCGAGCGGCCGCGACTCGGCGGCGGGGCCCTGGCCAGGCGGCGGCCTGGGGCCCAAGCGCGCCACGGCGTCCTGCCCGCCCACGGCCCGCTTCAGCGCATCAGCGAACCGCGGGATGACCTCCTCCCCTTTGGGGTCCTCCCGCAGGGCTTCGTCCATGAGGGCCCGCCAATCGAGCTGGCCCGCTTCGATCAGCCAGCAAAACATCCGCCCGGAAACGTCGTTCTCAAAACGATATTCAGGCTTGGGTTGCGGCAAGGGCTCGGGCATGGCGGTTCCCCGTGCGAAATGGATGGACCAAGGACCTCCGCGCGTCCCCACCGTGTTAATTAGCCGGCAGGGGCTGACGATCCGGTTGCAGCGCCTCCGAGTGCTCGGCGTGCAGATTCCAGTTGGCGGCGTACTTTTCGGCCAGGGCCTTGTCGCGGATCACCAGCAGGTTCTCCGCGTTCTCGCGCTCCGAATGCTTCGTAAAATTGAACGACCCGCTGATCACGACCTGGCCGTCCAGGATCATCACCTTATTGTGGGCCGAGTGGTGGCTGCCGTCCAGGCGGGTCGGAACCCCGTGGCGGACGAGCAACCCGGCCTGCGAATCCTTCTCTTCGGAAACCTTGCCCTTGTCGAGGATCACGGAGACCTTCACTCCCCGCTGATGGGCCTCGACCAGCGCCTTGGCGATGGGGGCGGAATTGAAACTGTACGCCTGTACGAGAATGTTCGCCTGGGCGGCGTGGATTTCCTTGACGATCGCCGCCGTCGCCCCGCCCCCCGGCTGAAAATAGACGGCAATCGGCGGAAGCCGCGTCGTATCGGCCCCCGCCCCTTGGGCGGACAAATGGCGGCAGGGGAGCAGGCAAAGGCAAGCGGCAAAGGCAAAGCGGAGCGCCATCGGTTGCTCGGTCGGCTAAACAACACTCCCGCCCAACAGGACACCACGCTACATACAGTCTAGCAAGACTGCAACCCGCGAGCCAATCGCCTGGGCCGAAAAGGCCGCGCCGTAGAATCTGCCTCGCGGCCCGTCGTACCGCACCATAAGGGGATTGGCACCACCCCAATGAAGACGCCAAACGCCGGAAAACGCCGCAGGAGGGACTCGCGGTGGTCGGCTCGGCGGCCCGTCGGCCTGGGGATGCAGCCGGCTGCGGCCTGCGGTCGAGGCGTGGCCAGGCTACGCCCACCGGCGCGACCGATTTGCGCCGTTTTCGGACGTATTCAGGAGTGTGAACTGATGTTAGAATCGTGTAAACTTCACGATACGGGGACGATTGGCCGGCACGGCGGGCGCGACGTAGAAGCGCTGAGGGCATCTTTGCGGAAGAGCCATGAAGGAAATCCGATATTCTTCTCTTGGAGCAACGTGGCTGGCCGCCCTCGGCGAAGTCTACCGGGCGGGCCAGGTCGTCGCTGACGAAACGCGCGAGTTGCTGCACCTGTACACCACGTTCCAGAAGGGCGACTTCCAAGCAGACCCGCTCCTGGCCCGCTTCGGGTCCCCCCGTCATGTGGAAGAGATGCGCAAGGTCTTCTTTTCGGCGGAGCCGAACCTGTTTGGACACAATTACCGCGACGCGCTGCGCGGGCCGCGGGGGCGCAGCGACCTGAGCGACGTCGTCGAGCTGCTGCGTGCCGAGCCCTGGTCCAAGCGGGCCCTGCTGACCTTGACAGGCTGCGACGGCCGGGTGCCTTGCGTAAACGCCATTCATTTCCTCCGCCGCAACGCAGGCCTGCAGACGCTGTATTTCGCCCGCGGGCAAGACATCTTCCGCAAGTTTTATGCGGACGCCGTGTGCATCTACGAAATGGGCCGGCGCGTGGCTTCGGCCCTGGGCATTCCGCTGCTGACGGTTTCCGGGCTCACCAGCTCGGCGCACGTCTACCTGGCAGACCTGCCCGAGATCGAGGAATTGCTGGACGAAGTGCGGGCCTTGCCGCAGGAAGCGGCCATACATGAGGAATGCGTATGAAGATCTTCCTCATGGTGCCGCGGTGCTCGAATCCCAAGCGGACGTACCGGGAGTATCCCTTGGGGGTCGGGCTGATCGCCACGGTGCTTCGGCAGCGGGGTTTCGAGGTGCTCGTGTACGACCAGGAAGCCGAGGGGCCGGAGGACGAGTTGCCCTTGGCCCGCCTGCAACGCTTCCGTCCCGACGTGGTAGGGTTTTCGGTAATCACGCCGAGCTATCCCATCGCCCGGCGGCAGATCCGGCGCGTGCGGCGGGAGTTTCCCGAGGCGCTCGTGGTTGCCGGCGGCGTCCACGCCAGCCTGTTCCCCGCGGACCTTTTGGCCGACGGTTGCGACGCCGTGGTGCCGGGCGACGGCTGCGAGCCGATCGCGGCCATGGCGGAGCGGATGGGCGGCGGCCGCCGCTGGCAGGGGCTGCCGGGCGTGATTCATCGCGGCGCGGACGGACGGCCGACTTGCTCCGCCCCTTCCGCCGCACGGCCGGCCCGGCGAGAATGGGAAATCGTCGATCGCGACGTCTACAACCTTCCGCTGTACACGCACCACTCGATGATGGCCTCGGTCGGTTGCCCGCACCGTTGCACGTTCTGCTGCAACTACAGCGGCACGCGGTTGCAGGACGGGGTGACGCTCCGCTCCCACGATTGCATCTGCCGGGAGATGCACGAGCTGGCCGGCCGCTACGGGGCCAGGCAGATCTTCTTCGTGGACGACGTCTTCCTGCTCACGCCCGGCAACGTGTTGGCTTTCTGCCGCCGCTTGCAGCGGGAAGGCCTGGACGTGCAATGGGCCGTGCAGATGCGCGCCGACGCCATCAATCCCGAGGTTGCCGCCGCGATGGCAGCCGCCGGCTGCCGGCGGGTCTCTTTCGGCGTGGAGTCCGGCTCGGAAGTCATTCTGCGGCGGGTCCGCAAAGGCATCGACCGCGAGACCATCCGCCTGGGAATCCGCAGCGCGGCCGGCGCCGGCCTGCGCGTCAAAACCGGCTGGATCTTCGGCCTGCCCGGAACCCTCCAGGAACAATACGAATCGCCGGCCTTCATGCGCGAGTTGCACCCGCATGAGATTTCCATCCACCAGTTCATTCCCTTCCCGGGCACGCGGTACTACGAGCGCCCGCAGGAGTATGGTCTGCGCATCCGCGACCGCAAGGACTTTGCAAGTTTCTGCTACGGCGGGCTCGGCGACAACATCGCCTTCGACTATCTCTCCCGCCGCCAGCTTGTCGAGTTGCTCGAAACCACCGTGGCCCTGCTGGAATCCGAGGGGTATGTCAGCAGCGACCGGGCCGCCGCGGACGACCAGTACGTCTTTTCCACCCCCTTGGACGCGCTCTCGCTGAGCGTCTTCCGTTCGGCCGAGTGAGGGAGCGACGTGCCCAAGTACCTGACCCAATTCGGCATGGCTGCCATCCGGCGGAAAATGGCCTTGCTGGCCGAGAAGCGCGAGGAAGCGTTGCAGCGGGCGGGCCAAGCAGCCCAGGACGATCCCAATTCCTACCACGACAACTTCGAATACGAAGAGGGCATGCGGCAGCAGGAAATGTTCTCGCAACGGCTGCGCAGCCTGCACAAGCTGCTGGCAGGCGCCAGCATCGCCCCGCCGCCGGCAGACAACGATCGGGTGGCAATCGGCCATTGCGTGCTGCTGCGGCGGCAGGACGACGCCGGCCCCCCGGCCGAAGAGACGCTGGTCCTCGGCGGAGACGGCGAAGGGGCCCTCTTCGAGAATTCCTGCTCGGTGTCCAGCCCCCTGGGGCAGACCCTGCTGGGCATGGCACGCGATGAAATCCGCACCGTTCCCTTGGCCCAGCGCTCCTGCTCCATTCAGGTGCTGGAAATCCGCGTTGCCACCAGCGCCGATCTGCACGCCGCGACAGACTGATACCCGCACATAAGGAGACCCAAGTGACCCGTGTGCCCGAGATCATGGCCACTATTGGCCCTACGCTGGAGAAGCTGGAGGATCTGCGTCAAGCCGTCGAGGCGGGGGCCCGCTGGTTCCGGCTGCCCTGCGGCTACCGCCAACGTCCGCACTTGCACAATGCCCAGTGCGTCCGCCAGGTAGCCGCGGAGACCGGCCTCGCCTTGCAACTGCTGCTGGACCTGCCTTCCTCGCGGCCGCGAACCGGGAACATGCCGGACCTGAAGTTGGAAATCGGCGACCGCGTCAAGTTCTGGGATCCGGAGCAGACAACCGCGCCCGGCGCACGGGCCGGCGTGTGCGTGCCCCTGCCGGGACTCGGCGCATTGCTCGGCAAGATCGCGCGCGGTCAACGCATTTGGTTTTGCGACGGGAGGCTGGAGTTCGTCGTGGAGAAAGTGGGACGCGAGGCCGTCACCGCCCGCTTGGATCGCGGAGTGATCCCGCTGAAAGCGTCGAATTCCATCTACTTGCCGGACAGTCCCAGCCCGTTCACGCTGATCACGGACCAGGATCGCGAGCTGCTCGGCAGCTTTGCCGCGGCGAAGTTGCTGCCGGATTGGGTGGCATTCTCCCTGATCGGCTCGGCGGAAGACGTGATCGCGGGGCGCGCGGAGCTGGCCGGGCTGTTTGCCGCGCCGGTGCGGGTCATGGCCAAGATCGAGACAGCCTCTGCCGTCGACGCGGCGGAGTCGATCCTGCGCGTGGCAGACGCCATCATGGTGGCCCGCGGCGACCTGGGACCCGCGGTGCAGTTCATCCGCCTGCCGGAGGCCCAGGAGGATCTCGTGGCGGCGGCCGCGCGGGCAGGCAAGATCGCGGTCGTGGCTACGCAGATCCTCGAGTACTTCGCCGAAGTGGGCGTGCCGCAGCGCTCCGAGCTCTCCGGCCTGTCGCTGCTGGCCCAGCAAGCCCCCGACGCGGTCATGCTGGGCAAAGAGACGGTCTACAGCCCGCGGCCGATCGAGTGCATCCGCTTTGCCCGCGACGTGTTGACTTACGAGCACTGCCGCCTGGCGACGGCGCGGCAGCGTTTGCCCCGCAGCCTGGCCGCGTCGCGCGGGAGGCCCACCGTCGTGGCCGTCGAAGGCCCCAACGGCGCCGGCAAGACGCACCTCTGCGCGTTGCTCAGCCAGCGGCTCGGCGTGCCCTGCCGGCCCGGCGTGCCCGCCGGCTGGCAAGACTCCGCGCTGAAGCTCCGCATGATCCGCGACGCGGATTGGCTGGCTGCCGCCCTGTACTTCCTCTCCGGCGTCATCGAAACCTCACGCGAAGCGACGCGCTGCGGGGCAGATCTCCAGGTGATGGACCGGTCGCTGTGGTCGACCTTGGCCGTACACTTCGCCCATGATCCCGCCCGGTTGGAACGCCTGCTGCCCCTGCTGGAGCTGGTGGCCGATCGGGTGAATGTGCCGGACCTGACGATCGTTTTGGAAGCCAGCCCCGCCACCCTCGCCCGCCGCGTCGCACGCAAGCCGGCGGACGAGCAGGAGCTGGACCTGGCCGCCGGGGCCGACGAAGGTTTCCACCGTCGCGAGCGCGAGTTCTACCACTGGCTGGCCACCCAGGGGCCGAAGGTCGCCTTCCTGGATACCGACGATTGCGAGCCCGAAGACGTGTGCCGCCGGGCGGCCGACTTGATCCGCGAGTCCTTCCCATGCTAAGCCTGCTGACGGGCAACCCCGCCAAGTACGCGCCGCTGGCCGATCTGCTCGCCCAGCTCGAAGTCACGTTGCGCGTGCCTGCTTTCAAGCTATCCGAATGGCAGGACGAGGATTTCCTGACCGTGCTCCGCCAAAAAGCGCAACTGGCCGGCGAGGCCCTGGGCAGCCCGTGCCTGGTGGACGACGCCGGGCTGTTGCTGGATGCCTACCCCGGCTTTCCCGGCCCGCTCACGGGCAGCGTCTGCAAACTGCTGGGCGCCGAAGGGCTGGAACGCTTGCTGGCGGGCACCACCGCCCGGGCCCGGCTGGTATGCTATCTCGGTTGCTGGCTCCACGAGGAGCTTTGGCATTGGCGGGGGGAAGTCGCCGGCCGCCTGGATCTCCGCCGTCCCGTCGGCCCGGGGCCGGGACCGTTGGCCCAATGGTTCGTTCCGGACGAGCCGGGAGACGCCGCGGTGTACCTGCACCGCCGCCGGGCGCTCGAGGCCCTGGGCCGCGACATCGTCAAGCTGCGGCAGGCCCTCGGCCTGGGCTCCTCGGCTCGCCCGCCCGCCAGCGTGCCGGGTGCTCCCGGCTGCGCATTCTGCCAGGAGTTCGACGGCCACGCCTCCTCGATCTACCACCAGTTGCTGGGCCGTGAGCTGCCCTCGCGGATCGTCCACGCCACGCCACACTTCCTGGCCTTCCCGCCGCTGGGCCAGTTCGTCGAAGGCGGGCTGCTGCTGGCCACGCGCGATCACCGCCTCTCGATGGCCTGTTTGCCCGAGGACTACTACGACGACCTGGAACGCCTCATGCAGGAGACCTCCGATTTGCTGCTGGAGCGCTATGGCCGCCGTCCCGTGTTCTTCGAGCACGCCCCGGTGGCCCCCGGCGACAAGGGCACCTGCTGCGTGGACCATGCGCACTTGAACGTCTTTCCCGTGGATGTCGACGTTCACCGGCACCTGAAGAGGTTTCCCCACGCGCCCGTCGGCCGCATGCGCGAGTTGGCCCGCGCAACGCCGCCGAACCAGGCTTACCTCTTCCTGCAGACCCAGCAGGGAGACCGCTTCGTCTATGACGCCCCGATCGTGCCGTCCCAGTACATCCGCAAGATCATCACGTCCGAGATCGGCCAGCCGCAACGCTGGCACTGGCGCGAGTACTTGGGACTGGAGGAGCTGCACCGCACGTTCGCCGCCCTGTCCGGATGGAGGTGCTGCCGTGCGGCTGCACGCTGAATCGAGTTGCGCGATCCCGGCCAGTGCAAACCAATCCTGCCGACATTCCCCCCCGAATCGCTCCATGGCATCCAACAACATCTATGGCATGGCCCCCAGCCGGCCGGGGGACTACGATCCGCTGCGCCCGCAGGGGATCCGCGAGCGTTGGGACCGGAAAGCCCGGCGCTGGGACGGGGACCTGGCCGACGAGCATTGCCATCTCAACGAGGACCGCGCCTTCAACAGGTTCCTGGAAGCCGCCGACGCGGTCGTGGCAGGCCGGGCGGAGTTTTGCCGCGGGCAACTCCTGGTCGACCTCGGCTGCGGCACGGGCCTCGTGCTGGCGCACTTCCTCGACCGCTTCAAGCACGGCCTGGGTATCGACATCAGCCCGCAGATGCTGGCGATGGCGGCCCACCGGCAGTTGCCCCGCGCGGAATTCCTGGCGGGCAACGGCTTCGAGCTCGCCAAGCACGTGCCGGCGGCCGGCGCGGTGTTTTCCCGCGGGATCCTGCTCTCCCACTACGGACCGCGCTGGGCGCCTCTGCTGTTCGAGCAGGTCCGGCAGGTCCTGCCCGGCGGCGGATTCGCCATTCTCGATTTCCTCAATGCCGCCGCCCGGCACGCCTATGCCTCTAATCCGGACAACAAGAGCTATTATCTCGCGGAACAGGTCGCCACGCTGGCCAAACAGGCCGGCTTCGCTCGCGCCAGCATCCTGGGCGAGCCCGAACGCCGCGTCCTGCTCGTCCTGGCGGAACGCTGAAAACCGCGGGCACCCATGCTGCAAGACCTCATTTACCTGGACAACAATGCCACCACGCGGATGGATGACGCCGTGCTGGAGGCCATGTTGCCCTTCCTCGGGGAGCGGTACGGCAATCCCGCCAGCGGTCATGCAGCCGGCCGCTTGGCTAACGAGGCCGTCGAGCGGGCCAGGCAGGCCGTCGCCGCATTGATCGGCGGTGCCGCCGGCCGCATCGTTTTCACCGCCTCGGCCACCGAAGCCAACAACCTGGCCATCACCGGAATCGCGGGTGCCGCCGCCCGCCCCTGCCACCTCGTCACCACGATGATCGAGCACAAATCAGTGCTCGAGCCGGCCAGGAATTTGGCGCGGATGGGACACGTCACCCTGACCGAGCTGCGGCCGGATTCATCCGGGCAGGTCCATCCCGAGGCCCTTCAGGCGGCGCTGCGGGCCGATACCCGCCTGGTCTCCATCCTCGCGGCCAGTCACGTCATCCACACCCTCAATCCCCTCGCGGAACTGGCCAAAGTCTGCGCGGCGCATGGAGTCCTGCTGCACTGCGACGCAACCCAGTGGGTCGGCAAGTTGCCCCTGGACGTCGATCGCCTGGGCATCGGCGCCATGAGCATCTCCGCGCACAAGCTCTATGGCCCCAAGGGCGCCGCCGCGCTCTATCTCAGCCGGGCGGCGCTGCGGAGCGGAATCCTCCCGCAGATCCTGGGAGGCGGGCAGGAAGAAGGGCTGCGATCCGGCACCTTGAACGTGCCGGCCATCGTCGGCTTCGGCGCCGCCTGCGAGCTGGCGGCTCGGCGGCAAGACGGCGACGCACTCCAGACCCGCGCACTCGCCCGGCGGCTGTTGCACGGCTTGACCGGGCAACTCGACGGCGTCACGCTCAACGGCCATCCCCAGCAGCGCCTCCCCGGCGGTTTGCACCTTACCTTGGCGGGCGTGGACAGCCGCGGCCTCATGGCCGCAGTCCCCGAGGTGGCCTTCAGCGAAGGCTCGGCCTGCGAAACCGAGCGCGAACCCGATTACGTGTTGCAGGCCATTGGGAAGGCGGAGGCGGCGCACCATAGCGTCCGCTGCCAGATCGGCCGGAATACTAGCGAGGCCCAGATCGATGCGGCCGTGCAGTTGCTGGTGGCCGGGGTGCGACGGATGAGGACGTTCGCCCTC
>Ga0326727_10026607_pt1 | contig 10710 bp, 8 predicted proteins | sample MB2enrmetagenome_FD_207643 | JGI IMG/M metagenome (GOLD analysis project Ga0326727, IMG submission 207643) | Lab enriched peat soil microbial communities from McLean, Ithaca, NY, United States - MB29MY | ecosystem: Environmental > Terrestrial > Soil > Wetlands > Peat | place: USA: New York... | reverse complement strand
CAGGGTGTTGACGCGCTCGACGTACATCTCGATCGCCTTGACGCCGGCGGGCGTATTGAAGAGGGCCCGGTTGGTGGCGGGATCGATCAGCTTGGCGCCGGCCTGGAGCAGCATCGGGTAGAGGTCGTAGGTCGCATTGGTCGGCGGCTCGATGCCGAGCGTGCCGGTGATCGCGTACTGCTTCTTTGCCGGGATCGTGAGCTTCTTGGCGCAGTCGTTGAACTCGGCCCAGGTCTTCGGCGGCCCCGACAGCCCGGCGGCCTTGAAGAGGGCGGTGTTCCAGTACATGGCGACGCACCCGCCTTCGATCGGCAGGTAGTACTGCTTGCCCTTCCACTTGGTGCGGAAAGTCGAGGGAATCCCCGCCATGTAGGACGGATCGGCCTGGTTTTCCTTGGCGATCCAGTCGTCGACGGGGGTCAGCATGCCGAGGTCGGCGAACTCCGCCACCCAGTCCACCTGCACGAGCAGCACGTCGGCCAGCTTCTTCGCCTGGTACAGCACGACGGCCTTGTCGTGGAAGCCGTTGAACGGTGAATCGACAAGCTCGAGCGTGATGCCCGGGGTGTCCTTCTCGAAGGCGGCCTTCAGCTCGCCCATGGCCTGCTCGCCGACCTCGGGGGTTTTCCATTGCGCCCACCGCACGGTCGTCGTCCCCGCCCGGGCCGGAACGACGTAGGGGGCGGCAAGTGCGGCGCCTGCCATGCCCAGCACGGAACGTCTCGATGTGGACTTCATCTCAGCTCCTCCTTCGATGGTCTTCTCCCGACATCACCCGGATGGGCGGCCCAGCCGCCCTGCCGGCAGGCACCCTACCGCTGGAACGTTCTGGGCCACAATGCTGAAGCGACCGGTGGAGTTCGTCAGAGAGCCCCGCCTTCCCACTACCGCACCACCCTTCGCATCCTGGGGTCGAGCGCGTCGCGCAATCCGTCGCCGAGCAGGTTGAGGCCGAGCACCAGCATGGCGATCGCGACCCCCGGACTCAACATCACCCACGGCGCCTCCACCATGGCATCCCGGCCGTCGGCGATGATCGCGCCGAGCGTGGGCTGGGGCGGCGGTGGGCCGACGCCGACGAAGCTCAGCACCGCCTCGGCCAGGATGGCGAGGGCAAACACGTAGGTCTGCTGCACCACCAGCGGCGCCGTGCAGGCCGGCAGGATGTGGCGCGCCAGGATGCGCCCGGTGCGCGCCCCGACCGCGCGGGCCGCCTCCACATAGTCCTGCGCGCGCCCCACCAGCACCGCGCCCCGCATCACCCGCGCGGTGCGCGGCGCATAGGCAACGGTGAGCGCCACCACGACGGTCACTTCGCTCGGCCCCAGCGTGGCGGCCAGCGCGATCGCCAGCAGCACGCCCGGAAACGCCATCAGCCCGTCCATCGCGCGCATGATCCACGAGTCGACGCGCGGCCACCACCCGGCGGCGAGTCCGGCCAGCCCGCCGATAAGCCCGGAGACGATGGCGACGGAAAAGCCGATGACCAGCGACACCCGCGCACCGAACAGGATGCGGCTGAGCACGTCGCGTCCGTAGCGGTCGGTTCCGAGGAGAAAGATGTCGTTCGGCTCGCCCAGGCGGTAGCGGTAGTTGTTGTGGAGCGGATCGAACGGCGCCAGCCAGCCGGCGAAGGCTGCCGCCAGCGCGACCGCCCCAACCAGCACCGCGCCAAGCAGAAAGCTGCGGCGGGCGAACAGGGACGAGAGCCTCATGAGCTTCCCCGTAGCCGCGGATCGGCCCACAGATAGAGCAGATCGACCAGCAGATTGACCGCCACGAACACGCAGGCGGTCAGCAGCAGCCCACCCTGGATCACCGGCCAGTCGCGTCGCAGGACCGCCCCGATGACCAGCCGGCCCACGCCGGGCAGGCTGAACACCTGCTCGATCACCAGTGCCCCGCTCAGCGACACGCCGAAGCCAATGCCGACGATGGTGAGCACCGGCACGAGGGACGCGGCCAGCACGTGCCGCACGAACACCCGCGGCTCGGCCAACCCTTTCGCCCGCGCGGTGCGGATGAAGTCACTGGACGCCACTTCCAGCGCTGCCGAGCGGGTCATGCGCGCGATCGGGCCGACCTGGGTCAGCGCCAGCGCGCCGGCCGGCATAATCATGCAGCGCGCCCAGCCCAGGGGATCGAGACTGATCGGCACGAAGCCACCGGTCGGCAGCCATTGCAGCTTCACGCCGATCACCCAGACCAGCAGCAGCCCGAGCCAGAAATCCGGAATGGACAACCCGACCAGCGAGGCCCCCATGGCGGCCTGGTCGGGCCAGCGTCGGACCTTGGCCGCCGCCACCAGCCCGACCGGCGTGCCGATCAGGCAGGCGAACGCGATCCCAAGCCCGGCCAGCGACAAGGTGACCGGCAGGCGTTCGACGATAGCCTGCCCGACGTCCTGGTTCAGCAGCACGGAGCGGCCAAGATCGCCGTGCAGCAGCCCGCCGTACCAGGCCAGCATGCGCTGCAGCGGCGGGCGGTCGAGACCGAGTTCGGTGCGGATCTGCTCGATTTCGGCGGCGCTCGCGGTGGGGCCCGCGAGTTCCGCCGCCACGTCGCCGGGCACAAGCCACGTCAGGCCGAAGGACAGCAGCGAGACGATCAGCAGCACCGGCACCGCAGCCAGCAGCCGGACCCCTGCCAATCGGAGCATGGCAAGGCCGCCCGGGGGTTAGGCGAACCAGCAATCCCACATGCGCGGAATGCGATAGGGCGCGTAGTTCACCACGTTGGAGCGGGTGGCCTGGATGATGCCGAGATCGCCGACTTTCACCGCGATCGCCTGGTCGTACATGCGGGCCTGGAACGTGGCGACCGCGGCCACCCGGTCCTCCAGCTTCAGCTTGCTGGCGAGATCGGCGTTGCACTGCTCGATCACCGGGTCCTGCTTGATCTGCACGGTCTGCTTGCCGCCGAAGAAGCCGAGCACGTTGTACGGGCCTTCATAGGGCTCCATGCCCATCATGTCCGGCCACAGGTTCCAGCCCTCTGGCTTGCTGCGGGTGGCCATCGAGGTTGGCCAGTCCGTCACGTTCAGCTTCACGTTGACGCCGACGGCACGCAATTGCTGGGAGGCGATGGTGCCGGTGTCCATGTGCGGCTTGAAACTGTTGTCGGCGACGATGATCAGTTCCTCGCCCTTGTAGCCGGCGGCCTGGAGAAGTTTTTTCGCCTTTGCCTGGTCCTGCCTGGTGTAAGCGTCGAGCCCCGCCATGCCGGGATAGTAGCGGGTGCCCGGATACTGCCAGGCCGGGTCCATGCGGTAGAGCCCATCGCTGGCGATCGCCATGATCTCTTCCAGATCGAGGGCGGACTGCACGGCGCGACGGAAGTCGAGGTTCGACGTGAGCCCCCAGTTGGTGTTCATCTCCAGCGTCAGGAAAGCCCACGGCATCATGGTGAAGCTGTGGATATGCGGGTCGTCCTTCAGCCGCTTGGCCGCCGGCACGTCGAGCGATTCCAGCACGTGGATCTCGCCGGTTTGCAACCCGGCGGTGCGGGCGCCGCCCTCGGGCATGAAGCGGAAAGTCGCAGAATCGAAATACGCCGTCTTGCGGCCGGTGAATCCGTCGCGTTGCGAGAAGGCGGTGTTCGGCGTGTAGCCGTCGAAGCGGACCAGCTTGACGTGGCTGTCGGGCTTGTATTCGACGAAGCTGTACGGCCCGGTGCCGATGAGCGCGGGTTGGCCGAGCGGCTTGCCGCACTCCTCTTCGGGCATGATGACGAACGGCGCGCGCGGGCTGCTGATGGCATCGATCAGGCCGGGGGCTACGCTGGCGAGCTTCATGACGAGGGTTTTCGAGTCCGGCGTCTCGTAGGCAGCAACCGGCTTCAGCACGTCGCGCGAGTCACCGAGCCTGGCATAGCGTTGCATGCTGGCCTTGACGTCGGCCGAGGTGAGTGTCTTGCCGTTGTGGAATTTGACCCCTGTCCTGATTGCGAAGCGGTAGGTGAGGCCGTCGGGCGCGATGTCCACGCCTTCCGCCAGTTCCGGTTTCGGGTTGGCTGCTTCATCGCGGGTGTAGAGCGATTCGTAGATGTGCAGCGTGATGTTGCGCGACGCCTGAGCGTTGCTGACTTGCGCATCGAGTGTCGGCGGCTGGGCCTGCTGGGCGACGATGACGTCGCCGCCGCGCTTGCCCGGGCTGGTGCCCTGCGCGATCGCGGGGAGGGGCAGGGCGGCGGCCAACAGGCCGGCGGTCACGCTGCGGCGGCGGATGGACGGTGCGCTCACGCGATGCTCTCCCTTGTGCTTGGCCCCCGCATGGAGGCAGGCCGTCATGCTGTCACGCAACATTCCGCTTGGCAAGCAGGTCGGCAACCGAGTGGAATGAGTGCATGTCGGGCCGCGGACTGCACGGGCCGGCGCGGCGTGTCCTCAGTTCGGAACAGGCACGCCGAGGCTGTTCGCGAGGTTGCAGAGGTTGACCCAGACATCGACCTGCAACGGCACCCCGTTGGCCTCCCGCTCGGCGCGAGTGCGGGCTTCCGGCTCGCCAGGCACCAGCACTTCCTCCACCCCTTCGGCGGTCGGCGAGGCCTTGACGTAGTCCACGAACTCCATCGTTTCGCTGACCAGGTCGGTGGCGCCGAAAATCGCCGGGTCGAGATAGATCGACAGCATGCCGTTGGTGAACGTGCCGCCCTTGGGGCCCGAAGCACCGTTGCCGCATAGCACGCCGGCCAGAATATCGGTCAGCACGGCCAGCCCCGAGCCCTTGTGCTCGCCCATTGCCCTGAGCGCGCCCTTGCCCTTGTCGAGCAGGCGCGGGCCGTTCGGCACCAGCGGTCCGTAAAGCAAGGCCGGATCGGACGACAATTTGCCGTCGGGGCCGATGATGGAACCCGCGGGGATCGGCTTGCCGCCATTGGAAGCCACCAGGGCCTTGCCTTCGGCAACCACCGAGGTGGCCATGTCGAGCAGCAGCATGGGGCGGCCCGCCAGCGGCGGAATGGCGATGCAGACCGGGTTCGTGCCGAACTTCCGGCCAGTGCCGCCGAAGGGCGCCACCAACTGGCTGCCCACGCCATTGACGAAGTGGAGCGAAATCAGGCCGGCCCGGGCCGCGCGCTCGCCCCAGTCGCCGATCCGGCCGAGATGGCCGGAGCGGCGCAATGCCACCACCGCCAGCCCCGTCGCGCGTGCCTTGGCGATGCCGATATCGACCGCCTGTTCGCCAATGACCTGGCCGAACCCATGGTTGCCGTCGAGCACGGCGTGCGACGGGCCTTCGAGGACGACGGTGACGGACTGGCCGGGCACGATGGCCCCGCTCCGGATGTCATCGACATAGCGCGGAACACGGACGACGCCGTGGCTGTCGTGGCCGGTCAGGTTGGCGGAGAGCAGGTGGAAGGCAATGTCTCCGGCCTCAGCGGCCTCGCAGCCGGCCCTGTTGAAGATGGCAGCCACGAAGTTGCGCAGCGTATCGGCAGGAACGGTGTGGGTAGGCAGATCGGCCATGATGAATGTCCTCGCACAGGAATGGGAATGCCGAAACCAGTCGCGATGTTACAGAGGTTGACCCCGCTGTCCACCCGCAGCGCCCACGTCTGTGCGGCGCCGCCGACAACACCGCCGCACGTTTGGAATGGCTTGCCGCTCGAGCGTCAGGCAATTGCTCCTTCTTTACGCAGGCGTACCACACGGTCTGCGTCGTATCCGAGGTACGCAGCACCTGGCGCCTGCTGGCGGATGCCCCGTCGAACAGGTCCGATGGACGGCGCACCGGCGCGAACGGCAGGCCGACTTCATCGAACAGCGCCGTCAGTTCGGCCAGCGTCCGCTTCGACGTCACGTCGGTGAACACGGTGCGCAGTTCGTCGCGGTGCTGACCCCACAAGGCTTCCTGGTGGGGGCCCGCTTCCGCGGGCGGCCTGGCCTTTACCAAACTGGGTGGGGACCGCCGGTGCTTATGTCGGCCCCTCCCTGGTCGGGTGGCTGAAGGATGTCACCGGCACTTACGATTCCGGCATGCTGGGCATGGCCGGCGTGCTGGTGGGCGCCCTGGTGCTGACAGCATCTCGTGATGAGGGCCGGAACGGCACGGGCGTCGTGAGCCGGCGACAGCGGTCCCAGCGCCGCTGCCATCCTGGAGCCATGATAACAAAAAGCCCTGCCAGATCAGCGACCTGGCAGGGCAAGGGTACAGGGAGGCTTCACGTCTGGGAGACGAAGAGGTCATCGACCCCTTTTCCCGCCCATCAGGAACGGGAACCCTGACGCCGCCGCGGCGCCTTTCCCGTAAGCCGCGGCAGCGCCCTGTTCGCTGGCCGATTACCTATGGGGCACCGCCCCACCCAACCACTCCCGATTTGCCAAACCGGATATGCCCAATTGGCATGTCATCCCGAGCCGGCGTCGGCAACAGGTTGAAATTGCCGGCGATTCAGGCCGGCGCAGCGCCTAGCGCGTGATCGCCCGAATCGGAATCGGCCGAGGGCGTGAATCACGCGCTCAAACAAACAGCTAGAGCGGGATGGCTTCGCCTATCAGAAGCCATCCCGCTCTAGTGCTGACGTTCCGCCAGCCGTGCCAACAGGAAATCGCGGAACACCGCGACCCGCTTCGAATTGCGCAGTTCTTCGGGGTAAACGAAGAACACGTCCACCCGCGGCGCCTTGATGTCGGGCAGCACGCGCACCAGGCCATCGGCCGCCAGGGCCATGTAGTCGGGCACCGCGGCGATGCCGAGGCCGGAACGGACGGCCATCAGCATGCCGTGCAGGCTGTTCACCTCCAGCACCGACCGATGCAGTTGGCCAGGCTTGCGGCCGACCTCCGCCAGCCAGTTGACGTCCTCCACCGGCGGGCGGTAGCTGCCGAAAAGGATGAGCCGATGGTTCTCCAGATCCTCCGGCCGGGCTGGCGTGCCGTGCGCCTTGAGGTACTCGGGGCTGGCGCAGACGTGCCACTCCATCGACAACAGGTGGCGCTGCACCAGGTCGGGCTGCTTGGGCGCGTGCATCCGGATCGCCACGTCCGCCTCGCGCATGGCCAGGTCGAGGTCGCTGTCGTCCAGGATCAGCTGCATGGTCACGTCCGGGTACTGATCCAGGAAGGCGTGCAGCCGCGGCGCCAGCCAGGACGCGCCGAACCCCATCGTGGTGGTCACCTTGAGCCGCCCGGCCGGCTTCTCCTTGCTCTCGGTCAGCAGGGCCTCGGTCATCGCCAGCTTGGCGAACACCTCGCGCACGGTGCGGTTCAGGCTCTCGCCCTGCTCGGTCAGGATCAGCCCGCGGGCGTGGCGGTGGAACAGCGGCACCTGCAGCGCCTCCTCCAGCGCCGAAATCTGCCGCGACACCGCCGATTGGCTCAGGTTCAGCACGTCGCCGGCATGCGTGAAGCTGCCCGCTTCGGCCACCGCGTGGAAAACGCGCAGCTTGTCCCAGTCCATCGTTGCGCCATCCCTGCCGGTCCGATGCTGATCGGCCAGCCATTTGTTCTGTCTCACCCCCTCCGGTCCCAGCACCGGAGGGCCTTGCTTCAAACTGCCGCCAACGCCGACTCGGCGCGCTCGGCGGCCAACCACTTTTCGGCCTCCAACGCCGCCATGCAACCAGTTCCAGCAGCCGTTACGGCTTGCCGCCAAACTTTGTCCTGCACATCGCCGGCAGCGAACACGCCCGGCACCGATGTGCGGGTGCTGCCCGGGGTCGTCACCACGTAACCGTCGTCGTCGAGTTGCATCTGGCCGCGAAAGATTGCCGTATTCGGCGTATGGCCGATTGCCACGAACAGCCCGTCCACGTCCAGCCGGCTCTCCGCCCCGCTGAGCACGTGACGCAACCGCAGCCCGGCCACGACGGGCGGGTCGCCGGCCGACAGCACCTCCTCGACCACACTGTCCCACACCACGCTTACCCGGGGGTTGGCGAACAGCCGGCGGGTGAGGATGACCTCGGCGCGCAGCCGCCCCCGGCGGTGAATCAGGGTGACCGTCTCGGCGTGATGGGTCAGGTAGAGCGCCTCCTCCACCGCGGTGTTGCCGCCGCCCACCACCGCCACCCGCTTGCCGCGGAAGAAGAAGCCGTCGCACGTGGCACAGGCGGAGACGCCGAAGCCCTGGAGCCGGCGTTCGGACTCGAGCCCCAGCCAGCGCGCCTGCGCTCCGGTCGCGAGGATCACCGCGTCGGCGAGATACTCGTCGCCCGAGTCGCCGAGGCAGCGGAACGGCACGGCGGCAAAATCCACGCCGGTGATGAGGTCGTAGCGGATGGTGGTCCCGACATGCTCGGCCTGGGCCTGCATCTGCTCCATCAGCCACGGGCCCTGCACCGCCGCGGCGAAACCGGGGAAGTTCTCCACCTCGGTGGTGATCGTGAGCTGGCCGCCGGGCTGCAGTCCCGCCACCAGCATCGGCTGCAGGCCGGCGCGCGCGGCGTAGATGGCGGCGGTATAGCCGGCCGGGCCAGCGCCGACGATCAGGACGCGAGTGCGGTAGGTGTCTGGCATCTGTGGTCAACCATATCGGTGCCGCACGTGCCGACACAAGCAAGCATGCGCCCTTGCCCTTGCCAGCGGGCACGTGTGCAATAATATTTCGCCGCTTAGCCGCTTGTGGCAACGGCGCAACCACCTTGGCTCACTCAGGCCTCAAAGAGCGTCCCGAGATGAAACCACACCCCGAGACCCCCGTCCTGGATGCCATCGACCGTCGCATTCTGGCGGAACTGCAGGTCAATGGCCGCATGACCAACGTCGAGCTGGCCCGCCGGGCAGGCATTTCCGCGCCGCCTTGCCTGCGCCGGGTGCGCCGGCTGGAAGAGGCCGGCATCATCCGCGGCTACCACGCCGACACCGACCCGCAGAGGCTGGCCTGGGAGATCACTTTCTTCGCCATCGTCGGCCTGGAGAGCCAGAAGGAAGTGGTGCTGGCCGGCTTCGAGCAGATGGTGGCGGACTGGCCGGAGGTGCGGGAGTGCCACATGATCCGTGGCGGCGGCGACTTTTTGCTCCGCCTGGTCGCGCGGGACACCGCCCACGAGAACGTCTTGACCCAGAAGCTGACCGGCGCCCAACACGTCAGCCGGGTGCAGACTTTGCAGACCATCCGCACCAGCCGGCACCTGACGGGCGTTCCGTTCTGACCGGACGGGTTCCGGCGCCGGCGCCCTCGGCGCTGGCGGGCGGCGCCGCGTGGCGGCTGTTCGGTCTGCTCGCGGTACTGACGCTCGCGCGTCTGGTGGCGGCGGCGTGCATCCCGCTGGCGCCGGACGAGGCGTACTACTGGGTGTGGTCGAAGGCACTGGCGGCCGGCTATCCCGATCACCCGCCGATGGTCGCGCTGTGGATCCGGGCCGGCACGGCGCTCGGTGGGGAAACCCTGCTGGGCGTGCGGCTGCTCGCCCCGCTGGCGGCGGCGGCGGGGTCGGTGCTGCTCTGGCGGGCCGCCGAGGATCTGCTTCCCGGCCGCGCGGCCGGGTTGACCGCGGTGGTGCTGGCCAACGCGACGCTGCTGTTCGGGGTGGGCGCGGTGCTGATGACGCCGGACACGCCGCTCCTGTTCTTCTGGACGCTGGCATTGTTCGGCTGCGGCCGGGTGCTCGCGACCGGCCGGGCCGCCTGGTGGGCCGTGGCTGGGCTGGCGGGGGGGCTGGCGATGGCCAGCAAATACACCGCCGCCCTGCTGGCCCCGGCGGTACTGGTCTGGCTGCTGGCCGTGCCCTCGCTCAGGGGGTGGCTGCGCCGGCCCGGCCCCTGGCTTGCCGCGCTGTTGGGGCTGGCGGTGTTCGCGCCGGTGCTGGCGTGGAATGCGGACAGCTCCTGGGTCAGCTTCATCCGCCAGGGTGGGCGGGTGGCCGACTGGCACCCGGCGCGGGCGGCGCAGTTCGTGGCCGAGTTGCTGGGCGGCCAGATCGGCCTCGCCACGCCCCTGCTGGCGATGATGTTCGGCGCCGGCTCGGTGATGGCCGTGCGCCGGGCCTGGGCGCGCGACCCCGCCTGGACCCTGTTGGCGGCGTTGCTTGGCGTGCCGGCGCTGGTGTTCCTCCAGCATGCGCTCGGCGACCGCGTACAGGCCAACTGGCCGTCCATCCTGTATCCGCAGGCGGCGATCGCGGCCGCCGGGCTCGGCGGCGCGTGGCGTCGCCTGCGCACCGCGGCGGCCGGGCTGGGCTGGCTGGTGACCCTGCTCGTGTGGGTGCAGGCGGCCTCAGCGCCGCTGGCGCTGCCCGCCCGGTTTGACCCCACGCTCGCGCGGCTGGGCGGCTGGCAGGCCATGGCCGACGAGGTGGCGCGGAGCGCTCGCGCCGAAGGCGTGCGGGCGGTGGCGGCGGACAATTACGGGACGGCGGCCGAACTCGCCTGGCACCTGCCGCCCGATTTCGCCGTGCTCGCCCTCGGGGACCGCTGGCAATGGTTCGACCTGCCCGCTGCCACGGCTTTCGCGCGCGGAGGGCAGGCGCTGCTGGTGGCGAGCGATCGGGCCCCCGACACCGGCGAGGCAACCGCCCTTGGCACGCTCGATCGCGGCCGGAACGGCCAGGTGGCCGCGCACTACCGCCTCTGGCGCGTGCTCGGCCGCCCCGGTCCCGAGGCGGCGGTGGTGCTGCCGAGTAGGCGAGGCGCTGCCTCGCGCTCCGCCAGGCCCGGCGCGCGCCTTCGCGCGACGGCTCCGCCCTGGACCCGCCAGGGGCCATAGGCCCCTGGACCCCAAACGAATGGGTTCCAAGGGCCTCTCGGCCCTTGGCGGGGTCCAGGGG
>Ga0326727_10026606_pt1 | contig 10711 bp, 7 predicted proteins | sample MB2enrmetagenome_FD_207643 | JGI IMG/M metagenome (GOLD analysis project Ga0326727, IMG submission 207643) | Lab enriched peat soil microbial communities from McLean, Ithaca, NY, United States - MB29MY | ecosystem: Environmental > Terrestrial > Soil > Wetlands > Peat | place: USA: New York... | reverse complement strand
TGAAGATGCTGAGGCTTTTTCAGACGCCATAGACATCCATCAGCTGCAGGCGTGTGTTCTCCAACCTGTTTCCGACCACCGGGAGGAGGCGGAGCAGGAAGTTGTAGCCGTCCTTTGGGTTCGACTCGAGGTTCTCTCGCAGTAGCTCTGCGTCAAGTGCGATCACCTGAGTGCTCTTCAGTGCCCTGGCATCGAATGACCAGCGGAAGGGCGGGACCATCCAGGACCAGCCAACGACCTCTCCGTCGCCGACGGTCTCGATTGTCAGGCGGTCCTTCTCTGGAGGAGCGAGCTCGAGGGCGACCTTGCCCTGCAGCACCAGGAAGAACTTGTCGGCGGTCTCTCCTTCCTTGAAGAGCATCTCACCGCGTTCGTAGCTCCGTTGTACTGCCTTGTTGCTCACAAGCTGGATGAATTTTGCGTCCAGCCCGTGCATGAACGGATGTTCGGCGATTGTCGCGCTCAGACTCTTACTTGTTTTTCCACTCATGTTTTTACCCCCGATTGCTGAACCTTCCCTGGAGAGGCCCGTATCGCAGCGGCCTCTTCTGTGATGTCAATGCCGACAGGGCACCACGTGATGCACCTGCCGCACCCAACGCAACCCAGCGTCCCGAACTGGTCCTTCCAGCCGGCAAGCTTGTGGGTGTGCCATTGGCGGTAGCGGGAAACAGCGCTCTTGCGGACGCTCTTTCCCAGTAGCTCTGTGAACTGCAGGTTGAAGCAGGAGTCCCAGCGGCGCCACCTCTCGGAGGTCTTTCCGGCGAGGTCGGGTATCTCCTCGGTGGTGCTGCAGAAGCACGTCGGGCAGGACATCGTGCAGTTCGCGCACAGCAGGCAGCGCTTGGAGACCTCCTCCCAGCGGGGGTGGTCCAAGTTCGACTGCAGCAGTTCGCGGATACCGTTGGTGTCCAGCTTCCTTCCCATCTTGGTGCTCACCTCGGTCGCCTGGTCCGCAACCGCCTTCGTGTCGGCCGGCGGAGCCGGGCGTGTCGGGACCTTGGCTAGGACAGCCGCCCCTGCGGGTGTTCCTATCTCTATCACGAAGCTGTGTCTCTTTCCAGATAGTATCTCAGTGAGCGCGAGGTCGTGGTTTCCCTTGACGGCCGGGCCAGTTCCCATCGAGGCGCAGAAGCAGGTCTCTCCGGCCTGGGAGCACTGGACTGCGATCTTGAGGATGCGGCTCCTCCTCGCATGATAGGCGGCATCGGCCACTGCACTGTCGAAGACCTTGTCCTGGATGCTGACGGCGGCGAGCTCGCAGGCCCGCATTCCCAGGAAGGCCATCTTTGGTCCATCTGTGGGCTCGGGCGTGATCTTGAATGACTTTCCCTCCTTGTTGAGCGTCCACAGGCGTTCCCGGGAGAGGTAGAGGTACTTCTTCCAGCTGTGAGGCCCGACGTTGTAGCCAAAGAGGGCGGCGTCCTTGCGCTTCTCGATGCGGTACTTGCCGGGCGCCTGCTTGTCTGTCCACCCTATTGGCAGGTCCGACTCCTGCTTGATGTCACCAAGAACGATGACATTGTCGCGGACGGTCGGCCCCACTACCTTGTAGCCCATCCCCTGGATGGACGAAAGGAACTTGGGGAAGTCGGCTCGTTCGAGAAGAACCCGGTCGCCTACAGAAAGCCCCGACATAGTTTGCACTCCGAATTATTGTTCGGTAGAGGAACCTCAAACTGGCCTATTCTGTGGAGTAGATAAATCTAGTGGATGCGAACTCTTTTGCACATCAGGAAAATGCAAAAGAAGCGAGCGCCTGTGGCTCACCTACCGACCTCGGGCTCAGCGGTCCCATCCAGGGGATCACCGCCGAGGGAGACGCCTCCGGGGTCGATGGGATGTAGACGAGGTCCACGACCCTCGGCGAGCTGAGCTTGAGCTTCTGGTCGATCTCCCTGTCGCGCCTTCTGCACCATGCGAGGTACTGCTGCACGAGGAGGCTCGCCTCATCGGAAGTGGTGAGGGGTGGAACGGCCGGGAGCGACGAGAGCGGCCCGGGAGCAGCTCCGGCAACGACGTTCGTGACCAGCCCGCCCCCGCTGATCGCGGTCTCCCTCCCAGCCATCCGGTCACGCCACCCTACCTGCTCTCTCGCCCCGAAGACGTCGGTCACGACGCGGGAGGGATCGCTCAGGGAGAGCGCACCAGGGTCGAGAGCGAACGTTGCCGCCACGAGCATGGTCTCGGCGACCTCGACTCCGCGCGCCTTCCACAGTGCGCCGGTCTGGAACGAGTAGGGCACCTGCACCACCCAGAAGGGCACCACGAGACTTCCTGGAGCGCGGACGGACTTCACCGACCCCTGGCCCATCTGCGCCTTTCTCATCTCCCCGGTCATCCAGAGGACGGTCTCGATCCGCGAGGCCTTGCCCATGTTCACGGCCCAGGTGGGACTGGTGTTGGGAAGGAGGACCGTCAGTTGCTTCAGCAGTGCCTGGACCGCGAGAAGAGAGCGGTCAGAGCTTCCCCCCTGGGAGGTCGAGAGTATGTCTGCGAGATAGGAGCTCGCCCGCGTCAGTGCGAGTTCCTCCTCTATGCCGGTGATCATGAGGGATAGGTCGAAGTTGCTCTGGGCAAGGTCGTGTGCCTTGGTCAGGTCCGCGAGAGCGGCCTGGATTGCCGGACGGGAGTCCCTCGGGTGACCCTGGGTGACCTGGTCGAGCGCTTCTCCAAGATGGGAGAGCCCCTGCAGCCGGGATTGCAGGGCGGCGAGCTGCGGGACGTTCTTAAGGGTCTCCGCGGCATCCTTACAGTTCCTGGCGATGAAGGGGTAACGTTCCGGGCGGGGCTGCGTGAGAAAGCCTGCGTTCGTGAGCAGGTGTGCATACGTTGTCGCGACCCCATCGACCTCGGCCATCAGCTTCCGACTTTCGTCATCAACGGCAAGGGAGGAGACGGAGCGGACCTTTGCCTGGAAGATGAAGGCGTCCTTGGGATCGTTCTGGACGTTCAGTCCCGAAGCAACAGTGAACGGCAGGGCTATCTGGCCATGGGAGAGAAGGTCGAAACAGCGGAACTTGAGCTCGCGGTACTCTGTCTCGAGGCTGGGGCGCACACCCTGCACGAAGAGGTTGTGGCGCGCGATCGGGTCTATGGCCCCGCCGCCGGCTCCGACGTCCAGGCCTACTGGAAGCGCCTGTCTCAGGAACGAGTTGATCTGGAGAGAAATCTGGTCCAGGAATGCACGTGCATCCACAAGGCGCTGCACCGTGCCGCAGTGCTGGCAGGTGAGCAGCTCTCCCGTTGCATCCGAGGGCAGAGGAGCCCCGCAGGATTTGCACCGCAGTGCCATCGTGTCCATGAGTCGCGGCCCGCTTCCTGAAGCCATGGTACCTGGACGCCTATGCCCCCGGGATGCGACTTCTCAGTTGCTCGATCTTGGCGTTCAGTCGGTCCTCGACCTCCTTGGAGCGTTGAAGGGCCCGCTCGTCGGCTACCTTGTCAACAGTGCTTGCACATCCCTTGCACGCGTAGACCGATCCACGGGTGAGATCGGCGGACGCAAGGCCGCTCCCCTGGCTCGAGGAGGACCACGGTCCCATCTCTCCCGGGAGCGCTACGAACTGTATTCCCTCCCCGGTCACTTCCCTGCCGCAGAACCAGCATTTCACCGAGTGCCCATACTGGTTCACCCGGGCGGCGGCAGCCTGGGCGCGCTCCGTGTTCCCGGCCTGCATCCACCAGTTGCGCGCGTTCTGGTTATGCTCAGCGGCGCGCTTTGGGTCCTGGCCAATGAGGGACTCTCCCATCTCCTCTTCAGCCAGGGCGGCGAAGAAGGGTGCCTTCATTGTTGTCGAGGTGGATTCGCGCTGGAATATCTCCGGAAGGATAAGGGTCTGGTTCCCGAGCTGGCGGTATCCCATCGAGAGGGCCTGGAACCTCTTTGCAAGGGCATCGTGTTCGGCCGGGGTCGCGGGACGAATGGAAAGGGTCTCTTTGTCCTCGGCGAGCAGGCCGGCCTCGCGGGCGAGAACAGAGGCTGGGATCTGCCGCGGTCCCAGCTTCATGGGGAGCCCGCCTAGCTGTGCGAGCGAGTTCGCTGCGGTCCGGTAATCGCCCGGCGCCGGATTCTGGCCCAGCCTGGCGAGGTCGGCGTAGGCAGATGCCAGGGTCGCCGCTGGCATGTTGCCATCCTTCGAGTATTTCCTCGCGGCATCAGCATACCTGTCCTGGGCCGTGCGGAAATCGCCTCTGAGCACCCGGTCATGACCGAGCTCCATCAGGTCGTCAGCGGTCTTGAGGAGCGGCATGTTGGTTATGTAGAGTGCAATCAGAGATAAAACAGGTCGTTTTCCCGCGCTCCTGGGGTAGACTCAGCCATGAGGAACCAGGAACCGGCAAGGGATCACCCCTCCGCGCCTGGCTCTGTCTCCCGGGCAAGCGCGGGGGGCGACACGATCTCGCTGATGGCTTTCTCTACGGCGACCTTGTCGGCCGCGAGGTCAGGGCGGACCTTCTCCATCTGGACGGGGTCGATCTCCGCCAGCCTCTTGCGTGCACCCTCGGCATCCCCCCGACGCGCGGCGATGTCCGCGAGACGAAGGAGAGCCTCCAGTTCGTCCGGGATGAGCTCTCCCTTCTGCGCCAGCCGGTAGGCTTCCATGATGCTGGCCTCCGCGCGAGCGAAGTCCCCCTGTTCGGTGAGAATCCTCCCGCCGTTCATGTGGATCGAGATGAACCCGAGCTTGTCCCCAACCTTCGAGATGTGCCCCTCGGCCTGCTTGTTCATCTCCTCTGCCCGTTGCAGCTGATGGTCGCGGATCAGGGCATCGCAGAGGTTGCACTCTATCCATCCCATCGTACGCGGGTCCTTCCCCTTCTCGGCCGTACTCAGGGCCTGCTCCATCAATCGGATCGCGGCTGCGAAATCCTTCACGTTCATGTGCACAAGGCCCATGTTGTTGATCGCTAGCGCAGCCTCTCCGGGATTCCCGTGCTCCTCGAGGACCTTCGCGGCCGAAAGGTATAGCGCCTCGACGCTGGAAAGGGAGACGTTCGGCTGGAGCGACTGGACGTTGGCAAGAGAGAGGCGAACTCGAGCAACATCGAGCGGCGTTCCCGAGCTCTCAAGGAGCTTCAGGGCGATTGCGTAGTGGTCCTGGGCCAGCGGGTAGTCCCCGGAGTAGAATGCGACGGATCCGCGGAGGCGGTGGGCGTTCGCGAGGAGCGGGGACTCCCTTTCCATCTTCCCGAGGATGGCGATCGCCTCTTCCAGGGTCGGGCCGGCCTTCTGTAGTTCGCCGCCGTGCACTAGGAGCCTTCCGAGGAATATCTTGAGGCGGCCTTCTTCCCGCAACGGGAAGTCCGCTGCCTTCTTCGCACCCTCAAGCTGCGATGTGATGATTGAGATCCCGCGCTCGATCTCCCCCACCGCATCCGTCTGGAGCGCGAGGTCAATGGCAAGGCTCACCTGCCCAGTGTAGTCGTTGGGATGCAGGCGGGCGAATGCCTCCACTGCCCTCTCAAGGTGCACGATGGTCACATGCTGCGCCTGGGCGGCCTTGGCGAGGTCAGCCGCCCTCAGGTTGTAGTCGAGCGACTTCGCATCTGCCCCTGCCAGGTACCAGTGCTGGGCCAGGTCGTAGACATGCTGAGGCCCCGTGATGGTCTGCGACTCGAGGGCCTCGGCCACTTTCTGGTGCAGTGAGCGGCGGCGGACCACATTGAGGGTTTCATACACTTCCTTGCGGGTGTTGTCGTCAATGAATTCGAGGTATTCCTCGCCTGTCTCCCGGACAATTCCCCTGTGGATCAGGGATTCCACCGTCTCCGCCAGCCGCTCCTCGTCCTCTCCGCTAGACTTCTGGAGCACGGAGAACGGGAACCGCTTCCCGATCACGCTGGCGTAAGAGAGCACGTGGCGCTCATTCTCGCGCAGGTCCCGAATCTGAAAGTGACGGGCCATGCGCGCTTCCTCGCCCCGGGGCAGGTCCATTATCTTCCCCGAGCTGGCTGCGGCTGGTCCCAGGTTCGCGAGCTCTCCTCTGACCAGCCTCTCCAGAAACAGGGGATTGCCCTCGGTCGTGGAGTACCACCTTGCCATGATTGATTCGGAGAAGGTGAGCCCTGGAGCGAGAAGGCCGATGTACTGCCGGGTCTCGTCCTCGGTAAGGGGACGGACGTCAACGGTGTGAAGAAGACCCGCGGCAACCAGCCCCTCCATCAGTGACTTTACGGCGGGCGGCTGCTCCGAGAGCGGGAGGCTAGTGGCGACCAGCCGAATGTGGTTCTCCCCCATCCTCCAAGCCAGATAGGCAAGGAAATCCAGTGATTCGGCATCCCCCAGGTGTATGTCCTCGAGCGCGAGCAGGAGATGGTGATCCGCTCCCAGTTCCTCCAGGTAACTGGTCAGTCCCTCGAAGAGCTCACGGCGGCGCTGCTCGACATGCCCCTTGCTCTCGGTGAGTTCCCGAAGGAGACGGGCCTCACGCTCCTCGCTGGTCTCGAGGGATGGAGTAAGCGCTACGAAGGCGAGCGGGAGGGGAAGTGATTCCCTGCCGCGCATCGATGATCTCCGGATGCCGAGTCCGGCAACGCCCATGTTCCTGGTCAGGCTCTTCGCGTCCTCTATCCTCTCCCGTCGGGAAGGTACGGACCGTATTGCCTCAAGGAGGAGCGAATAGGGCTGAGGGATATCCTTGGGTAGCGCGCGTCCCTCGAGGACCAGGACCCCCTGCTCGTGGGCCCACTTCACCGCCTCGTGGAAGAGCGTCGACTTGCCCACCCCTTGGTCGCCGACAAGGAGAGTTATCGGCGCGGCATCTTTGCTGGGATTCTGAAGTCGCTCGCGAAGCTCGGCGAGGACCTCCTCGCGTCCTATCAGCGGGAGTGGGGTCTTTGGAGTGTGCGGCATCCTTTGGTCCTCGTGCCAATGGCAGGTAGGGGAAAAGACCTTTGGCCCTCGGACAGGCCCTCCGACACGATGCGCCGCATGCTGAGCCTCCACGGTCCCAGCTCGGCCGCAGAATCCGGCATGTCGGAGAGCTGGCCGAAGGTCGGCAGAAGCGTGTTCCGAGGCGAGCCGGTTGGTCTTAGTGGCCTTTCTTGATCCACTTCGTGATGACGTCGTTGAGATCGGGGTGGCCGACCTCGCGCAGCTCGTATTGTACCCTCACCGCGGGCTTGTTGATCTTGAGGAAGTTCCTCAGGTCCACAGGGGTTCCGATGACGACCACGTCGGCTGGAACAGCGTTGATGGTCTGCTCGAGCTCTGCCATCTGGGCAGACGAGTAGCCGAGAGCAGGCAGGGCTGCACCGATGTGCGGGTACTTCGCGTATGCTTCCTTGATCCCGCCCACTGCATACTGGCGTGGGTTCACGATAGTGCTCCCGATCGCCTCGACTGCCACGGTTCCGGCACCGGTGGGCATTCCGCCATGGGTCAGAGTCGGTCCGTCATCGACTATCAGGGCCCTCTTCCCCTTGACCTTGGACGGGTCGTCCAGTGTTACCGTCAGCTCGCCGCGTATCTGAACGGCCTTGGGGTTGACCATGGTGCCGTTCCTGGAGACCGTCTCGATGTCCTCCGGCTTCGCCGTGTTGACCTTGCTGATGAGGATCACGTCCGCGGCACGGAAGTTGACCTCCCCCGGGTAGTAGGCCAGCTCGTGGCCGGGCCTCTTTGCGTCAGCGATGGCGATCCAGAGGTCTGGCTTGTAGAACGGAATGTCGTTGTTCCCGCCATCCCAGATCACTATGTCCGCCTCCTTCTCCGCTTCCCGCAGGATCTTCTCGTAGTCCACTCCTGCGAAGACGACGTCACCTGAGGCTATGATAGGGGCATATTCCTCCATCTCCTCTATGGTGGCGTGGTGGAGCGCGAGGTCCTCCATCTTGGCGAAGCGCTGGACCGGGTCCCACTCGAAGTAGGGCATCGGGTGCCTTACCATGACCACCTTCTTGCCGAGCTTGTGGAGCACTGATGCGACCCTGCGGGTGGTTGGGGACTTGCCGACCCCGGTGCGCGTTCCGGTGACCGCGATCACGGGCTTCGTGGACTTGAGCATCGTGGACTTGGGGCCGAGGAGCGTGAAATCCACTCCATTTGCCAAGGCGATGGACGCCTTGTGCATGACCTCAGGATAGGGGAGGTCAGAGTACGACAGGACCACCTCGTCGACATTGAACTTCTTGATCAGTTCCGGCAGCTGCTCCTCGGGGAGGATAGGGATGCCCTTCGGGTATCTCTTCCCTGCGACCTCTGTCGGATAGTTTCGGTTGGCAATTCCCGGTATCTGCGTTGCGGTGAAGGCAACCACGTTGTAGTTGGGGTTGTCCCTGTAGTACACATTGTGGTTATGGAAGTCCCTGCCCGCCGCTCCCAAGATGATGACATTTCTTGCTGACATGGCTCACCGAGCGCTTCTTACGGGCCGTGCGATATAAGCTTGTCAGGGGGCCCCTTCTGTGTCAGGAAGGGAGAGCGGTCCCGAGGGGTCGGTGAAGCCGAACCAGACCATCCCGGAACCCACCAGTGTGGCGACAACACCGATAATGGCCGCGACAGTGGCATACCAGCTCCATCCGGGGAAGACCTTGAACCAGAGCAGCTGCACGCCGCCTGTTGGCGCAATGGCATGGAGGATCACATTCAGCATTATCGCGCAGCCAAGGCCAAGGACAATGAGGATGACCCCTCCCATGAAGAAACCAAGGCGGCTGTTGCCATCTCCTTGCATGTGGTGCCGAATGGCCCACTAACTTCGAAGGTTATCTGCTTTTTGGAAGGCGGACACCGGGACTGACCGGCCAGATCACCCCGGGGGCTGGATCCCGGTCCCGTCTGTGGAGTAGGAGATCTCAGCTGGCTGGGCCATCTGCGGTTGCGGCCACTCGGGTAGAGGAGGGGCCTCGGTCGGTTTCTTCCTGCGCCCCACGACCACGGCGACTATTGCAACGACCACTACAACTGCGGCACCTATCAGGAGCAGAAGGAACCAGTTCGAGAACAGGCTCCCGCCTCCTCCATTCCGAGAGGCAACTAAGTTGACGACCGATGATGCGTGCACAGTCTTCCCGTTCAGGGTTGCGCTCACCATCACGGTTGCAACGCCTGTTGTCGATCCAGCTGTGAATTGGGCGGTCACGCCAGAACCGGTCGGCGCGATGTTGCCCAGGGTGTTGTTCAGGGTCCAGGCATACGTGATAGTAGACGGGCACTGCCCGCCGGTGCAGGTCGTCTCAGTCGTGAACGTCTGCGAGGCGCCAGCCGAGACGTTCACTGACGATGGTGAGAGGCTGACCTGCTCCAGGACCGGTGTTGGGGACCCCCCGGTTACCGAGATCACTGTCGAAGCCCCTTGGACAGTCCCACCGAGCGAAGCATTGACGAAGATGCCCCCCGTCAGCGAATTCGCGCCGGCGTAGAAGGTAACGGAAGCGCCGCTGCCCGAGATCGCACCTAGCGCGGCGTTCGTGAGGGACCAGACGTACGCGATGGTCCCCGGACAGGTGGCGCTGCAGGTCGGGGTAGCAGTGAAGGGTGTTGCGCTGCTCGCGGCCACTGAGGGGAGGATCGGGCTCATCGACACCGAGGTTAGGGTGACCGCAGTGACAGTGATCTCGGTGGTTGCCTTCTGGACTGTTCCGTTGAGGGTCGCGTTGACGAAGATGCCAACGGTACCGGCCGTATTGCTTGCAGTGAACACGTCAGTAGTGCCTGAACCGCTGAGCGAGCCCAGCGAACTGCTCGAGAGGGCCCAGGCATAGGAGATGTCAGAGGTTGGGCAGGTCGAAGTGCATGTTGGAGTGGCTGTGAATCCCTGGGTCTTGCCTGCAAGCACAGACGGCACGGTCGGGCTCAGTGCAACCGACGTGAGTGCGTTCGCGACCGTCACGGTGATCAAGGTGGAAGCTCCCATCGTGGTGCCGCTGAGCGTGGCGTTCAGGTAGATGCCGAGTGTCCCTGCGACAGTTCCCGCGTTGAATGTCACCGAGGCTCCAGTTCCGTTGAGCGTGCCGAGCTTCGTGCTCGTCAGGCTCCATGAATACGCTATGCCCGACGTTGGACAGGTGGAGCTGCAGGTCGTCACGGCTTTGAACAGCTGTTTGCCTCCGGAAGGCACGGTAGGCGCTCCGGGGGTCATCGAAACCGATGTGAGTGTCACGCCGTTGGCGATCGTTATCACGGTGGAGTCCCCCCTCGTCGTTCCACTGAGCGTGGCGTTGACAAAGATGCCGCCAGTCAGCGAGATGCTACCCGCGTTGAACGTGACCGAGGAACCTGTGCCGGTGATCGAGCCCAGCGCGGTGCTGGTGAGGGCCCATACGTACGAGATGGCCCCCGGGCAGGTGGAGCTGCAAACTGGACTGGCCATGAAAGGCTGTGTGCCGCCAGCATTCACCGAGGGCGTGGTCGGGCTCAAAGAGACTGACGTGAGGGTGACTGGGGTGGCCGTGACGGTGATCACTGTGGAAGCGCCCTTGGTTACCCCGCTCAGCGTGGCGTTCACGAACAGCCCGACGGTCCCTGCAGTAGTTCCCGCCGAGAAGGTGTCGGTTGCTCCGCTGCCGCTGACCGTGCCGAGCGCCGTGCTGCTGAGCGCCCAGGTGTAGGTGATCCCTCCCGGGCAGGTCGAAGTGCACGTTGGAGTGGCCGTGAACGGCTGGGTGCCGCTGGCAGGTACCGTGGGAGTGGTCGGGGCCACCGCAACGGAGGACAAGGAAGAGGCAGCCCCTCCGTTGATCTGGACGCTGAAATATGCGTATG
>Ga0326727_10026605_pt1 | contig 10711 bp, 11 predicted proteins | sample MB2enrmetagenome_FD_207643 | JGI IMG/M metagenome (GOLD analysis project Ga0326727, IMG submission 207643) | Lab enriched peat soil microbial communities from McLean, Ithaca, NY, United States - MB29MY | ecosystem: Environmental > Terrestrial > Soil > Wetlands > Peat | place: USA: New York... | reverse complement strand
ATATGAATCAAGCAAGCATCCGCGAAATCCGCCGGAGTATCGCGATATTTTCTCAGAATCGCCTGAACTCTTCCGGCGGATTCGTTCAGCTTGAAGGCAATCTCCAGTGCGCCGCATTCAATGCTTGCCAGGAGCGCTTCTGCCGCTCCACTCGCGTAGCGGAGCATATAGATACTCTCTGTGACCACGGCCTCGCATGTCACCAGGGGCCGGTCTAACGATTCGTATGTGCGCAGACAGCGCGTGTGATAGAAATCAGACTGATCATAGAGGGCGATGAGAAAGCTGGAATCGACCAGAACCGGCGTCACTTACGCCCACCTCGCTTGAGTCCTTTGGCGCCGAAGCCCTCCATATACTTCTTATTTGTCGCCAGGTCTCCAAGGCCGCTATCGAACATGCCGATCCCAATCATCCGGGGGCGCGGCTTAGCGTGCTGCTTGTCCACCAGCCGTATCCCCTCGCGCACTACTTTAGACGGACTCCATCCCAAACGCCGCACCAGCCCCTCCAGCGCCGCCTGCGACTCCGGGTCCAACCGTGCCTGCACGCTCGTCTTCATAAACACCATTGTACTACAAATCTGAAAAATGTACTACAAACTCCGCAAGACTCCCAGCCCTAACCCCTAACCCCTATTTTGTCCACTCATCCACCCAATCGTTCACCGTCTTCCACCACAGCCGCGAGTCCTGCGGCTTCAGCACCCAATGGCCCTCGTCGGGAAAGTACAGCATCTTGCTCGGCACCTTCAGCCGCTGCAGCGTGGTGAACATCTGGTACCCCTCAGAGACATCGAGGCGATAGTCGAGCTGCCCATGCACCACCAGCATCGGCGTCTTGAAGTTCTTCGCCGCCAGCATCGGCGACCACTTGCGATAGGGATTCTCCGCGTCCGGCTTGCCGTAGTAATCCCACGGCTTGCCCTTAAACTCCCACTCGTTGAACCACAACTCCTCCGTCGTCCCGTAGGCCGATTCGGGGTTGAACATTCCGTCGTGGCTCACAATGCACTTGAAGCGGTTCGTGTGCCCCTCCACCCAGTTGGCCATGTACCCGCCGTAGCTCGCCCCCAGCGCGCACTCCCGCGTCTTATCAATAAAAGGATATTTCTGCTCGGCAGCGTCCAGCCCTTCCATCAAATCGGTAAACGGCTTGCCGCCCCAGTCGCCGTTCACGCCATCCACAATCGCCTGCCCGTATCCCGTCGAGCCGCGCATGTTGATCATCACCACCACATAGCCGTTCGCCGCAAACAGCTCCGCATTCCAGCGATAGCTCCAGTCATCGCCCCAAGCCCCCTGCGGCCCGCCATGAATCAAAAACTTCACCGGATACTTTTTTTGCGCATCAAATCCCGGCGGGGAAATGAAAAAGCCTTGCAGTTTTGTGCCATCCTTTGCCGTGAACCAAAAGGATTCCATCCAAGGCAACTCAAGCTGATCGAGCAGCGAATCATTGAGGTGTGTAATACGGTCGAGCCGACCTGCGATTCGATGGCCTTCAATTGTTGGGACAAAGCCCTCGTAAACATGGTGTGACCCGTCTTTTGCCACTGAAGGAGGCTCGGGCGTATTAATCTCAAGAACGTACTCGTTCAATTCACTTAGCCGAACCACCTCACTTGGGGATGACACGAGCTGCTTTGTGGCAAGGAGGCTCTTTCCATCTGGCGCAACATGAATATCCCCAAACTCGCCACCCTCTGTGAGCTGGTTGGGTAGACCTCCAATTTTGATTTTCCCAAGACCGACCCCTATGCTGAAGATTGGCGCTTCACCCGCCTGCCCTGCAACCAGGTAGACCGATTGTGAGTCCGGCGCCCAAGCAAACTCGTCCACCCAATTCTCAAACTTCGGCAGCAAATCCCTTATCGTCTTCGCCGTCCGGTCATAAATCACCAACCGGAACCTATCGCTCTCATATCCCGCCCGCTCCTGCGACCGCCACGCCAGCCACTTCCCATCCGGCGAGTAAGCCGGATTAAAGTTGCCACCCTTCGACGTGCTCACCTTCACCGGCTTGGCCGCCGCATCGGTCAGGTCGAGCGTAAAAATGCTAGTGCTGGTCGAGATCGCCGGCTCCGGGTCCAGGTTCTCGGTAAACGCCAGCTCCTTCCCGTCCGGCGCAAAGGCGCAGCCGCACCCTCCCCCTTCTAGCGAAAACGGCGGAACGTCATGCGCATCGTTGGGCGTCAAATCCCTCACCGCGCCCGTCCCCACCGTCGCCAAAAACAGATGCGTGCGCTTGTCGCCTGTAAAGTGGTCCCAATGCCGATAAAGCAGATGCGTAAAAATCTGCGCCTTCACCTTGCTGTCGGCCAGAGCCTTATCCCGATCCGCGTTGCACTTGTCGCCCGTCGCTCCATCCGTAACCGTGATCGCCGGACAATCCGGATACACCGCCGAAGTAAACAAAATCGAGTTCCCATCCGGCGACCAAATCGCATCTCCAGCCTCGGTCGAAATGCTGGTCAGCTTCTTCGCGTTCGCCGTCGCCCCCGTCGCCGCGTCAAAATCCGCAATCCAAACCTGCTCAGACCCTCCCCGCCCGCTCAAAAACAAAATCCGCTTCCCATCCGGCGCAAATTGCACTCCGCCATCGCGCGCCTGCGCCACGGCCAGCTTCATTGGAGCCGGAGATTCGGAATTTGGGCCGCTTCCGGAAGGCGGGGCAATCGCCTGAATCCACAACTCCGGTGTCTTAGTGTTCTGCTCCAGGTCCACGGTGGTCACGGAGTAGGCCAACCACTTCCCATCCGGCGAAACGGCGGTCTCCCCCAGCCGCTTCATCTTCATCATGTCCTCGAAGGTCATGGGCCGCTTGGACTGAACTGAAGCCGAGGCTGGTACGGTTTGAGCCGTGCAAAACGGCGCGAGAACAAAAGCAAGTGCGAGAACAAACGAGAGTTTGCGCATAGAGTTCTCCTATTTGCGCAGCCGTAACGACATCTTCCGCGCGAAGAGAAAGTTTACACCGCGCACCGCTGTGCCGTGCAGGGGGCTTCGGACGAGGTTAAGAATCAGACTGTTTTGAAAGGCTTGGAGCTTTTTCTTGGATAGGGTAAAGTCTGGGTGCCCCACCCTCGCCGCGTTTTTGTTTTTGCGGCTAGGGTGGGATAGCAAGACTTACTCGCCCAGCGCCCGCAGCCGCGCCGGCATGTGGTCCGCGGCTAGCTCATGGCCGCATCGCGTGCAAAATTGGTCGCTCGCGCGCACCGTCCGGAAGCAATGTCCGCAACTGGCGGTGAGCTGGTAGTTGCACTGCGGGCAGAAGTGGAAGTCCCCCTGCACGTGCGTCGAGCAGGACGGGCACCGCGACACCTCCGGCTGGCGCAGCAAAAAGTACAGCACCGCGCCGATCCCCCCCGGCATCACCAGGCAGATCGGGATCCAGAACCGCGCGCTCATCGCCCGCCGCGGAGCGTCCTTGCTCACGTAGCCCACCATCAGGAAGTAGAGCGCCGCCAGCAATCCGCAGGAAAGGTTGAAGTAGATGCGCAAACCCAGCGGCGGCAGATGGTGCTGATGTTCCGGCAAAATCCCCCAGAAATAGAACTCCACCAGCACAAAGGCCGCAATGGACACAACCATGGACCACACCGGAATCAGGCGCGCGTCTTCGTTGACGAAAATCGATTCTGGATCTCGCATAGGCAAACCCTCTCTCCGAGGGTCTTTCAGGAGATCAAGCCTGGCTTAACCTCACGTATTTATGGACGGAGAAGGGAATCGGTAAGTTGCGCCCGCCTGGCAAATCGCTGCCGCACAAATGCCGGGTGCCGAGTGTGCTGGTTGCCGTGTACTGGTTGCCGTGTGCGGGTGCCTGGAGCGGGTGCCTGGAGCGGGTGCCTGGAGCGGGTGCCTGGAGCGGGTGCCCCACCTTCGCCGCGCTCTTTGCGGCTAAGGTGGGATATCTATAACTACAGTTTTTTTATCGTCTTTAGCTCAGGATTTGCGCCGTAGCCAGCCAGCCAGCACCACCGAGGCCAGCAGCGCCGCGCCAAGGAAGAAGATCAACAAGCTCATCTGGCCAATCTGACCGATCAGGTGCTCTTCTTCAATCAGGATGTCGGCGGCCCACCACGCCAGCGGTCCCAGCACCAGAAGAATCACCAGCGTAGCCGCCAGCGCCACCGCTCGGATTCGCTGCCGTCCGGCCTTCTGTTCCTGCATCACGCCCAGCGAGGCGCTCACCACGCGGCGGGTGCGCCAAGCCACGGTGCGCTCCCGATCCGCCTGATTGCCGGCAAGAGACGAAACCAGCTCGCGGTCGGCATCGGCGCCCTCACTTGGTTTCATTCCACCCTCAACCCCGCCCTAGCCATCGCTGGCCCCACCGCAGGCGCCGCGCCGAAGGCGCTATTGGCCGCACTGCAGGTGCCGCAGTTGGCCGCACCGCAGGTGGCCTCAGGTGCTGCCAGCTTGGGCTTGATCGCCGCTAATCCGCGATAAAGTCTTGATTTCACTGTAGAAAGCGGCGCTCGCGTCACCTTGGCAATCTCGTTCAGGGATAGCTCCTCGTGAAACCGGAGCACCAGCACCTCGCGATAGAGCGTCTCCATCCCCATCAGCGCTCCCGCAATCCGCTCCCGGTCTTCGCCGTTGGCAAAGCGGTCAAACGGAGTCGGTTCGCCGTCGGCAATCTCGAAGCTCATTGGCCGGTCGTCGTCGCCCTGGCCTTCAAACAGCTCGTCCAGGCTGGACATCGTCCGCTTGCGCTTCTGGTCGATCACCAGGTTGCGCGCGATGGTAAACAGCCAGGTGTCAAAGCGCGCCTTGCCGTTGAACTGCGCTCCCCGCACCAGAACCCGCATCCAGACCTCCTGGAAGAGGTCCTCGGCCTGCTCGCGATTTCCGGTCAAATAGAGCAGATAGCGCATTAGCCGGTGCTGGTAACGGACGATCAGCTCATCCAGCAGCCCGGCATCCTGGCGCTTCAGCCCCGCGGAGACCGCAAGGCTCTCCTCCCGCACCTGTTCGTCGGCAATGCTGGCGGATCTCGAACCGAAAAATGGGCGAAGTGTAGCGGCTGTACTCATCTCATTCAATTAGACGGTAAAATTGGACTCCGCGACGCTGAAATCTACTATGGATTCCTAAATTTCGTATTCTTCGAGGAATATTCCGGCTTCGCGGTTACTCCGCATTCCTTTTCCGGGCCACACGCAGCGCCTCCTCAACCGCCTTTGCCGCCCGCCGCTCCCTCGCATCGGCAGTCTGGTAGTAGAAGATGCCCAGCAAATGCCCACGCCGCTGTACCGGCGTCATCGCCTCCCATCCCTTGCGCGCCAGCGGCTGCCGCAGGAATGCCGCCTGCAAGATCGGCGGCGCTTCCATCTCGCCCTCCAGCGTCAGCAGCAACCGCTCGGCCATCCCATCCGCGCGTTTTCGGCGACTCTCGGCGCTCTTCGGCTCCGATACCCACTTGCCAATCTCGTAGCGCATCGAATCGGACAGATTCGCAAACCACTTGGGCAGCCGCCGGTCGCCCTTCAGCGCTCGCTCCAACTCCGGCGGCATCTCTACCGCGCGCTCCTCCAGGTCCGGCTCCAGCCGAATCCGCACCCGCTCGCCAACCTTAGCCTTCGCCCCCGCCTGCATCTTTTTATTGACCAGCAGAAAGTACCCCGCTCCGCCCGCGGAAGCAAACAGCGACGTGCGGAACGCGAATCCCTCTATCTCGCCGCGCACCCGCAACCGCCTCCGCTCTGGCCACGCCTTGGCCACGTCAAATGGAACCCGCGCAATCACCCACCCCAGGCCATTCCTCAGCGGCTCCAGCACGGCCTTGAAGGATTTGAGAGCAGGTGAACTCATCCCATCACCACGGGTCCCGGATCAAATGGATTCTCTTCCTGGCGAGCATCGAGTGTGGGTATCTGCTGCTCCGGAGACTCCTGCGCATCTTCCACCGTGTCGGTCCACTGCTTTCCGCACGTCTCGCAGCGCCACGAATTGACCGGATCGGCGCCTTCCAGGATCGGCTCCTCGGCGCCGCAGCTCGGGCACACTGGCGGTTCGTACTCCGGAACTTGCATCTTGGATAGCTCCACAATCTCCTGCGGAATCGGCTTGGCAATCACCTCGCGCGCTTGCTCCAGCTGATCGGCGGCCACCACGATCCGGGGATTGTTCAAACCGTACCCAACCCGGTAGCCCGGACCTTCAATCCAGCTCTCGATTCCCGTTTGCCGCAGCACTTCCCGGATCTGCCAGGCCTCGTCCCGGTCATCGCATTCGCAGAGCAGCGTCTTCCAGGTGTACTCCTCCGGCAGATCGCCCTCCCCGGTTGCATCCCCATCCTCCGGCCAATCGCCGTGAGAATTCCATGTTGGAGCCGCAAAGCGCTCTGAGACACTAGCCTCTGTGTTTGCCGCGCTTGGCCCATCCAGCCCGCGCTTCTTCAATTCGTCGCGAAGAACCTGTTGCGCCACTTCGGTAAGATCGGCTTTGCCGGCATCCAGCTCCTCTAATTCACCGTCGCCCATCTCTCGGTAGAGTTGGGTGAGCCTCTGCCATTCCGCCATCGGGTCTGCTTGCATGGAAAACAGTATACCGGCTCCGCTCCCCGCGAATTGGATACGATTCCGCGGAGGGATGAAACTTGCATGGATCGCCGACTGCGGCTAACTTGCTAACTAGATAACCCCGTGCAGCAAGGCTAACTCGCTGCATCGGATCAAAATCCTCCGCAAATTGCCATGGAGATTATTCCGCGTGGGCTTTAACAGGCTGCGAAATAATACATTGTTTTGAAAGGGCGCGACTTTAAAGCTTTGGGAATGATCAATCGGGATGGGCCTTGAACCCCCGAGGTCCGGGAAAGCTGCTCCTCTTGAGCAGACCCGTGCTGCATTGCTTTATGAGAGACGCCGTAGTATGATTGCAGATGTAACATTTTGTCATAATGCTCATCTTTGATTCATCGACGCTGATCCTGATCGCGAAAATCGACTTGCTGGATGCGTTTCTGAAGAATATCGGCATGGAGATCGCGATTCCCAAAGCGGTCGAGGATGAATGTTGCGCGGGAAAGAAGACGCTTGATGCGCTGTTCATTCGCAAGGCTCTGGATGAGTCCAGAATCAAGGTGAGGGGTGTAAGGAACAGAAAGCTGGTTATGAAGCTGGAAGAAGACTTCAGCATGGGCAGGGGCGAATCCGAAGCTATTGCGCTCGCGCTGCAAGAAAAGGCGCTTCTGGTGGGCATTGACGACAAGAACGGAATGAACGCCTGCAAACTGGCTGGAATTCCGTTCACCACGGCGCTAGGCATACTGGTGCGAAGCTGTGAGAAGGGTCTGATCGGCCGCGGCGACGCGCTGGTGAAGCTCTCGTCGCTCGCAAAATTCGGATGGTATCGAAACGCTATTGTGGAAGATGCCAAACTGCGGCTGTCAAACAATGAATGAAGGAGCAGCCATGACCACCAAGACGATGAGCATCCGGATGGACCGGGACAATTATGAATTCCTATCCGCGATGACCGTGGAAGAGCGGAGCGATTTATCCAAGGCGGTGCGCGATCTGGTCACGCGAGGCAGAATCCTGCTTGCCGTGGAGAAGTATAGGAAGGGCGAAGCCTCCCTGGGTAAAGCAGCTTATGTGGCCGGAGTTTCCGTGGGGCAAATGATGACGATGCTGGGGGAATTCGGGGTGCGGAGCAGGATCGACCGGGAAGACAATCGCCAAAGTCTGGCGAACCTCGACAAAGTATGGTGATGTACCCTCCATGCGGGGTTGCCGATGCGCGGCAACTGGGCATTCAGCCCAAGACGCTGGAAAGATCGCGGGATAAGCGCGGGATCGTGACAAGCAAAGCGGGCAAAGACGCAGGATGGATGGGTCACTACCCATTCACGCTGTCACAGTTATCCGCCCGTTAATGCAAAGTAGCGTAGCACTCGCGACCTATTTATTTCGTGGGGCATCATTTTTCTTTGCGGAATCAAGTGCGGTGATTAAGGACGCTGAAACCAGACCATTAACAGGAAATTGCTTACGGCGCTGGAATTCCTTGATCGCTTCGACGGTTCGGGCGCCAGCTTTGCCGTCGATGGGACCAGGGTCGTAACCCAATGACTTTAACAGACGCTGCGCATGAAGTATCATTGAATCTGTATCAGTCTTTGGCGGACTTGCACCCGCCTCAACCGAAGCATCGGAGACGCCATGCGCTCGGATTACTACGCCGCACTTTAGATCAATATCTATTGAACCGTCCCACACGCTTATCCCCGGGACCGGTGCGAAGGGATGTGTCCAATCGCCATGAAAAGTGATTCTGGTTCCTGGTTCCCCGAACAGACTGTGCATGCGTTGAGTTGTAGCCGTTGGATCGAAACTCATGGCGAAACCGAGCCTTCTGCCCTCTCCGGATATTGGATCTAAACCTTCCGTGTTCACTCTATATATGGGGAGGCCCGCTGGAATACCGCCACCAGGTGCCGTCTGGCCGATTGGATCATTGTCCAGAACCTCGACGATCGTGTGGTATTTGGAGTAATCGGGAGCGTATGAAGAGCATGAGGAATCTTTGCTGGCAGGAAAAATCAGTGATTCAGTTTGAAGGAAAGCAACCGTACCTGTCGTGGGTGCTTGTCCATGCCCGATCTGAAATAGGATAAGGAGACAAACGCAGACTAACGTGCAAACGACTATGCTCTTATTGCGTTGCCGGAGGCGGGATGTACTCCACAGGACCATAAAAATCTCCTTAACCGGGAGTCGCGCCGAGTATACAGCTTCGCACCTCCAAGTGTGCAAGAAATATCCTGTAAATATAATTGGCGCGTCGGCCAGCCGAATTCCGGCGTTTGGAAGACGACAGAAGACGATAGTTTATTTGAGCGGTGTTCTTGTGTCGTCTTCATGGGCAGGAGTCCTGCCGCTCCGTCCATCTTCTACACTAACAACATGGAAGTTTTGTACGGGTTGCACCCGGTCGAGGAGGCGCTCAAGGCCGGCCGCCGCCGCTTTGACCATGTTCTGGTGGCCCGCGAGCGCGAAGATGCCCGCATCGAGCGCCTTCTCGCCCTCTGCCGCGAGGCCGGTGTGCGCGTCCGCCAGGAGTCGCGCGAGCAGTTGACCCAACTCGCCCAGACTCCTGCCCACCAGGGCGTGGTGGCCCTGGTCCACCCGCAAGAGTTTCTCTCCATCGAAGACCTCTTCGTGCCCTTAACCCCGAACGTACCTCGCCTGCTGCTCGCTCTCGATGGCGTCGAGGACCCGCAAAACCTGGGCGCCCTGCTGCGCGTGGCCGACGGCGCAGGAGTGGACGGCGTTGTGCTCACCGAGCGCCGTTCGGCCCCCCTCAGCCCGGTAGCCGTCAAGGCCAGCGCCGGCGCTGCCGAGCACCTGCGCATCGCCCGCGTCGTCAACCTCGTCCGCGCCCTCGAAGAGCTGAAGAAACAGAACATCTGGGTCATCGGACTCGACGAGAACGGCCAGACCGACTACGTCCACTTCGATCTCACCGGCAACTGCGTCCTCGTCCTGGGCCGCGAGGGCGCTGGCCTTCACGACCTGGTCCGCCGCACCTGCGACCACCTGCTGCGCATTCCCATGGCCGGCGGCGTCAGCTCCCTCAACGTCTCCGCCGCCGGAGCGGTTGTCCTCTTTGAAGCCTTCCGCCAGCGCCGCGCTGTTTTGCGCGCAGTAGGCGCAGTTGGCCGCACCGCAGGTGGCCTAACCGCGGGCGCTCCGTCTAAACCAAAGAAACAGAAAGGCCTGGGCTCATGAAGCTCTCTCTTCCCCGCACTGTAGCAACCGCTGCACTCTGCCTTGCAACGATTCCCTGTACAGCACAAACCACCCCCGCTCCACCAGCCCAACAGCCCGCCGCCCCAGCCACCCAGCCCGCCCAGCCCCACCAGGGAACAATCATCTTCTCCCGCTCCACCGACGAGACCGGCCAGACCACCACCCAAACCGGTCCAGCCGTCGCCCCTCCCGCAATCCAAACGGTCGCAGAGCCCCCAGCCGCAAATGAAGAGCGCCAGGCAGTCACATTCACCGCCTACGACCTCGACGTCCGTCTTCGTCCTGCCGGCCAGCAAATCGCCATTCGCGCCCTGCTCACCATCCGCAACGACGGCAAAACCCCGCTCGCCCGCCTCCCGCTGCAAATCTCCTCCTCGCTCAACTGGGAGGCCATTCGCGTTCAAGACAAAGCCGTCGCCTTCCAGGTCGCCACCATCAACTCCGACGCCGACCACACCGGCCAGTTGCATGAAGCTGTCGTCCCCCTCACCCAGCCGCTCCCGCCCGGTGCAACCCTCCAGCTCGACGTGACCTACTCCGGCGTGATCGCTCTCTCCGCCCAGCGCCTGCTCTCCATCGGCGCTCCCGACGCCGTAGCCCTGCACTCCGATTGGGACCAGATCAGCCTCCCCTTCACCGGCCTGCGCGGCTTTGGCAACGTGCTCTGGTACCCGGTCGCCAGCGTCCCCGTCCTGCTCGGCGACGGCGCGCGGCTCTTCGACGAGATGGGCGAGCACAAGCTTCGCCTCACCGGCGCGCGCTTCCGCCTCCGCCTCACTGTCGAGTTCCCCCACGGCCAGGCCCCCACCATCGCCCTTATTAACGGCCACGCCGTCCCTCTCGCCATCACCGAGCCCGCCAGCGCCCTCGACCAGTCCCAGGAGGTCGCCTCCATCGCCACCGCCGACTCCGGCCCCTCGACCCTCGGTTTCGAATCTCCCAGCCTCC
>Ga0326727_10026604_pt1 | contig 10711 bp, 4 predicted proteins | sample MB2enrmetagenome_FD_207643 | JGI IMG/M metagenome (GOLD analysis project Ga0326727, IMG submission 207643) | Lab enriched peat soil microbial communities from McLean, Ithaca, NY, United States - MB29MY | ecosystem: Environmental > Terrestrial > Soil > Wetlands > Peat | place: USA: New York... | reverse complement strand
TACCACAAACCATTGATTGAGCTAGAACGTGAACCTGGATACTGCTGCCTGGAGCCGCGCTGCCATTTCACTCAGTTCCAGGGAGGCGGTCTTCGTGTCGTTGGCTCCTTGCGTGGTATTACTCGCTGCTGTAGCCACTCCGCCAATGTTCTTCGCGATATCGTTGACCCCTTGAGCTGCTTCGGTCACACTGCGGCCAATCTCATTGGTCGTTACCGTCTGTTCTTCCACCGCAGAGGCGATGCTGTTGGAGATATCGTTGATCTGGTTGATGATTGCGCCAATCTCCTCGATCGCCGTGATGGCGCCCTTGGTTACTCCCTGAATGCCTTCAATTTTCTGACTGATCTCGTCGGTTGCCTTGGCTGTCTGCTTGGCGAGTTCCTTTACCTCATTGGCCACAACCGCAAAACCCTTGCCTGCCTCTCCGGCACGCGCGGCCTCGATGGTTGCATTGAGCGCCAGCAGGTTTGTCTGTTGCGCGATGGAAGTAATCACCTTGATCACGTTGCCGATCTCCTGACTGGAGTCGCCCAACTTGCGCATGGTGTCGTTTGTTGATTGCGCTACAGCAACCGCGTTCTTGGCCACTCGCGCCGAGTCGTTGGCGTTCTTTGAAATCTCGCGAATGGAGGCTTGCATCTCTTCAGAGGCCGTGGCAACCGAAGCGACATTTCGCGATACTTGCTCACTTGCTGCCGAAACCACGTTGGCCTGAACCGCTGTTTCCTCAGCGGTGGATGCCATTCCCTGGCTCACCGCTGTCAGCTCCTCTGAGGAAGAGGCCAACGAGCTTGCGCTTTCGGCTGTAGTCTTCAGCGGCTCAGCAACTGCAGCCAGCATCTGGTTCACGTCCTCAATGATCTCGCGATACGACCCTTGGTGCTGACTTGCGTCGGCGCGCGTGCCCAACTTGCCGTCAAGAGCCGATTCCGCCAGTACCCTGGTGTCTGTCACCAGCCTGTGAATGTTCGTCTTAAGCAGCACCAGCCACTCATGCACCTGGTCCTGATCGGAGCTCTTGGCTATGGTTGCGGTTGGGTCTCCGTTGGCGATTTTAGTTACATAGGCAATCAGCTCAGTTAGCCAGAGATGTAATCCGTTGACCGCATTCTTCATCTTTTCGTGATCGCCCTTGCACTCAGTAAGAACCTTGTCCCGCAGGTTGCCGTCGCGCACTTGCCTGAGGATTTGGATGCTTTCGTTGATGGGTAGAACAATCGCATCCAGCGTGTCGTTGAACCCAACTATCACGTTGCGGTACTCACCCTGGTGCTTGCTGGCATCGGCGCGCGTTGACAGTTTCCCGTCGACTGCCGCGACGGTGAGCACATTGACATCATCCACCAACGCCTTGATGTTCTCCATCATTGCAATCATGGCTGGTATCAGCTCGTCGCCGTCCGATCTGCGCCCTATCTTCTTGTATTCGGGCAGTTCATGGAGGTCTCCCTGCGAGACGTCCTTAATTGTTCTCTGAACGTGACCAATCCTCGTCTTTACGCCATTGACAGCCATGGCAACACTGGCGAAGACTCCCTCGTACTTTCCTTCAACCTGAAGGCTATAGTCGTTGACCGCCATCTTCTGCAGAACCGTATTCGCTTCCACAAGGCCGTTAAGACCATCGATGCACGCGTTGAGGTTATTCTTGAGGATGTTGAAGTCGCCGTTGTAAGTCGCCGTGATCTTAACCGGATTGATACCCTTCGAGATCTGTTCCACGTAGTCGGCGGCCACGTTCAGCGGATCCACAACCGCGTCCAGCGTGTTGTTGACACCTTCGATGACCTTGCGATATTCGCCCTGGTGCTTGGTGGCGTCGGCGCGCGTGGACAGTTTGCCTTCGACCGCAGCTTCCGACAACATATTCGCATCGGTCACCAGCGCTCTGATTGCGCCCTTCAACTGCCCAAGGCTGGCGTTGATCTTCTCGAAATGCTGTTTGACCTCGCCGGTATACTTGTTTGCCTCCTGCGTCTTCAATTCAAAGTTCAGATCGCCATGAGCCAGTTGCACCAGATTGGAAGCCAGGCGGTCCACCTCGCTGGCCGTATAGTCCTTCGTGCTCAGCGTGGCGGTGAGATCCTGCACCACCTCCACGTAGCCCGTGTGCTCGCCCTTGAAGTTGACCAGTTTTGAGGTGTCCTGCTTGCAGCGCTGTCCACACCAGTCGAAGAAGCTCTCATTGACGCCCCGCTTCAACTGCATAATCCCGCACTTCTCGGTATTGCAGATGTTGGCGCCAGCCGTCGAGCAAGGCATCCCCATTCCATCACGCCGCTTATGAATCTTCCCAGCGTCGACCATGAGCTTTTCGAACGCCCTGTTCATGAACGTCCACTTCATGTCTGTATCGGTCACATGGACTGGGGAAGGAACGGCGTCGAGAATGTCCTTATACCAACCCATCTGATTCACCACCACATCCAGGGTACGGTTCATGCCGTCGACAATATTTCTAAATTCGCCCACATGCCGCGTAATGTCCGCCCTGGTTTCGAATCGCTCCTCCAGTGCTTCCGTAGTCAACATATGCGTGTCAGATACCAGAGTGCCGATCGCATCCTTCGCCTGCGCCAGGCTGGCGTTGATCTTTTCGAACTGCTGCTTGACCTCGCCGGTGTACTGGTTTGCCTCCTGCGTCTTCAATTCAAAGTTCAGATCGCCATGAGCCAGTTGCACCAGATTGGAAGCCAGACGGTCGACCTCGCTGGCCGTGTAGTCCTTCGTGCTCAGCGTGGCGGTCAGATCCTGCACCACCTCCACGTAGCCCACGTGCTCGCCCTTGATATTGACCAGATTCGAGGTGTCCTGCTTGCAATTCATGCCGCACCAGTCGAAGAAGCTCTCCGGTGAGCCCTTCCGAAGCTGCATGATGCCGCACTTCTCGGTATTGCAGATGTTGGCGCCCGCCGTCGAACAAGGCATCCCGACCGCTTCCTTGCGGTCGCGCACGTTCTTCGCATCGACCATCAGCTTTTCGAAGGCCTTGTTCAGAAACACCCACTTCATGTCCTTATCGATGACATGGATCGGGAAAGGGACGGCGTCGAGAATGGCCTGATACCAAGCCAGCTTGTCCACCACCACGTCCAGAGTGCGGTTCACTCCATCAACCACTGTCCTGAACTCTCCGGAGTGCCGCGCCGTATCGGCCCGGGTGTCAAAGCGCTCCACCAGTGCTTCCGTAGTCAACATATGTGTGTCAGAGACCAGATTGCCGATTGCGCCCTTTAACTGCGCCAGGCTGGCGTTGATCTTTTCGAACTGCTGCTTGACCTCGCCGGTGTACTGGTTTGCTTCCTGCGTCTTCAATTCAAAGTTCAGATCGCCATGAGCCAGTTGCACCAGACTGGAAGCTAGACGATCCACCTCGCTGGCCGTGTAGTTCTTCGTGCTTATCGCGGGGGTGAGATTCTGCACCACCTCCACGTAGCCCACGTGCTCGCCCTTGATGTTGACCAGATTCGAGGTGTCCTGCTTGCAATGCATGCCGCACCAGTCGAAGAAGCTTTCCGGTGAGCCCTTCCGAAGCTGCATGATGCCGCACTTCTCGGTATTGCAGATGTTGGCGCCCGCCGTCGAGCAAGGCATCCCGACCGCTTCCTTGCGGTTGCGCACGTTCTTCGCATCGACCATCAGCTTTTCAAAGGCCTTGTTCAGAAACACCCACTTCATGTCCTTATCGATGACATGGATCGGGAAAGGAACGGCATCGAGAATGGCCTGATACCAGTTCACCTTGTCCACGACAAAGTCAAGTGTGCCGTTGAATCCCTGCACTACCCGGCGATAGTCACCCTGGTACTTTGTAACATCGGCGCGCGTGTCAAGCTTACCTTGCTCGGCCGCCTCTGAAAGCATGATTTCATCATGCATCAATGCGTTGACGGCAGCGATGACGGCGCGGAAGGAGTCGGCCAGGGAACCAACCTCGTCACCTGAACGATATTCGATCTTCTGATTCACGTCGCCACGCGCTATATTCTTTGCCGCCTCTGTGATCAAACCGAGGGGCCTTGAGACGCTGCGCGAGATATAAATTCCAAGTCCGATGCCGAGCAATATGCCCGCCAATACCAAGGTGATCAGCAAAGTGCGGCTGCTGTGATAAGTTTTGTTCGACTCCTGTTGAGCCTGCTTGGCGGCATCTTCCTTGGCCGTAGCCAACTGAGCCAATAAACCCTCTACGGCGTCCGACTTGCCCCGGGCGGAGCCAAGCGAGAGTTCCGCCGACGAACGCTTATTGACCAGCGGATCTTTCATGGCGAGGGCAATTACTTGACTGGTGGCCACCTGACTCTCCTTCCACGCCAAGTCAGTCTGCCTCTGTAGTTCCCTGCCCTTTTCTGTCAGAATCAAGGGCCTGGCCTTTTCCAAATTCTCCGTGGCAAGCCCTGTGTATGCGTCTGCCTGAGCCTTGTATAGCTCGCGATCTTCCTGGGTACCGGAGAGCAACACGCTCTTGGCCGCTCTATCCACTCCGAGGATATCGATGTTGGCTTGCTTGAGATAGGTTATGCCAAGGGTCTCCTGCTCATACGATGCCTTGGCCGAATCAGCAATCTTACCTAAGCTTGCGACGCTGGTATAGCCGATGACTGCGGTGATGGCTCCCACGATGATGAATGCCGCTAGGAGTCTGGTGCCGATTTTCATGTTGTAAATCGATTTCATTGTCTGTGCTCCCTTCGGGTGGTCGCGCTTCTTCGCAAGCCTTCCTGCCCATTTAACTGCCCGGCTGCGCCAGGCTCTCTCAAGCACCTATCCTGCGGTGCTCCCAAGAAACGCTAAATTTCCCGAGTTGGGAGTAGCGCCTCATTCTCCGCCGATTGTTGCGTTTCGTTACGAATCATCTTCCAGCCGTATTCCCTTGACCGCTTCCGCCTTGGACCTTCACGCTGCGACTCTTGCCCACAACTGTCACCGGCATGAAGTTTCTTCTTACTGACGGCGGTCATGCGGTTCATCCAACTCCGCCTGCACCCCTCGCGTAGCGCCGCTCATCTTATTGGCGACAATCCCCCCCGTCCCTTTGTTCTGGCCTTTTGCGAAGGTGCGGGCTCGCTCAGGTTCGCTGTGTTTGCGTCGTCATCCGGTAAGGCAGTGTTTTTTTGCTCCGCTTTTCCTTCTGGACGCAGGGCGTCGATTTGCTCGTTCCGGGGAGAATATTTGTTGCCGACTTCGACTGCCTTTTCGAAATCGAGGACAAGCAGCACCCGGTCCTTGAGCTTGTACACGCCGCGGATCAGTTCTCGCGTTGCAGGATCGAGGTTGTCCGGCGACCGTTCGTAGGCGGCTGCATCCACATCCAACACATCCCCGATTTCGTCTACCTGCAGACTCACCACACCGTCCGAGGTGCGAACTACCATGTTCATCGGTATCTGATTCTCTGTGCGAGGTGGCAGCCGGAGCCGCCGACGCATATCGATGGCAGTAACGATCTGGCCGCGCAAGTTAATCAAACCCTCGACTATCTCCGACGCTTGCGGCACGGGAGTCATCTGCTGGAAGTGCAGCACTTCCTGGACATCGTGAACATCCACGCCGAAAAACAAGTCGGCTACGAAAAAGGTCGAGAGTTGTCCGCTAGTCTGTGTTAGTTGGGGTTTATTGTCGGTCGACATTGGCTATCTCTCCTCTCCAGTACAAACAGGCAGCGCCTCGACAGCAGCCCGAGACGAAACCAGCCGCGTTACCGATCCAAGTACTTGCACCGGGTCTGACTTCACCTGGCAGTCCTGGAAACCCGCCGTCTGAATGGCTGAGGCATGTATCTGCACGTCTGACTCAGCAAGCGCCAAGACTGGAATCTTCTCCCACTCCGGCTGGTTGCGCATGACGGCGAGTAATGCGGAACTGCCATCGGGTGGAAAATCCAGCGCCACCGCGATGACATCTATCGGTTGCCGCTCCAACCGGTGGACCGCTTCGTCCAGATTCGCAGCCTCGTATACCACATAGCCCGCCATGTCCAGGCCGCTTCGAATCATGCCTCGCGAGAAGACCGAGGCATCCGCGACGAGGACGCTCTTGCTGCTTGCCTTCTCGTCCGCACCTTGAGCCCAATTGCTTTCGGAGGCATGAATGATTTCGTTGAGATCAAGGAAGTCCGTAACTCGTTTCCCTACTACCGCGGACCCGAGGATTCCTTTGTGCCCCGACTTCTTCCGCACCGTTACCGTCTCTTCAGCTACATCCACGATCTGATCAACTATCATTCCCACACTGCGGCCGCCATCATTGAATACAACTACCTGTACGGGATCAGGCAACTTGTCGCGTCGGGGAGCGTCGGGTTCCAGTACATTCTGCAGAGATACCAGGGAAAGAATGTGGCCCCGATATTGAATTATTTGGCATCCGCTCGCATGCTCGATAGCCGCCAACGGAAACTCTTCAAGTCGGGCGACGAGAGAAAGGGGAATAGCCAAGCGCTCGAAGGAACCTGCCCGAAACAATAGCAACCGCTGTTGTTCTATCTCCGCTTGTGCCTTGTGTTTGTCCACTGAGCGCGCCGTCTCATGCAATTCGCCAAACACGCCAGCCCGCTCGCCTACACCGAGCACGTCAAGGATGAGGGCGATGCGGCCATCCCCCATGATTGTTGCGCCGGCGTACAAGGTAAGCCCTTTCAACTGCTTCCCTAGAGGCTTGACCACAATTTCCTGGGTGTCGTTGATGCCGTCTACCACGAGCCCAAACTGATGGTCTTCCGCCTGAAGGACCACCATGTTGACCGCCTCGTCGAGATGATTCGATCTCAGTCCCAATACCTTATTTAGGTAGGCAATGGGCAATAGCCTTCCGCGCCGGCGATACACAGGCGTGCCGTGCACATACTCTATGCGTTTTTCCGAGGAGCTTCCTTCGATGCGGATCAGTTCAAGCAGGTTAACCTGGGGAATCACAAATTGTTCACCACCGCTTGTGACAACCAAGCCGGGGATGATGGCTAGCGTGAGCGGAATTCTGATCTTGACCGTCGTGCCTTCGCCGGGGCGGCTGAAGACATCCACGACGCCACCTATCTTCTCGATGTGGGATTTCACCACATCCATTCCGACTCCGCGTCCAGATATATTGGTCACTAATTTCGCGGTCGAGAATCCTGCATGGAAGATCAAGCCAAGCGCATCTCTCTCACTGAGAGTGATGGCCTGTTCTGGGCGTATCAGCCCTTTCTCCACAGCCTTTTGTTTGATGCGCGCAACGTCAATCCCTGCTCCGTCATCTCCAACTTCTATGTTGACTTGCCCGCCTTCGTGATAGGCGCGAAGAGTCAGTTTCCCTAGTGGAGCCTTCCCTGCATTCACACGCGCTTCCGGCAATTCGATGCCATGGTCGCAGGAATTGCGAACAATGTGCATCAGTGGATCCCGGATCGCCTCGATGATGGTCCGATCGAGTTCCGTCTCAGCGCCGTCCATCTCCAACTGAATCTGTTTGCCGAGGGCAACTGCCATGTCACGAACTACGCGCGGAAACTTGTTCCACACCACGCCAATGTGCTGCATGCGCGTCTTCATGACGCCCTCTTGCAACTCGGTGGTAAGCAGGTTCAGGCGCTGCGAGGTCGCGTTGAGAGTCACATCTTCGCGCTCGGTGTTGTACTGGAGGATCTGATTACGGGTAAGCACAAGTTCGCCCACGAGATCCATGAGCTTGTCCAGCAGCACCACCCCAACCCGAATGTTGGCGTCAACTGCGGCGGAATGATGTTCGGCATCCTCATCCCTCCGGCCTTTCTCTTTCCGCCTTCTTTCTCCATGCCTCCTGTCGTTACCAGCGCTCTTGTCTGCTTCTTCCTCCATGTCTCCGACTTGCTCGTTTTTTTCGTGTTGCCCGCTTTCGTGCGGATCAATAGAGGTCTTGTCGGCTTGAAGTTCTGTCTTGGGAGCAGGCGCCACGCTCGGGCAGGGAAGTTCTGGAGCAAACTTCGTTTCAGGGGCGACTTCCAATTGTGCCGCGACGCGCAAGCGTTCGTTCAGGTCTTCAAAGTGGAGTGAGCCTTCAGTCCCCGTCGCCTCAATCGAAGCCAGAACCTTTCGTGTTGCGTCCACGGTTTCCAGGACCAGTGACACGAGAGCGGGAGTAAGTTCCCGCTTGCTGTCGCGCAACTGACTAAGGAGACTCTCAGCCTTGTGTGTGATCCCTTCCAAAGTTGAAAATGCAAGGAACCCACATGCTCCTTTGATGGTGTGTATGGTGCGGAATATATTCCCAAGAAGAGCAACATCCTTGGGCCGTTTCTCCAGTTCAACCATATCCAGATCGAGGCGTGTGAGGTTTTCATCACTTTCGACCAGAAATTCCCTAATCGTCTCCTGATCTTCATTACTTATGTTGTTCATCATCCCCTCACATTCCCCAATGCCGCCTATCACTCAACCGCACATCCTGAAGCCTTGGTGCGGATGCTGTTCTATCGGCACTTGCCCCGGATACGTTCATACAGCGATTACAATAGATAGGCATGGACTTGGACGCTGAAGAGCAAGGGCAACCGTAGGCTCCCGTCTCGTGTGCACAGACAGGCAGTCGCTGTCATTCAACTCAATTTCCGCACTAGTACTACTGTGTTATAAGTGAGCGCAGACAGCAAGGACACCTGGGCAGAGAGCGGGCGAGATGGGTTGCGATGTATCGTCGCAGAGTGGCAATGGATTCAGGATTATGCCGTTCTGTCCGTACGGGTAGCGCCTCGGGGCGTGTAGTCGGATGGCACACTGGGTATGAGAAGCTGGATATTGGCTGCTTGGAGTGGCCGCGAGTTGCCTGAGGGGGGGAAAAGGCACCGCTCCAAAACCAGGAAGCCGTAGGCGGCGATCGAAAGCGTTGCATGATGATGAAAGCCGCGCCAGTTGCGGCCTTCGAAATGTCCCAGGCCAAGTTCCTGCTTCAATTCTTCGTAGTCGCGCTCGATGCGCCAGCGCAGTTTGGCGATGGCAACCAGTTTGCGCAGCGTGATCGACGCAGGCAGATTCGACAGCCAGTATTTGGCTGGTTCCTTTTCCGTCGTCGGCCACTCGATCAACAGCCATTGCTCAGGATGCGGTTCCTTGCGCCAGTAGTCGCGATGGGCCACGCGCACGCGAACAGTGGCAAACCGTGAACACATCCTGCCGCGTGTTCCTTCACGCCAGTTGACCGTGCGCAAGTCGGTGGTACTCAGACACAAGGCAAGGTCTTTCGCAGAGAGTGGCTGATGCTGTTCATCTCTGCGCAGCAGTCGGGGCGGACGGCCCATTTTCCCCTTCGCTTGAGGCGGCAGCGGCGCGATGCCAGGAGGCCAAAGTGTGGTCGAAGACTGAATTTCAACCGCATAGGAAAGCCCCAGTGAGACCAGCCCTTCGCGAAAATCGCTATCGTTGCCGTAGGCGGCATCGGCCAGCACTACACCACGCGGCACCTCCTCGTTGATCAGCGAACGGATCTGGCCGAGCGCAATCTCCGGCTTGGTCTGGAAGCTGATCTCATTGGGTACGCCCGCTTGCTTGCGCCGCTGCTCATCGTTTGCCCACGTCTCGGGAAGATAGAGTCGATAGGCCGCGGGAATACTGGCCTCTTCGGTGGCCAGCGATACACTCACCGCCACGCGACAGTTGTCCTGCTCGCCCAACTGACCGCAATACTGACGAGCGACTCCCACCGAATGCGTGCCCTTCTTGGGGAATCCCGTGTCATCCACAATCCAGGCCGCCAGTGCATGTTTACGCATCATGGCTGGCAGCACCTGGCTGCGCACCTGCCTAAGAAGCGCATCATCGCTCCAGGCCGCATCGGCCACGATGTGATGCAACGACTGGTGCATCTGACGCACGTTGCCGGGAGCCAGACGCGCCGCCATCGGCTCCACGCTCTTGCGCTCGATCGGCAGCATGAGGCCCTTGGTGTAGTTCTCGATGGGAACCACGCGATCAGCATGACCGGCAGACTGGGTCAGATCGCGCAGATAGGCTTGCAGCCGTTCCACTTGGCGGGAGAGATCCGGATGTTGGAGGCTCATCGTCTTCAACGTACCGCCCAAAAGTCGCAAGTGCCAGAATAATCGAGATAAAGGAATCTACTTTATAACACAGTAGTAGTAGGAACTTGTTGAAATTCGCCTTATAGCGATTTTCAACAAGTTTCTAGAGGCGTAAAACTGAACGCTCTATGAGAATGTGCCGATAGGGGCCAAGACGAAGTGGAATCTTCCACTTCGTCGCGCTTGTCGCGGCAAGAGCACTCTATAAGGCGGTCGCATGGATATTCTTCTAGTGGACGATAGCAGGACGATGCGGATGATTATCCAGCGAGCAATCCGACAGGCTGGGTATCGTGGGCTTGCGGTAGGCGAGGCAGAAAACGGAGCGCAGGCAATGGAAAAGCTCCGCGCAGAACAACCGAAGCTCATTCTCTCGGACTGGAACATGCCTGAGATGTCAGGGATTGATTTCCTCTTGCAGGTACGGGCAGCACAGAACGAAGTTCCTTTCGGCTTCATCACCTCAGAGACATCGAGCGGAATCAAGGACCTAGCCATGAGATCGGGAGCGACCTTCCTGATCTCGAAACCATTTACGCCGGAAGACGTACAGAATGCCCTATCTCCGATTCTTGGGGGGTAATAGTCGATGTCAGAACCAACACCATTAGCTCTATCGCGACGCTTTTCGCAGCTTATCGGGCGCAAAGTAATGTTTGCCCAGGTAGCCGCCGC
>Ga0326727_10026603_pt1 | contig 10711 bp, 8 predicted proteins | sample MB2enrmetagenome_FD_207643 | JGI IMG/M metagenome (GOLD analysis project Ga0326727, IMG submission 207643) | Lab enriched peat soil microbial communities from McLean, Ithaca, NY, United States - MB29MY | ecosystem: Environmental > Terrestrial > Soil > Wetlands > Peat | place: USA: New York... | reverse complement strand
CAGAATCATGCACGTTTTCAACGGTTTGTACAGTGCCCGCCACTCAATTCAGCCATGCCCGTGAATAATCCGGGTTAGTCGCTTGCCTTGGGTCAACAGTGCCATGGCAGGCTGCATCCCGACCATCCGGAGCAGCCGTTGCGATCCGCTGCCATCCGGAAGCAATCCGAATTTGACCTCCGGAAAACCTAGGCGGGTGGTGTGGCTGTCTGCGGCTACACGGTGGTGGCAGACCAGCGCCAGAGCCAGACCGCTGCCCACCGCATCGCCGCTCAGCGCGACTGCGAGCGGCTTGCCGGCCGTCTCGATTTCGCGCAGCAATCTGTGCCACGCCAGCATGGTGCCATGGAGATGCTCGAACTCGGATTGCCCGAGCAGCATCGAGAGATCCAGGCCAGCCATGAAATCTGCCTTTGCAGAAGTGATCAGGATCCCTGTTACCGACGGGTCCCCCATCGCCCGATGGGCCGCAATCCGAAACGCATCCATGGACGCGCCGTTGAGGGCGTTCTGAGCAAGCCCTGGCATGTCCTATTCGATGGTCGAGATGCCGTCCGGGCGCGGAGTTCCTCCTCCGACACGTCCATCTCGGCACGCCTCACGACGACCGCGAGCGGCGCTCGTCCCATTTTGAATGCGGCACGGCGATGAACGCGGCCTCCGCAACCGCCGGATGACCCATGATCGCAATCTCGAGATCCACTGAACCGATCCATTCGCCGCCGGACTTGATCAGATCTTTGCTGCGGTCCGAAGTGCGCATGTAGCCTTCGGCATCGATTGTGGCAACGTCACCAGTCCGGAACCAGCCGTCATCCGTGATCTTGTCCGGGTCCCTGGGTTGATTGTAGTAGCCGGCGCAGACGATCGGGCCACGAACCTGCAGCTCGCCAATGGATTTGCCGTCCCAGGGCTGCGGCCGGTCATCTCCCATAATTCGCAGCTCCGTCAGCGGGATCGGGAGTCCTTGGCGTGCGCGGATTTCATATCGTTGTTCGGCTGGCAGGCGCGTGTGCTCCGGCTTGAGCCACGAGAGCGTACCGACCGGAGTTAAATCCAGTCATGCCCCAGCCATGCTTGATTGATAGTCCATGCCGCTCGAGCCCCGCGATCAGCGAAGGGGCCGCCGCGGCGCCGCCAACCATCATGCGCAGCCCAGGACGCAGCTTCCAGCGGCCGGGTTGGGCATCCAGGGTCCGCAAGATGTCCATCAACACCCTTGGGTCGCCCGGTCGTGCCGGAGGTATAGCACATGCCGCATGGGGCGTTCTCATCCAGCGCGGGATACATGAAATCCACAGCGTCTGGAACGATGAACTCCTCATAATTGGCGTAGCGGGGAGTCACTTGGCTGCCGCCGGTCGGCACCACGACGATTCGTTCGATGCTGACCAGCGACAGCACTTGTTCAAGCAGCGGCAGCAGCGTGTCATCGACGATGACGATACGATCGCCCGCATCCTTGATGATGTGGGCGAGGTCCTGCGGCGACAGCCGAAGGTTAAGCGTATGCAGCACCGCGCCGGAGGCCGGGATACCGAAATAGGCCTCCATGTGCCAGATACTGTTCCACATCAGGGTGCCGACCGGCTCGCCAGGCTTGACCCTCTCCCGCACCAAGGCAGCGGCCAACCGTCGCGCCCGGTCGTAAAGTGCCGCGTAGCTTGTGCGGGTTATAGATCTGTCCGGGAGGCGAGAAACGATCTCACGCTTGCCGAAGAGCCATCGGCTGCGCTCCAGCAGGTGGCTCACGCTAAGCGGAACCTGCATCATGGTGGAATGCACCATTGTTTTCCTCCTCAATGCCCGTAACCGAACGGCCCGAGATGCCGGCTTGCCGCCGGGGCTGGTAAGGCGCGGATCAGAGCATCACCGGCAACTGAAAATGGTTGCGTGTAGTAACCGGAAGGCAATCGTTTAGCCTGGAATGCAAGCACTTTCAAGTGTAGACTGACATCAACGCCTTCGGAAACGATGTTCCGGTGATGGAAACCGGTCATCAATCTCGGTCCACTCGCTAGATGTCGCCTTTTTGTTGCTTCTGGCTTGGCAGAATTCTCTGCAGCATCGGCAACAGCCCGAACCAAGCCCTCGTTGTCACTTCAAATCATGGGTAGCCTGTGAGGCTCCCCCGCGACACGGCCCTCACCTGCTATTTGCCGGTTCGGCAAAACAAGACGGTCAACGAAATATTAATTTACAATGCCAGCGACTGCAACGCAGATGAATGGCGGCCGCCCATTACGCCAGGATGGTGGATCTGGGCTCGTTGCCGGTCGCTAGGGGAATGCCGGAGGCACCAATGGGAACCTTGTTCGAGAAGCATCGGGAATTGCTGGCGGCTGCGGTGGCGGCAGCACGATCCCGCTCTTATTGGGCTGCGTTTCCGGAAACGCCGAGCGCGAAAATCTATGGAGAGACCGCCAAAGCCGACGGTGAGGCGGCCTTTGAAGCACATCTGCGGAACCGATTCGAGCTTCCGGGCCATCCCGCTGACGGCACGGCAGGTGCCGAAATGTCGCCCTATGGCGGTGCGCTCGAGGTCCGTTACCCGTGGGCGCCGGCCTCGGCCCTGATCGATGCCGTCAAGACCGCCATGCCCGCTTGGGCAGCCGCCGGTGCGGAGGCGCGCGTCGGCATCTGCATCGAAATCCTGAAGCGGTTAAACGCGCGTAGCTTCGAAATTGCCAACGCCGTCATGAAGACGACCGGCCAAGGCTTCCCAATGGCCTTCCAGGCTGGCGGCCCGCACGCACAGGATCGCGGACTTGAAGCGGTCGCCTACGCCTGGGAAGCCATGACCCGCACACCGGGGACAGCCAACTGGTCGAAGCCAGCGGGCAAGGGCGCCGTACTCGCTCTCCACAAACGTTGGCGCATCGTGCCACGAGGTGTCGGACTGGTGATCGGCTGCAACACCTTCCCCACCTGGAATTCGTATCCCGGACTATTCGCTAGCCTCGTCACCGGCAACTCGGTGATCGTCAAACCGCACCCGTCAGCAATCCTGCCGCTCGCGATCACCGTTGAGGTGATCCGGAACGTCATCTCGGAGGAAGGGCTGGACCCCAATGTGGCGCTGCTTGCTGCCGAGGAACCGGGCGGAGAGGTGGCCAAGGCGTTCGTCGGACATCCGGACATCGCGCTGATAGACTACACGGGGTCGAGCGCGTTCGGGACGTGGATCCGTGCCAATGCCAGGGCGGCACGCGTGTACTCAGAAGAGGCGGGCATCAACCCTGTGGTCATCGCTGGAACCGACAACTTCCGCGGAATGTGCGCGAATTTGGCGTTCTCGCTTGCATTGTACAGCGGTCAGATGTGCACCGCACCCCAGGTCCTGTACGTGCCCAGCAGCGGCATCAGCACCGATGAGGGATACAAGGGCTTCGAGGACGTGGCCACCGGAATCGCCGAAGCGGTGGACAAGCTGCTCTCTGATCCGGGCCGGGCCGGAGTCATTTGCGGTGCCATTGCATCCGAGGCGACGTTGAAGCGCGTGGCGGAAGCCGTGTCGCTCGGCCGCGTCGTCCGCGCGTCGGGGCCGATCGAAGGGATGGGCAGCGCCCGCACGGGGACGCCACTTTTGTTGGTGATCGATGCAAACGAGCCGGAGGTCTACAATCAGGAACAGTTCGGCCCGATCACTTTCATGGTCGCGGTGGACACCGCGGAAGACGGACTGGCCCGGGCCGTTGAGGGCGTGCGCAGCAAGGGCGCTATCACAGCGGCGGTCTACGCGACCGATCCAGTTTTCCTCAATGCGGCCGCGGATGCATTTACCGCGGTTGGGGCCAACCTCTCTTGCAACCTGATCGGCGACATCTTCGTCAACCAGAGCACCGCCTTCAGCGACTATCATGCCACTGGATTGAACCCAGCGGCAAATGCGTGCTTCACGGACCTCGCCTTTGTTGCAAGCCGTTTTGGAGTCGCAGCGGTCCGGCAATTGGCAGCCTGATAGGTATCGGATTGTGAGGAGTACTTGGCCCGGGGACTGGCGGGGCATTGCCGGAATGGCAGTACCTCGTCGATGACCTCGCCGACCTCAGCGAGGTCGAGGTCGAACAGGAGGGTCGCCGGGCGCTGCTGCGCACTGCTCCCGGCCCCAGCATCGACCCGGTCTGTCGGGCCGTCGGCGTAACCCTGCCTCGGCGGCGGCGGAGCCGAGGCAGCGGCCCACCGCCGCCGGATCAGCAGAGTTCGTTCAATGGGAAAGAGCCCAGGTCAGCGAGTGCTCACGGCCGCGTATCCTGAGAGGGCGGTGAGGAGATGTGGCACGCACCCCCCCTCTCTCAATTCCCCTCCAGATAGCCGGGTCCAGGGGGCGCTGCTCCTTGGCGGGGGTCCAGGGGGCAGCGCCCCCTGGACGGGCCGTCACGCCACGCCGGCGCTCCCCACCACCTCGGGCAGGTCGGTCCCGACGAGGCCGCGGCCGCCCAGCCGCTGCACCAGCTTCACCGCGACCGTGTTGCCGAACACGTTCACCGCGGTGCGGCCCATGTCCATGAACGCATCCACGCCGGCAACGATGGCGATCGCTTCCACCGGCAGTCCGAGCGCTACCAAGAGCGAGGCCAGCGCCACCAGCCCGCCGGAGGGAACGTTGGCGATGCCCTTGCTGGCGATCATCGCGGTCACGATGATGGTCAGCTCCGCGGCCCAGCTGAGCTGCAGGTGGTAGGCTTCGGCCAGGAAGGTCACCGCCAGCGTGATATAGAGCGTGCTGCCGTCGAGGTTGAAGCTGTAGCCGAGCGGCAGCACCAGCGAGACGATCTTGTTGGGGACCCCCATGCGCTCCAGCGTTTCCATGTGCACGGGCAGCGTCACCTCGGAGGAGCGGGTGGTGAAGCCGAGCAGCACCGGCCCCAGCACCTGCCGGGTGATGGCGAACGGGTTCTCGCCCAGGAGCGCCATCATCACCCAGAACACCACCACCATGAAGGCGAGGCCGAGATACATCAGCCCCACCAGCTCGGCGAGCGCCGTCAGGGTCTTGAGGCCCTGGGTCGCGAACAGCCAGGACATGATGGCGAAGATCGCCAGCGGCGCCAGGGCGACGATCCAGCCGGTGACGCGGAACATGGCCGCCAGCACCGCCTCCAGCAGGCCGACGACGGGCCGGGCAATGGCCTCGCCGATACGCGCCAGCGCGAGCCCGAACAGGATCGCGAACACCAACGTGGGCAGCACGCGCTGCGCCGCCATCACCGCCAGCGCGTTGGTCGGAATCAAGTCGAGCAGATAGCGGGTCCAGTCGACCGAGACCGCCAGATTGGGCGGGACGGCGCCGGTCGGCACCACGTTGGCGCCGCTGCCCGGGTGGAAGATTCCGTTCAGGCCGAGCGCGATGAGGATGGCGAACAACGAGGCAAGATAGAACCAGACGAAGGCGATGACGGCGACCCGGCCGAGTTGGCGCAGGTTCTCGCCCATCCGCCAGACGCCGAGTGTGACCGCCGAGAAGATCACCGGAATCACGATCATCTGGATCGCCTGGATGAACGCCCCGCCGATCGGCTGCAGGGATTTGCCGAGGCCGGGCCATTCCAGGCCGACGAGGAGCCCGAGAATGAGCCCGATCAGCATCTGCAGCGGCAGCGTGGAGCGACGCGGGGTCGGCGTGCTCGCGGAAATCTGGGCCATATGCGCCCTCCTGTGTTGAGGTGGCCGGACGCCATGCTCGCCTGGCGACAACGGATGTGGAGCGGCCCCATCCGGGCGGCGGACTCGGCGGAGGCAACGGTAGACGTTTGTCGGGCCCGGCGCCAGAGTCCGTGATCGCCGGGCGGGCCGAGAGCGGGTCTGGAGCTGCCCGCCGTTCGCGGCAGGCCGTGGTGGTTTCCCCTTTCCCGACCGCAACGGAGTGAGTAACGTGCGGTTGGACTGAAGGAGAGGTGGCCATGAGTGGAGCGTCACGCCGTCATCCAGCTTTCTTCAGCGCGGGTAGCCTGCTCTTCATTACGCCGCTATGTGTGCTCGGTGCCATCATCGGCACCCAGCTCATCACCACCCTCGGCGTCAATCCCAACACCGCTCTTATCGGCGCGCTCGGCGGCATGGCGTTGGGGCGGATTCCCTTGAAAGCTTTCCTGCAGTACCGCTCGATCCACATGCAGAACCTGGCCCAGAGCGCGATTTCCGCGGCCACGTTCGGCGCCGGCAACGCGCTTCTGCTGCCGATCGGCATTCCGTTCCTGATGGGCATGCCGGAGCTGGTGTTGCCGCTGCTGCTGGGGGTTTTCCTGGCCATGCTGGTCGACGGCTACCTGCTCTACCGGATGTTCGACAGCGAGGCATTTCCGGCTGGCGGCGCCTGGCCCCCCGGCGTGGCGGCGGCCGAGGCGATCCGGGCCGGCGACGAGGGCGGCCGCAAACTGGTGGTGCTCGGTGCCGGCGTCGTGGTCGGCGTGCTTGGCGAGGCTCTCTTCAGTATCCCGATGTCGGCGTTCGGCATCGCCTTCATCGGCAACATCTGGGCGCTGGCGATGTTCGGCGTCGGCCTGCTGGTGCGCAGTTACTCGGCACTGCTGTTCGGCGGCCCGGCGTTTGCCTCGCTGTTGCCTGGCGGCGACCTCATGAAGGCCTATGTGCCCCAGGGATTCATGATCGGTGCCGGCCTGGTTGCGTTGGTGCAGGTGGTGATCCTGGTGATGAAGGAAGACAAGGGCACCGCCTCCGCCGCGGCCGGGCGCAGCTCCGCCTACGTGCGCCGCACGCTCGGGCTCGGCAGCGGCGCCTATCTCATCATCGCCGTGATGCTCGCCGCGTTCGGCGGGCTGTGGACGGGCATGTCGCCAGGTATGCTGGTCGGCTTCCTCGTCTACGCCGCGTTCGCCGCGCTGGCGCACGAAATCATCGTCGGGCTGGCGGCCATGCACGCGGGCTGGTTCCCTGCCTTCGGGGTGGCGGTCGTCACGCTCGGCGTGGGCATCCTGCTGGGCTTCCCGCCGGTCGCGCTCACGCTCCTGGTCGGCTTCACCGCCGCCACCGGCCCGGCCTTTGCGGACATGGGCTATGACCTCAAGGCGGGCTTCATGCTGCGCGGCTACGGCGCCGACCCGGCCTTCGAGCTGGAAGGGCGCAAGCAGCAGCTGTTCGCGGCCATGTTCGCCTTCGTGGTGGGCGGGTTGATGGTGCTGCTGACCCACAAGTTCTACTTCGCCAACAATCTGGTGGCACCGATCGACCGCGCCTATGTCGCTTCGATCAAGGCAGGGGCGTCGATGGAAGTGGCGCGCGACCTGACGATCTGGGCGATTCCCGGTGCACTGGTCCAGTTGCTCGGCGGATCCAGGCGGCAGATGGGCATCCTGCTCGGCACCGGTCTGTTGATCGGCGGCGCGTTGGCGGGTTGGGCGGTGCTGGTCGGCATCGCTTTGCGCTTCATCTGGACCCGGTCAACCGAGGGGAAACGGCAAGCCGACATGGAAGTATTCGCGGCGGGCACGATCGCCGGCGACGCGTTCTACAGCTTCTGGGACATGGGCAGCAAATACTTCGCTGTGAAGAAGTGACGCCAGGACCACTGTCTGTAAATTGCCTGTCGGGCCTGGGCCCGACAGGCAATGGCTATTTTCTTGCCGATCGGGCCGTGGGCTCGCACGACTCAGCGTGCCCGGGCGCCCGCTTGGAGGGTGGCCCGTGCACGTGAAGGCCTGCAATTGCGACCATCCCCGCGTACTTATTTATGTGGGCACATTCGCGGCGTTCGATTTACATCTGAAACCGTCTTCGGAGTTCGCGATGTCCACCCTCTACCGCCAGATCGCCGGCATCGATGCCGGGCAGTGGCCGGCCCCGCCGGCGAGGACGCCGCCCTGGGAAGCGGCCGGGGGCCGGGCGGGGAAGCGTTGGTTTGTCGGGCTGCTGCTGGCCGCCGCCGCGCTGGCAGCGGTGCCGCCCGCGCGGGCCGAGCCGCCGGCGGACTATTGCCGGCGCGTTGGCACCGACGACGCGCGGCGGACCATCCCGCCGGAAATGGCTCCGGCGGTGGAGAAGCTGTTCGCTCTGTCGATGCCGGATGATCCCGTCGCGCGCACCACCTATTTCCGCTGCCTGGATGGTGCGGTCATGGCGTGCAATGTCGGCGCCAATCTGCCGTGCGGCAAGGCTAATGCCAGCCGATCGATCCCCGCCGCCCGCCAGTATTGCCGCTCGCACCCGGACGCCAGCTTCATCCCGATGGCAGTGACCGGCCATGACACGATCTATCGGTGGCGCTGCTCGGGCACCCACGCGATGGCCGGGGGGCCGGGCGAGGCCCTCGACAGCAGGGGATTCATCGCCAGGCTTTGGAAGCCGGTGCCCTAAACGAATGGGATCAAAGGGCCTCTCGGCCCTTTGCGGGGTCCAGGTCCGGCGCGCGCCTTCGCGCGACGAGCAGCGCCCCTGGCCTTCAGTGGTGATGGCCTCCCGGCATGGCCTGCGGGACCGGGTGGCGGCTGACGTCATCGACCGCCGCCGCGAGTTCCGCCGGCGTCGGCTCGGCCGGCCCCTCGCCGGGGGTCCACAGCCTGCGCAGCCAGCCCTGCGGGTCGATCAGGAATTGGCTGCCCGCCAGCGCGTCCGACGGTAACCCGGCGATAATCGCAAAGGCCCTCCAGGCATCCGCATCGTGGCCGATGCACGCCTCGGGCCCCGGCGCCAGGGGCAGGCGCGAAAGCAGCACGGTCGTCGCGGCCGATCCGGGCGGAATCACCACCGGACCGTCGGTTGCCAGAAGGCGCACCACACGGCCCCTGAGACTGCTCAGGCTGGCCTCCCCGGCCGCGCACGAGACATCGATTTCCGGCGCCGGCACGGCGATTGGCCATTGCCCGGATGCGGGCACCTCGGCGCCCGCTGCGTGCGCATGCAGGTAGTCGATCAGGTTCCACCGCTCGTCATCGGAGAGGACATCGGCAAATCCCGGCATGACCAGACCCGCACCCGAGGCGTCCTCATAGCCACGGCTGATCCACCAATAGAGGTCGCCGTCCGGATGCGCCCACAGGTGCAGTGCGGTGAGATCCAACGGCGGCACTGGCAGGGAGGCGGCGGCCGGCCCGTCGCCACGGCCATCCGCGCCGTGGCAGACGGTGCAGTGGGCGGCGAACGCGTCGGCGCCGTGGTCGATCGAGCTGGCGGAGAAGTCGGTCAGCGACGTGTAGTAGGTGGTCGGATACGCCGGGGTTAGCAACGGCTGCAGGCGGAATATGGCGAACGCGGCGAGCGCCAAGGCGAGCGCCAAGGCCGCCCAACGAAGCCGCCGGATCAGCAGGCCCGCAACGCCTACCACCGCGGCCGCGGCGATGCCGAACCCGGCCGGCACCAGCGCACGCCGGGTTGCCGGATCCGCCAGCAGGCTCGGATCGAGGCGCCAAGGGAAGGGCCAGACCGGTTGCTCGTGCGAAGCCGGAAACTGCTCCGCCAGCGACGCCGCGGTCAGCACCACGGCGAGCCCGAGCGCCGTCTCGATGGCGATGCTGGTCCTGAGTTGCCGCCTGGACCGCTCCTCGCCCCCCGCCAGCCGCGGCAGCAGCGCCATCCGGTTGATGGCGGCAAATCCCACCAGCACTACGAACAGGGTGAGCTTGGCAAACGCCAGGTTGCCGTAGGTGGTGCCGAGGAGGCCCGGAATGCTGCCGATCAGCTCCCGGCCTTGCGCGAACGCGGTTCCGGCCAGCACCGCGACCGCCGCGATGCCGAGCACGGAGAAGCGTCGCGCCATCGCCGCTGCGCCGGCGATCGGCGCCGCGCCGATCAGCAGCCACAGCGGCACCAGCCCGCCGAGCCAAACTCCGGCGGCCAGCACGTGCAGGATCACCGACGCCGGCAACGTGATCTCGGCGGCTGCCGCGGCGTGGCCGAACCATGCCTGCGCCGCGGTGGCGCCCGCCGCGAGCGCCATCGCGAGGCCGGCCCGCCAGCGCCTGACCCCGAACGCGATCGAAGCCGCCAGCAACAGCAGCAGCCGCAGGCTCAGCGTGTGGCCGAACCGTGTGCCGAACAGCGCGGGCGGGACCGCCTGGAAGGCTTCGGCGAGGCTTTCGGCGCCGGCCATGTCGGCCGCCTGTGCGATCAGCCACACCGCCCCGCTCGCCCAGGCGGCACCGGCGCCGATCCACAGCAGCCATTGCAGGCGCCGCGCGGCCTTGGGCGGGGCCGGCTGCGCGGCCGGCGCGATGGCGAGGGCAAACGTGGCGGTGCCGAGCGCGAGCAAGGTGGCGACCAGGTTCACCCCGCGGACCGCGATCACCAGCAACGCCAGCAGGCTCATGGTCAGGGCGCCACGGTGAACTGGTAGTTGCCCTGGGTCCGGTGGGTATCGACCGAAATTGCCCGCCACTCGACCTTGTAGGTACCCGGCTTCAGCGGCTTGAGGCCGATGAGGAGGCGCCGCGGATTGCCCGGCGCCGTGTGCACCTTGCCCGCGTCCATGTCCTTCCCGCTGGCATCCAGCACCGCGATCGAGCTGAAGGCGGGTTCCACCGGTTCGGTGAAATCGATCGCCACTTCCTTCGGCGCGGCAGCAACCGAGCCGCCGACCGGCGGCTCCGCGTGCTGCAGAAAGGCATGCGCAAAGGCCGGCTCCCCGGCCGCTGCCATCACCAGCACCGCCAACCCAATCACACGTCCCGTCATGCGCTGTACCCCCCACGGCAGAAGGCCAGGGGCTCCGCCCCTGGACCCCGCAAAGGGCCGAGAGGCCCTTTGATCCCATTCTTTT
>Ga0326727_10026602_pt1 | contig 10711 bp, 14 predicted proteins | sample MB2enrmetagenome_FD_207643 | JGI IMG/M metagenome (GOLD analysis project Ga0326727, IMG submission 207643) | Lab enriched peat soil microbial communities from McLean, Ithaca, NY, United States - MB29MY | ecosystem: Environmental > Terrestrial > Soil > Wetlands > Peat | place: USA: New York... | reverse complement strand
GTCGCGTAGCAAATGTCCTGCGAGTGCGGCCCGGCAATGTTCGGGTATTTGATCTTCAGCGCGTGAATGATGTCCCGCGCCTCGTCAAGACTGAGCGTGGTCTGAGTGAGATACGCCACGCGATTCGGATCGGGTACAGTGAGCGCTTCCACATCTGCCACGTTTGAAACCACCTGGGTCACCTCCGGCGCCTCGCCCAAAGTTCCCTCAATCTCGTCGTGGTCGCGGTGTCCAATCAGCACCAGCGAGTAGCCTTGCTTGGCGAATTTCACCGCCTCGATGTGGACCTTGGTAACCAGCGGACAGGTTGCATCGATCACCTTGAGACCGCGCCCCTTGCTCAGTTCCCTCACCGCGGGCGATACACCGTGCGCCGAATAAATCACGCGCTGACCGTCGGGCACATCGTCAATCTCATGCACGAAGATCGCGCCCTTGTCCGCCAATTCATTCACAACATAGCGGTTATGGACGATTTCACGGCGCACGTAGATGGGCGCGCCAAAGGTTTCAAGGGCGATTTTGACAATGTCAATCGCGCGCACCACACCCGCGCAAAAGCCTCTTGGCTTGAGCAACAACACCCTCTTCTGGCTGGGGGAAGTCTCGGCGTGATTTCCGTTCGAGATGGAGTCGAGGACCGTTGTAGTCACATCTTTCAGTATACCAATCGGCGCCTTGAAACAGGAGAGAAAGCCGGAGAAAACAGCAACTGCTTACTTCTCGCGAAGCCCGGCCACAACCTTTGCGGGGTGTCGCCGCCAAGGAGTCTGCACCTTGTAACAAGGCGTCGCTGTTACGGCTGCCTTGGTAACGCTGAGCAGCTTTCGGCGAACCAGCCATCCCACCGCCGACTGGGCCGAACTCTTTGACACTCCAATGGACTCGGCCAGTTCCTGGTAGCTGATCTTCACCGGGCAGTCCCGCCGCTGCTCTTCTGCCGCAAGCCATAAATAGACCAGGAAACTTACCGGCCTCTTGTCGTGCCCGACCAGGTCGCGCATCAATACATCGGTAACGTAATCATCGACATTCGCCATCGCTATACCAACGGCTAGTATAGCAATATCAACCAGATTGCAATGCTTGCGGTGGCCGGATATATTCCGAGAATCTCAATGCGGAGGTCACAAATGATTCGTGGAATAAAGATCGTCAGCATCCCGGTCAGCAACCAGGATGTTTCGCTGAAGTTTTACACCGAACAACTCGGATTCAAGGTCGCAACCGACCAAGCCTTCGGCCCCGGCCAGCGATGGATTGAGCTATTGATCCCAGGTTCAGATGTGAATCTCGCGCTGTTTACGCCGGAGGGTCACGAGAACCGCATCGGCGGCTTTCAGCCAGTGACCTTTTGGTGCGACGACGTGTTCGCGACGGCGAAGCTGCTCAAGTCGAAGGGAGTGGAACTGGCCGCCGAGCCTAAGAAGGAAGTCTGGGGAACCATGGCCAAATTCAAAGATCCCGACGGCAACGAGTTCGTGTTTTCCAGCCGGTGAACGAGGAGCGCCAATGACCTGCGCTGTCCCATCCTTTCGCCATTTTTCTAGTCGCACTCTTCCCTGGCGAAAGGGTGGGAGTCCACACACCCTGACCGGTTTCATCGGGGGTTCGTGCCAACATACTCAGGGAATCCTTACCCAGCTTTCGGTCCGCCCCAGGAGCGAGATGCCGATATAGCCGCGCATATGCAGCCCGTCCTTCCCCACGGTCCAGATCTTGCCCTTGTATTCCCAACCATTCTCCGGGTCCACGACGGTTCCGCCCACCCAGTCGTCTCCCTCCGGATGGAAGTTGCGCATGATGACCATGCCCAGGATGAGCCGGTTCTTGTACTCGCCGGAGCACTTGTCGCACACATCCTGCGGAGTGCGGCCGGGGCGCACCTGCGTGGCGCGGCCAAACAGTTTGCCGTTCTCCAGGTAGGTTTCCACCTGGCCGCCGCTTGTGCCGTCGCTGTTGACCACCCGCCAGTGGCCGACGGCGTTCTGAAGCTTCGGCGAGAGTTGTTGCGCGCCGGCTCCGGCTGCGCAAACCAGCGCCAAGAGTGCAACGGCGAATGCGCCGAGGCTTTTGAGTTGAGCCGTTTCCAAGATGTCATCCCCTTTTTTAGGATTATAGGGCGAACGCGCAATCAGGAATGCTGTAGGTGGGGGAGCAAATCGACGCGAACTACGCGGATGCGTTTGCGCCAGTCTTGCCATCGGGTTTCAAGTCTTCAAACTGATCGATTAGTACATCGCCTTCAGGGAACACCGCGCGAATCTGCAAGTCTCCGCCAATGGCGCGCACGTAGCTGCGGAGCGTGCTGATGTACATGTCTGTGCGCCGTTCCACCTTGGAAACAGCACCCTGCGAGACGTTAAGCACTTGCGCCAACTGCGCCTGGGTCAGTTCCCTTGCATCTCTCAGCCCCTCAAGCGGCATTGCCTTGAGCGCCTCTTGCACACGCTGCTCCACACGGGCGCGACGTTCCGGTTCCATCTTTGCCTGAAGTTCCTTGAAATTCCGAGCCATGCTATTCCCCTCCCAACGGCACTTGGGTGAACTCGACGTCATACGCCATACAGATAATATTCCACCAAAGTTATATATTCCGTCAAGGTAATAATCCCAGAGGCGGCAGGTCAACGGATTGGTGGGGATTCAATCCTATTTATTCCGCCGCGATTCGCAGTGGCGATGGAGTCGGGGCACCCGCCAGAGCGCCGACCGTATCATTGGCGTTCTCGGTGCCGATCGACGAACTCGCGCAAGGCGAAATTCATGCGCGTTTGGTAGCCTTGGCCCTGGCGCTGGAACCAGTCGACGATATCCGCGTCGATGCGCAGCGAGAGAGGCCGCTTGATAGGGCGGTAGAACGGGCCGCGCACGGCATTGCTCCAGTCCGTGATCGGAGGCATATCGGCCGTGTCGATCTCGCTCTCCGGCATCGCGGCAAGAGCATCACGCTCGGCCTGCAACTCCGCGGTCAGCGGCTCTGGATTACCTCTCTTCATAGTCCCGTTTTTCATCGGTTTCCACTCGGCTCGAGTTCCATCAGGACAGTTGGAGATGGGGAAGCAGTTCGACGCGAACCCGTTTCCTTTTCTGTATCTGCCAGAGGTCGTACTTGACCTGCATGCGCAGCCAAACTTCGGGCGAAGAGGTTCCAAAGGCGGCCGCAAGACGTACGGCCATCTCCGGCGAAACGGCGGCTTTGCCGTTGAGAACGCGAGAGAAAGTCACACGGCCTACACCCAGATGCTTGGCCGCCGCCGAAACGGTCATCTCGCCGAGAAACTCCCGGATCACTTCGCCGGGATGGGGAGGATTGTGCATCGTCATGTCGTTTTCTCCTTTCAGTGATAGTCCTGGTAATCGACCAGGACCGCGTCTTCGCCTTCAAAGCGGAAAGTAAGTCTCCAGTTTCCGCTCACCGTAACCGACCAGTGCCCCTTGAGATCGCCTTTCAAGGAGTGAAGCCGCCAACCGGGCGCCCGCATATCCTCTGGTGCGCCTACGTCGTCGAGCATAGCCAACTGGAGACGCAACCGCACGGCGTGCTGGGCCTGAATCCCTGCCTTCGAGCCGGTGCGGAAGAAATTCTCAAGCCCCTTGTGCGCGAAGCTCTTGATCACTTCGCCAGTGTATCGCTTGACGATACAGAAGTCAAGGCAAGACGCTCAGCAGGATTTGGAGATCGAATCCCAGGTCTCAAGGCGAGACCAGGCGCACCCGGCTCTCTATCACCGTCCCGAACTTTGCGGTCTGGCGCCTGTCGGACGAATCTTGGCTCTTATCTTGAGTCCAAGATACATCAACCAATCTCTGCCTTGGCTCAGATCCCTAGTATTCTGGCGGTTGTGAGCGGCGTTGCCTAAATTCGGTTTCGACTTTGTGTTTGTTTCCTTCTCGTCTGGCATTCTTACTCCTTCAATAGATTGGAGCACCGATCGGCTCGCCTCGCCACACAAAAGAGCAGCTCCAAGACTTACCGGCTCGCCGCAATCATCTGCGCCGCATGTTGCAGGCTCGTCTCTGTCACCTTCGCCCCGCTTACCATGCGCGCCACTTCGTGCATGCGGGCGCGATCGTCGAGCAGGCGGATCTGCATTTTGGTCCGTCCATCCGCCTCGCGCTTTTCGACGACGAAATGCTGGTCGGCGAACGCCGCTATCTGCGGCAAATGCGTAACGCACAGCACCTGCTGCCCGCGCCCGAGGGCCTTGAGCTTCTTACCGACGGCCTCCGCAGCCCGCCCGCCGATGCCTATATCGATTTCGTCGAAGACCAGTGTTCTCGGCGTCGCCGTTTTGCTTTTCGGCTTTACCGCGTCCTCTTCCACGCTGACTTTGAGCGCCAGCATCACGCGGCTCATCTCGCCGCCGGAGGCGATCTCGTGCAGAGGCTTCAGCGGTTCGCCGGGATTGGTGGCGATGCGGTATTCGACCTCGTCCCAGCCGCTCGAAGTCCAGCCCGCTTGCCCCTCGACAGCTTTCACGGCAATTGCAAACCGCACCGTCATGGCCAGCGAATTGATTTGCGTCTCAGCCAGCTTGGCCAACTTGTCCGCGGCCACTTTGCGGTCGGCGGTGAGGGCTGAGGCAGCGGCGCGATAAGCCACCGCGGCTTCATCCAGCTCCGCCCGCAGCGCTTGGAGAATCTCGTCCCGATCTTCGACCTCGGCAAGCTTGCGGCTAACATCCTCACCAAAGGCGATGACCTCGGCGACGGTCTTGCCGTATTTGCGCTTTAACCGGTCAAGCGCCGCCAGACGGTCTTCGATCTCCGCCAGCCGCTCCGGCGACGCATTGATTCGCTCGGCATAATCCCGCAAGCTGCCGGACACATCTCCAAGCAAGGCTCGGGCCGACTCCAACTGCGCGGCAACATCAGCAAACCGCCCATCGTAGCGCGCCAGCTCCTCTACATTGCGGACCGCGGCCCGCAGCGAGACCTCCGCCGAAGCCCCACCCTCGTACAGTTGCTCGAATGCTCCCATCGCCGCGGCATAGAGCTTCTCCGCGTTGGCCAGGACACGCTTTTCTGTTTCCAGGGCTTCGTCTTCGCCGGCCGCCAGGCGCGCGGCTTCAATCTCCTTGTGCTGATAGCTCCACAGGTCGACCATGCGCAGTCGATCCTGCTCGCCTTGGGCCATCGCGTCCAGCTTGCCGGAAGCCTCCTTCCAACGCGCGTAAGCCGCCGCTACGGCATCGGTTGAGAGCCCGCCAAAGCGGTCCAGCAATATGCGCTGTTGGGCTTGGTCGAAGCTGCTCAGCGTCTCGCTTTGCGCGTGCACCAGCGCCAGCTCGGGCGCCAACTGTTTCAGCACAGCCACGGTGGCCGGCTGGTTGTTCACAAACACCCGCCCCTTGCCTGAGGACAGAATCTCCCGCCGGAGAATAATCTCGTTTCCCTCTGCGTCGATTCCGTTTTCTTCGAGGATCGTTTCCGCGCCCGGCGTGGACTCGAAGACGCATGCGACCACAGCTTTGTCGGCGCCGTGCCGGACCACTTCGACGGAAGACTTGCCTCCCATCAGCAGGGCCAGCGCATCCACGAGAATCGACTTGCCCGCGCCGGTCTCGCCCGTGAGAAGGTTTAGCCCCGGGCCGAAGACAGCGATGGCGTGATCGATTACGGCGTAGTTCTCGGCGCGCAACTCGACAAGCATCCTCAGCGGACCTCTCGGAACTCAATCGATAGCTGGCACAATATTAGGCGAGTGCCTCAGCCCTGACAATCCGGACACAGCATAGCATGGGCGATGCAAAGCGCCCGGCGCGGGCCAACGCGCGGGGCTCCGGGAGCATCCAATCGATAACTTGGACAGGACCATCCATTCTGATACCGTGAAGACTGAGGTGAATGCCGATTCTTAACGCCGCCCTCTTCTTGACGATGCAGGCCGATAGCGCCGCAATTCCGTCTGCTTCCGGCCCTAACGCACTAGTGGAGATGTTCAGCAACATCGGGATCGCGGCCGAGGCGGTACTGGTAATTCTCGCCATCGCCAGCTTCTACTCCTGGCTTGTCATCCTGGGCAAGATGTCCACGTTCCGCAAGGCCACCAGCCAGAGCCGCAAATTCATCCGCGCCTTTCGCAAGGCCAGCCGGCTGCAGGAGATTGCTTCCATCGCCGCCGACTGCAAAGCCAGCCCGCTGGCCCAGGTCTTTGAAGATGTCTACGAGACCTACAAGCGGCAGACGGGCGGCGCGGGTCCGCCTCGCAATCTGACCCCGCTGGAGCGCTCGGCCCAAACCGCGGCCTCAGAGGCCGTCACCATCCTGGAACGGCGCATGACCTGGCTGGCCACCATTGCGTCCACCACCGTTTACGTCGGGCTGTTCGGCACCGTAATGGGCATCATCGACGCATTCCTGGGCCTGGGCAAAGCCGGCTCCGCTACCCTGCGCGCCGTCGCTCCCGGCATCGCCGAGGCGCTGATCACCACCGCCGCGGGACTCTTTGTGGCCATTCCCGCGCTTGTCGCCTACAACCAGTTCACCTCCCGCATTCGCATCTTTGCATCCGCGACCGACGATTTCTGCCGCGAGCTGCTGAACTCCTTCGAAGAGATTCCCCAGCGAGCACCGGCAGCAGCGCGCATCCCCGAGCCCGGCAATCCCATTAATCCAATCAACCCCCCACGAGAGGCGGTGGAACGTGGCCTTTACAAGTAACACCGGCCAGACTCGTTCCTCGCTCGCCGAGATCAACGTCACCCCGCTGGTTGACGTGGTGCTGGTGCTGCTCATCATCTTCATGATCTCGGCGCCGGTTCTGCAGTCGGGCATCGAGGTCTCCGTACCCAAGACAACTACCGTAAAGGAGATCACCCAGCAGCGGCTGGTATTGACCATCAACCGCAATCAGGATGTTTTTCTCGGCGATCAGTTGATCAACATCCACGAACTGACGCAGAAGCTCCACCAGCTGAGCGCCGACCCCGTTCACCAGGTCATTTATCTGCGCGCCGACGAGAGCGTGCCTTTCGGCGCCTTTGCCAGCGTCATGGATGCGGTAAAACAAGCTGGCATAACCAACATCTCCATCGTCACCCAGCCGCTGGAAGCCAAGGCCTCCACGGAAGGGGGAACGTAGTAGCAGTATGACCAGCATCCTGGAAGGCCCAGAACGCGTCGACCAACTCGAAAGGGAGATCGGCCCCTCTTCGGACCCCGTTGCGGGGCCCGCTGCGGGTTCGCTGTTGCTCCACGGTGCGCTGTTCGCGGGGCTCATCTTTTACGGCATGCTCAACGGATTCCTCCACCACAACCTGTGGGGCAATCCCGGAGCGGGCGGCGCGATTCAAGTGACCCTGGTCTCGAATGCCCTGCCTCTGCCAGCCGAGCAGCAGAATGACAACGTTCTGTCCACCGAAACCCCCAGTCAGGCGCCCGCCGAGCCCACACCCAAAGCCAAACAGGCCGTGGATGAAACGGCCATTCCCATCGCCGGCAAGCCGGTGAAGCCGCAGAAGCAGGCGCAGAACGTGCCCAAGACCCAGCCGCATCAACCTCAACCCAAGCAGGATAACCGCGCTCAGTTCGGCGAGCAGTCCGGCTCGTCGATGGCCCGCTCCACCATGGCGCAGACCTCCTCAGTCGATGCGCCGGTCAACATTGCCAATGGAGATTTCGGCACACGCTTCCCCTGGTACGTGGATGGCATCAAACGAAAAGTCAGTCAAAACTGGATTCGCGGGCAAGTCGACCCGCGCACGCCCAAGGGGGCCGTAGTGCAAATCTACTTCAGGGTCAATCGTCAGGGAGCGCCGTCGAGTTTCAAGGTAAGCACGGCAAGCGGCAGCCCCACGCTCGATCGATCATGTCTTTTGGCCACGGAACGCGTCGATACATTTGGGCCTCTGCCCCCAGACTCGAACGATCAGTACCTCGACGTGACCTATGATTGTACTTACTAGTTGTTGACCGGCCTCAGCGCCATCGGGGAATGAAAGCTGTGCCCCATCCATCGGACGTCTTTGTTTTTGTCCGATGGGTGGGAGTGAGCAGAACTCCATCACAACGTTTAGACGGTCTGCTAACACCTGGAAGGACCAATGAACCGCATGAAGATTCATCCCCGCAAGGCTTTCCGGCTCCTTTCTCTTGTTGGCTCCGTCGCCGTCTTTCTCGCGGCTACGCAAATGCCCGCCCAGGATTGGGTTCATACCGGGACAAATCTCGGCAACGACCGCATCCGCATCGCTGCTGCCGACTTCAAGCCCTTGGGCGCCGACCCGCAGGCCCAGGCCCTGAAGGCGACCTTCGACGCCACTTTGTATAGCGACCTGGCCAGCGCCGGCATCTTCGACGTGGTCTCGAAGAGCCTCTCACCCCAGTCGACGCCGGGTTCGCCGCAGGAGATCAATCTGGCTCAGTGGGCTGCCGTTCCGGCCAATGCGGCCATGGTAGCCTTTGGCTCGCTCTCATCGGACAATGGCCGACTCAGCGTGTCCGGCTGGCTCTTCGATACGCGCAACTCTACTACCCCACAAGTGCTGGGCAAGCAGTACAACGAAGCGGCAAGCCAGGACATGGCGCGCACCATTGCCCACCGCTTCGCCGATGAGATCATCCTACGCCTGGGCGGCGGCATCAACGGCATCTGCGAGACGAAGATCTACTTCGTCAGCAACCGCAGCGGTTCCAAAGAAATCTGGGCGATGGACTACGACGGTCAGAACCAGCGCCAGGTCACCCACCTGGGCACCATGTCGATTTCGCCGCGCATTTCGCCGGACAACAGCCGGGTTGCGTTCTCTTCGCTCGGCCCCGAGGGTTGGGCCATTCGCATGTACTCGCTCGATCTGGGACGCATGGTCGCCTTCCCTGCCGGGGTTGCCGGAGGAAGCAATTTCTCTCCTGCGTGGTCGGCCGATGGAACCAAGATCGCTTTTTCCTCGGCGCGCACGGGCGATTCCGAGATTTGGATCGCCGACGCCAACGGCGGCAATCTGCGCCGCGTGACCAGCTTCCGCGGGCCCGACGTTGCCCCCACCTGGAACCCTAGGACAAATACGCAACTGGCATGGGTCAGCGGACGCACCGGCGAGCCGCAGATCTACACCATGGAGCAGGACGGCTCGAACATTCAGCGCATCACCGATGGCGGTTATGCGGTCTCCCCGTCTTGGTCGCCCAACGGCCAGTTGCTCGCCTTCAGTTGGAATCGCAAATACGGCCCCGGTGATCCCGGCGGCGTGGACATCCACGTGATCGACATCGCCAGCAAGAACTATATTCAGCTCACCCACGAAGCCGGCAGCAACGACTACCCCAGCTGGGCTCCCGACAATCGGCACATCGTCTTCGAGCGCACCATTGGCAGCCACTCCCAAATTTGGTCGATGCTGGCCGATGGCACCGAGCAGCACCAGCTCACCCACACCGGCAACAACTTCATGCCCAACTGGAGCCTGAAGTGAACGCCGCCCAAAGAACAAGCCGCCAGGGAACCTCTGAATTGCCTCGGTGCTTTGAAAGGGCACGACTTTAGTCGTGCCGCAACCGCCGCAATATGACCGTGGGCTTTAGCCCCTGAGGGAAGGTTCACTCAAGCCGACCACAACCCGTCGTCAGAGTTGTTGCAGATATCCCGGCTCTTTCGACTATCATTCTATCGGCAACGTTTTTTGATGGAGATTGATCCGGCATCTCAGATTCAGTTCGCCATTTTCTGCATCTATCTTATTAGGGGCGGAGAATCGGATGATGGATCGCTGACCAATCAGTCCTGGATTCTCAGAAGGAGTACTCGCTTGAACTTTCGAAATCGCATCCTGGTGCCTGTTGTCATGCTCGTCGCCCTGGCCGCTGTTGCAGGTTGCAAAAAGAAGCAACCGACGCCGCCCGCTCCTGAAGAGACGGCTCCAGCCTACGCCATTCAGACTCCTACAGCGCAGATTTCGGCCACTCCCCCGGTGGTAAACGCCGGTGACCAGGTTGTTCTCTCCTGGCGCACCACCGATGCCACCTCCGTCTCCATCGATGGCATCGGCGACGTACCCACCTCCGGCGTAAAGACCGTCACCCCGGCCGAGTCGACCAGTTATCACCTCATCGCTCGCGGCGCCGGTGGCACAGCCGACGCCACCGCCCGCGTCACCGTGCAAGCGCCCCCGGCTGTGGTCGTGCCCACTACCACCGTGAGCACTGAAGAAGAGTTCAAGGCCCATGTCCAGGACGCCTTCTTCGATTACGACACCTACGACATTCGCAGCGACGCCCAAACCGTTCTCTCCGCCGATGCCACCTGGCTGGTCGCTCATCCCGACATACGTGTCGTACTCGGCGGCTATTGCGACGAGCGCGGCTCCAGCGAGTACAACCTGGCACTGGGACAGAATCGCGCCGATGCCGCCAAGAAAGCCCTGGTCACAGCCGGAGTGGCCGGCGACCGCATCCGCGTGATCAGCTACGGCAAGGAGAAACCCTTCTGCACCGACTCGACCGAAGAGTGCTGGCAGCAGAACCGCCGCGCCGGATTCACCCTGGATCGGTAAACCGAATCTGGACCGGTAAACTGTATGCAGGGCCCGAAAAATCAGTTGGACGCCCCAGGTCTTTCTTGCCGTAAAAATGGACCTGGGGCGCCACGAACACCAATGACCCAAGGGAGCCGTGCCGTCCACTGTTTCCAACTCCCTCTCTGACCGGTGAGATATGCCAAAGCCAAACAATCTTCGCATTCGATTCCTCACCGCGGCGGTTTTTGCCGTGG
>Ga0326727_10026601_pt1 | contig 10712 bp, 11 predicted proteins | sample MB2enrmetagenome_FD_207643 | JGI IMG/M metagenome (GOLD analysis project Ga0326727, IMG submission 207643) | Lab enriched peat soil microbial communities from McLean, Ithaca, NY, United States - MB29MY | ecosystem: Environmental > Terrestrial > Soil > Wetlands > Peat | place: USA: New York... | reverse complement strand
GAGGAGATCTTCGCCAAGCTTTGGACCAACGTGCAGGCGCGCAAGGACCAGTCCCTGAATACCGCGATACGCCGGCTCCGGCTGGTACTGGAGGACGGCGACTCCGGCGCCCACGCGATTGAAACCGTGGGCAGCCGGGGTTATCGTCTGACCCTTCCGGTAACTTCCGCCAGCCCGGGCGGAGAGGACCGGCTGGCGCCCCGGCGCCTGCGCCTGGCCGTCGCTCCCTTTGCGAATCTCGATCCGGATTCTCCGGACTATTTTAGTGACGGTTTGACCGAGCAGATGATCGTGCAACTGGGCCACGTCTGCCAGGACATCAGCGTTATCGCTCCGATTTCTTCCCTGCGCTTCAAAGAGAATGCCCAAGCTCTATCCCGGATGGCAGAGGATCTTCGCGCCGATTATATGTTGTCGGGAACGGTGTCGCGCCTCCCGCAGCGCTTGCGTATCACCGCCAAGCTGATTCGCGCCGCCGATCGGAGCTGTGTCTGGACGGAGAGCTACACCCGGCAGGACACGGACGTGTTCTTCGTGCAGGACGACATCGCCCGAAACATCGTGCGTGCCGTCCTGGTGGCGATCCCTGCCCCCCGGGCGCCTCTGGCCCACCTGACCACCACCGCTGCCATCTACGAGAAGTACTTGAAGGCCTGCTTTTTTGCCAACAAGTTCATCGATCCGGATTTTGGCAAGGCCTTAAGCCTGTTCGAGGAAGTCATTGCCGAAGATCCGGATTTCGCTCCGGGACATGCTTCCCTGGCTCACATGTACTCGGCGATGGGGCAGTATGGGGGAATGCCGCCGCAAGCGGTTTGTGCGCGCATCAAGAGCGCCGCCGAAAAGGCGCTGGCACTCTGCGAAGAGCTTCCGGATGCCCATACCGCCCTGGGATTGGCCCAGGCGTTTTACGACGCCGACTGGGGTGCGGCCGAAGCCAGCTTCTTGCGCGCCTTGCAGCTCAACCCGAGTTCCTCCGGGGCCTACCTGGGATACGCGCAACTGCTGATGCTGTGTTCCCGGCACCGGGAAGCAGTCGAGGCGGCGCAACGCGCTCGCGACCTGGATCCGCTCTCCCCTATCGTGAACAGCATCCTGGTGGTAGTCCTCTACCTTGCCGGCAAGTTTGAAGAAGGACTCGAGCGCGGCCTGAAGTGTATCGAGATCGCGCCGGAGTTTGCCACTGCGCATGCCTGCTTGGGCTGGATCTACGAGGGCTTAAAGGCGGTGGACCAGGCCGCGGCCTGCTATCGCGCTGCCGTTGAGCGTGGCCCCGGCAGTCCGCTGATGTGGGCCCATTGCGCCCGCGGCGCGGCCCTCATCGGTGACCGGGACGAAGCCACGCGCATCCTGGACGACCTGTTGCGGCAGCGGGAAGCGACCCACGTTCCGTGCACCTGGATTGCCCTGGTGTACGCGGCTCTGGGGCAGGAAGAAGGCGTGCTCCAATGGTCGGAGCTGGCGATGCGTGAGCGCTGTGGCTGGCGCGCTCTGTTTGCCGTCGATCCCAGGCTGACCGCCTTTTCGGCCAATCCGCGCTACCAGATGCTGGTACGGGATCTTGGACTGGCTTCACCCTTGCCGCAAAAGTGAGAAAAGCTGATAACCTTTGGTTGGAAACCGGCTTACAATCCGGACAACATAGACCGTGAATGGAATCGAGCTCATATGGCGAAAGCGAAGGAATTTACCGTAACCATCGAGGATAAGCCGGGCGCCCTGGGCAGTTGTTGTCTGGCGTTGGCGCAGCGTGGGGTGAATATCCTGGCTTTTCAGTCCTTTGTGGAAGAGGGCGAGAGCCTGGCCCGCTTCGTGGTCGACGATCCGGAAAGCGCCAATGCGGTGCTGGGCAGTTTGCACATGAACTTCGAAGAACTCGAAGTGGCGGTGGTGCACTTGGCGCACCGGCCCGGGGAACTGGGACGGGCCGCCATGCGCCTCGGAGAGAACCACATTAACATCGACTATTCCTACTGTGGCCTGGAGCCGGGATCGCCCTTACCGCTCGCCGTTTTCGGTGTGGACAGCGTTACCCGGGCCGCCGCCCTGCTCGACGAACTCGCGGCTGCGGCGAAGTGAGCCGGTAAGGCGCGGCCGCAACCCCCGGCTATGACTCCCCGCGCCGCAGTCGCGGCGCGTGCAGTGCAGCCCTAGCGCCTACGCTGCCTGCCGTTGCGCTGCCAGGGTTTTGCTCAAACGCTCGAAAGAATCGCTGAAAATCTTCAAGCCCTTGTCCAGCAGCTTGGCGGTCACCGCGTCCAGGGAAATACCGGCCTGCTGCAAGCCGGTCATAACCTGCTGGGCTTCCACACGGATTGCCCGTAATCGCTTAACGCCCGTATCGAATTCATGGCCTTCTCCCGCTTGGCAGGGATGCGCCTGGAGGGCCATTTCGGTGCCCGGACCGGGGCGCATAAACGGGTGCATAAATATGCCCTACGAATCAACTATATGCATTTTTAGCCGCCTAGCCAATCACTCGTAACCTACGTGCTATCATGTTGATAGCAAGACTAGTGTTGCTCTAGTAGGCAACCGTGTCCATCACTCCCGTTGGTGATCTGATTCACCGCCTGGGGCGGTCGGGAGGCGGATACTCCAGAGTTGCGGACTCCCACCCCAGCAAGCCAACGGCGGGCTTGCTGGGGACCCCGGGAGCCGATTGGGGGGACGAGCCATGAAGCGGGTAGTCATTTTGGGCGCGGCGGGCCGGGATTTTCACAACTTCAACGTGCTTTTCCGCAACCGTCCCGAGTACGAAGCGGTTGCCTTTACTGCCAATCAGATTCCCGACATCGCGGGACGCACCTACCCTGCCGCCTTGGCCGGTACCGGGTATCCGGCAGGTATTCCCATTGTGGAAGAAGAGCATCTGGAAAGGACGATCCGCGAGCGCGCCGTCGACGTCTGCGTCTTTTCCTACAGCGACGTGAGCCATCAGGCGGTAATGGCCGTAGCTTCTCGCGTGGTCGCAGCGGGCGCGGATTTCTGGTTGCTGGGCGCGGAACGCACCATGCTCCCGGCCAGGGTGCCCGTGGTTTCGGTCTGTGCGGTTCGCACCGGCTGCGGCAAGAGCCCGGTTTCGCGGGCGGTTCTGCGCCAACTCCGCGCTTTGGGATGGAACCCCGTAGCGGTTCGCCATCCTATGCCTTACGGCGACTTGGCCGCACAGGCCGTGCAACGCTTCGCCCGGCTGCAAGACCTGGACCGCTACGCTTGCACCATCGAAGAACGGGAGGAGTATGAGCCGCATCTGGCCCGGGGCGGCGTGATCTATGCCGGGGTCGATTACGAAGCCATTCTGCGCCAAGCCGAGCGGGAAGCGGACCTGATTCTGTGGGACGGCGGCAACAACGACACGCCCTTTTATCGCTCCGATCTGGAGATCGTGGTGGTCGACCCCCATCGCGCCGGCCACGAGCTTGCTTACTATCCGGGCATGGTCAATCTGCTGCGCGCCCAGGTGGTCGTGATCAATAAGGTCGACACCGCCCGGCCGGAAGATACCGAGCTCGTCCGCCAGCACGTGCGCCAGTATAACCCCAAGGCGCAGGTAATCGAGGCGGCCTGCCGCGTGTCCGTCCCCGAGCCGCGCCGAGTCAAGGGCAAACGGGTCCTGGTGGTGGAGGACGGCCCCACCCTTACGCACGGCGAAATGCAATATGGCGCCGGGATCGTTTGTGCCCGGCAGTTGGGAGCGGCCGAGATCGTCGATCCCCGGCCTTTTGCCGTGGGCTCCATTCGGCAAGTCTACGAAAAGTATCCTCACCTTTCCGGGCTGCTTCCGGCCATGGGCTACAGCGACCGGCAACGGGAAGAACTGAAGCAGACCATCGAGCGGGTGCCTTGCGATCTGGTGTTGGTGGCTACGCCCATCGATTTGGCTCGGGTGATCGAAATCGGCCAGCCGACGCTACGCGTGAGTTACGAGGTTGAGGCGGTGACCCAGCCGGACTTTGCGGGCGTGCTGGCGGAGTTCACGGCGGCCCATAGTCCACAGGCTGCGCTGCTGGAGCTTAGCCGCTAGTTGCGTTCGCAGACCAGCGCTTCGGGGCGGGTGAAAAACATGATGCGGACAGCGGTAGTCGCGGTAGGAGGCAACTCGCTGATTCGTGCCGGCGAGAAGGGCACCGTTGCCGAACAGTTGCACAATGCCCGGCGCACTGCGGCCGCCATTGTGGAACTGATCCGCGGTGGCCTGCGTCTGGTGGTCACTCATGGCAATGGCCCGCAAGTGGGGGCGCAACTGCTGCGCTCGGAGCGGGGTTCCTCCCAGGTGCCGGGGCAGACGCTGGATCTTTGCGGCGCCGCTACGCAAGGCGAGATCGGATATCTCTTGGCCCAGGCGCTCCGCGACCAGCTTTCCCTGGCCGGCCTGAACCTGCCGGTTGCTACGGTAATTACCCAAACCGTAGTTTCCCGGCACGATCCCGCCATGCGGCACCCCAGCAAACCGATCGGGCCGTTCTATTCGCGTCGTGAAGCCGAGGAGCGCCAGCGCACTCTGGGCTGGCATATGGTGGAAGATGCAGCGCGCGGCTACCGCCGCGTGGCGCCTTCGCCGGAGCCCCTCGAGATTGTCGAATTGCCCATCGTTCAGGCGCTGGTGCGGGAGGGTATGCTAGTGGTGGCCTGCGGGGGCGGGGGAATCCCCGTGGTGCGTAACGGCGCCAGGCTGGAGGGAGTGGAGGCGGTCATCGACAAGGATCGGGCTTCCGCTCTGTTGGCCGAACGGCTGAAGGCGGACCTGTTGATTCTGTCGACCGACGCCGACTGCGTGTACCTCGACTATCGGCAGCCCACCCAGCGGCCACTGGCGCTGGCCACCGCCGCGGAAATGGAAAGCTATTGCCGTGCCGGACATTTCCCTTCGGGCAGCATGGGTCCAAAGATCGAAGCCGCGCTGCGGTTTCTGCGCGGCGGGGGCCAGGAAGTCATCATTACCTCGTATGAGCACTTGGCGGAGGCGGTGGCGGGAAGGGCGGGCACCCACATTGTTTCCGGCCGGGAGCCCATGCCGGTGCGGCTTCCCGCGCCGCACGCCGCCGCGCTAGCTTGACGCCCCGGGCGCACCCTCGCCGAGCGCACTACCGCAGAGCCAGGGTGGTCCGGTACACATCAAACAGAGCAGCGGGGAAAAAAGGGAGACGAAAAAGCAATGGCCACAACCACAGTGGAAGAGCGTTTGCGCACTCAGGACTATGTCGCGCTGGAGGATACCTACGGCGCCCATAACTATCACCCGCTGGACGTAGTCATTGAGCGGGCCCAAGGGGTTTGGGTCTACGACGTCGAAGGCAGGCGCTACCTGGATTGTCTGGCTTCCTATTCCGCGGTGAACCAGGGCCATTGCCATCCGAGGATTTTGCAAACTCTGCAGGAACAGGCTCAACGGGTTACCCTGACCTCGCGGGCCTTCCGCAACGATCAACTTCCCTTGCTGTACAAGGAATTGCATGAGCTGACCGGCTACGACAAAGCCTTGCCCATGAACTCCGGCGCCGAGGCAGTGGAGACGGCGCTCAAGACCGCGCGCAAATGGGGCTACACCGTCAAAGGCATTCCCGAGGGGCAAGCGGAAATCGTGGTTTGCGCCAACAACTTCCACGGCCGCACCATTGCCATTGTCGGCTTTTCCACCGACGAGCAATACCGCTACGGTTTTGGACCGTTTCCCCCCGGCTTCAAGATCATCCCCTATGGCGATGCCAAGGCGCTGGCCCAAGCCATTACTCCCAATACCTGCGCCTTCCTGGTGGAACCCATTCAGGGCGAAGCCGGAATCGTGATTCCGCCCGCCGGCTTCCTGCGCGATGCCGCGGAGATTTGCCGGGCTAACCGCGTGCTCCTGATGGCGGACGAAATCCAGTCGGGTCTGGGCCGCACCGGCAAGCTTTTCGCTTGCATGCACGAAGGGGTCACCCCCGACGTGATGATCATCGGCAAGGCTCTGGCCGGCGGCTTCTATCCGGTGTCTGCGGTGCTGGCTTCCAAGGAGATACTGGGAGTCTACCGGCCGGGAGACCACGGCAGCACCTTCGGGGGCAATCCGCTGGGCTGCGCCGTGGCGCGAACCGCCCTGCGCGTGCTGCAGGAAGAGAAGCTGGTGGAGCGCTCTGCCGAGCTGGGAGCGTATTTTCTCCAGCGCATGCAGGCGCTGCGCAGTCCCGACCTGAAAGAAGTTCGCGGCCGCGGCCTATGGATCGGCATCGAGCTGCGCAGCCCCGCGCGGCCTTACTGCGAAGCCCTGCAGCGCGAAGGCATTCTCTGCAAAGAGACCCATGATCGCGTCCTCCGCATCGCTCCACCCCTGGTCATCCAGCGGGAGGAGATCGACTGGGCGTGCGCGCACATTCGTAAAGTGATTGAGAAGTAGCCCGAGCCGGGCGCCCTTTAGCCCCGGTGTGCCGCCGCGTCGGAGCCGGGGCTAAAGCCCATACCGTTCAGCTAAGACAAATGGTACCTGGCAAGGTCCCCTGGCCGCCTGCACCCAGGGTCATCCTGAGCGCAGCGAAGGATCTGCTTTCTCTTGCACCCTCAATGACATGGCAAGCCCAAGAAGACAGCAGATGCTTCGCTTCGCTCAGCATGACCCCTCAGTTTGTTGTTCTGGTACACAACGCAAGTCCTCAACTGAACGGTATGGGCTAAAGCCCAAAATATAGGGACGTAGTATTCGCCGGTTCCGCTTGGCGGGACCGGCGCTTCCACCCTCCAGTCGTGCAGTTTATTTGTACGCATTCCCTAAGTCTTTGATTTTCAAGCCAATGCCGTCTGGTTCTCTATTGCCCTAAAGTTTCTGTGGACCGCAGCCGTTAATACCAAGGAGGAGATTTCGCGTGAACGGGATACTGCGCGTCACCCTGGTGTTTATGCTTGTTGCGTTGGCGCCCGCCGCCCTCGCCGATTCATTCACCTATTCCTACATTGGTTCGAATGGGATCGCCGCCACCGGAACGCTCACGGGCGACTTGATTGCGGGTGGGGGGGGCGCGCTTGAAATCACGAGCGGAACCATATCGGTTTCCAATGCCCCCGTTTCCGGGGATGGCAGTCTGCTCCTGAATCCCAACTCCTCCTCTGTAAGCACCTCTCCTTTGGGCGCCTTCTATTACGACAACGTGCTTTATCCCGGTCAGGACCCTCTGCTCGATATCGATGGCCTGCTCTTCGCCATCGGATCCTCCACCGGGACAACTGAGATAAACCTCTGGGGCAACGGCAAGGGTAATCCGTACTCGTTTTGGGAGTTCCAGGACGGGCATTACATTCTCTCCGATCAGGGCAGTTTCGCCGACCCTCCGGTCCCGGAACCTCCCAGCCTGATTCTCTTCGGCGTCGGCTTGGCGGGAGCTGTCGGCCTTCTTCGCAGGAAGCCGATGGCCTGAAACCGGGTGCAATCAACACCGTTTCCTGAAATGCCGCCTTCTCTGGCGGCTTCTCTATTGGTATTCTCTTCCTTCAGGCCAAAATCCAAGCCGTTCAAACTCGGCACGCGAGCGTACCGGGAAATCGGGGCTCGAGCACGATGAAAAAATCTGCCAGCGTTACCCTGGGCCTGCTGGCTGCCGCGGCCATGGTCGGCGCCACCGGATGCCGCCGCACGGAAGTGCGGGACTGTGTGGATCAAACTCGGAGCCTCGTATCCGACTCGCTCTGCGAACAGGAAGACCAGTGGGACGAATCGGGCCGCACCGGCTACAACGCGCAGCGACTCTACTTCTGGTCCTACGGAGGCGCCACCGGGGGGCACCTGGGGGACACCGTCGTTGGCGGTCACAGCAGTCCCACGTCCGGGTCTGCCGTCGTCGGTCGCGGCGGTTTTGGCGGATCGATGGACAGTGGGGGAAGCTGATGCGGCGCTATACCGTCAGTCCGCGCAAAGATTGGCAGAAGAAGGTCGAATCGGTCGGCCTTACCTATCACACCTTGGACTCCGGCGTTCTCCCCAACGGCGTCGACGGACCGCAGCCTTACTGGGATGAGTCTGTCTACTACGAGCTGACCGCGCGCGAGGTGGATGTCCTCGAAGCCGCTACCGAGCGCCTGCAGGAGATGTGTCTGGCGGCCGGCCAATCCATCGTGGACAACCGCCGTTTTGCGGATCTCAAGATTCCCGCGAGCGCGGTTCCCGCGATTGTCGACACCTGGAACCGGGAACCGCCGGCGCTCTACGGCCGCTTCGATCTGGCCTTTGACGGCTCCCAGATCAAACTGCTGGAGTACAACGCCGACACCCCGACCGCCCTGGTGGAGGCCGCTGTAGCCCAGTGGTACTGGCTGCAGGACTGCTTTCCCAAGGCCGACCAGTTCAATTCCATTCACGAAAAGCTCATTGCCAAGTGGAAAGACCTGAAACCCTATGTGACCGAACCGGTGTACTTCGCCCACCTCGATGTCGATGAAGACGCCATGACTGTCACCTATCTGCGCGATACCGCGGACCAGGCCGATATCCGGACCAGGGACATTCTCGTGAGCGATATCGGCTGGGACGCCCGCAAGTCCCGCTTCCTGGACCTGGAGAACCGGACCATTGCCAGCATCTTCAAGCTCTATCCCTGGGAGCTGATGTTGGCGGAAGAGTTTGGGCCGCATGCCCTTGAGACCATGTCCACGATGCAGTGGATTGAGCCTATCTGGAAAATGCTTTTCTCAAACAAGGGGCTGCTGGCCATCTTGTGGGAGATGTACCCGCACGACGAGCTGCTGCTTCCCGCCTATCTCGACGGCCCGCGCGATCTGCAGGACTACGTCCGCAAGCCCTTGCTCGGGCGCGAAGGCGCCAACCTCACCCTCATGGCCAACGGGGAGAAACAGCAGACCTACGGCCCTTACGGCGCCGAGGGCTTTGTCTATCAGGCGCTCGCCCCCATCCCCAACCTCCAAGGCAACTACCCCGTCATCGGCTCCTGGATCGTTGCCGACCAGGGATCTGCCGGCATCGGCATTCGCGAGTCGAACACCCCCGTGACTACCAATACCAGCCGCTTCGTGCCCCACCTGTTTCGGTGAAGTTCACCAGATTGTCTTTACCGCTTTCGATTCCCGGATCTTCTCGTCGGCCGTCACCAATTTCAAACCCTCACTTAGCGCCGTTGCACCGAGAATCCGGTCCACGGGGTCCCTGGGATAGGAGGCTGGCAGGTCCACGCTGATTCCGGCGATCCGAGCGGTGAGAGGTTTGACGATGAAACGCGCTTCGATCTCGTCCAGCACCACGGCCAACGGAAGGTCGAAAGCAACCCGCCCACGCTTGACGAGCTGAGCTATCTCCCAGAGCGTGAGAGCGGAAATCGCGAGTCCTCCCTCCTGTTCTCGTGCCGCAGCGATCGCCGCCGCCGCTTTGCGGGACAACCGCGACACGTCCAAGGCCAGCCAGATCGCCACGTGCGTATCAAGCAGGATCATTGCAGGGATTCCCAATCCTCAGCGGCCACCGCCGGGCTCACAACATCGCCGAGAATTCGCCCGCGCCCGGCCATGAAGCCAAAGATATCGTCCTCCTCCTCGGGGATCGGCACCAGTTTCGCGACCGGCTTGCCGTGTTTGGTAACGATCACCGGTTGCCGTTTGTTCTTGACCTCGTCCATCACCGCCAGGCAATTTGCCTTAAATTCCCCCGCCCCCATCGTCTTTGCCGGTTGCCGCACAAGTCGCTCCCATGGTCATTAGACCATGGTCATATTAACACACCCGGCGTTCGAAGGTGTCGGGGTGTTCGCGGACCGAAAAAATGCTTCTTTTCGCCGTCACTGCGTCCCTCCGGGTTTGCTCGGTTGCGGCGTGCGCTTCTTCTCCCTGGCCTTGAGCTGTCTACTCCGGCTTCAAGTCGGGAATCAGCCCCTTTCGGCGCGCCTCGGCCTGGAGCTCCGCAGGCAGCGTGCGGGCGTCCACGATTAAGCCGTTGAACTCCACCAGCCAGGCAGCAGTGCTGGTGGCCAGGATCTTTTGCCGCGAGAATTCCGGGCTGAAGTGGGAAACATTCAGCAGGTCGCGGACGCGCTTGCTTTTGGCGCTCAGCGTGCTCTTGGGAACCCCGGTCAGCTCGCTGAGTTGGTCCGCCGTCATAAAGATGTCCTGAGAGCGGTCGAACAGGAAATTGATGCTGCCCACCACATAGAGGGCGGTGGCGCCCCAGATGCGGAGGTCGCCGCGCTCTAAGGGCGAAGGCCGCTTACGCGCCAGCTTGGCGAGCAACTTGCGGCACAACTGGCCGTATTCCTCATCCAAATGCTGAGCGCAGAAACTGTCCGTAAACGCGAAAATCGCGTCGCATTGCGGCCGCAACGCCTCTGGAATACCGAGCTGCTTTACATCCATACCGGCCGCCCTCCTGTCTTCCGCCGATGTCCATGAGGGTTCTCACAACCCGTCCCACTGTGCGCCCCGCCTGCGGGATATGCGGCATTGTACCGCACAGAACCGCGAAAACGTGGCGCAGCCTGGAATGCTCCAGCCCACGAAAAGGGGCTGGCTTCCGTTTAAGCCCGTTACTCGGGCAGAAGTCGGCCAGAACGACTTCCTCAGGCCGGAACCTTGGTTCAGCGCAAAAAGGCCCACGCACGATGCTAAACCACTGCGTGGGCCGACTTGAAATGTGTTGTTAATTTGCCGCTTTTCTTGCACGGTGTACTTCTAGCTGGGCACGCAGCAAACGCAGCTGGAGTTTCATGTGAAGGTTGTCCCAGTGCTTACGATTCTTACCTAGG
>Ga0326727_10026599_pt1 | contig 10712 bp, 10 predicted proteins | sample MB2enrmetagenome_FD_207643 | JGI IMG/M metagenome (GOLD analysis project Ga0326727, IMG submission 207643) | Lab enriched peat soil microbial communities from McLean, Ithaca, NY, United States - MB29MY | ecosystem: Environmental > Terrestrial > Soil > Wetlands > Peat | place: USA: New York... | reverse complement strand
CAGGCGGGCGACATCGGGCGTCGCCTTGTTGTCGGGGTAGTTCGTCACCAGCGCCCGCATCGAACGCAGGGCCTCGGGATAATCGCCCGCTTGCACCTGCAGTTCGGCCAGACGCCGCAGCAGGGCGAATTCGAAATCCTCTTCGCGCCAGGCAAAGCGCAGCCGGTCCAGCCGGTCGGCGGCCTCTCGCGGCGAGATGCGGCCAAGGCGCAGAAGAAGTTCGGTCTCGGCCACCGCGGCGCGCGCCCGGTATTCGCGGTTGTTGCCCTGCATGGCGTGGTCATAGTCATCGACCGCCTTGTCGAACTGGCCGGACATCTGGTTCAACGCCCCGTGCAGAAAGTCCAGCAGGGCTTCCTCCCGCGGGGAAATCAGCGAGCGGTCCAGCACGTCCAGGGACTTCTGCGCCGCATCGTCATCACCGGCGGCCAGGGCCGCCTTGGCCGCCAGCACCGCCATCGGCCAGGCCAGCGGCTTGGGATAGCCGCCAATGGCGGCCAATCCGGCAGCCAGCGGCTTGTCCCAGGTGGCCGGCTGATCGGCGGCCGCGACATGGGCGGCGGCCTGCCACACCCGGCTTTCCGGGTCGTCCTTGACCAAGGGATTGTCCAGGTCTGCCATGGCCTGGTCGTTGCGCCCCATCAGCAGTTCGCAGGCCCCGCGCAAGGCGCGGAAGGGGCCGGTATCCACCAGGGTCGGCTCCTCGTCGGCGGCCAGGCGCAGGAATCCCAGCGCCTCGGCGGCAAAGCCGTTGGCGAAGAAGAAACGCGCCGCCTCCATATGGGCGCCGCTGCGCCCGCCTTCGGGCACCTGGGCCAGGCTTTGCTCGAAACTGCGGCGCTCCTCCGCAAAGGCATCGGGACCGCCACGCTTCCAGGTGCCGACATCGAAGAAGCCGGACGCGCCCGTCCCCCGTCCCGCTCCGCCGGCGCGGTCGTTGGCGCCGGAGAGGATCAGGCTGCCGCCGTTGGCAAGGCCGATGGAGACCGTTCCCCGCGTCGAACGAACGTCCAGATTGTCCACGTGGGGCACCATGGCGATGCCCTGAACGGTCGGCAGCAGATCGACATCGGGCGTCTCGCGCCCCGGATAGACGCCGGCGCCCAAGGCAATGACGGGAACCACCAGCACACTGTCGCCGACCTCGGGATCGGCGATGCTGATCGGGTTACCGGCATCGGCCACCGACATCGAGATGCCCACCCCGTTCGGCAACACCGCGGGCAGGACAACGGAGATCGCTTCCTTGGGCTCGGCCGACTGGCGCATCAGGTCGATGACCCACAACAGACCATCACGGCGCACGCTTGGGGTGAATTCGGGATCCACCACCAGCCGCAGCACGGTCGCGTCGCGGTGGGGAATCTGTTCGATCCTGGTCACGGCATCGCCACCCAGGCGACGCAACAGTTTGGTGTCGACCTCCTGCCGGCGGTCGAACACCACCCACAGATAGCCGGCACGACGAAACACCGCGGCGGCCACCGGCTTGTCCCAGGACACGCTCAAGGAGAACACCTGGCCCATATCGCGACCGGTGTCCGCGGCCGGCGATACGGCAGTTGCCGGTGCGGCCGCCGTCGACGGGGGAGGCGTTGGCGCCGGAGTCACCTCGGGCCGGGCGGCGGCGGGCGGCGGCGGTTCCGCCCCCTTGGCCGGTGTCTTTCCGGCAGTCTTCGCAGGCGGTGCGGTGGGTGCCGCCGGCGCGGTCAGGCTGGCCATCGGCAACTGCGGCTTATCGCCATCCCCCAGCGGCTTCAGAGACGGCAACACCAGGTCGCCCTCGGCCGGGGTCGGCCGGGCGCCACCGGCCGGCGGGGGCTCGCCCGCGGCGCGCACGACGTCGACGACCACCTTCGCGCCGGAGGCGAAATGGCGCAGCCGGGAACTGGCCGGAACGCTCAACACCACGGTGGTGGTCCTCGCCCCGACCTCCGCCGACTGAACGGCGATATCGGCGGGCAGAGCCCCGGCCACCGCAGCCGTGTCCACCCGTGCCGCCCGCGAAAAGGTAATGACGGCGCGCCCCCCCTGCTTTTCGACCTTGTAGGGAACGGCAGCCGGCCAGGTGAACACCAGTCGGTTGTATCCGCCATGTTCGCCGGCACGCATCTCGACCGCGTCGGGGCCTGCGGCCCGTGCGACGGACGGCGCCGGCGCACTGGCGGATGGGGGCGGAGCCTGAGTCGCCGATGGCGAGGCCGGCGGGGAGGCCGGCGGCGGAGCATTGGGGTTGGGCAGCAGGGATACCGGGGCGCCCCCGTCCGCCGCCGGCGCGGCGTCGGCATCGGCAAGGTCGATCACCACCGAATTGCCCTCGCCCGAGGACGCCTTGACGGTCACCGGCCGCATCAGGGAAAAGCTGGCGGTCTGGTGGTCGGCGCTGACCGAAACATCGCGCAGGAAGCGGGATAACGGACGCAAAAGGCTGTGAAAGTCGCCGTGGATGGGATGATCGAAGCGAATGATCAGCTCGCCATTGACCACATCGGCGGAGTACTGGACCGGACCGTCCCAATCGAACACCATGCGCCCGCCCGTGTCACGCATGGACCCATGCGGACCCGATGGCGCCGGCTGTCCCTGGACGGATCCCCCGAACAGCAGCAGCATCACCAATGTCGACTGGGTCAGAGCGTCAAGAAGACGCCGAAACGTCATGGCCCGGAGCCTCCCGTCCTAGCCGGCGCAATCGGCAGCCAGCCTCGGATCGTTGAAACTGGCAAGCGAACCGGCATAAGGGCCGGCACCCTCGGGCCAGGAACGGCAACGATCACTTCGCGGCTCATCGGAGCATCCGGTGCGGCGGCGAAGACAGCTGTCGTCACGAATTGTCGAAAAGGGCGTCGATGGCGGCCTGATCATGGGCCATGTCGGGAAGTTGCGGACCGTTCAACAGGTCCTCGTCAGACAACGGGGCATCGGCGGTGGCGGGCGCTGCGGACTCCTCCAGGTCCTTGACCTCGGGTCCGAACGCTTCGACCAAAGCGTCGATCCGTTCTTCGATATGCTTCAGCGCACGCACCACCTTTGTGATGCGCTGACCGGTGATGTCCTGAAAATTGCAAGCTTCGTAAATCAGCGTGGTCTGCTCGGTCAGCCGCGGGGCGATCTCGCCGCCCACGTCCATCGTCAGCGACTCCAGCTTTTCCGCCGCGTCCAGGATGGCGTTGGTCGCGTTCTCGGTCGCGCCGACGATGGCGTCCAATTCGTCGGTGGCCGAGGCAATGTATTGCTGCTGGATGTCCTGGGGACGCAACGCCGCGATTTCCGCCTTGGCGTTGTGAATGTAGTTGGCGAGGTTCTGCACCTCGGAAAACAACCGAAGGTCGCTTGCCGATACGTCACCCGAGAGGGACGTCAGCAGAGCCCTGACGACGTCCCCGATGTCTTCCACCTTGACGGTGTCGCCGGTCTGTTGACGCAGGGACTCCAGATGGCGGGCAAGATCCCTGTCGACGGCCGATGACATCAGTCGCTTCCCTTAGAATTCACCAAGAACGCTGACCATCTTGGCCTGAAGCGTTTCGGCATTGAAAGGTTTCACGATGTAATTGGACACACCCGCCTCTTTCGCCGCAATGACGTTCTCGGACTTCGACTCCGCCGTCACCATGATGAAGGGGGTATTCTTCAGCTTGGCATCGGAACGCACTTCCCGAAGCAGCTGCAGTCCGGTCATCGGTTCCATGTTCCAGTCGGAAATGACCAGACCATAATTCCCGCCGCGCAGCATTTGCAGCGCCATGGATCCGTCCGTCGCCTCGTCGATATTGACGAAGCCGATCTGACGCAGGAGATTGCGGATGATGCGCAACATGGTCTTGTAATCGTCCACAATCAAAACATGCATGTTTTTGTCGACAGCCATCCGTCACTCCTATTCTGCCACTGATCGAATTACAGGCCGTGGCAACACTGAATTTGAGTCTAGTTAAAATACGGAAATCCTAACGGATCAAGTGTTTTCCCAAAGGCGGCCCGTCAGCCCCCTCCGTGCCCGTCGCCCTCCGCCTTGGTGCCGCGCCGCATCGCAATGGCGTCCGTCAGTTTCTGGGCGGCATCGCTGTCCATCTGCTCCATGATGGGCGCGACCTTCTGTTCCTTCATATGCATGACGACGCCCAACAAAATCGGCATATCGAGACGACTTAATATTTTGGCGGCATCTTTTGGTTTCATATTTTCGTAAATCTTGACCAGGGTTTTCATTTTGGCGTCATCCTGGTCATCGACCTGCTTCAGCATGCTTTCCACGCTGGCCTGCAGGGACTTCATTTCGGCAATCTTCTTGTCGATCCGGCTTTCCGCCGCCTTGATCATATTCTCGCGCAGGTCCAGATCACGCTGGCGGGCGTCCAAGGACTCCCGTCGCTCGGACAACTTCTGCAGGACGTCGATCTCGTTCTGGGTAAAGGTCGGCGGCTCGCCCTCGGCGGGACCGGCCGGCGGAACGGCTGCGGGAAGAGGCGCCCCGGCGTCGGCGCCGCCGGCCGGCGTCGTGGTGGCCGCCGGCGTCGTGGCGGAGGCCGTGGACGCCGGCGCGGTGGTGGCTGGTGCGGTGGTCGCCGGCGTCGTCGCGGCCGGCGCACTCTGGCCACGCTTCCGCCCACCCGGAGGCGGCGGCTGCTGGGCGAGTGTTTCATTGACCGAGAAGGACGGCAGATCGACGCTGGTCAAGCCATGCCAGATGTCATTGACACGAACGGACAGCATTAAGGCCGCAACGAAAATGGTCACCGGCAACAGGCGGATCCCCGGCGTCGCCTTGGGTTTGGCGATGTTCGGCTGGCGTTGGACGAAAGGGTTATCGCTGCGCGGTTTCTTGGCCATCTGTCAACCCCCGCTCACCGAACCGCCTGCAAGGCACGCAACAGTTCCCGTTCGGCCTCGGATCGATCATCATCGAAATCGTCGGTCCGACTTGCCGTCAACGGCGCCGCGGCGGCGGCGGCGGCCGGCGGCGCTGCGGGCGACTGGGCGGCGGGAGACGCCGAGCCCGGCGTGGTCGCCGGGCGCGCCGGACGTGCGCCGGCCTGCGGCGCCGGGGAAGGCTTCACGTCAACCCGCGCCGAGCGCACCGCCCCTTCGAGGCGATTGGCCATGGCGTCGGCCCGCTCGATCATGAAGGCAAGATCGTCTCTCAAAGATTGAGCCTTTTCGACCCGTTCGACAAGGGTCGAGCTGGCCTCTTCCGAGACCCTTTTCAACTTGGGGATGCCGGCTTCGGCCCGCACGGTGGCGTCGTTGAAGGCGGCAACCAGTTTCGCCAGATCATCCCGATTCTTGCGAAGCTGATTCAATTTCCCATTGAGGATTGCCGCATAGACGATGGTTGCCGCCAACAAAACGGCAATGATCAGATCAAGAGCGAGCTTATAGTCCATCAGCCCTTCTCCTTCTTGATCTTGTCCTCGATGCGGATGGCGATATGGGTCCCTTTCCGCCCCATTTTCCCACCAAACATGGGCACGTCGCCACACCTCAATTCAACCGTCGATTCCGGCATGGCGTTCAGCATGATCTTCGAACCGACGCGCAGATTCAGGATGTCGCGCAGCGGCATCACCTGTTCGTCGAGAACGGCCTCCATCTCGACGTCGGTCAGCCACAGCTCCTCGGCCAGGTGGGTCTCCCAGATGGAGTCGCGGCCGAACTTCTCGCCCATGAACATCTGCAGCAGCAGCTCGCGGACCGGCTCCAGGGTGGCATAGGGAAGCATCAGTTCGAGGCGTCCGCCGCGGTCCTCCATGTCGATCCGAAGCTTGGCGACGATGGCGGCGTTGGAGGGGCGCGAGATGGTGGCGAAACGGGGATTGGTCTCAAGCCGGTCAAACCGGAAGGTGACCGGCGACAGCGGATCGAAGGCCGCCGACAGATCGGACAGCACCACATGCACCATGCGCTCGACCAAATTGCGCTCGATGGTGGTATAGGGGCGCCCCTCGATGCGCATCGCCGCGGTACCGCGCCGACCGCCCAAAAGCACGTCGACGATGGAGTAGATCAGCGACGAATCGACGGTCAGAAGACCATAATTGTCCCATTCCTCGGCCTTGAACACCGCCAGCATGGCGGGCAGCGGGATGGAATTCAGATAGTCGCCGAACCGCAACGAGAGAATGTTGTCGAGCGAGACCTCGACATTGTCCGAGGTGAAATTGCGCATGCTGGTCGACATCATGCGGACCAGCCGGTCGAACACCACCTCCAGCATGGGCAGGCGTTCGTAGGACACCAGGGCCGAATTGAGGATGGCCTGAATGCCGGAGCGGTCGCCACCGCCGCCGGCGCTATCGTCGAAGCCCAGCAGGCTGTCGATTTCATCCTGGTTCAGGACACGGGTCGAAGTGCCGGGAGCGGGCTCGCCGACGCCGGCGGCGGCGGCATCGTCGCCCCCGCCCAGCATGGCCTCCCACTCGGCCGCGACGTTATCGGCATTCTCCTGCCCACCGCCGGACGTCCCCGCGTCGTCGTCGCCGCCGGCCATGGCGGCCCACTCCTTCATCAGGGCATCTTCGTCCTCGGCCGACCGGCCTTCGCCACCGTCTACGCTGTCGTCAGCCATCCGCGATCCATCCGTTACTGAACCAGCATTTCCTTGAACAGAACGTCGTTCACCTTGGCTGGTTTCACCGCATTGTTGACCCGCGTCAGCAATTCCTCACGCAGGCGCAGCATCCCTGCCGACCCTTGCAGGTCATCGATCCTCAGTTCGCGCAAATAAACCTGGAAGTTGTCGATGATGCGCGGCATCACCGCCTCCACCTTGGAGACATCAAGCGGACTGTCGAGTTCCAGGCTGACCCGGATCTTGAGGAAATTCTGTTTGCGGCCGGCCGAATTCAGATTCACGAGAATTTCCGGCAGGTCGTAAAAGACGGCCGCGTGAACCTCTTTCGGCTTTTCCTCCTCGACCTTCTTTTCGGTTTTGCTGCCATGGAACAGGGAATCCAGGACGCCCGTAAAATAAAGGGCGCCGGCCACCCCGACCACGGCCAGGATGGCGACCACGATGATGAGAATCAGCTTCTTCTTGCCGCCAAGCCCGCCGCCTTGTCGCGGCGGCGCCGATTCCAGCTCGTCTCCGCCTTCGCCTTCCTCAAAATCTTCTTCCAGATCTTCGGCCATGTTTCCCCATCCTCGCTGGGCCCCACGGCCGGCGCCCGGAGTTCTACATTCAAAACACTAACCCGCAAGCGGTTAACAAGGTGTTGATGGCGACCGCGATCCTTGCCGGCAGGCACCATAACAAGGCGCTTCCGACCGGGCAATAACTACCCGGCATTGCTTTCCCGACCGCACCCAAGGATCCCGCCCAAGACCCGCCACCACCGATAGCTTCCAGGAATTATGCGGTTTTCCGATGCTTGGCATGTATCCTGCATCGGTTTCGGCGATCGCCATTTCAGGATCGTCGAACCATGGAAAACACCTCTTACGTCGCTCTCTCCCGGCAGGCCGGCCTGTGGCGCCAGCTGGAAGTCGTGGCCAACAATCTGGCCAACGCCAACACACCGGCGTTCAAGGGCGAGCAGGTGATGTTTACCGATTACATGGTGAAGACCAAGTCTGACACCACGCCCTTTGGCCGCCAGATCTCGTTCGCCCGGGACGTCGGCACCGTGCGCGATACCCGCGAGGGATCGGAAACCAAGACCGATGCGCCGCTGGACGTGGCGATCCATGGCGACGGCTACTTCACCCTCGATACCCCGTCGGGACCCCGCTATACCCGGGCCGGGCACTTCCGCCTGGACGAGAATGGCATGGTGGTGACGTCGGCCGGCTATCCGGTCATGCAGCAGAACGACACCCCGATCATCCTGGCCCCCAACGAATCCCAGGTGAACATCGCCGGAGACGGGACCGTCTCGACCGAGAACGGCATGATCGGCAAGCTGAAGGTGGTGACCTTCGACAATGACCAGGAAATGCGCGCCGTCGGCGACGGCACCTACCAGAGCAACGCCACCGCGAACGTGGCCGACAACGCCAACGTGTCCCAAGGCATGCTGGAAGACTCCAACGTCCAACCGGTGCTCGAAATGACCCACATGCTGACCATCATGCGCAATTACGAGAGCATCCAGAACCTCATCCAGAACGAACACGATCGGCAACTGAAGGCCATACCCGTTCTGTCGCAGTCGCAGCAGAGCGCGTGAGATAGGGAAACAAGACCATGAGGGCAATGAACATCGCCGCCACGGGTATGCAGGCACAGCAGACCAACGTGGAAGTGATTTCCAACAACATCGCCAACATGAACACCACCGCCTACAGTCGGCGGCTGCCGGAGTTCACCGACCTTCTGTATCAGAACCTGCAGCGCGTCGGCACGTTCTCGTCGGACAACAACACCATCGTGCCGTCGGGTGTGCAGCTGGGCCTGGGTGTGAAGACCGCCTCGGTCTACCGCGTCACCGAGCAGGGACCGCTCAACAACACCAACAACACGCTGGACCTGGCGATCCAGGGCAAAGGCTATTTTCAGGTCTTGCTGCCCAATGGCACCACCGCCTACACCCGGGACGGCACCTTCCAGCTGAGCCCGCAAGGACAGATCGTCACGGCGGAAGGCTATGAGGTCCTGCCCGGCATCACCGTCCCCAACAATGCGGTCACCACCACCATCAACAGCTCGGGCCAGGTCTCCGTCACGCTGGATGGCCAGACCGCGGCCTCGGTCCAGGGACAGCTTCAGCTGGCCAACTTCCCCAACGAAGCGGGCCTTGAAGCCGAGGGCAACAACCTGTTCATCCAGACCGCCTCGTCGGGCGCCCCGATCGTGGCCGTCCCCAGCTCCAGCGGGTTCGGCTCGATCCTGCAGGGATACCTGGAAGGATCGAACGTCAACTCGGTCTCGGAAATGACCAACCTGATCAGCGCGCAGCGCGCCTACGAAATGAACTCGAAGGTCATCCAGACCGCCGACAACATGATGCAGACGACGTCGCAGCTCAAATCCTAAGGTCTTTGATCATGAAGCGTTTCGCCATCGCCATCGCCGCCCTCGCCATCGGACTGCCGGCCCTGCCGGCAACGGCCGGAACCGCCCTGTTGCGGCCGAATGTGGTCATCGACGGCGACGTGGTGAAACTGGGCGACCTGTTCGACAACATCGGTGCCAAGGCGGACACGGCCATCGCCCGCGCCCCGGCGCCGGGACATCGCGCGGTCCTTGATGCCGACTGGCTGCAGCGGGTGGCCAACAACTATCGCATCGACTGGCAGGCGCAGAACGCTTTCGAACAGGCGGTGGTGGAACGCAGCGGCGTCACCATCGGCCACGATCAGATCGAGGCCCAGTTGGTCCAGGCCCTGGCAGCCCAGGGCGTGCCGCCCGACGCCCAGGTGGAACTGGCCAATCGCCAGACCCAGGTGGTGGTCCCGGTGGGTGCCGATTTGCAAATCGGCGTGCGCGACCTGTTCTATGACAGCCATGTCAAGCGGTTCAGCGCCACGGTGGAGGTTCCCGCCAACGCGCCAAACGCCACGCGCATTCGGGTCAGCGGTCGCGTCTATCCCACCGTCGACGTCCCGATCCTGGCTCACGCCGTGTCCCGCGGCGACGTCATTGCCGGCAACGACATCACTTGGACCCGCGTCCGCGAGGACAGCGTCCGGCGCGATGTGGTCACCGATACCGCCCAGCTGATCGGCTACACGCCGCGCCAGGGCCTGCGCCCCGGCCAGATGATCTCGACCGCCGATCTGCAGAAGCCCATCGCGGTGCAGCGCGGCGCCCTGGTCACCATGGTCCTGCGCTACGGCGCCATGCATCTGTCGGCTCAGGGCCACGCGGTGGAGCAGGGCAGCGTCGGCGACACCATTCGCGTCACCAACAGCCACAGCAATCTGACCGTGGAAGGCAAGGTCGAGGGACCGAACATGGTCAGCGTGTCGATGACCGGCGGCTCCCCGCTGGCCAATTGAGGAACAATACCATGGCCCACCGTCGATCCTTTTCCTTCAAAGCCGCACTGTTCCTGTCGGCAACGACGATGGTCAGCGGCTGCAACTTCTTCGAACGCATGTCGGAAGTGGGCGAACCTCCGCAGGTCTCGCGCATCCAGGATCCCACCCAGGTAACCGGCTACCAGCCGGTCAGCATGCCCATGCCAACCCCGACGGCGCAGCCGGTCGCCACCAATTCCTTATGGCGGCGCGGCGCCCGGGCCTTTTTCAAGGACCAGCGGGCCACCGAAGTGGGCGATATCCTGACCGTCTCGGTCAATATCAACGAAAGCGGCGCGCTGTCCAACACCACCACCACGACGCGCAGCGGCTCGGAAGCCGCCAACCCCAGCTTCACCCTGCTGGGGCTGGAAAAGAGCATCGGCACCGTGTTCGGCGGCGCCAGCGCCAGCAATCTGTTCAGCTTCGGCAGCTCCAGCGGCAACACCGGCGCCGGCACCATGTCGCGGACCGAGCAGGTCACCATCAACCTGGCCGCCACCATCGTCCAGAAGCTGCCCAACGGCAACCTGGTGATCTCGGGCAAACAGGAACTCAGGGTCAATGGCGACATGCGCGAGCTCTCGGTACAGGGGATCATCCGCGTCGAGGATATTTCCTCGCTCAATACCGTGACCTCGGACAAGATCGCCGAAGCCCGCATCACCTATGGCGGACGCGGAACCCTGTCGGACAATCAGCAGGAACGCTACGGACAACAGATCTTCGACATCGTGGCGCCGTTCTGACGG
>Ga0326727_10026598_pt1 | contig 10713 bp, 8 predicted proteins | sample MB2enrmetagenome_FD_207643 | JGI IMG/M metagenome (GOLD analysis project Ga0326727, IMG submission 207643) | Lab enriched peat soil microbial communities from McLean, Ithaca, NY, United States - MB29MY | ecosystem: Environmental > Terrestrial > Soil > Wetlands > Peat | place: USA: New York... | reverse complement strand
CGAGCTGGGCCGCTTCTACGGCGGCGGTGCCGCGGTAGGTAATGTCATATCCCTGGTCGCCGGCAAACAGGGTGACCACATCGCGCTGCTTGGTGAGCTCAATTCGGTCCTTATCCGGCCATTTCCAAAATCGCCAGAAGAGCGCTCCGGCGCCGCTGGGTTCGCCGTGATAAAAAGCGTAAGTGCGTCCGCTTTGCTGCATGTTCTGCAGGTCCAGGTAAGCCTGTCCGCCGAGTGCCTCCACCATTTGCTCCAGTAGTTGCTCGGCCTTTTGTGAGCCCGGATCGGTTGTGGGCGGCAGATGCAGCAATCCGGCGCCGGCCGCGGGCCCGGATGAGGTCTGCGCGCCTGAACCCAATGGGGTCGGGGTTTGGGAAGCCTGGGTTGCAGCAGCCGAAGCCGGTCGCACGGCCAGGGCCATAGAAAGAAGAAGGGCGAAGATAATCCTCTTTGTAATCACTTTAGCGCTTCCAGGATCCGATCAAAGTCCTCCAGCGACCTGTATGCTATGACGATTTTGCCTTTGCCCTTATTATCCCGGATCTGCACCCGGCAGCCCAGCAGACGTTGGAGCTCCATCTCGGCGGCATGGACGTTGGGATCGGGCGCGGGCTTGGCAGCGGCGGGTTGGTCGGCCCGGGGCTGGAAGGAATCACGCAGCAGGGCCTCGGTTTCCCGCACCGTAAGTTTGCCCGCGATTACCTTGCGCGCCAACAATTCGCGCTCCTGGTTGTCTCCCAGCGCCATGATCACTTTGGTTTGGCCGTAGCCTAGACGGCCATCGGCAACTGCCTCCTGCAGAGTCTGGGGAAGCCGGACGAGGCGCAGATAGTTTGCCACGGCGGAACGCGACAGGCCCGTCCTGGCGGCCACCTCTTCCTGGGTTAGACGGAACTCGTCGCCGAGCCGCTCCAGGGCGCGAGCATGTTGCATGGGGTTCAGGTCCTGGCGGTGCAGGTTCTCGATGATGGTTAGAAGCAGGACCTGCTGATTGGCGACTTCGCGAACCACCGCCGGGATATGGCTCCGGCCGGCCCGGGCGGATGCAAGCCAACGCCTTTCCCCGGCGATCAACTCATAGACTTCCCCGTCAGGCCCGGCTTGGGACTTCGTGCGAACCACAACCGGCTGGATTACCCCGTGCACCTTGATCGATTCGGATAGTTCCTCCAGGCCGGGATCGTCCGCCGCCGTGGTCCGTGTCTGATAAGAATTGCGCGCAATCAGGTTTAGGGGGATCTCGACAATCGCTTCGCCGGGCCGGACCTGCATCTGGTCGTCCTGGGCATCGGTGGTGGCGGAGGCCGGCGCAGCCAGGTCTGCCGGCGGGGCAACTACGGCGGGCCTGGCAAGCTGAGGTCCTGGGGAGCCTTGGCTGGTGGGACTGCGGTCCGCGATCCCGTCGGGCGGCACGGTTGCCGGTCTACGGGGCAAGAGTGCCTCCAGGCCTCTGCCTAGCGCCTTCCTCTTTTCTGTGCTCATAGGGTCTCCCTCATGCGGTGAATTGTCCCGGCTTCTCCCGCCCGCTTGCCTGAGGCTCGGCCGCCGGACATATATATCGTGTCACGACATATTCTCGACAGGCGTCGCCGCCGTCAAGCTGGGGGCGGGAGCCTGAAGCTGGCGCTCCATCAGCTCCTTGGCCAGCCGGATGTAAGCTTCCGCGCCGCGCGAACGGGGATCGTAGAGCAGGACCGGCTTGCCGTGACTGGGCGCTTCGGCCAGGCGCACGTTGCGGGGAATGGTGGTAACACAAAGCTTCTCTCCGAAATAAGTGCGCAGCTCGGTGGCCACCTGTTGGGCGAGATTGGTGCGCTCGTCGAACATGGTGAGCACCACGCCGTCAATTTCCAATCCGGGATTCAGGTCTTGGCGGATGCGTTCCACCGTATCGAGCAACTCGCTGACGCCCTCCAGGGCAAAATACTCGGCCTGCATGGGAATCAAGACGGCATCGGCTGCAGCCAGGGCGTTAACCGTCAGCAGATCGAGCGCCGGCGGACAGTCCAGCACAACAAAGCGGAAGCGGTCGCGGATGGTTTGGAGGGCTTGTCGCAAGCGAATGGCGCGATCATTCTCGGTCACCAGTTCCAGGTTTGCTCCCAGCAGATTTTTGTGGGAGGGCAAAAGCCAAAGCTGTTCGAGTACTGTGGGATGTATTGCCTGTTCAGCGGGGACATCGGTCATCAGCAGGTGGTAAATGCAGATGCGATTCGGGTCCTTGGGAAATCCCAGGCCGCTTGTGCTATTGGCCTGCGGGTCGCAATCCACCAAGAGAGTAGGGACCTCGGCGGCAGCGAATGAGGCAGCAAGATTGATGGCGGTGGTAGTCTTGCCCACGCCGCCCTTCTGATTAGTTACTGCGATGACACGTGCCATAGCAATGAATCCACGCCTCTCCGGGATGCACTGTCACACTGCCTGTAACCGCAATCACCGTCGCGCCTGGGGAAGAGCCGGGTAATGTTCCACGTGGAACATTGCAGGCAAAGTTCAGGTGCGTACGAGCTTACGAGCGTAACTGAGGTAGAGGCGTTCGCGCAATGCCGCAAATCGGTGCAGTCTATTTCAACCCAATTTCTGGCGGACTGGGGCCAGAGGTATTGTTCCACGTGGAACATTAACGACGATTTGCAATTTGCAATTTATAATTTGTAAGGTAAGCAGAACATCCGGTATGTTCCAGATTTTTGCTGGTTCTTACTTTGCAAATTACAAATTGCAAATTGCAAATCGTTAGCATCTCATGAACACTGGCCAGGCCATCCATAGTGCGGCAGATCTGCAGGCTTCCCTGGTCCCTGCTTCTCAGCGTTTAATCTCATTGGACGTTTTTCGGGGAATGACCATCGCCGCTATGATCCTGGTCAACAATCCAGGTTCGTGGACAGCCAGATACTCTCCTCTGCGCCATGCGGCCTGGCACGGGTGGACCTTCGCCGATCTCGTATTTCCCTTCTTTCTGTATATCGTTGGGGCTTCTCTGGTTCTATCGCAAAGTCGTCGCGTAATGCGGGGCGCATCGCACAAGGGGCTATTGTGGCATGCCCTATGGCGCAGCGTGGTACTGATTGCAATCGGCCTGGTGCTGAACGGGATCTTCTTTTCTCAATTTCAGCAACTACGATTTTCAGGCATTTTGCAGCGAATTGGGGTGGTCTACTTCCTGGCGGCGGTTCTGGTACTGAGTACGAGCCGAAGGACCTGGGCGATCATTTCGGCGGCGACGTTGTTGGGTTATTGGGCAATGATGTCGTTGATTCCAGTCCCAGGCTACGGTCGGGGAAATCTTGAGCCGATCGGGAATCTGGCTTCTTATATTGATCGTTTGCTCATGTCCGGGCATATGTGGCAGCCAACCTGGGACCCGGAGGGACTACTTAGTACTATTCCCGCGGTTGCCACGGTGCTGTTCGGGGCGATTGCAGCAGCCTGGTTACGAGATATCCATGGCAGCCGAATGGGAGCGGCAGACCGCAAAGAAACGAAGCTATCGCCCTTCGGTGGTTTCGTTATTGCCGGCTTTGCGGCGGTTGCAGTGGGAGAATTGTGGGGCCAGGTTTTTCCCCTCAACAAGAATATATGGACCAGTTCCTTCGCCCTTTTCACTGCCGGTCTGGCTACCCTGGTTCTGGCGGCTTGTTACTGGGCCATGGAAATAAAGAACTGGCGCCGATTAGGCCGAATCTTTCTGCCTTTGGGGATGAACCCTTTGGCGATTTATGTGGCCTCGGAGCTGGTTGGGGGAGGACCGTTGTCCTGGGCGCAGGATCGCCTATTCGATAGCTGGTTTGCCCAATTCGGCAGCGCGGAGCTGGGTTCGTTGCTCTGGGCGGTCCTCTATCTATCCTTCTGGGTGGCGGTGGCGAAGTCCATGTATCGCAGGGCAGTTTTTATTCGGCTTTGATAAGAAGCCACAAGCAACAAGCATCAAGCGACAAGCCAAAAGGAACTACGCGCTTCTAGCCCTGCGCTGCGCCGATCAGAAGAATGCGCGATGTAGAGCATGGGATACTGATCGGCTCCGCCCAACTGAAATGCGGCAAGATACTCTGCGCCTGCTTGGACTGCGCGGCGCCGATCAACAACCCTAAACGACCTGGCATTGGTGCCGCCGCCGGTTCAGCGGAACCCTTCGCGTTGGTTGCGGTATCGAGCAGAGCTGCGGCGACCGGAAGCGCCTGCTCAAAACGCTCTACTGCACGCAGTACCACCAGGCCGGCCCGACCGGAGAAACTCTCCGCGCGCCCGGCAAATACCTCTACATCGGTAAGGCGCAAGGCGCGAATTACCTCACGCAGGAACACCGCCTTCTTTTGCCGGGACTCGATCAGTGTCAAGCGCAGTTGGGGCGCATAAATCTTGAAGGGCAGGCCAGGAAAACCGGCGCCGGAGCCGAGATCGATGGTTGGCGGCATCCCGTCCCGGGCCAGCAGATGTGCGGCGGCGAAGAGAGATTCGCCGATATGTCGTGTTACGATATTTTCCGGTTCGCGCACCGCCGTCAGGTTGAGCCGTGTGTTCCAGCGGAGCAACAGCCCGAGATAGGCGCCCAGAGCCGCGAGCTGCGCGGGTTGCAGCGCGTGGGCGAGAAACGGCCGCAGCAGGACGGCCATGCGTTCCGGATCGAAGTCGGTCATCTACGAATTCCTGCCCACCCCTTTTAGCACAAAGGACACAAGGTACACGAAGGAGAAGAAGGAGCGGAAACATTTCCTCAGATCTATGCCCCCCTGGGGTCCTTCGTGTTATTTGTGGTCAATTACCGGCTTAATTCCGCATGCTTGCGGGCCTGAATTTCAATGTAGATATTGACCAGGGAAACCGCGGCGGGCGTCACGCCCGGGATGCGGGAGGCCTGGCTGATGGTGCGCGGGCGCACCCGTTGCAGTTTTTCCTTCATCTCGCGGGAAAGCCCGCTAACGGCAGCGTAGTCGAACCATTCCGGTATGAGACGTTGTTCTGCCTTTTTCAGCCGCTCCATCGCCTTCTGTTGCTGGCCGAGATAACCGGCATACTTGATTTCCGTCTCCACCGTCTTCAACTCCGTGCGGACCGAAAGTGTCAGCCCATCGTGTGCGCCGGCGGGCGGGTGACGTGGGTCCGCTCCGTCCGGCCGCCCGCTGCCGACCGGCGGCTGGGCGGACGGGGTACCAAGCGTCGGCGCAAACGCCGGTAGCATGACGTAGCTGGAAACCGTGGGCGCCGACCGGTCGGCAACGGACGCCGCCACCGGCTGAGGGCGCGCGAAGAAATCGGGCATCAGCTCCCGCAGGACGGGCAGAAGGTGGTCGATCGTGATCTCCGGACGGCGCAAGAGCTGGCCAAGAACCGTTCCCTTGCAGTCGCGCAAAAATCCGCCTAGCGGACGACCAGCTTCCGCCGGCGTTTCAGCTCTACCTTCCAAGTCAGTCTCAACAGATTGGTCACGGACAGGCGCGGCACGCCAGGCGGCTTCGATCTTCTCCAGCATGTCGCCGCTCAGCCGCACACTCTCCAGCAGCTCTTTCAACGCCTCCTGGCGCTGTTGCTTAGCGAGATAGTCCTGCCAGGCATCGTCTCTTATGAGGCCGACACGGCGCCCATAGGGAGTGAGCCGCCGGTCGGCGTTGTCAATCCGCAAGTGCAGGCGGAACTCCGCCCGGGAAGTGAACATCCGGTACGGTTCATTCGTACCTTTGCTGATGAGGTCGTCGATCAGGATTGCGGTGTAGGCCTCGGTGCGATTCAGAATCAGCGGGGGTTGTTGCTTCACGGCCAGCGCGGCGTTGATGCCCGCCATAATTCCCTGGCAGGCGGCTTCTTCATAACCGCTGGTTCCATTGATCTGGCCGGCCAGGAACAGGCGGGCGACCGCCTTTACCTCCAAGGTGCGTTCCAGTTCGGTGGGATCAATCGCGTCGTATTCGATGGCGTAGCCGGGACGCAGCATCTCGGCCCGATCCAGCCCGGGAACGGAGCGCACCATGCGGAGCTGCACATCAAACGGCAGCGAGGTGCTCATGCCGTTGACATAGGTTTCGTGCGTCATTAGCCCTTCGGGCTCGAGAAAAAGCTGGTGGCTTTCGTGATGGGGGAACTTGACGATCTTATCTTCGATACTGGGACAATATCGTGGGCCGATACTTTTAATCTGACCACTGTACATGGGCGAGCGGTGAACGTTTTCCCGGATCACGCGCTGGGTTTCGGCCGTGGTGAAGGCGATGTAGCAGGGTACTTGCGCATCGGCGTGGGTCACGCGACGGCTGCGAAAACTGAAGGGCATCGGCTCCGGGTCGCCCGGTTGAACCTGAAAGCGGGACCAATCGATGGTACGTCCGTCCAGCCGCGGCGGGGTGCCGGTTTTGAGGCGGCAGCCGCGCAGCCCGAGCCGCTTCAGATTTTCGCCCAATAAAACCGACGGCGGCTCGCCGCTGCGGCCTGCCGGATACTGCTGTTCTCCGATGTGAATCAGCCCATTAAGGAAGGTGCCGGTGGTGACGATCACGGCGCCGGCCGCGATCCGGCGCCCGTCGCGCAAGACAATTCCCCGGCAAGTGCGGCGCTCCTGCGAAGCGTGGCCCCGGCGGTCATTCCCCTGTTCCGCTTCGGACGGGCTTTCACCGGAAGGCTGAGAGTCAAGGACCAGCTCGGCGACCTCGGCCTGCTTGATGCGCAGATTGGGCTCAGACTCCAGCACCTGGCGCATCTTGAGCCGGTACTGCTGCTTATCACACTGCGCCCGCGGCGACCAGACCGCCGGTCCGCGCGAGGTGTTCAGCAGCCGGAACTGAATGCCGACGGCATCGGTGACCTCACCCATGATGCCGCCCAGCGCATCCACTTCCCGCACTAGGTGGCCCTTGGCAATGCCCCCCACGGCGGGGTTGCAGGACATTTGCGCAATCAGGTCCAGATTGAGGGTGAAAAGGGCGGTTTTCAGGCCCATGCGTGCCGCTGCCATGGCGGCCTCGCACCCGGCGTGGCCCGCGCCTACCACCGTCACATCGTAACTTTCATCAAAAAGCATGACTAAACTGCCAATGCCTTAGAGCCGTTCCGGAAAGAGCGTGCATCACACTCAACCAGGGCCTGGATGTATTCTAGCGTGCCCCCGGATTGGCGTGGCAGCTCATGCGCGGGACATGAGGGTGCGTTGCATGGTATGTTCCACATCAGGGGGGCCACCGCCGGCCGGCATGGAAAACTGGCACGGCAGCCAAGAGGAGGGTTAATGAAGCCACGGAAAGTGGTGGCGATGGCAGTAGGCTTGTTGTGCGCGACGATGCTCTGGGGACAGGACCGGCAGCAGCCCTCGACGCCGGACGAACGGCATAAAGCGCTGACCCTGACCAAAAAGTTGGAGCGGAACCCGCTGGGGCCGGAAGCCTCGGCTGACCGGAAGTGGTTGACCAGCTGGATCATTGAGATTCCCGACATTACGGTCCCCGTTTGCGATGAACTACTGAAACCTTTGCTGAGCGGAGAGATGTCGCAATACCGCTATTCTAAGGAGCTCATTGCACAGCAGTTGGCCGGCAGCATGGCTTATCTGATCGAGCATCCCCAGGAGGCAACCAAGGTCCGCGATGAAGGCGACCAGGACGACTTTGCCATCAACCGGGCGGGCCTTGAAAGCGCTCTGAATGCCTATGAGGCCATTGTGAAGAGCGGCGCCAAGGGCGCCAAGTGGGGCCCCCTGGAGGAGCTCGTCAAGAAACGGCAGGCCGGGCAATTGGATGAGTATGTCCGTACGGCGACTTTGAAGTGCCTCACTGGCGATACCGAAACCGCCAGCGTACGCCCCTCCGCATGTGTTGCGGGCAGCTAAGAAAGTCCGACCCTTAGGTTTTCCCCATATTGGATTTGGCCAGTTAAGTGCGATATCTGCTTGGGGCCAAATGTTATAGGCCCGCATTGCACCTTGGACTGTGCAAGCGGTCCTGCTGTCATCAGTTGCGGTATAACGGGAGTACTTTATGCTCGAGTGGGAACAATACGAAGTCTGGGTGCGTGCGAATCCCGGCTGGGAATGGATCGGCAGCCTTGCCGATAAGGAGACGGCTTTAGCCCTGGTCTCCGCCAGAAAACAAAGGGTTCGCCTCCTGCGCGTCTCGTTTGGAATACAGCGCCAGGAAGAACAAACCATAGCGGAAATCGGCGAGACACGCGAACAGCCCTGAAACCAGCCATGAGCAATCAGCAGTCAGCCGAAACCAGCAGGTCGCGGGGTTGGCTAGCTGCCGACGACCGAGTGCTGCCTCCTAACTGTGAAGCACACCTTCGACGCGACCATTCTAAAGGGAAACTGCAGGAAAAACTGCTGTGTGTTAAACCAGCAGTTGCCATTCAGTAATCAGCACTCGGCCAAGACCAACAAGTCATGGGGTTGGCTGAATGCTGACGGCTGAGTGCTGAGTGCTAATTGTGAAGCACACCTTTGATGCAATCATTTTAGGTGGGGGTGCGGCCGGCCTGATGGCGGCGATCGAGGCTGGCAAGCGGAGGCGGCGTGTTGCCGTGCTGGAAAGCGGCGACCGCATTGGCCGCAAGATCCTCATCTCCGGCGGAGGACACTGCAACTTCACCAACCTGCACTGCCGGCCTGACCACTTCCTTTCGGCGAATCCGCACTTTGCAAAATCGGCGCTCGCCAGGTATACGCCGGCCGATTTCCTTGCCCTGCTCGAGAAGCACGGCATTGCCTACCACGAGAAAACCCTCGGCCAGCTCTTCTGTGACGGTTCCGCACAGCAGATTGTTTCCATGCTCGAAGCGGAGTGCCGCGCCGTTGCGGTTCAGATTCTTACCCAGACCGTGGTCCGTGAAGTGTCGCGCCCGGAACATTTCCTGCTTTGCACGGAGGAACGCGAGTTCCAGGCGCCCGCCCTGGTGGTGGCTACGGGAGGCTTATCTATTCCCAAGATGGGGGCGACCGGATTGGCCTATAGCTTGGCTCGCCAGTTTGGCTTGGCGGTCCGGGAATGCCGCCCGGCACTGGTTCCGCTCCTGTTCAGCGCGCCGGACCGGCAGCGCTATTGCGATCTGGCCGGAGTTTCGGCCGAAGTGGTAGCTGGCATTGGACGCCGCCGATTCCCTGAGAATATGCTGATCACCCATCGCGGCCTCAGCGGTCCGGCAATTCTGCAAATCTCCTCGTATTGGGACGGGAAAGCGGCGATCACAATCGATCTGGCACCTGGCCAGGAGGTCACCGCGCCTCTGCTTCAACCCGGCGCCCGCCGGGATGCTGCGGCCCTGCGAGCTGCGTTTCGCAACTGTTTACCGAATCGTCTTGCCGACCGCTGGCTGGAAATTCATCCGCCCTCGGGATGGAACAATCCGGCGCTCGCCGATCTGGAGCGGCGCTTGCATAACTGGGAAGTAGTTCCCGCTGGCACGGAAGGCTTCGAGAAAGCGGAAGTCACCGCTGGAGGCATTGACACCAGCGAGCTCTCGGCCAAAACCATGGAGGCGCGCAAGGTGCCCGGCCTCTACTTCATTGGGGAAGCCGTGGATGTTACCGGACACCTGGGTGGTTTCAATCTGCAGTGGGCCTGGGCTTCGGGGTGGTGTGCCGGACAGGCAGTGTAGCATTCCCACCCCAATCGCGCCAAAGCCGGCGCGATTGGGGTGGAACACCTGGTGGAACACCCGGCGGGGTGTGGTTGCTCAGGAACACGTCTTCTTTGGTGGGATATTAGGGGACCCATCGCGCAGGTTCGTTTGGGTCGTCCGTCGACTTCAGCATCCGGTCGGGCAGCTCAACGATCTTCTTCTCTAACGCAGGGCCGAAGGATACTCTGCGGGTAACCCGTTTTATTTCCTCGTCGCCCCGCGCTAACTGGCGTTCGCAACCGTTTTAGTTTTAAATACCTTTGGCCGGCACATGCGGCGCTTGCGCTGGCGGCGGCCTTTGCTACTGCATTCGAATTGCTTCCTCAGGGAAAGGCAGCGCCAACTCACGAGAGGATTTATGGCCGAAGAGCGACGTTCGCGAATATGGCTCTGGGTGCTGATCGGAGGCGGGGCATTTTTTGTATTTGTGCTGGCGGTCTTCACGCTGGTTTACGTGAGTTTGCGTTCCGGCACGAGTCAATTCGGGGGATTTGGCGACAAGATCGGAGTGGTGGATCTGGAAGGCGTGATCTTGACGCCCAAAGAAACCGTAAAGCAATTGGGTGAGTTCGCCAAGGACGACTCCATCAAAGCCATTGTCCTGCACATCAATTCGCCCGGCGGTGGCGCCGCGGCGTCGGAGGAGATTTATCGCGAAGTGCGCCGCATTCGCGACGCCAAGAAGAAGCCGATCGTGGCCTCCATCGAAAGCGTTGGCGCCAGCGGGGCCTACTACGCCGCCTCGGGGACGGGTAAAATCTTTGCCGATAACGCCAGCATCGTGGGTTCGATCGGGGTCATTGCCGAGTGGTATAACTACGGCGAGTTGCTGCGTTGGGCCAAGCTCAAGGAAGTGGTGATCAAAGCCGGAGAATTCAAAGACACCGGCGATCCCACCCGGGAGTTAACTCCGGCCGAGCGGCAGTACCTGCAAGGCATGATCGACGACATGCACGACCAGTTCATTCGGGCCGTAGCCGAGGGACGCAACCTGAAGGTCGAGGACGTCAAAGCCGTAGCCAACGGCCGGGTATGGACCGGGCAACAGGCCCTGCCCATGAAGCTGGTGGACGAAATCGGCGACTTCCGCACCGCCATCGACGATACCGCCAA
>Ga0326727_10026597_pt1 | contig 10713 bp, 10 predicted proteins | sample MB2enrmetagenome_FD_207643 | JGI IMG/M metagenome (GOLD analysis project Ga0326727, IMG submission 207643) | Lab enriched peat soil microbial communities from McLean, Ithaca, NY, United States - MB29MY | ecosystem: Environmental > Terrestrial > Soil > Wetlands > Peat | place: USA: New York... | reverse complement strand
GAGGATTGCGGAGATTTCGTCCTCCGTCTGAACCACTACAATATTGTAATCCTTCTGATGGTTTTCCAAAAATTCGCTTTCGTCAGTAGCCGGGGTGATTGGATAATACGTTTGGAATGCGCATCCGGCCTTGAATTTGCCAATGCCGACTGCCTGGACCCCTCGGATGAGCATTCGTTTTTCGCTTGACGGCACAGGATGAAGTTTGTATCCGAAACTGTCGTGAAAGTTGTTCTTAATGTAATCGTATCCTCGTTGCGCCGCGCTTACGTTAAGGTCACCTAGAGTCGCCTTTCGGCCTTTGAAGCCCTCCTTGATTGCTTCCGAGACTATCTTGAAGTCGTAGTCGATCAGCGCGGTTGAGGCTCCGAAAGCCACAGTGTTCGTCATTACCTGATATTTGCTAAGTTCATGCTCGTGACCCGTCTCTTTCAAAGCGCTAATCAAAACGTCTAGGTATGGGACTGGGTAGAGGTTTACGTCGGGTCGCCCGATATCTTCAGGTTTCAACTTTAAGGCTGCGTCGTAGACTATTCCGCCGCCTGGGCTTACTTCGTTCTTATGCCCGTTATGGGTTGGAAATTCCTTATGGATATCGCCGAACAGCGTCTCTTTATCCAACGCGACCAAAAGATCAATCCAGTCAACGTGTGACCGAATATCCCGCTCAGACGCACGAACTCGGTAGTAGCTGTGTTCGCCCTTAATGTTGGAATGGTACTCGATATTGGCGAATATGTGCAGCCCCCCCCGTGCACAGGCTTTTGCGAAAGTCTCTGCAACGGAGTTAATCCCGCCACCCTGCGGGCCACCTATGACCCAAGTCAGATTGTTTTCTTCAGGCAGTCTTCATACCTTCCGATAGCTCTGCTCCATTCGACCCCGCTATTAGGTTTACGAGGCCCTTAATCCTTCAAATTTAACTTGAAGGTTAAACCTTGTTTCTAGGGCTCGTAACCGTTCGCGTAAACATCCATTCGGGCACATCGCAATTAAGGGTTGACCCCAATCCGTTAGGGTGCCTGGAAGCGAATCCTCAGTCCACCAGCGCAAATCACGGCGCAAAAACCTAGTTATGTTTGAAAATGAATCTAACGAATTATTCTGAGGCGAGTGCGCAATCAAATCTGCATTATCGCCTCAAAAGAATCCGCTTTGATATGCTGCTCATCGTTTTGGTCTTTTCCCCTTACCGGTATCGAGCCTAACCGTGTAATTAGTGCCCTGAATTCATCCTTCAGGCTGTACCAGCGTTCATTATGTTGCTTCTCCCCGTTGCCTTCCTTCACGATCCCAATAGTGTTGAGGCATTCGATTGAATTCTTGGCTTTAACCCAAGTCAGGCCAGAGGCCGTTGCCACCGCGGCAATGCTTAGTGCTTCAGATGCTTGCGCGAGCGCCTTTACGACTTTCAACCGGTTAGGTATGCAGGTGTCTAATGCGATTCGGCTTACCGTCGCTAAATCCTCATCATTGACTTCCAAGTGGCCTCGAACTATGGCTAATGATCGCGCGAGCTTCAACAATTGCTGTGCCAGTCGAGTTGCGAATTCAGGCTCAGGCGACCATTCGGACGTATCGTATTCTCTGAATGCTTGGCTAGTGACCGTGGTCCTGACCTGGGCTACAAATTCTGCATACAAGCCTATTCTTTCAAGGACCTCTTTGGTTAGAGTCGGTTCCTTGATCGGTAGATTCTCAAGGAATCCATTTGCCGTTCGCGATAATTCTTCTCGCATGGCGTCCAATTCTTGTTGATTCGTCAGTGCCCGTTCTCTCGCCACATCGCGGTTGAATTGCGGTCGAACCTTCAGAAATCTTTCCCCTAAAACGGCATGGACTGAACCATACATATCAATGGCGGGTGTGACTCCGCAGATTAATCCGATTAGGCAATCCACCACGATCAGTTGGTCGGTGGTTCCATACCCAGAGCTTAAGTGTCCGTCGTAGAGGTCGCGAAGTTGCGAGAATATTTGGTCTCTTTCCTCTCGGGATTTAGTCAAGACTTGGCTTAATTCAGGGATTACGACGATTTTGCCGTTCATTTTCGAGTATAGCCCTTTGACGATTGTTCCATCCCGCCGCTCTTTCCCGGAAACAATAGTTTTGCCGGTTAGGCTGGATAGGTGGAATATGCTCGGTGAATTTTGCAGGCTTCTAAGAATCTCGCTTTTCGTTGCTCCCGAGGGGCCGACCACAAACAACCAAAGGGGATCACCGGAAACTTTACGGTCAATGGCGGCGGCTAGGATTATGTCGAGAACTTCCCCATCTTGTTCGATTGCTAACCACTTCTGGAAGACCGCTTTGAGTTCTGGAAGGCCGAAAACTTTTTGCGCTTGTTGAAGCATCATTTCTCCCTGGGCTTGCTGGGAGAGCGGGCCCGAACTTTTTTCTGGATTCAACCGCTATCTTGCCCCGAGTCATCATCTGGTGGCCGACACAACTCTTCGATTTGCTGCATTGTCTTTTCAAGGCGCGCAAGTTTGATCCTCCATTGCCCAAACGCCCTGGCTCGTCGAACCTCTGCCAGCAGAATTTGGGCTTGCTTTAGAAACAAGTCTTGCTTCTGGGCTAGTCGTTCGTCGATGGTGAGGGCTTTGATAGGTGAGACTGACCTTCTGCCGTCGGCGCGATTGATATGACCGATTTGCTTTTCGGCGTCACTCGGCAGAAGGTCGCCATCCAAATCGTCTGGTGTTTCGGACATTCAGTAGTCGCCCCGAATCGACCGCCATCTTGGCGGAGAGTTCCAAGGTTCTCGTGTGGGTGCGGGTGTCGGTCGCGGAGACTCCGGATATGATTCTGGGCTCGGCGGCTTGTTCGATTTCGGGCATGTGAACGCGTGGATCTGCGAATCATTTCGACCGCACGTGCACGGTTTCTCTGACCAGAGACGATATGCTTCGGAGGCGGTGTTCATTGTCTTTCGCCCTCACGAACTTCCGGCCATTCCTGGTGCTTCGCCTTCTCCTTAGATTTCGCGTCGATTATCCACGGATTCGCAGGTAATCCGTCGTTTCTTGTCATTTCTTTCGCCCTGTCTTTTTCGTGGGGTAGCCAATCTTCGGAATAATTTGTGGTGGTCGAGTTTGTGGGAAGCCGGAAAGCGTCTCTAAGGCTAATCCTTGCCTCCTGGTTACATTCTTCAATCCATGTCACCCCCGTTCATTTGCGGTTGTAGGTCGCTTTTCCGGTAGAGTTCCCGCAACGGTCGCCCTGTCGGGCCGGTCGCTAGAATCGAAATGTCGCCGTTCTCGTTTTCGTGGACTGATTCAACGGTTGCGTTAGGGTGGCTTAGGTAGAGTAGGTTTGTGGCCGCGTCTATCTTTCTTCGGTCGAGGCGGTCTTGCCGGGCCTCTGGGGTTTCGCTGCCCAGAATTTTCAAATATAATGTGTCGTTGTTGGTCAAGGTGGTTCCCCAATTCGGCGAAGTCTCCGTTCGGCGTCGGCAATGATGGCGCCGTATTCGGCTGCCCAGCGGGTAGAATTTTTCATTGTGATGTTCTGAACGATTCCAATGTATTGTGTGTAGTTTTCGATTTCGGCGGCTAACTCTCGGATTTCCGGTTCGGTGCTTTCGTATCCTTCCGATAGAAGATGGCCGCGTTCGGCTATGGCTTGTTGTCGGCGCTTCTCGTAGGTTTCTAATTGTTCGCGGCATGTTTCGAGTTTCGCGCGTTCAGCTTTCAAAAGCGGCGTTGCGTAGCTGATTCGCGCGCGTTCAATTGCCGGATTTATCTTTGGCGAGGGTGGAACATGCTGGGTTCCAAGTTGCGTGGAAACAATAGCTTGGTCAGTCAAGATTCCCCCCTTTGCCGAGCAGTTTTCCAACTGCTTGATCCAAATTCTCTAAGCCCCACTTTCGCCGCAAGCTTTGTAGTGCGTCGCGGTTTGTGAGGCTTACGTTCATGGTGGTTTTTTCCATGCATCTTCACGTATGCCGATACATGCGGTGTCTATGGGAATAGTTTACTCCATGCCATACGGATTATGCGAGGTGTTACCGGCCGTTAAATAGGGTCAAAAAATCGGAAAAAGCCATCCGGTCATCCAATAAATCGACTACCGAGAATGTGGCAACGTCTGAAAATTCCTGGGTGATAGAAGATCGTGTACCCGTAGGCGATTTTCGCGGAATCAACCGGAGAAACATAATGCTTCACACGGTAGACTTCATACCCTAACATTTCACATCTCGGACACCGACCAAACCCCACAACCGGCAAAGAACAAACACCAGTTATTTACCAACATCAACCGGTGTCGTAACGCTAAAGTCTGCTGTAGAACTGAAAATTAAAGTCAGGTCGTTTCATGTGATTGGCTAGTACCGCCCGTTAACTGACTATAATCTCTCATCTATTCTACTAGCCAATGACCTCGAACGGGGTATTATTTTCTGCCTGGTAGGGGAGGGGGAATGTGTCGGTGATCTGTCAGCAAACTTATTCCTTATGTCATATTATGGTTGGGTATGACTTCGGTTCGCCATTGCGTCGGATGCGATGGAGTCATACCTAATTCTAAGAATCAGCACTCCGGCCTATGTCCAAGCTGTTTTTTCGGGGATTTAATCTGAAAATTATGCCGTATGGTATAGAGTAAGCTAAGAAGCGACTTCCCCCAAATATGCCCCTATGCCACCTGAGAAGCTTCCGCACCCGAAACAATGTCCAAGTTGCGGAGCAATCGTTACCCTGGCTCGGAATTGGGGTAAAACCACGTGCCGTTTCTGCGTGGATCATGCTAAGCGCTTGGCTTGATAGAGATGTGATTTACCGAACTTTAACGCCCATTCATGGATTTTCTTGGCTAAATCTTCATCATCTGAAATCCAAACCGATTGCGTCGATCTCTGCGCTAGTTCAACATGCGCCTCTTTCAACATTTTCCACAAGCCACGGTAGAACCGTATTCGAGCGGCCTTATCTTCAGCCGGTAGATCGTAGTCGGTTATCCACCATTCGCCGTTCACGTTCCGCAAACTCCTATGTAGCATGTACTACGCTCGATTGTAATAGGTGTTACGGGCCATTTCCGCGTAACACGTGTTACATGCTGATTCCGATCCGTTTTTGCCGGTTAATCGGCCTGGCATTCTGGGCGAATAAGGGGCTGATCTTTCCGTGTTCTTTCAGGGAAGTTTCTGTTTGGTTGGGGGCCTCAACGGTTTTTGTTCCTCCCTGGAGAGAATCAGCCGAAGACTAGTCTAAGCAGAGAAAGAAAACATCGCTGACACGCTCCGATGCGCTAGCAACTTCCCCCGGAGGGCTTCGCCCCCCAGAACTCCTCAAGTCAAAGAACAAATCCCCCCGACGCCCTCACCAAAAAGGGAAGTGGCATTGATCTATTGCGCCGACTGGCAGCAGAGTTTAGTCGTCAAAAAAATTATTGGGTGTCAACCGGACACACGCCGGATTGACACACGCGCTCGAATACTACCACAACCATCCAGTTTCCGAAGATCTTCGTGTGATAAACATCTTTGATGTGAAAGCCCAAGGCTGCTTCATGTTGAAGCATTGCGTTCAAGCCTTTCACGTCTGACTCCGCAAACGCGACAGTGATGTATTGGTAAGCCCACGGCGCAGTCTGATTCTTCACCGTTGCTTGGTAAGGCTTAACCGACTTCACGGCAGACTCGAACAAGACTTGCTCGAAACCAAGATTTTGCATGTTCGCAACAAAGAACGACTGGTAGATTGGTGCGGTCAAAGGATTAACCCAACCCACAAGCCCATTCACATCTGAAGCGAATTGTGCTTGGGCGATTTGTCGGCTGAACGCTTCACGGCAAACACTCACCACCGTATCTCGCTCGGTTCCATTATCGACGCTCTTGAGAAGCGTCTGACAAGTTCCGAGACTGAAACTCGGATTCTTAACCGACTCCATCAAGACGAACTGGCTTATGCCTACGACGCCGGCTAAACTCAGATAGAGAAGCAATGCTCGGGTAAGAACCCGCTTTCCGCTCCATTGCTCGAACCGTTCGTCACGCACTTGATCTACGAACCGCGTTACCTTGCCTGAAGAAAGATTGGTTCTGGTAACGGCACGAGTCTGACTAAACTCAGACTTCTTCCGAACTCGCATTTGCAACACAAATCAACTCCAATCGACACGAGGATTGGTTTCCCCCCCCACCAAGGCTGAGAGCGCGCCCGCTGGGGGGGAAAATTTTAACATAAGCGGAAGAGGGGGAGCGGGCGCGCCTGCGTGCGGCAACCATGAACGAGTAAACGGAACGATCACCATGAGAGGCGCCGAGGCGGCCGCGAGGCGCCCAGATAAACTTCGCGGCGAAAAATTCTCCTAGAATTTTGGAACCGCGAGCGACACCCAATTCTCCAAGGAGAATTGCGGAGAGCGCAAGTTTATCTGTTATTAGTATGAGTGCCGCATTCGCGGAAACAACACGGTAGAGGCATCTTCCAAGGAGGTAAGAAGAAGGAAGAAAGATGCGGTTCGCTCACTGCGTTCGCGCACCTAACTCCCAAAGGGAAGGTCATAGATGACCAATATTACTTCTTTTTAATTAAAGACACGTGTTGCCGGTGGAATGGGCCTACGGTGTGGAGATTTGTTGGTCGGGGTCGTCGAAACGTCACAAATTCGCCTAGGTAGTGGTGGGGCCGGTGGGACCTAGACCCAAATAGGTTCAAAGCACATCGTGAGAGTATGAGAGACCACGTTTGTTTACCCCCACATTCCATGCAGAATTTTGAATGGCAGAAAACATCTAGAAATGAGGTGCTTCAATACTTTCAGTAGTTGTAGGTTACAAGGAAGAGGTAAATTTGCCAACGAAGATGGTGGCCTGTCGGTGTGTCAAGTGGTAGCCACGCACCATACGGGCTAGAGGATAGACCCGGGTTAGAGGATAGGGATTGCCAATCAGGATTGTAGCCGTAGTACCCAACCACCGGATTATCTTGGAAGCCTCTGCCAATGGAAGTGGCGTTATTCGTCGCCACAAGTAGCACTTCCTCATAGTACTCGGGGTTGCGAATAACTGTGACAGTTGCTGTCAGCGAGGCTACAGCAGCGGTCTTATTCGAAACCGTTTGGTGTACGTATACATTGGTGTACGTGTACGTATGACTTTCAAGTCCGCCTAAGTAACTGTACGTCAAGACCATTGATGGGCCATATTCATTGAAAGTGTAGTTCACTTCAACCGTCTCGTATCGCCATTGCCCTCCAGTCGTAGGAAGACTGTCCACGTCAGCCGAGACGAACAGTTCGCAACTTATGACTGAGTATTTTGAGTATTTTGCAGATTGTGGCCACACACCCTCCGCTTCGAGGATGCTAATGACTTGTTCAACCCGTTGCTGTTCCACGTAGTTTTCGTAGGCTATCGTCGCCGCATAGCTTCCCATTATGATGGCGATGAAGATTGCAGCAAATACCAGCCCTCTTTTCCTTTGGCTGCGCAAAAAAATGCACTCGGCTTCTGTGTGGTAAGGGTTAGAGAAAAGTGTTGGTGAAATTGGGGTTCGTTTTCGGGCAAGAATTCTAAATTACTTACTATTGTGCATGAGGAAGATTATCGTTTGACTTCTTGATTACCTTAGCGTTAATCTTGTCCTCTCCGATAGAGACGCTATCTACGACTTCAACATGGTAAGTAACGGGCGTGGTTCCCGAAACAACAATATTTCCCGCTGAAATTGTACTTCCACTTGTATTTGTGAGCGCCTTCGAAGCAAGCACCAAGAGGTTGTCAAGATCACGAATCAGAGGATTCTGTTGATTTGTAATCAAAGCCCACTTATAGCCCGTCTCTGAAGCGAATTTACCACTACCGCCTACTTCAGTTCCGTGCATTGCATCTAACTTGACTCCCCCCGCAATTTCCCACACGGAAGACAGGGGTAGCTTCAGAGCTACGAACTTGCTGCCTTGAATATCCAGTTTGTAACCAGCATTTTTATCCAGTGGCTCGCAAGTGACGCCTTCAACTTTCTCCTTCTTGCGAAACGGCCACATTACGAAATTATCTCGAATTTATAGTGACTCGTCGTGGATATTTCACTTTCGATTAACTAACTTCAGTTGGCAGTTTGAAAGTCAGAAGATTTGAGTAAGCATTTCCATGCGTTACGCCAGTACAAGCTGCACTGGGAACAGTTTCAACAACTTCGTCAGGCTGGATTTAAGATGAGACATGCAATCACAGTGATGGGACGGTCTGTACAGTCCATTTTGTGCAAAGCTCAGGAAGCATCTCTGAACAGGAAACTTGCACGTAAGACCGAATCTATCTTTTGGCCCCCCTCGGAAAGGGGGTAGGGAGCCACGAAGTGGGTGGGGAAAGGTGCATAGGTCACTTCGATTTCACCGCCCTCTTGGTTGAGGCATATTCCGCACGGAACTTCTGAAATTCCGCTTGGAATGCTCTTATGGTGGCGTCTTGCATTTTCACGACGGCCTCTAATTCCTCTATCTGTTGCCCTCGGACCTCTAGTTGTTCTCTCGTGGCCGCTGGTTTTGTTGCCCAGGCTTCCCGAAATTCCCCCAACACCCATGCCTCATCGTCCTGTAATCGTTGATAGTTCTTGTCGTCCACAACGTGGCCTAACTGATGTTCGCAGACAATCGGGTCCAGCTTTCGCCTCGCTGCTTCGCTAATCCAAACGGAGCGTAGATTATGGGGGCCGATTCGGGTTAATTCGCTGAAGCCCGCTCGATTCCTGGCGACAACCCAATTACGAAATATATTCTGTTTGCCGACGATTGGTTTACCGCTCTGATCTAAGATGGGTAGTAGGGCGGCTATCTCTCGGGGAACCATGACGAAGAATGCGGGAGAATGCTTCCTTCCCTCGGGGACTTCAATCTTAATCCAGTCGAGGCTTTGGTCCTGCAATTGCCGTTTGATTTTGGTAAGCCGAATTTGGTCTTGGTTTAGTTGAGTGAACCGTTCCACGTCCAACGCGCTCCATAGCAGGAATTTGTAAGCGGGTTGATATTCGACGGGAGCGAGGCTGATGATTCTGTTTCCGTCTTCCCAACTCATGAAGGGTTTTCGGCGTTTGTGGCCGTTGATTTTGAGGCCGATTAACGGTAGGGCGAGTTCGTGGAAGGCTAGGAATGAGTTGAGCGCGGCTTTGCTGACGTCGCGGAGCGCTTTACTTTTGCCTTCCTTCTCGAGTTCCGCGAACCTGAGTTTCACCAGCTTGCTGGTTTCTCTAGGTTCCTTGTCGGCGCGGTCCCTCAACTGAGTTGGCGTCAGCTTCATGCCTTTCAGAAATTTGAAGAAGACGGACTCGTAGGTTTTCCGCGTTAGCGGGTGCATAGTCTTACGCCACTGATCCCAGGATTGATCCGCGCGGTAGTCTTCGAGGATCTTGTGGTCGTCGGGGCTTATGTTACCGTAGAAACCCATTCAAAACGCCACGTAGAATAGGTTTAATGACTAATATAAATTCGCTTGATTAAGGAGGCCTAAAACTCCTACCTCGAATACTTCGGATAAGCAGCTCGTTTGGGTCCGATACGACATACAGCGACACCCATTTAGTCATCCCCTATCGCCTGCAGAACTACATCACGCCGTGATCTAGGCCCATCCAACTCAACGAGGAAAATATTTTGCCAAGTCCCTCGAACCAGCGCATGGTTTATGATTGGAAACGTCCTCGAATGTCCTAGGAACGCTGACGCAATGTGCGCATCAGCGTTATCATCTATAGCGTTATGGGAGTACGGCGCAGATTCTGGAAATAGCGTCTCAATTTTGCGCAGTAAATCATCCAGTAAACCTTCCTCGTGCTCATTCGCTATAACCGCAGCCGTCGCATGAGGAACACTGATTACGCAGATTCCGTCCTCAACGCTCGAGTCCCGTACAAACTGCGTTACTTCAGACGTAAGATCGATGAGTTGTCTTCTTCCGGAGGATTTCAGCCTCAGCATTTTGTTTACTACAACCAACTCATTACACCACTTTACTAGGGGTAACTCGGTCAGCGATAATCATACCGAAATCGAGAAATACACAGTTTGAGAAGTGCAAGGTTGGGCAAGGACAAACAAGCAACTCTACGCAAGAAATCGTTGCTCGACTAGGAGGTGACAGATGCTTGGCACAGGATGAGAGGTCTTCCGGCGCGAAGGAGCCGATACGCGCAAGGGAACCGATCCCACCTGATACGATTCTGATAGGCAAGAAACCAATCATGGCCTACGCGACAGCAGTAATGATGCATTTCCAATCCGGAGCAAAGACACTTACAGTAAAAGCGAGAGGACGAACAATAAGCACGGCAGTCGATGTTGTAGAAGTAACACGTCGAAGATTCTTCGCTGGAAAACTAGCCATTAAAGAAATTAGCATCGGCACTCAGGTACTCGGTGAGGCCGGAGACTCAAGAAACGTTTCAACAATCGAAATCAAACTTGAAAAGACGGGTTAAACCACATAAACGCTCTCCGATGGCCTAAACTTTCCCCGGTTTGTTTACGTCCGAGCATTCCCCCCTTTATCTACGAAGTTCTGTTGATCCGACGAAGAGTTTTTTGTAATCAATGAACTCAAGACGCAAGAACTGTGCATTCAACGAAATGGCTCTTCCTTATTCTGCGTGAAATCAGAATAGTGGGAAGTTCGAGATCGGCAACGATGATTATGAGCAACCGGTTTCGATGAGTCATCGATTCTTGACAGTTTTCTTTAACGAAATTTGAATAGCATTCGTT
>Ga0326727_10026596_pt1 | contig 10713 bp, 11 predicted proteins | sample MB2enrmetagenome_FD_207643 | JGI IMG/M metagenome (GOLD analysis project Ga0326727, IMG submission 207643) | Lab enriched peat soil microbial communities from McLean, Ithaca, NY, United States - MB29MY | ecosystem: Environmental > Terrestrial > Soil > Wetlands > Peat | place: USA: New York... | reverse complement strand
GCTAGAACGACACATCCGCCGGCTCTGTCACCCTCATCACGCTCTGGTCCCCGGTCAGCCGCTTCCACGCGGCGCGAATCGCCTCGATCTTGTCGCGGTTTTCCTGGGTGTCGGGGTAGTCGACAACCAGCAGCTTGGTGCGGATGCGCTCCGGCGCGGTCTCGCCCTTGCCCTGCCATTGGCCGTAGACGTCAAGGACGCTCAGGCCATCGGGAAAGCGCAGAGTTACTTCCTTGTCGAGAAAGACGCGCCAGGCCGATTCGCTGATTCCCTTCCCGGGATCGTCGGCCGGCCCCAGGCCAAAGTACAGCTTTGTGTCTACCCAGCCGGAGGTGCGCCCGGGATGGGCGGGATCGCCCGCCAGCGTAGGCGCAACCGCCTGTCGCGGGGCCGGCCCGGCCTGATGGGCACAACCGGGCGCCAACAATGCTAAGGCGACAATAAGCCGAGCAGGGCTAAAGTGCATGCACGCTCCGCGCAAGTTCAGGGTAAATGGCGTGGGTCGGCGGTCAAGGAGATGTGTCTTCAAAGTCGCGACGGCGCTATTCCCGATTGCCTGCTCCCTATTCTCTACTCCCTATTCCCTGCCTCTTCATTTCTCCACTTCCACGCCCCGCCAGAAGGCTACGTACCCTTTGATCTTGCGGGCGGCAGGTTTGGGATCGGGATAGTACCAGGCGGCGTCCTGGTTATCCTGGCCGTCGATGACGATGGTCATGTAGCGCGCCTGGCCCTTCCAGGGGCAGGTAGAGGTGCTGGTGCTGGGTCGAAAGTATTCTCGCTTCAGGCTCGAATCAGGAAAGTAGATATTGCCTTCCACTTCCTCGATCTGATCGCTTTCGGCAACTACTTTACCGTTCCAAATTGCTCTTGCCATGGCTGATCCGTTGCTTCTTCACGTCGCAAAGGCGGCGCACTGCAGGCGCAGCCGCCGCCATGGTGACGAAACGACAGTAGCAGATGTTGCGCCAAAGGGCGAGTCCCGAGATCTTTTTTTCTGCGATCTCCGGGCAGCCCTGTGGTAAAGGCGCCCTACTTGGCCGCGGCCACCGAATCGATGTGGACGCTCATGCTGGCTGCGTTGGAGGTCGCGGTGACGACCACCTTGGCGCCGTAGAAATCCTTCACGGAGTCGGGGTTATCGATCTTCCATACCTGCTTCTTGGCTTCGTCGACAAAGACCGGCTTCTCTCCCTTCGAGATGCAGCCCTTGACGCATGCACTGTTGCTACCCAGGTGCTTGGCGCCGCAGGCAGAGTCAGAGATATAACCGGTAATTTGCGTGGAATCAACAGCCTGGGCCGTCATACAGGCCAGGGCGACAACAGCAGCAAGTACACAAAGTACACGTTTCATGGAACCTCCAGGGGGATCGCAAAAGTTGCCTACTATCATGCTCCTGCGCCGGGAATTGCACAATAGACAGCTCACTTCAGGAAGCCGGAACATCAACCGGGACCTCGCCCGGGGCGTCCGTTTCTTTGCGGGCGCCCTTCTTCGGTTTGGCCGCCTGCAATGCCCGCGTCGCCTCTACACTCTTCTGGACTCCTTCGTAGCGCTGGGCAGCCGACGAGAATCGCCTCACCATATCGCTCGTTTTGGTCAAATACGTCGGGTGTCTCTCCCGGATGGCTTCGAGGATGGGCGCAAACTTGGCCAGGATGAAGAACCCCTCGGCATTGCAGTCGACAAATAGCTCTGCCGAAACAGCCCCGTGCAGGACCATGGCAGCCGCCATCTCCCAATAGGTGACCACCTGGCGCAGCCACGCGTTGTACTTGTTGGCTGAGTTATCGGCAACGGCAAAGAATTCGTCTGCCGTCTTCGGCCAGAACTCGCCTATCAACCAGGTGCGTGCCTTGCGCATGGTGGCTTCAGTTCGCAGTTGGTAAAGCTTGAGGATGATCTCGGCATCGGCCGGGGTCGCAAGCATTCGTTCCATAGGGGGTTCTCCGCTCTCCCATGGTACCGGATTCAGCCCTGGCCGCGCTGCACCCGCGCCGGATTAGGAACCGGAGGCTGACGTAGAGGCTGCCCGCTCGTAGAAGTTGCTCCTCATGCCTCCAGCAATGCCGACTGGTAGAAGAACTCGAGCGCCTGCTCGATCTTCTTCCCCAGCTCTTCACAGGGGATTTCAGGATATGCGGAGTGCATCGTATCCAGAAGCGCATTGCGGTCCCGCGTCCCGTCGAGCAGCAGAAAGAGGCTGCGCACAATCGGATCGCGCATAGAAGCGGTCGCGTGCCCCAGCGTAGTCGCATATGGCCGCATGCCGGCCTCTTGGCGGCTGGCGGCACTGGCCCTTGGTCGCGCGGAAATCCCCTCCGACAGCGGAGCCTTCCAGGCATGAAACACGATCATCCTCGCCGCCGCCAATTGCAGCAGCAGCGTGGCGCCCTCGCTGTCCAGCGCCAGGCCGGCTTGCTGCAAACGCGGCTCAAGTTCTTCGAGAGAAAGCACGTGCGGCCACGCCGCTTCCAACATCTCCAGCAGCGCAATCACGCCAGGGTGGTTGGTCTCCAACTTGATCCCGGTGGGCGTCCTGAATTCCCTTGCCCCGGCGGTTTGTCCCGCACCCGACGTGGTTTGGGATGCAACCAGGAGCCGGCGCAGATGATCCGCCGGGAAATCGCGCTGCACCACGCGCTCGGATCTGCACAGCAGCGTCTCTCTGAAGACGCGCATGCGCGCAAAGTCCATCATCTGTTCCCGCTTCAGAATGTCGCTGCCCGCTACGCTTTCCAGCGCCTGCTGGAACTCGGGCTTCTGGCCCGCATCGTCCGGCGGCGGCAGAGAGGCTTCGCTCAGATACTGCAAGCCATGCTTGCCCGCATGCTCCACAAACTCCGTGAACAGCACCGGATGGTATTCCTCCGCGAGTTCATCGTGATAAATGGTTTCCGGGTTGCGCTTCTCCATGCTTTCCACTTGTCTGGTCAGCAGTTGGCGATAGGCATCGCCCTCCGGTCTTGCCTCCAGGACCATTTGCAGCAGCCCCCGCGCCTGAATTGCTCTCGTCTTCGCATCCGCGATCTGCTTTACCCCAAACAACATCATTTCGCGGGTCATCCTGCGGAGATGTCCGCCGGGGAGCGCGTCGTAGCTCACAAAGGCAACGCCGCCGGGCGTCAGCAACTCGCCGCACAACGCCAGCAGACGGTCCCGCACCGGCTCCGGTACCCACGCATACAACCCGTGGGCAAGGATGTAGTCGAAGCGGCCCAGTTCGCCTCCCACCTCCATAAGGTCGCTCACAAAGATACGAATGTTGGTCAGGCCGAGTGCATCGATCCGCTTCTGTCCGCGCTCGACGGGCAGAGCAGCCAGGTCGAACCCCACAAACTCGCTCTCCGGCAGCGCATAGGCCATGGGAATCAGGTTCGCGCCTTCATTGCAGCCGATCTCAAGCACGCGGCACCTATCCGCCGGCGCCGGCGAAAGCCCGTGCAGAATAGCCATGGCGGCCATGCGATCAGGATGGGTTTCAGGGTAGGAATAACTCGGATAATCGACCGCATCGTACGCGGATTGCGCGCGCAAACTCATCTGCATTCAAGAATTCCTGAATGCCCGGAAACTTCGGCAGGAGCTTCCGGGCTGCGGTGGTTTTGCCGGCTCCATTAGGACCAGCAAGTATGACAATCTCTTTCACTTTCCTCGACGTGACGGTTCCCTACGCCGGCAACAGCTCGCGCTTGTCTTCCTTCTTCTCCACGATCGGGCCGTGTGTTGAAGCGGTCGGTCGCGGCGGCGCGTCTCCGATGCGCTTGGAATATGTGCAGACCACCTTGCTCTCCTCGGCGGCCGGAGCAACCTTCTTGCCGCGTCTGGGCGGCGCAGCCTCTTCCTCGGCGCCCTTCTTCTTGTTCGGGCACTCGAGATAAACGCCCGAGCGCAGCGTCTTCTCAACCAGGTACGGGCTTCCGCACTGCGGGCACTTTTTCGCGACGGGCTTCAGGTTCGAGGTGAAGTTGCACTTCGGGTAGTTGGTGCAGCCCCAGAACACATTGCCCCGGCGCGCCTTGCGCTCGGCAATATCGCCCTCGCCGCACTTCGGGCATTTCATTCCCTCGATCAGGTTCTGCTTCACGTACTTGCACTTCGGATAGCCGCTGCAGGAGACGAATTCGCCGTACGCTCCCTGGCGCAGCACCAGCGGCTTGCCGCACACCGGGCAGTCCTCGCCGGTAGGCTCGGGCGGCTTTTGCTGCTGCTTCTGGCTCAGCTTGCGGAAGGTTTTACATGGCGGGTCGGCGTTGTAGTCCGGGCAGGCCATGAACGGCCCGAATAGCCCGCGGCGCATCACCATCACCTTGCCGCAGTTCTCGCAGTATTCCTCGGTATCGCCTGCCTCCTGCGCTTCAGGCGTGTTCAGGTCGGGCTTGGCCGCGATGTTCTCTTTGGTAAAGGTACAGCTCGAGGGATCCTTCTTGTCGTACGCCGAGCATGCGTAAAAGGTGCCGAACTTGCCCCACTTCAGGACCAGAGGAGACCCGCACACCTCGCACTTCTCGCCGGTCACCTTCTCCATCCGCTTGATGTTTTCCATCTTCTTGCCGGCTTCCTTCAGCTCCTTCTCAAAGTAGCCGTAGAAACCGTTCAGAAGATCCGTCCACTTCTCCTTGCCTTCTTCAATGTCGTCCAGTTCCTCTTCGAGTTTGGCCGTGTACTTGGTGTCGAAGATGTAGGGGAAATTCTTCACCATCAGGTCGCACACCACCACGCCAATCTCGGTGGGATAGAAACGTCCGCGCGAGCCGCCGTGTTTCACCACGTACTCGCGGTCCTGGATGGTGCTGATAATCGACGCGTATGTCGACGGCCGCCCGATGCCGCGCTCCTCAAGCTCCTTCACCAGCGAGGACTCGTTGTACCGCGGAGGCGGCTGGGTGAAATGCAACTCCGGCGTCAGTTGGTCCAGTTCAAGCGCCTTCACTCTATCCAGATTCGGCAACCGGTTGGCAGACTCTTCGTCTTCATCCTTCTTGTCTTCAGAAACCTCGTAAACCTTCAGGAATCCATCGAAGCGCTGCACCGAACCGCTCGCCCGGAAATCGTACGTTCTCCGCGTCTTGTTCGACGCCGCTGCAATGTTGGCGGTGGTCACATCGTAAACCGCCGGAACCATTTGCGAGGCAACGAAGCGCTTCCAGATCAGCGTGTAAAGCTTGAGCTGCTCGTCGCTCAGAAAGCGGGCGATGGATTCGGGAGTGCGCGAGGCATCGGTGGGACGGATGGCCTCGTGCGCATCCTGCGCATCCTTTTTGCCCTTGTAGACATTCGCCGCCGCAGGCAGGTAATTCTGGCCAAGATTCTTTGCAATCCACTCGCGGGCTGAGGCCAGCGCCTCAGGCGCCACGCGCGGAGAGTCGGTACGCATGTATGTGATAAGACCGGTCGTACCTTCTGCGCCCAGGTCAACGCCCTCGTAGAGACGCTGGGCCACGCCCATGGTGCGGCGAACGTTGAAGCCAAGCTTGTTGGCCGCGTCGCGCTGAAGTTGACTCGTGATGAACGGCGGCAACGGCCGGCGCTGCTGCTCTCGAGACTGAATCGACGCAATCGACCACTTCGCGTCTTCGAGCGCCGCCAGCACCTCGTCCATTTGCGGTTTGCCGGGCAGCGCGCTCGAGATGAAAACGTCCTTCTCGTCCTTGTCCTTTCCGTTCGCCACGCGAACCGGCTCGCCGTCGATGCCCACAAACCGCGCCTTGAACCTCCGGTCGGCCTGCCGCTCCGGATGCAATTCCGCGTCGAGCGTCCAGTACTCCACCGGCTTGAAGGCGCCGATCTCGCGTTCCCGTTCCACAATCAAACGCAACGCCACGGTCTGAACCCGGCCTGCCGAGAGCCCCCGGCGAACCTTGTCCCAGAGCAACGGAGATATCTGATAGCCCACCAGGCGATCGAGCACGCGGCGGGTCTGCTGCGCATCAACCAGGTTCTGGTCGATGTCGCGCGCATGGGCAAACGCCTCCTGAACCGCCTTCTTCGTGATTTCGTTGAAGGTGACCCGGCGAATCTTCTTTCTTTCCTGGGCGTTCGTGCCCAGTTGCAAGGCCAGGTGATAGGCGATGGCCTCGCCTTCGCGGTCCGGGTCGGGCGCAAGATATATCTCGTCGGCCTTGGCCGCGAGTTTCTTAAGCTGATCGACCACCTTTTCCTTGCCCGGCGAAACAATCAGTTCGGGAACAAATGTCCGCTTCTTGAGTTCGACGCCAATATCGTTCTTGGGCAGGTCCATGATGTGGCCGATCGAGGCGCGCACCTCGAAGCCCTTGCCCAGATACTTCTCGATCGTCTTCGCCTTCGCTGGAGACTCGACAATCACCAATGATTTGCCTGTTGCCATTCCTGAACCAGTTCCTTCTCTATTACCAGATGCGTCTTCCCCATCCGCTATGAACCGCGCGGAAGTCTAAATCTTCCTCACCCGCCTTGGTTCGCATTGCCGTTTGTATCTTCAAGCCCTGTGCCGGGCTGGCCGTCTGCCGGCAGAAATAAAATATGCCCGCAAGTTCTGCACCCTACCATGGAACACCGTTTGATTTCCACTCCGGCTCGTGAATTCTTGCCCATCGCTTCCCGTTTCAGAGTCACCGGAAGGTTGATTTGCGCGCTGAAGTTTTTGCCACAACACCTTGTTTCATCAGCCTTTCGCCCCTTCTACAGCAACCTGGAAATACCATCGGACGATTAGACGCTGGAAAAAATTTCGCGGTCGATGAAAAATCAAAGCCCGCCATTTCTCCTTCCGCGAGTGGCTGTCCTCCCTAAGCGCACGGCACGCTTCGGCCACGTAGCCGCCTTCGGGCGCACTCTCATTTCATGAGAAGCGCGCCGCCCTCACACAAATCAGCTAGAGAGTTCGCACGTAGTTTTTCCCCGGCAGGCATCGCACCCGCCCTGCCATCTCCAACTCAAACAGCGCCGTAAAGACCTCTGACGAAGTCAATTGCGTCTCAAGCCGCTCGAGCAGTTCGTCGATCTGCAGGCTCTCGTCGGTGCGAAGCACTTCAAGCACCATCGCTTCCTCGGGCCGCAGCACCGGGTCAGGCAATAAGGATGCGGCAGGGTCGCTTTTGGATGCAGGCGGCGCCTGGGCCTCAAGCTCGTTCTGTACCTGCGAGGGCAGTTCTTCCCAAACATCTTCCCACGTTGCTACCAGCTTGGCGCCCTGTTTAATCAGTGTGTTAGGGGTCCAGGAGCCCTTGCTGGTCACGTTGCCGGGAACCGCAAACAAATCGCGATTCTGCTCCGCCGCGCAGCGGGCTGTCACACGCGTTCCCGAGTTCTCTGCCGCCTCAACCACCAGCACTGCGATGCTGATTCCGCTCAGAATCCGGTTGCGGCGCGGAAAATTCTGCGGCGCCGGAAAAGTCCCCAGCGGAACTTCGCTTACAATCGCCCCGCCGGTGGAGATTATCTCCTCGGCGAGCTTCTTATTCTCCTTGGGATAGACGACATCGATGCCCGTGCCCCAGATGGCCACGGTGGGCATGCGCGCGGCCAGCGCCCCCTTGTGCGCGCAAGAGTCGATGCCCCGCGCCATTCCACTCACCACCAGCAGGCGGCGAGCCGACAGATCGCGCGCCAGCATCTCGGCCACGCCGCTTCCGTAGGGCGTGGGATGGCGGGTGCCGACGATTGCGATCGACGGCCGGCTCAACAGACTGGTTTCGCCGCGAACCCACAGCACCGGGGGCGGGTCGTAGATCTCCCGCAGCCGTTCCGGATACGCCTCGCAGCCATAGCTCGCAATCGTCGCTCCCAGCGCGCTCACCCGGGTCCATTCCGACTCGGCCGCGGCCCGGGCCTTGCCGTCGAAGATGAATTGCGCCGACTCGGCCGGAAAGTTGAGCCCTTCGAGTTCAGTGAGCCGAAGCTCGAAGATGCGGGCAGCCGAACCAAGTTGCTGGACCGCGTCGAGGATCCGTTTGGGGCCGAGGCCGGGAGCCAGCGCCAGCGCGAGCCATGCAAGCTGGTTTTCGTCGAGCTCTTTCCCGGTGGCAGCGATTGCTTGTGCCTCTGTTGTCATTTTGCTGGAGCGGCTGCCGAAAGTTCAGGCACTCGCTTTCTCGCAGGAAAACAGGTTGAGACCGTTTCATCGGTGATACTGCTCACAAGGCTGCTTTGATATGCACCCGCGGCGTTATCCCGCTGCATCCCCGACCTCCTGTTGCTACTCTATTAGACGTGAGCTCTCAGCAAGACGGCCGTATCCGGGTCGCAGCCATCAACTTCCTCAACCCCGCCCCACTCATGTGGGATTTCGAGCATCCGCCTCTCGATGCCCGGTTGGCGGAGCGCTACCTCATCGATCGCATGTCGCCTTCAGAGTGTGCCGCGCGTCTGGCGACCGGCGAGGCCGACATCGGCCTCATTCCCATTGCGGCGCTGGCCACCATCGCAGGGTTGCGCATTCTGCCCGGTTGCACGATTGCCTCCAAAGGCCGCGTGCGATCTCTGTTGCTGGTGCGGCGCGCGAGCCAGCCATTGGACCAGGTTCGGTCGGTCGCCGCCGATACCGCCAGCCGCACCTCGCTCGCGTATGCGCGGATCATGTTTCACAAATGGGGCAACGCCAATGTCCCATTCATCCCGCACGCCGCCGATCTCGACAAGATGCTCGAACGCGCCGACGCCGCAATTGTTATCGGCGATCCCGCCCTGCTCGCGCTCGAAGAACGGTCGAACCGGTTTGCGCGCACCCACGAGGAGCTGGTCTACCACGACCTGGCGCATGAATGGCGCACCCTCACCGGACTTCCCTTCGTCTCCGCCGTCTGGGGCATTGCATGCAGCAGCGCTTTGGAAGAGAGTATCGCCGAGGATTTTATCCGCTCCCGCGATCACGGCCTCGCCAACATCGAGGCCATCGCCGCCGCGTGGGCCAGGCAGCACCCGATACCGGAAAGCACCATCCGCAACTACCTGCGGGAGAACATTCACTACGTGCTCGACGAAGAGATCGTCGAAGGCATGCGCGGATTCTTCAAAATGGCCGCGGAGCTCGGCGTTCTGCCCGAATACAGCTTCGAGGCCGACGGGGTGACTGTCCGCTGACCATCCGCAGTCCGGCGTCTTCCCAGGTCCGTTGCACCTTTCCGCTTCCACGCGAATCCAATCCACGACAGGAGATTTGAAGATTCATGGCAAAGAAGATTGCATTCATCACCGGCGGCAACCGCGGTCTTGGATTCCAAACCGCTCTCGGACTGAAGGATGTCGCCAAGGTCGTCATCGGCTCGCGCGACCTGGAGCAAGGCGAACTGGCTCTCGAAGAACTGCAGGCCGCGGGCGCCGACGCCGACGCGCTCCAGTTCGACGTAACCCAGCCGGCCAGCCACCAGGCTGCCTTCGACTACTTCAATTCCCGCTACGGACGCCTCGACATTCTCGTGAACAATGCCGGAATCGCCGGCGGCAGCTTTCCCGGCGTGGGCCCGGAGCACTCCGCCGCCGATGTGCCCCTGGCCCTGCTCAAAAAGGTCTTCGAAACCAACTTTTTTGCCCAGGTCGCCGTCACCAGGGCACTGCTGCCGCTGCTGCGCAAAAGCGCCGCGGGACGCATCGTGAATCTCTCCAGCATCCTCGCCTCGCTCACCTTGCAGGCCACGCCGGACTCGCCGATTTACCACGCCAAGTCGTTTGCCTACGATGCTTCAAAGACGGCGCTCAATGCCTTCACCGTTCACCTGGCCTATGAATTGCGCGATACAAAGATCAAGGTGAACTCCGCCCACCCCGGCTGGGTGAAGACCGATATGGGCGGCCCGCAGGCGCCCATGGAGCTGGAAGACGGTGCAAAGACGGCCGTAGCCTTGGCGACCCTCGGCGAAGACGGCCCCACCGGCGGCTTTTTCCATATGGGCAAGCCGCTGCCGTGGTAAGAAAACCAGCTATCAGCTTTTAGCTTTTAGCCATTAGCTTGATCGTGCCCAGGCCCTCGGCTAAGGCAGGCGGGACCCCGGCGCACCCGCCGGCTTACGAACCGAAAGGACCCTGCCGGGGCGGGGCGTTTTCACTCACGCCCTCCGCAGCGGCAGCGATGCGCCTGGATTTGCGGTACACGTTGGCCACAGCCATTGTCCAGAAAGGGACGAGATCGACTCCGGGAACGGCCTTGCCGACGAACGACGGCAAAAACTCCCAATGCCAGCCGAGCAGGCCGACCATCGCCGCTCCGATGACGAGATCGAGCACGTCGTCGGCGGGCGACATCGCGCCTTCGACAAAATACGGAAAGACGAGGATCTGGAGAACATCGGCAAGGACGGCCAGCACCATGGCTGCCTTAAGCCGCGGGCCGGGCGAAATTGTGACAGTGGCGGGAGTCATATAGGCCTGCCTATTCCATCTTTTCACCTTTGACTCAGGCGTGGAACGGCACGGGTTTTCACCTCCTTACTAACATCCCCTTGACAGACTTGTGCATGTAATCAAAAATGATTACATTGCCGATGTGAACAGCAGCGAACTGAAACGATGGTTGGCGAAACAGGGCGCAACGTTCGGAAGCCAGACTGGATCGCACCTTAAGGTGTTGTATCAGGGCCGCCAAACCATCCTCCCAATGCACGGCAAGAGAGAGCTTCCGAAGGGTTTGGTTGCCGACATCAAGAAGCAACTCGGTCTCAAAGACAAGGAGTAAACATGCGCGGATATCCTGTGAACCTCCGAAAAGACGGCAACTTCATCACGGTTAGCTTC
>Ga0326727_10026594_pt1 | contig 10714 bp, 9 predicted proteins | sample MB2enrmetagenome_FD_207643 | JGI IMG/M metagenome (GOLD analysis project Ga0326727, IMG submission 207643) | Lab enriched peat soil microbial communities from McLean, Ithaca, NY, United States - MB29MY | ecosystem: Environmental > Terrestrial > Soil > Wetlands > Peat | place: USA: New York... | reverse complement strand
GCAGTCCGTGGACCGAATCATCTACTCCATCTTCCAGAGATTCAACCTGGAATGGAAAACCCGCACCCTCCGAGTATTTACACAAGCGGCTTGACGACACCTGGGTATTTCGCCGAATCCGGGCAGTCGCTATCGTTAAGATTGCACAGAGTTATATGCGCGCTAAAGGGGTGAAGTGTGGGAAAAGGTTGAGAGTACAGAGTCTTCCGCTTGTATCCCGCCACCCAGAATCAACCATTGAAATAGGGTCAGACGTTATGATTCTTAATCGTTTAGAGGAAAACGCTGCTGGTATCGTGCATCGCACAGTACTTACGACGACCAAGCCGGGGGCCTCTATTAGGATTGGAAGTCATGTTGGCATATCTGGAGCAATCATCTATTGCACAACTAACATTGTCATCGAAGATTGGGTACAAATCGGCGCCAATGCGAAGATATATGACACTGATTTTCACCCAATCTGCGCTGTCGATCGGCGATTGCACGATGTGAGTCAAATTGCCTCGCTGCCTGTACGCATTTGCGAGGATGCTTGGATCGGTGCTGACGCAACCATCTTAAAGGGAGTGACGATCGGAGCAAGAAGTATTGTGGCTGCGGGAGCGATCGTTGTTAAGGATGTCCCCACAGATTGCATCGTGGGCGGTATCCCGGCAATGATTATCAAAACTCTAACGCAAACATCGACGTTGTCCGCACACGCAGAGTCCTAGCTCTTATCCATTTCACTTCTGTTCCACTGCCTAGTTCTCCCAAGTCACCGTGGCGCGCGTGCCTGAGACGCGGCCGATGGCAGGCTATAGCTTATCTTTTCAGGCCGAGCAGCCGGCGCGCTAAATAAAGCGGCCCGATGCCGATGATATCTCGTTTGACGTCCCATAGCGCCAGCGCTTTGGGAAGGCCGCCCGTTTTGCATTTTGCGCGTCTCGCCTCAAGCACCCCATTCAGGGAGCAAGATAGGCCACCGGCTCGCACGAGGACCGTCTCCGCCGGCAAAAACGCGCTGCGCAACTCCGCACGGGAACGCAACAGGAACTCGTAATCGCCGGTGACTCGATAGGAGAGGTCAAAGAGACCAAGCCTGTCAAACAGAGATCTCCGGTGCATAGTTCCCACGTGACAGATTGTCATCCGCCTGGAGAACGTGCTCCACTTCCAGGGGCCTCCTATGTTTACCTCTTTGCCGGAGGCGAGCACCAGCCGCGCTGTTGAAGACAGGTACTCCGCCTGCGGATGGCTGGCGGCACAAGCCATATAGGCGCTAACGGCGCCGGGCAGGAACTCGTCGTCTGACCCAAGAAAGCAAACCCACTCGCCGCGCGCCTCGGCCAGGCCTTTGTTCCATGCATCGAATAACCCCCGATCCGGCTCGCTTCTCCACAGTGCGATCCGGTTGCTGAATTGCCGCAGCACGTCCACCGTTCCATCGTTCGATCCCCCATCCAGCACGATGTGCTCTATATTCGGGTAATCCTGATTCAGAACGCTCTCCAGGCAGCCCGTTAGATATGGCTGTCCGTTGAGGACGGCGGTGATTACGGTAACGAGCGGTAGATCCGCTGTCGCCTGCGCCAGCACTCCCCCAAGCCGCTTTCCTCCGCATCTGGGTTCTTCATTTGCTTGCATCGTAACTCCTCAGAACACCTGTTTGCCAAAATCCCGTCAGCTATCTCGAAACCCTCTTATCTAATTCAGATTCAAGCATTCTATTCACTACTTCCTTCATCTTGATCTGCGTTTTCCAGTTTAGAATACGAGCAGCCCTTGCTAAATCGGCATAGCTCAGCATAGGGCTCGTTGACCGCAGTAATGTCAGGTCGTAATCAACAAATTCCTCCCGGTTAAGGCCGGCTGAGGAAGAACCGCTTGTTTTGCGAATGCTCACCGAGGCGAAAAAGGGTCGTCCTTATTCTCCCATCGTCCATCGAGATCTCACACAGTGTTCTCTCTTCCATCGCCTTCAGGTTGAATGGCGGAGAACTCAGAACAACGCCGCTGTTTAGCTCTGGCCGGACTGCCGGCCCAACACCTATGTCGACATTGGGGGTAAACGGATCTCCCGGAGGCAGATGCTCAGTCAATACAAGGTACTTGCAACATGAAGAGAGCTTTGGTAACGCCCTTTCAATGTGCTTGTTCGAAATGTGCTGAAGTACTTGCCTGAGAAAGAGAACATGGCACTGAGGAATAGGATCGCGGGTCAGATCCAGCACCTTAAACTCCACATTGAGCGAATTAAACTTCGTTTTGTTGTAGACTATGAGTGACTCGACTACATCGCAGGCTATGTAGCCTTCGCAGAATGGTCTTATCTGGGATCCAACGAAAAAGTCTCCGCAGCCAAGATCCACAACATCGGGCTTTATCTCCAGCGATGTCAGAAACCTCTGCACCGCGTCGACATAACAATCCACAGCCCGGCTTTCGTGGGAGCCGGGACCCGAAAAGAATTTCTGAGCGCCTTCGGGCGCGCTTCCCCAAAGCCCGCGTTCATAAATCTGCGTAAACACCTGGCTGGGCGACAACTTCGCAAAAGGTCTCAGTCGCCTTTTCAGTCGCACGCGCGCCCGATTCCTTTGCAACATCTGAACAACTGATGTCGGTAAGAACGACTTAATCGTCTCCTTGATTGTGGTCATCGATGCCCTCACAAGATGAAGTATTGTCCGGAGATTCCATAAATAGGTGCTCTCATAGCCTATCCAATAGCCTCGCGTAAACAGAGTATGTCTGCTGTGCGCATTTATCCCAGGAGAATTGCTTGCAGCGAACTTTGCCTTTCATGATCAACTGACGTCTCTCACTGGGCGACTGAGCCACTCTTAGCATCGCATTAGAAATGCTGTGTATGTCCTTGGGATCAAAATATATCACTGCATCGCCGGCGACCTCTGGTATCGAACCGGCGTTACTGCAAATGATCGGACAGCCGCACTCCATCGCCTCAAGCAAAGGGATGCCAAACCCCTCATACAAAGATGGATACACAAACGCCTCTGCTGAGGCATAGTAACGGGATAACAGATCGTCATTCCCTCCACCTACTTGTACAATCCGGTCAGGCGGAATCCCGAGTTCCTTCACTCGCGTCTGCTCCTCTTCTGTAATCTGACTACCGCCCAAGCAAACTAATTTATGCGTCTTGAATGAAAGAGATTCAGCGAATGCGGCGAGCAGGCTGTGAAAGTTCTTAATGGCATAACGGTGCCCGACATAAAGGAAGAACGGCTCTCCCATGGCAGCGACCGGGGCAATTGGGGCGGTTAGCGAGGATGCGTGATGAACGACGCTAATTCTGTCGGGGTCGACTTCATATAATCGCATTAAATCAGCGCGTGTGCATTCAGAAATGCAAATCAGATGGTCAGCTCGACGAAGAATGTCCTTCCTGTGTTCCATTGTTTTGCGCCACCACTTGGGGTACAATTCCGGGAACATGTCTTCAAAAAAATCATGAACAGTAAGTACAGTTTTTGCAGATGAACTAGAGGTTCTATTACGCGAGTAATAAGTTTCATGCACAATATCTGGTTTGTATGCCCATGAGAGCACTCGGGAAAAGCAAGGGGAAACCCTCTTTGTAATTCTAACCGCGCCCCGTATCTGACCTGTAAATGGAAAACCGAGCACTGGTATTTCATGTGATTTGGCGGCTAGCAGCTTGCTCCTGTAAAGTGGTGCGATAATGCGCACGTCGGTCCCAGGATATTTGTGAAGTCGTGATGCAAGCTCTACAAAGTAGCGCGAGATACCGCCGAACGTTTCCATGGAGAAAATCTGGTAGTCATAGCAGATTCGCATATTACGCGTCTTCATTATTCCACCTGCGGTTCGTTATTGCTTACAAAAACGTGCGAGCGTGATAGCGCCTTACGCAACTGCTACCCACTTCAACGGGAATCTCATTTTTCGGCATCGGCTCGCTATAATCATACCGTTCGTAAGGCAAATTGCAAGGCCAAAAGAATATTTGCCTCGGAGGAGCCGGAGTTTGCGACGCGAATGCCGGGAGATTCGCTGCTGTTCTTGCCTCGGCGGCCTCATAGAGAGTCCTCGTCGCCAATTTCTCCGGCACTTCTCTCGATACTCAACGAGTTTTGACCAGAGCCCCGCCACGGAAGCTCGTCCTACTTCAAAAGGGTCGTGTAGAGCTTGATGTAGTCCTCAGCCATCCGCTCGGAATTGAAATACTTCACCCGCTCAATTGCGTGTGCCCGAAACCTGTCGGCAAGGGCTTGGTCGCTGAGCAGCCGCTCGATGGCATTCGCAAGCGCCTCAGGACTTCGATGAGGGTAGAGCAAGCCCGCTCTTCCCTCATCCAGCGCGTAGCGGTTCGAAGGAATATCGCTTGCGGCGCAAACGCAGCCGCTGGCCATCCCCTCCAGCAGCACAGTCGGTAAAGCTTCATAATGTGTCGCCAGCACGTTGACGTTCATCCGTCGCAGGAGTGAAGGAACATCGTTGCGGCGACCCAGAAAATGAAAGTTCGCCACGCCGATCGTCTTTGCCAGATCCTCGTACATCCCCCGCTGGGGCCCGTCGCCCACAGCGACAAAATGCACCTCGGGCCACCGCGCGTTGATCAGCTTGGCCGCGCGAATGAACGTCCCTAAATCCTTCTGCGGATCGATCCTCGCCACCATCCCTACTACAGGCGCATCAACCGGAATTCCATCTACCTCGACCCTCGTCGCTCCATCCAAGTGATCGAGCCGGATCCCATTCGGGATGACCTCAATCTTCCGGCGCGACGGCCTCACCCATTTGAGCATGTATTCATCCGCCGCGGGCGTTAGCAATACCACCTTGTCGGTGAACAAACATGCGAGGCCTTGCGTCAGAAAATAGCGCCTACCCGGGTTCCCATGGTAGGTGTGCACAAACGATATCCGGTTTTTCAGTGCCGCAAGCGCGCCAACGAACCACATCTCCCAGTGTTCATTAACCACGTCGAACTGCCTGTTTCTCAGGATATGGTCAATGGCTTGGAATCTGCCGCGAAAAGTCCCTCCGCAACCCATGTTCAACACCTCGATCCCCTGGCTGCGTACCCAATCGTCCAATGGCGCCTTTGGAGAAACTGTCGCGATCGTAACCTCGTGACCCAGCCGCATTTGGGCTGCGGCCAGTTCAGTCACCACCGTGGTTCCCCCTCCGATACTCAGATGCGTATGTAGATGCAGAATGCGCATATCCGTGGCTCCTTCACTATTCTGGAGTACTACCGATCATAACAAAGGCGCCTTTGACCAAGATTGCCGTTTTGGGCAATAAACCGGCTCCGGCCGGTGGGGTTGGGAAGAATCATCCGATCGGGATTGAGGCCGGTACCTGTTTCTTTAATTCGCATTGGTTGCCAATTTGGGGCGAAGGCTTCTGCAGATTGTCAGTTCGCCTGAATGATCCAATTCATAACTGAAATCGGCTAAGGCATTGAAGAATGCCCTTTCACAATCCGGTCCGTGCAGCTCGATGCAGATATTCCTTACTCGATGTAGCCAAGTTCTTGCACTAGCGTCAAACACTGCCGATTCAGCACCCTCAATGTCTACTTTGAGCAAGTCCACCGCCGTGCAGCCTGACATATCGATCAAACTGCCCACATCCCAAACTTGCACATTGTCAAGGCTGCCCTCCCGTGGTTGGGTGACTCTCCTCGCGCATTCAAGCCCATCAGCGGCGGTGTCCTTCGAAAAACTAAGAAAACCAGCCTGAGACCAGACCGCTCCATGCAGTACTAGCGCCCGCCCTTCATATGGCCCAAGATTCGTCCTACAAATTGAGGAATTATGCTCGTCAGGCTCGACCGCAATGGAGCGAGCGTCAGGAAAGCAATTCAAGAAATACGCCGATGAATACCCTACATTCGCTCCCAAGTCGAGAATCAAGAATACATTTCACATGCCTCGCAAGCACGAATATCCTCGATATTGAATATTTGCCAGAAGACTCTCATGTCGCTAGCGCCACGCAATCGAGCCGTCAATGTATGTTGGACCTGTCGGGGACGCACACGCCAACTTTTAGGTGTACGGATTCCCAATATCTGACAGACACGAATCAGATACCATTGCAAAGTAGACCGCGCGCCCACCAATCCCCACCACTTGCTTATCGTGGATAAGCGACCTGAGGCACGATGACTGTATGTATCCCCTGTTTTCATTTTGCTCACTCGGCCATCAGAGAATACATCCGCGAGTGCCCTGTTCGCCGTGTTTTTTCGCATTCGTTCCAGAGCCAACAACCCGGAAGCCTTCGCCGACTCGATTGCCTTTCTGCTGGCCGACGCCTCGCGTTGGATCACCGGATCCGTCTTGATCGTTGATGGCGGTTACACGGCGCAGTAATAATATTTGCACCGATTTCGGCGCAGTTGGGGGCTCATAGCGGAGCCCCCTTTATCTTCTCAAACAATCTTCGGTTTTCCTCATCGAGCACCATGCACTCGATGACAACGCCGATTACGGCCTCGGTGTCGAAGTAGGCGAACCTAACTCCGGGGTTGTTACCGACTCGACCGCTTTGGAGGACAGGAAATCCGTTGGCTGTGAAATCCTCTATTGCTTGACTGTAGTCCGGTACAATGAAACCCAGGTGATGAAGTCCGGCGCCGCGTTTGTCCAGGAAGTCCTTGTAAACACTGCGTCCGGATAAATGCTGAAATAGCTCGACCTGGGTGCTGCCGGCGTATCCGATGGACATGTCGATATGAAAATCGGCGGGAGCGCCGAGGTATGTCGCTTCTTGAACCGAGACATCCTGAAAACGGATGAAACGACGCACGCCTAACTTGCCGGTGAAGAACCGTTCGGCTTCATTCAAGTCCTTGACGACAAAGGCTATCTGGTGGTGTCCCCTAGCAATATAGGAGAGCGGAGAGTTCGCAGCCTTGACGCGGTTCATGGGTATCAACGCTCCGCCTTTGCGCCGATTGGAGCGGCCGCCCCTTCGACATTCGGCGCGTCTGGAAGTCTGCAGATGACCTTCGCGGGATTGCCGGCGACCAAAGAGTAGGGGGGTATTACCTTAATGCGCACGACTGAACCCGCGGAAATGATGCTTCCCTCCCCGATCGTGACCCCCGGAAATATGATAGAGCGTTGGCCAACCCAAACATTGTCGCCAATGCTCACTTCCTGCACATCGTCAGAGGATGGCGGGGCCCAATTGTGCTGGGTTTGATCGACGACCCGGCTGGCTCCGCCCACCGGGTGTCCGCTGGTATCCATAATCGAACATCCGCCGGTAATTCCACAATTCCGGCCAATCGCGATACGTTTGCCGACCGTAAGAGAGCAGCCATGGGAGATGACACTTCCGCTGCCAATCTCCAGCACTGGCCGGTCCACGAAACGGGAGGCGAAAGCAAAACTGCACTTTCCATCGATAAGAACGTCATCACCGATGATGATTTCTCCCTTGCCCATGATCCAGTGAATGAAGATGCCCGTTCGGAGATTCCGCCCATAACGTGTGCAATAAGCCTTGAAAAGCGGCTCGGCAATGAAGACTCGCCGGAAAAAGAACACCGCAAAACGCAGCCCGAGATAGATCCATAACATCGGCTTCACGACGATGCGGGGAGCTGGCACGCTCACGCTATTCCGGTGGCGGTAGAGCCAGCGAATCGCCCGAGGCACTTGCTTGCCGGAGGTAGCGAGGTACCGGCGGAACGACTTACGAGTCAATTTGACCTCTTCCGTTGTTTCCGGTTTCCCGGTGACGGACGTTGTCATGACTTTCTCCTCAGAGCCAAAGTTGCGTCCTCAATCGGTGGAGCAGCCAATTGAGCCTCTCGTACGTCCAACTCAAATTCCTCGCCCGCGTCGTTCACATCAAGCCGCCTAAATCCTACTGTAGCATAGAATTCCGCCACAATAGAGTTCTTGGGAGTGGGGCAGTAGACGCCGACCAGCTTGTCGATTCCTCTTTCTCTTGCCTCCGCAACGAGCGTTTGAATCATGAACTGCTCCATGCCACGCCCCATCACCCGGCAGCTCATTAGCAGAGTGTCGATTCGCCAGTTGACTTCACCATCGTCCACCGCGACGATCACACCGATGATCCCGGAATCGCCAAACTTATCTTGTAGCCGGAACCAATGTGTCCAGTGTCTCTCGTTTTGGCTGAACCGCCGCAACTCTTCGAGGCTGTGACGCCGTGAGGTCAAATTAAACTGATTGGTCTTGCCGACGAGCTGAGCCACGCGCGGGAGAGTGACATCATCGAATGAGCCATGAGTGCAGACCATGCACAGTTCGCGAAGGTACTCCGTCACAGAGACCGCGCGGTGTTGCAGTTGTTCGCGTTGGGCGTCGGCGGCGTAACTGCCGGCGCGCAATCGGTCTTCTTCAGATAGACTCCACGCTTCAAAGTACCGGCCCGCGGCTAGGGTGCGGATATACTCGGCAGGGTCATTGGCGAACTCCGGCACTGTGACCATTGGCAAATGGGCGCGAACGTGGGCGCGCTCGGCCGGATTGTCGTCGAGAAACACGAAGCTATCCAGCCCGAGGTTGAGCTTGTGCGCCATCGCCTGCAGGTTTGCGGCCTTGTCCTGCCAGTTAGCAGTAAAAACGGCGAAATCCGCCAGCTTCAAGACCGAGCCTTCGTGTTCTTCGAAAGGCAATCGCGCGTCGGCCTCGTCGTTCTTGCTGCACACGGCCAGCAGAATCCCTCGTTCCTTCAACTCGCGACAATACTGCTGCAGTGCCTGATGAGCCTCGCCGCGCGCATCCGGTGGGCCGAGCCGGATACCCCCAAGACCATCTTCCCCGATAACACCGCTCCACAACGTGTTGTCCAGATCGAGAACGAGAACCTTCTTCGTCAGCCCCAGACCGGCACGAATTAAAGCCAGCTGAGCTTTGGCGAGCGCCGGCAGGGCAGCATGAGCCGGATGCTGTTTAGCGAGATGCCATGTACGGTCATCCTGCCATCGTTCCCGGCCGAAATTGGCCGAAACCTGGTCTTGGTCGAGAATGGCGACCTGCGGCGGCGCGATCTGCGAAAGCCGGAGATTCAACTCACGGAGAATAGCCGACCGGACGCCGGGAAGGCGCTGGCTGAGCGCTCCGTATGCGTCGCAGACAGGAAGGTCGAAGTTGTGCTGGATAATGCGACATGGAAGCCGGCATAACACGGTATCCCACTGACACTTCATGCCGTTCAAAGCGGCTTGCACAGTGGATTCGGGCTCGCTACTGATTGCCGGAAGGTTTGCATCGCGCCAGTGGTTGGCGAAAAGGACGAAATCGGGTGCAAAAGCATAGAGTTGGGAGTCCGGCTTCATCACAACCTGCGCGACCGTGCCATACGGGGGCGCATACACTTGCATTGCCAAGCCGTCAAGCCAGGCCAGCAAACTCAAGATCGGTAGGTGAAACACAACGGTGTGATTGCACAAGTACGCGACACGACATGAGCGAACGATCCCCGGCAATGGAGCCTGCGCCTGTAAACGCTCGAAGAGTTCGGCGGCCTTGGCAAGAAACTCGTATGACTCCGGTCCCGTGGCGACAGCTTGGCGCAAGCAGTCGTAGGCCTCGAGCACATCACCCGTGCGGCGGAACTGCCGGGCGGTTTCCATCAGGTTCTCAGCGGATGGCATGCAGATGCTCCAACAATACAGGAACGGGATCCTTCTTTTCAGTTGGCATAAGACTGGCGGTTTGATCGGTGCTCATGCGCGGTAGCCGCGGCCGATAGATGTGGAGATCAAGATGGGCCTTCTCTAGGAACCGGCAGAGCTCTTCACCGGCCATCTTTGCGACAGCATACTCGCTCAGATCCGGTGGCAGTTCGTCGATAAAAACGCTCGAAGGATAAAACACGCGCTTCAAACCCAGGGCACACAGCTTTTCGACCAGTCGGTGAAAACCCAGGACGTAGTAATTGCAGAACACCTGGAACAATGCACAAGAGAATGCGCCCGGCCTTCCCGATGCGATAAGCGGCGACGCAAAATAGTACAGGTGAGTCGGCGTCCAACTGTCGCCGAGGGTGTAAGTTTGATCCAGAACATTCAATTGCAGGCACCCAGCCGTACCACCCGCCGAAGCGATCTCTGCGGCGACTCGATGCGCATCGTCCGCGCCTTGATGGTACGTGAGCTTCACATCCGCGCCGCCAGCCGCGAGTAGCTTAGCGGTCACCTCACCCAGGCCGCGGGAACCGCCAACCACCAAAGCGCGCTGACCGGCGAACTCCGCCCGGCTGACGATGGCCTGCAACGCCTGTGAATGAGCTTGCTCCTGGTGTGAGGGCCGAAAGAAGGCGGTAAGCTTGCCGGTCATGTTCGGGGACGTGACGGCGATCATAACGAGGCCGTAACGGGTGTCCAGCTTTGTGACTTCATATGCCAGAACTGGCGTGATGCTGGCATCTTCTCGGAATGACACATCGAGCGACGAATAAAAAGAATGCAAACCGGGGCATTCCATGCCAATGAGGCGCGTGGTCGCCAGCAATTGGGCAAGCGGCAGCGCTGCGCCAAGATGTGGGAAAAGCTGCGCCGCCGCAGCCCGATGCAGATACAACGGGAGCACTCCGGATGCGTTTTCAGCGTCGCGCATCGCAAGCGCTTTGGGATCCTCGCGCGGCGGAAACCCAACAGTGAACAGTTTCAACTCCGGGGTCGGTGCGTCGCTCCACTTGAGTTTGATCTTGGTGGTCACAAACTGGTCAACCAGCAGATGGATTTGCGCTT
>Ga0326727_10026591_pt1 | contig 10715 bp, 11 predicted proteins | sample MB2enrmetagenome_FD_207643 | JGI IMG/M metagenome (GOLD analysis project Ga0326727, IMG submission 207643) | Lab enriched peat soil microbial communities from McLean, Ithaca, NY, United States - MB29MY | ecosystem: Environmental > Terrestrial > Soil > Wetlands > Peat | place: USA: New York... | reverse complement strand
TGCTCTCGAACAATCCCGAGAAGGTCGAGGCCGTCGAGGCCGCCGGAATCGAGGTCGTCGAGCGCGTCCCCGCCGTCGTGGAAGCCTACGAGAGCAACGCCCGCTACCTGCGCACCAAGCGCGAAAAGATGGGACACCTCTTCACGCCGCTGCAATAGGAAAACTGCATTAGCAAAACAAAGGGTCGCTCCACTTCGCGCCTTCGGCGCTTCGGTCGCAATGACAGTTGATCAGCTTCCGCCGCGCAGCAGGTTTTTCATCTCCGGCTTGCGCTTGCCCGGCAGCTTCTGGATGGCATATTCGGTCAGCGCGCGATAGACGCGCGACTCAGGAGAGCGGCCCAGGGCCTTCAGATGAGCGGCGACCGTCGCCACATCGCCGCGAACGAGCGGCCCGCTGAGCGCCGAGTCCGGGCCCCTGCGCAGGAGGTTTTCGACGGTGCGCAGCACGATCGGCTCCATGATCCTGCGTAGCTCGCGCCGGCCGATTCCGGCCTTCACTCCTACCTCTCCGGCGGCGGCGAGTTCGGCCGTCAGCATCGGCGAGAGCATCGCTCCGAAGGCGTGATAGAGCGTCTTGTTCTCCTGGCGGACGAGAAAGCTTCGGGCGCCCAGGCTGCGCGCCATTGCCCGCGCCGCGCGCACGGCCGCCGGATCGCCTTCGAGGGCGAACCATGCCCCCTCCAGGCTTGGAGGCTCACCTGCGACGAAGGTCATCATCGGATGGGCGCTGGCGGTGCGCACACCTCGCCGGGCGAGCGCAGACAGAGCGGCGCTGCTCAGGGCTCCGCTGGGATGCAGAACCACCGGGGGCAGCTCGCGGCGTTGGGTCATATCATTGGCGAGCTCGCGCGCCAGCTTCTCGATGGCGGCATCCGGCACTGCCAGCCAGAGAATGTCGCAATCGAGCCGCGCCGTGCTCCAGGTTGCTGCACTTGCTCCCGTTCTGCGCGCCAGCGCCGCGGCGCGGCGGCGCGAAACCGCATTGTCCCGGCTGACGATCTCGCCGATCCTGTAGCCATTTTCGCGCAGCAGTCCGGCCAGAGCCGAGGCCACAGCCCCGGCGCCGGCAAACGAGATCGTCTTGCTTCGATTCGTCTTTCTGGGATTCACCCCAGCAGAGTAGCACGCCGGTTGTGTATAGTGTCGGCATGGCAAAGGTAAGCAGAACTTCCAAGAAGTCCGCGAGCAAGGGCGTCGAGGTGCTCTCGTCGAAGACCGTATTCCGCTCCAGGGTGTTTCATCTCAACAGCGACGAGATCGTCGAACCTTCGGGGATTCGGGCGAGGCGCGACGTCATCCGCCACCCGGGCTCGGTGGTGATCCTGGGGCTGGATGAGAGCAAGACCGAGCCCTACGTGCTGCTGATCCGGCAGTATCGCTACGCCGCCGACCGCGAGATGTGGGAGCTGCCCGCCGGGCGCATCGACGAGGGCGAGGACGCGCTGACGGCGGCTAAACGCGAGCTCGCCGAGGAGACAGGCTACTCCGCCAGCGAGTGGAAGCTGGCGCTTTGCTATTATTCCAGCCCCGGCTTTCTCGATGAGACCATGTCGCTCTTCGCCGCTCGCGGACTGCGTAAGGGCAAGGCATCTCCGGAAGAGGATGAACGCATCAATTCAAAACTGCTCCCGTTGCGCCAGGCGGTGCAGTGGGTGATGAACGGTAAAATCTGCGATGGTAAGGCAATTGCCGGAGTGCTTTGGGCGGCACAGAAGTTCCATGTGATTGGAAAGGGAAAATCTGGATCGCACGCCGGGTAGAGTCTCACTTTGCGACAAGGCGACCTTGCAGACGTTGACCGAAACCCGAGTGAAATCAGGATGTTCCACGCTTCTGCGATGTTGACATCCCAACCAAAGTGGTGGAAAATCGCAAATCGAGGTCAACAACAAGGCCCAAGTAGTTCAGCAGCGCAAGACCGAAAACTGAATTCCGCAAGGTTTGCGCCGGTTGCGACCGTTTCGGCAGCTTTGCCGATAGCAAGACGCTCGGAGGAACAGTTAGTGTCTCGTCTTAAGGGAACCGTAAAGTGGTTCAACAATGCCAAGGGGTTTGGATTCATCGGACGTGATGATGGACCGGATGTCTTCGTTCATTACAGTGCCATCAGCAGCGAGGGCTACAAGAGCCTTCAAGAAGGCGATCAGGTGGAGTTCGAGATCGTCGAAGGCCAGAAAGGCCCGCAGGCTGGGAATGTAACCAAGGTGGCGTAGCAGTTCAACGAAGTTGAGCGGATATGAAATAGGCCCGGCTCATGTGCCGGGCCTTCTCCAGGTTTTCAGGCTGCTGTCGTGGCAGTCTTTTTATTTTTGTAGCGATGCCGCTGGGCTCAGCGCATACCGGCGTTCGCGCAGGTGTCCGCAACCTTGTGAACGTGGTTGACGCTGAACTGGTTTGTGCCTCCGGAGCTTGAACCGGAGGATGTGGCCATCGCTCCCGCCGAAGTTCCGGTGTTGGGAATCGCCATGCCTTCGACGCGAATCTGCTTGCCGAGATAGGCGTTCAGGTGCGTGGTGTCTCCCCGTAGCTGGTAGTTATTTCCCGAGGCGTCGGCCAGCATAAATCCTCCATCCGAGGACTGGCTCAGGCAGCCTTCCAGGGTCGACGGCTGATTGCTTGCCTGCTGCGAGCTGGTTTCCGACGGGTTCGCCGCCGCCTGCGGCAAGGTGGATGGGGTGGACTGCGGCGGATTGCTCATCTGTCCAACCGCCCACAGAGAGCAGCCCAGGATCAGTGTTCCTAGCGTGAGTACTCTTTTCATGTAATGCCTCCTCTGTCAGGGATAAGCAGGATACGGGCCGTTCCGGCAACTTTGGAATGGGGGCCGTCTCCGGGCTATCCAAAGCTGCGCGGCAGCTCCGTCGAGGAAGCTTTTGCCTGCGAATGGCAAAATTACATTGCCGGAAGACCACAAGATCCCACATCTGCCAAAAGATGGCAGAGATGGGGCACCATCAGCGCGGAAAGAGCTGCATCAGTCCACGCGGCGGGAGATCGGCAACTAGGAAGCTCTGCTTGCGGCCAGCGGCGCGGGCTAGCGCCTCGGCGCTCAGGTAGCCTGCGCGCACTGCGCCCTCCATGGTTGCCGGCCATCCGGTCGCTGTCCAGTCTCCGCTGAGGAAGAGCCGCGGCCAGGGCGTTGCAGGAGCGAGGCGGAAGCGCTCGCTGAGCGGCGCAGGGGCAAAGGTGGCGTGAACCTCCTTGACCACCGTCGCCTTCAGCAGCGTAGCCTCGCAAGCGGCTGGGAAGAACTCCTCCAGCTCGCGCACGGCCAGCGCGATGATCTCCGCCCGGCTCATCTCCAGCAGGCTCTTCGAGCTGCTGACGACGAGCTCCAGGTAGCTGCCCTCGCCGTTTGCGCCGCGCGAGAGAATCTTCGACTTCTGGAACATCCACTGAATCGTGCGATCCAGCAGCGCGGCGTGAGGGAGCGGGGTGATCTCGCGGTCGAACCACAGGTGGACGCCGGTAATGGGCACGGTTCGCAGGCCTTCGGCTCTTCGCCGCAGTTCGTCGGCCTGCGCGCTTCGCGGCAGAATGCGTCCGAAGGCGTGGAACGGAAGCGCGCTGATGGCGTAGTCGAAGCGGAACTGGCGCTCGCCGCAGCGCAGCTTCACGCAATGATCGTCGCATTCCAGGCCATCGACGCCGGTGCGCAGCAGCACCTCGCCTCCGCGCGCGGTGATGTATCCGGCGGCTGCGCCGTAAAGCTCAGAGAGCGGAATCGACGGCACACCCATCGTCCCGGCCTCGGCGGATTTGAGAAAGGCCTCGCGAAAGACCATCGCCGCGTACTTCACCGAGCACTGATCCAGGTCTTCGTTGAGGCTGCTGATCAGCACCGGCGCCCAGAAGCGCGAGATCGCCGCTTCGGTCTGCCCCTTGCGATGCAGCCAGGCGAGAAAGCTCTCTTCGCTGTCCTGCGGAATGCCGCTGAGCAAACCGAGCAGCGCGCGCACTATGCCGAGCTTGTCGCGCATCGAGAGCAGCTCGAATCGGAGAAACGAGGTTGCGGTATGGAACGGCGCAGGCAGGGACGAAGGCTCGATGCTGCTCGCGCGGCCGCCGGGCTCGATGAAGGTGATGCGGCTATACCAGCGCACCTTGTCCTCGGCTCCGAGGCGGCGATAGAAGTCGCGCAGATTGGTGCAGCAGCCGAGCAAGACGTGCTGGCAGTTGTCCACCACCTCGCCCGTTCCGGGCAGTTCATACGAGGAGGCGCGTCCGCCGAGAAAGGCGCGGCGCTCGAAGAGCGCGACCTTGAAGCCGGCATCGGCGAGCGCGCAGGCAGAGGCCAATCCGGCCAGCCCGCCGCCGATTACGCCCACGCTCGGAGCTGCGCCCGTTTGCGTCGTTGTGCTCACAGCAATCTCTTCCCGAATCCCTTGATCAGAATTGCGAGCTTCGCGCCGGTGGAGACGCGGGCGCGCTCGCTGTATACGTCGCAGTTCTGCGCCTCGATGCGATCGAGGATGCCGCGGTAGATCTCGGTCATCGCCCAGAGCGCCGGCTGGCTGACCTCGTCGATCAGCGGCAGCAGATGACCGAAGGAAGCGTAGTACTGCCGCGCGCGCCTGGCCTCGAAGGCGATCAGCGGGCGGAGCTTCTCCATCGGCGCGCCCGAGGCCAGCTCGGCCACGCTGACGCCGAAGCGCTCAAGGTCCTCCAGCGGAAGATAGACGCGCCCCATTGCCGCATCTTCCTTGATGTCTCGCAGGATGTTCGTCAACTGGTAGGCGATGCCGAGCTGTTCGGCATACTTTTCGGCCGCCGGGTCGCGATAACCGAAGATGCGAATGCAGACCAGTCCCACCACTGAGGCGACGTGATAGCAGTAGGTGTAGAGCTCATCGAAGCTGCGATAGACAGCCACCGTCTCGCTGCCCTGCCGGTCGCGCACATCCATCCCGGTGCCCATCACCAGCTGGTCCAGCAATTCGGTGGGAATGTTGTAGCGCTGCTGCGAATCGCGGAGCGCGAGAAAGACGGGATCGTCGGTGAGCGGGCTCGCCAGCGCGCGATGGAAGCCTTCGATCAACCCGTCCAGCTTGGCGCGGCGCTCGGCAGGCGTCATGCCGGGATCGTCGCTGAGGTCGTCGGCGTGGCGCATGAAAGCGTAGACGGCGCTGAGCGCGTTGCGCTTGGCCGAGGGCAGCAGCATGAAGCCGTAGTAGAAGTTCCGCGCCGAAGAGCGCGCGATCTGCCGGCAGACGCTGTAAGCCGTATTGAGCTTCAGTTTGGCGTGTTCGAGGACGGTGCTCATCCCGCGCGCCCCAGGGCCAGCCGTCCGGCCAGCGCGCGCATGGCCAGCGCAGCCTTGTCCAGTCTGCTCAGGCTCGGGCGGCGCGCCAGCACGTTGTAATCCTGCTCCTCGATCGCCCGCAGAATCGCCATGCCGCCGCGGCTGAAGAGCTCGAGATCAAGGGCGAGCGAGCGATTCACCATCTTCACCAGCGGCAGCCCGCGCTCGAACCACTCCCGCGCGCGCGCAACTTCAAAGCGCATCAGTTCGCGGAACTGCGGCGTAAATTCGCCCGCGCCGATCTGCTCTTCCGTCGCGCCGAAGCGCCGCAGATCTTCGAGCGGAAGATAGACTCTTCCCTTCTTCCAGTCGACCGAGACATCCTGCCAGAAGTTGGCAAGCTGCAGCGCGGTGCAGGTAAAGTCGGAGAGCCGCTGCCGCTCTTCGTCGCCATAGCCGCAAAGATAGAGCACAAGATGGCCGACGGGATTGGCCGAGTTGCGGCAGTAGCCGAGCAGTTCGTCGAAGCTCTGGTAGCGCACGACCGTCTGATCCTGTCGAAAGGCCGTGAGCAGATCGGAGAACTCGTGTCGCGGAATACCGCAGCTACGAATCGTCTCCGCCAACGCGACAAAGACTGGATGCGTCGGCGCATCGCCGCCCGCTGAGTTGAGCCGCGCGTAGGTGGCGTTCAGCTCCTGCTCCCAGCGCGCGAGCAGAGCGAGAGATACCTGCGTATCGCCAACCTCGTCGCCCAGATCGTCCGAGACGCGGCAATAGGCATAAACATTGAAGAAATGCTGATGCAACTCTTTGGGCAGAAACCAGGTGGCGACCGAAAAGTTCTCATAATGCGAGGTCGCCAGCCGGCGGCAGTAGGCGCGGGCCTCATCGAGCGATGGAGCCGCGACCGGAATAGCATACTCGGGCGGCAGCGCGGCCCAGCCGCGCGCCAGCAGCTCCGCCGCGCTCGCAGACTGGGCGCCGGCGGCGCGGTTGTTTGTCCTGGGTCCCAATGACGTCAATCGGATTCCCTTATCAGTGTCCGGGAATGATGGCGGTCTTGATCTCGCCGCCACGCTGCAACATCTCCCGCAGCACGACGTGCAGCTTGGAGAGCGGCGCCTCGCCGGTAATGTAATCGGCGCCCTTGATCTTGCGCTCGGCGATCAGCGCAAAGGCCCGCCGAACCGTATCCGGAGTGTGATGGAAGGTCGCCTTCAGCGTGATCTCCGAGTAGTGCAGGCGCTCGGTGTTCAACTGCACGCGGGTTCCCTTCGCGCATCCGCCGAAGAGATTGACGGTGCCGCCCTTGCGCACCATGTCGATCGCCCACTCCCACGCCTCGGGACGGCCCACGGCCTCGATGACTACGTCCGAGCCGCGCCGCTCCGGCGTGAGGTCGCGCACGGCCTCGATCGGGTTGGCCACCTTCGGGAACTGCACCACCTTGCTCGCCCCGGCATGACGCGCCGAGGAGACCTGCTCGTCGTGCTTCACCACGGCGATCACGTCGCAGCCCATGATGTGCGCCACCTGCATGAACATCAGGCCGATGGGGCCGGCTCCGATGACGGTGACGGTCTCACCGATCTCGACTCCGGTCTCGTGCAGGCCGCGCAGAACGCAGGCCAGCGGCTCAGTGAGCGCGGCGGTCTCAAAGCTGATCTCCTTGGGGACCACCAGCATGTTGCTCTCAACGATGCGCCGCGGAATGCGGATGAACTCCGCATAAGCGCCGTTGTTGAAGAGCAGGTCCTCGCAGAGATTTTCCTGGTGATTCTTGCAGTAGAAGCACTGGCCGCAGGGCGACGAGTTCAGCGCAACCACGCGCTGCCCGGCCTTGAAGTGCTTCACCCCCGGCCCAACCTCTTCGATCACTCCAGCAAACTCGTGTCCGAAGAGCGCCGGCGGCACAATCATCTTGGCATGGTATCCGCGGCGATAAACTTTCAGATCGGTCCCGCAAGTCAATGCGGCTTGGATACGAATCAGGACCTCGCCCTTTTCCAGCTCGGGAATCGGAATTCGTTCGATCTTGACGTCCTCTTTGCCATAGAGGACGGCAGCCGTCATTTGTCCATTCACTCTACTGTCCTTCCCAGGCATCACGGGGCTGGATAGCGATTTTCATCGTCTCCGGCCGAGGATGCGCGGCTAAACGCAATGCATCAAGGGACTGCTCCAGCGAAAACTTATGGCTGTAAAGTCCCTCCAGATCCATCTCGCCGCTGAAGACGAATCCGGCAACTTCTTCGTTCAACTCCACCGAGGCGCTATAGGAGCCGAGCAGGGTCTTCTCATCGACACATACCGAGGCCGGGTCAATCATGACCTCTTCGCGAACCGTCTGCGCAAACAGCAGGACTCGTCCCCCAAAGCGCGCAGCATCGATCGCAGGCCGGATCAGCTTGGTTCCCCCCACGGCGAGAATCACGGCATCCGCTCCGCGCCCTTCGGTGCGTTCGCGAATCGCGGCGACGATCTCCTCCCGTGAGCTATCGATCGACTGGCTTAATCCGTAGCGCCTTCCAATTGTAAGCCGCTGCGGGAACAAATCGGAAGTAATTACATCGGCTCCCGCCCGCTGGGCCAGCTTGGCCAGCAGGATTCCGATCGGTCCCTGGCCGATCACCAGGACGCTCTCGCCCGGCTGAGGCGCAATCGTTTGAATGCCTTTCCACACTGTGTTGACCGGCTCGATATGGGATGCCTGCTCGAAAGTTACCGAATCCGGGATACGGATCACGCCCTTTCGGACGATCCAGTCCATAACACGAACGTACTCGGCAAAGCCGCCACCGGAGGGCTCTCCATAGCCCGCCGTCGTCCCCACCTGCTTGTAAAGCGGACACTGCGAGAAGACCTTGCGCCGGCAATAGTAGCACTCTCCGCAGGGAATGTGATGGAAGACCATGACGCGGTCTCCCTCGTAGAACTCGGTCACGCCGGCCCCGCGGGCCACCACCACCCCGGCCATCTCGTGTCCAAAGATACGCGGCGTCGAGTGCGAACCGGTGGAGATCTTCTTCAAATCCGTGCCGCAGATGCCGCAGGTGTGAATGCGCACCAGCAGCTCGCCCGGGCCGATCTTCGGTACCGCAACGTTCTCCAGCCGAACGTCATTCTGGCCGTAGTAAACCGCGGCCAGCATCTTTTCCGGCACGCCGCTCTTGTATTTTTTCGGATTTGACTGCGAAATCGTCGACATCATGCACCGCCGCGGAGTACGTTGCGCGGCCTGGACTGCAGGCTATGTTGCGCTGCAAACTCCTCCGGGCGGGCAAGGAACTCCTCGACCGCATGACACAGAGCCAGACTTGCGCGCTCACTGCCGCTCTTCAGTTTAGCAACTGCGGGCCAAAGTTTGGGACGCAGCGCGATATGGAAGAGAAATCCCACCGTATCGAAACCCGCAGGACGAACAAAAGGCGCGGTCAGCTCGATGGCCGCATCGTCCAGCCGGTCTGAGATCACCTTGATCGCCGCGAACTTCACTCCTCGCGCCTGCGCCACGGCGGCCACCGCGGCAGCTTCCATCTCGACGGCGCAAGCGCCGTGCCGGCGCGCAAGCTCAGCCTTTTCCTCCCGGCCGACGACGCGGTTGACCGTGAGCAGAACTCCCTCGCCGATCTCAGCGCGATAATTCAGCTTTGCCGCGTAGTCCTCCCGTGCGACCTGCGCGGGAACGATGATCTCGCCGACCTCAAGCTCAGGATGCAGCGCTCCGGCAAAGCCAACCGAGAGCACAAGCGACGGAGAGAACTGGCAGATCAGGCCGTGGCAGGCGGATTCGGCATTGGCCGCGCCCGCACCGGCGACAACCAGCGCGGCGCGAAGCTGCGGAAAGTCGCACGTGTAGAGCTGGCCGTTTGAGCCTTTCTGCCACCCCTCCAGCAGCGGGGCGACCTCGCGCTTCATCGCGGCTACGATTCCGATACGCATCGGCTCAGGCATGAGAGCACATCGCCTCATAGGCCGGAGCGTAGCCCTTTTCGACGAACCAGCGGGCGGCGCGCTCCAGCGCGGCGCGAATCTCGCCGTGCGTGTATCCCAGCTCGCGCTCGGCCTTCGAGCAATCCACCCACATGAATTTCCTGCCCATGCGAACCTCTTCCACCGTCGCGCGTGGTTCGCGATTCCTCAAGTATCCGTTGAAGGTCTGTTCGAAGGCCGCAAAGGCCATCGCAACGGCGTGCGGAACCTTCATCGTCGGCGAGGGCAGGCCGGTGATCTCGCCGAGGATGTCCAGGATCTGCTTGAGGGTCAGGTTCTCTCCGCCGAGGATGTAGCGCTCGCCGCGGCGTCCACGCTCGAACGCCAGCAGATGTCCGCGGGCGACGTCACGAACGTCGACCAGGTTCATCCCGGTCTCCATGTAGGCGGGAAAGTTGCCGAGCAGAAAATCGAGGACGATGCGACCGGTGGGCGTGGGCTTGATATCCTGCTCCCCGACCGGAGTGCTGGGATTGACGATGACCACCTCGGCTCCGCGCGAGGCAAGCTCGACGGCCTTGCGTTCGGCCAGAAACTTCGAGCGCTTGTAGTGGCCGATCATCTCCGCCTCGGTGACTGGAGTCTCTTCCTTCACCGGCTGGCGCGTGTATCCGAAGCCCAGCGTCGCCACCGACGAGCAGTAGACCGTGCGCCGCACGCCTGCAGCCCGCGCAGCCTCGATCACGGCCACGGTGCCATCGACGTTGGTCGCATACATCGGACGCGGATCGCGAATCCAGAGACGATAGTCGGCGGCGACGTGGAAGACCGCCTCGCAGCCCTCCATGCCCTTGCGCAGCGAGGCCGCATCGGTCAGTTCGCCGGTGACCAGCTCGGCTGCAATGCCCTCGAGATTCTCACGCCGGCTGGAAGGACGCACCAGCAGTCTCAGCTCGGCACCCTGGCTGGCCAGCAGCCGCGCCACATGGCTGCCGACAAACCCCGTTGCTCCGGTCACAAACGCCTTCACGGCTTCGCCTTTCCGATGAATCGTGGTAGCCCGGAGCCGGCAATTTTCAGCTCCGGGAAGCAGTTCAGTCCTGCTGGTGGCGGGAGTACTTGGCCAACGCCAGCAGTGGGAAAAACCACGGGTAGGAATGATATTTCAGATAGAAGACCCTCGGGAATCCGGTCCCGGTGTAAGGTCCCTCGCTCCAACCGCCGTCGGCCTGCTGATGATCGAGCAGGTAGGCGATGCCGCGAATCACCGACTCGGAGCGGAAGTCGCCGCCGGAGATCAGTCCCAGCACCGCCCACGCCGTCTGCGAGGCTGTGCTCTCTCCGCAGCCTTTCAGGTTCGGGTCGTCGTAGGAGCCGATCGTCTCACCCCAGCCGCCATCGGGATTCTGGATCATGCGCAGCCATTCGATCGCCTGCTGCACCATCGCATCATTCTGATCGAAGCCGATGACCTCCAGCCCACGCAGCACGCACATCGTCCCGTAGATGTAATTGACGCCCCAGCGGCCGAACCA
>Ga0326727_10026589_pt1 | contig 10715 bp, 4 predicted proteins | sample MB2enrmetagenome_FD_207643 | JGI IMG/M metagenome (GOLD analysis project Ga0326727, IMG submission 207643) | Lab enriched peat soil microbial communities from McLean, Ithaca, NY, United States - MB29MY | ecosystem: Environmental > Terrestrial > Soil > Wetlands > Peat | place: USA: New York... | reverse complement strand
CGGCAATGCGGCCGAGAGAGACGTCCTCGTCCCAGACTTTGACTTCGAGACCCTCGCCCATGAGGCGCTTGATCAACTGCACCTGCGGGCTCTCACGCAGGTCGTCGGTGCCGGCTTTGAAGCTCAGACCAAGTTGCGCAATTCTCTTCTTGCCCGTGCTCAGCACCATTTCCACGGCGCGATCGACATGTTCGGCGTTGCTCGGCATAAGGGATTCGAGCAGGGGAAGCTTAAGATCGAGTTCTTTGGCTTTGTAGGTAATGGCTCGCAGATCTTTCGGAAGACAGGAGCCGCCGAAGGCGAAGCCCGGAGAAAGATATGCCGGAGAAATATTCAGCTTAGTGTCGGAAGTGAAGATCTTCGTGACCGCGTGCGCGTCAACGCCCAGATGCTTGCACATGGTTCCCATTTCGTTGGCGAAGCCGACTTTCAGCGCGTGATAGCAGTTGGAAAAATACTTGACCATTTCGGCCACGGGAATGGGCGTCTCGTAAACAGTGCCGGGAGTGTTCTTGTAAAGCTCGCGCAGCGGCGCGAGGTGCTGCGTGTCCCTGGCTCCGAGAATCGTGTAAGGAGGGTTGAGGAAGTCGGCGACCGCGCTGCCTTCGCGCATGAACTCAGGGTTATAGCAAACGGTGAAATCCTGCCCGCACTTCTTGCCGCTTTCTTTTTCAAGGATGGGGACCACAACCGCTTCGGTTGTACCGGCCAGCACGGTGCTGCGCAGCACAAACACGTGCGGCGATTTTTTCTGCCGGATGGCGGCGCCGATTTCACGGGCAACGTGCTCGATGTGGCTGAGGTCGAGCTTGCCATTTTTCAGGCTGGGCGTTCCGACGCAGACGAACGAAACTTCGGAATTCAGCACGGCTGCCGTGGCGTCGGTGGTCGCCTGCAGCAGGCCGGCGCGCTTCGCCTCGGCGACGAGTTCAGTCATGCGCGCTTCGATGATCGGGGTGCGGCCCGAGTCCATCGTCTCGACTTTGGCGCGGTTCACGTCGACGCCGATAACCTTGTGCCCCTTGGAAGCGAAGCAAGCGGCCGAGACGGAGCCGACGTATCCCAATCCAAAAATGCTAACGGACAAGCCCAAGCAAGTTCTCCTGCCGATCGAGTATCGAGGGGCTGCTGTGCGGCACTATGAACTATACCAACCCCTGGTTAAGCAACAGCAAATGACTCTCCATCGGGGCGCTGAATTTCCTGAAATACAGACTACAACATGCTTGCTTTCAATATGTTACAGAATATCGTTAGTATTTCATCAGAGCCCAGTTCGCTGGCGGGGCAAAAAGTGGACAACTTTTTCCACCGGCTGGGAATTCTCCTGGGTCGAGTTGCCATAACCTCAATCGGTACCGCGGCCGCTCCAGGCACGAATTGGGCGAGGGTCCCAAGGCGGAACGGGCGAATCTTGAGCCGCCTTTTCAGCATGTAAGATAAGTAAATCGGAATGGCTTCCGGATGGCAAGGCAAGCTGGGGCGCGTATCCCGTATGGACTGGGAAGAGGTGCGGGTGCGCCTGGGGCAGGAATTCCATAAGCAGCGCGACTTGCTCCTGCATCGGATGGGCGTACGCAGTGGGGCGATTCAGCTAAACGCGGATGCAAGGGTACGGCAGGGACAATTCTTTTTTTCTCGCAGTGAAATTTCACAGCGCGCGGAATTGTTGCGCAAACACCTGCCCGAAGAAGCAACCGAAATTCTGCGCGAGGCCGGTGAGATCTGCGGCCATCGTTTTCGCCTGTTAGGCTACGAAAATCTTGACTTCACTCTTGACTCCGGCAGTGGCAATTTCAAAAACATCGATTACAAGGACATCGACTGGCATCTCGATCCGGTGCACGGCAAGCGCGCGCCGCTCGATCCGTGGTTCAAGATTCCCTTTCTTGATTTCGCGGTGGTAGGCGACCACAAGGTCACATGGGAACTGAACCGGCACCAGCACCTGGTGACACTGGCCAAGGCGCGGCTGCTGAGCGGCGACGAAAAGTATGCTCACGAACTGACGGCGCAGTGGCGCAGCTGGATCAAGGCCAATCCATATCCGCTGGGCATCAATTGGGGCAGCACGCTGGAGGTTGCCTTCCGCAGTTTGTCGTGGATCTGGGTGGACCAATTGCTGGCGGGAGCGCCGGAGCAGACGGAGTTTCGCGCGGGGCTTTCTCCGGAGTTTCGCTCGGAACTATTGCCGGCGCTCGCCTTCCACGGCCGTCACATTGAGCGCTATCTGTCCACTTACTTTTCTCCGAACACCCACCTGCTGGGAGAAGCGGTGGCGCTGTTCTTTCTGGGCACGCTGTATCCGCAAATGCCAGGGGCCGCGCGCTGGAAGAAATCGGGTTGGCAGATTGTGCTGCGCGAGGCCGAGCGGCAAGTGCGTCCGGATGGCGTTTACTTCGAGCAATCGCTGTACTACCACGTTTATGCGCTCGACTTCTTTCTCTATGCGCGGTTGCTCGCGGCTCGGAATGGAATGGAAATTCCACCGGCCTATGACGCCGTGCTGGGACGAATGCTCGACGTAGTGGCGGCGCTGGCGCAGGCAGGGCCGGCGGAAGGCTTTGGCGACGATGATGGCGGGCGGCTGTGGAATCCGCGGCGCAACCGGACGGAGCACATGACGGACCCGCTGGCGCTCGGTGCGGTGACTTATCTTACGGAGTTTTCTGCGGCCCGGCTGACGGAAGAAGCGATCTGGCTGTCTGGCGATCAAGCCGTCGAGAAGCTTTCGAGCGCACCAACAATCCCGGACGCGCGTTCGCTCGATTTTCCCGACGGCGGCCTTTATGTGATAGCTGACTCTCAACCGTACGCGCAGGCGATGGTGGTGGATTCCGGTCCGCAAGGCGTGGGCCGCTCGGGCCACGGACATGCCGACGCTCTTAGCCTGCGGCTCACCATGGACCGACGGCGCTGGCTGGTGGACTCTGGCACCGGCGTCTACATTTCGAAAGATCCCGCGGACCGCAACACGTTTCGCGGGACGGGCGCGCACAACACAATGCGCGTGGATGGAATGGATCAGGCGGTTGCGGAGGAGCCTTTCTCCTGGACTCACCTTCCTACCACGCAAGCGGAGAACTGGATCGCCGGAAAAAGCTTCAGCTACTTTGTGGGCAGTCACGATGGATATGCGCGGCTCGCGGATCCGGTCGTGCATAGGCGGCACGTGCTAAATCTGCGGCACGTGCTAAATCCAAAACCCGCGGGTGGTCTGTGGCTAGTGCGCGATATAGCGCTCGGCCAGGCGGAACACGAACTGGAGTTGCGATGGCACTTCGCGCCCGATCTCGAAGTTCGGAGCCCCTGCACGGGACGAGTGGAAATATCGAAAGCGGGCGCTGCGCCGGGTGAACCGGCGCTTAGTTTAATCGTTCCGGAAGAAACGGTCTGGCACACAGCGACGGAAGTTAGCAGGACTCTGATATCGCCCGCTTATGGTGCGTTGCAGCCTGCGCCGTTGGTGCGATGCCACGCTCGGGTGACGCTGCCGGCAGAGACGGCAACTGTGTTCGTGCCGCGCTCTGTCGCCACCCGGCAGAAGGATGAATCTCCTGTCGAACAACTGTTCGAGCCACGCTTGGCCAGCATGGCGCAAGCGGCGGTACAGGTCTACGAACTCGATTATCATGACGAAAGCCATGGATTCTTTTTTGCGCTCGGCGACCGTGCGTGGAGTTTCGGTCCGTGGTCTTCGGACGCGAGGGTGCTGTATTGCCGCATTGAAAAAGAGAAACTCGCGCACTTGGTCGTGATCGGCGGAACCTACGTCGCATGGCAGGGACAGCCGCTGCTGAAAGTGACGGGGCCATCCGGATTCTTCGAGTGGCGTCGGCAGGATGCGGTGATGAATGCAGCGCCGGACGGGTGTTCCGTTACAGCATTGTTCGAAGCGCTAACGACCGACGGCCTTACAGGCGGCTCGCCTTCCCCACCGGCGGACTTGGATCATAACTCGAAGCAAGGATCGCTTAATCGCAGTTCCTCACCCTACGCGGAGAAACACTGAATGTGCGGGATCGCTGGAATTTTTGAATTCGGACGAGACGCGCGGGCAAACGCCCCAGCCCTGCGCGAAATGTGCCGCGTGATCACCCATCGCGGACCCGACGATGACGGCTTTTATACGGACGGCGCGGTCGGCATCGGCATGAGGCGCCTCAGCATTGTCGACGTGGCGGGCGGGCATCAGCCAATCACGAACGAAGACGGCACGCTCTGGATCGTGTTCAATGGCGAGATCTACAACCATCTTGCGTTACGCGAACAACTCATCGCGCGCGGCCATCGCTACGTAACGCACAGCGATACCGAGACCATCATTCACCTTTACGAAGAGTACGGCGCGGACTGCGTGCGTCATCTGCGCGGCATGTTCGCCTTTGCCATCTGGAATCGCAATACCAAAACGCTATTCATCGCGCGCGACCGGCTGGGCATCAAGCCGTTGTACTACCAATTGACGCCGGAACGGCTGCTGTTCGGGTCGGAAATCAAAGCAGTACTGGCGCATGGCGGGATTCGTCCGGAGTTCAATCGGGCGGCGCTGCCTGAGTATTTGGCCTTTGGATATCTGTCGGGCGAAGAGAGCTTCTACTCCGGAATCCGCAAGCTGATGCCCGGACACACGATGACGATTGGTCCAGATGGCAAAGCGGGAATCCGGCAGTACTGGGATCTGGATACATCGAAGCCGCATGAATCGCGAGATGAAAGTTACTACGTCCAGAGCTACCGTGAGTTGCTGGAAGGCGCAGTCCAGAGCCACCTGATGAGCGATGTGCCGCTGGGCGTGTTCCTCAGCGGCGGCGTGGATTCAAGCGCAGTGGCCGCGTTGATGACGAAGCTGCGGCGCGAGCCGGTCGAGACTTTTTCCGTGGGCTACACCGAGCAGACATACAGCGAGCTGCCCTTTGCGCGCACGGTTTCGGATCACATCCATTCGCGGCATCATGAAGTGTTGGTCAGCGAGCACGATTTTTTCACTTCGCTGCCGCATTTGATCTGGCATGAAGACGAGCCCATCGTGTGGCCCTCAAGCGTCTCGCTTTATTTTGTCGCCCGGCTCGCCCGCGAGAGAGTTACGGTTGTGCTGACCGGTGAGGGTGCGGATGAAACTCTGGCCGGCTACACGCGCTATGCCTTCACTTTGAAAAATGCGGCCATGGATCGGGCGTACCGTAGCGTCGTTCCGGGTTTTCTGCGCAGCGGACTGCGCAATACCGTTGCCACATCTTCCCTGTTGGGAGCAACTCTGCGCCGGAAACTGGAACATACGTTTCTCGGTAAGGACGGAAATTCCTGGGCATCTTTCTATTTCGATAATTTCTTTTCCGCTTTCAGCGAAGCGGAGCAGAGCGGATTGCTGACCAGTGAGTCCGCGCGGGAAGCCGCGCCCAGCACGGCGTATAAGAACGTCCTCAATGATTGGGACCACTCCACGGGCGAAATGCTGCAACGGCTGCTCTACACCGACATCAAGACTTACCTGGTAGAACTCCTGATGAAGCAGGACAACATGAGCATGGCCGCATCCATCGAAAGCCGCGTGCCGTTTCTCGATCATGTGCTGGTCGAATTCGCGACCCGAATTCCGCGCGAAGTACAGATCAAGGGATTGGCCGGCAAACGGATTCTAAAAAAAGCGGTGGAAGATCTGCTGCCGCACGAAATTCTGTACCGGCCGAAGCTGGGATTTCCGACACCGTGGAGCGGATGGCTGGCGGGACCGCGGCTGGAAACGATCCGCGAGCTATTGCTAGAACCTCGCAGCCTCAATCGCGGATACTTCCGCCGCGAAGCAATCGAGAAACTGTTCGACGAACATCGCGCGAACCATCGCGACAACTACGACCGCATCTGGCGACTGCTCAATCTTGAATTGTGGCATCGCGTTTGTCTCGAAGGCGAGTCCCACGATGAAGTTGGCGAGCCGGCGACGAAGATGGCGTCGACGCGGTAGGTTTATTTTTCCCGATATCAGTCTGCTATCCTCTTTACCTTATGCGCAGTCTCCGCCTGATCTGCTACTTCGTCGCGTTCACTACGCTCTGTGCTTTTGGCCAGCAACCGTTCCTTAACGCTCGTCAATGGGCGGCGCTGCGCGACGAGTCGAGCGGTGCTGCTGCTTACGAGAACCTGCGCTACTTGACGGGATTGCATCGCGTTCCCGCAACTCCAGAGTATGACCAGGCGGCGCAATTCGTTTTGCAACGCGCGCGCGAATACGGCCTTGCCGATGCTCATAGCGAGCAGTTCGCGATTGACGGAACGAAGCAGTACGGCCTGATGCGCTCGTACTTAGCGTGGACGGTCGAAGAGGCGCGACTGTGGGAGGTTCGTCCCGAGCATCTTCTGCTCGGAGATTGGAAAACGGACCCAATCCATCTCGCGGACTATAGTCACAGCGCCGACGTCGAAACAGAATTGGTCGACGTCGGCAACGGCACCAGCGAGGACGATTACTCGGGCAGAAATAGGGATAAGGACGTTCGCGGCAAGATCGTGTTAGCCGATGGCGTTCTGGCGCGCGTGCAGGAGTTGGCGATCGCAAAGCATGGCGCGGCAGGCATCGTCAGCGACATGCCCAACCAAACTACGGCATGGTCTGGCCTGGACACGACTATCGTTCGGTGGGGCCATCTGGATGCGCGTCAGCCGTCTGGCTTCGCCTTCATGGTGTCTCGTCAGACGGCCGAAGCGTTGCGGGCGCGCTTACGAAGCGGCGCATCTGTCGTTCTAAACGCCCACGTTAAAGCAACCGTCGGCCCTGGCCACTGGACAATCGTGACCGCTACCATTCCCGGCGCTGACCCGGCGGCGGGAGAAATCGTCTATAGCTGTCATCTCGATCACGAACGTCCGGGAGCAAACGACAACGGTAGCGGATGCGTCACCATTCTTGAATCCGCGCGTGTGCTGGCGCGCTTAATCGATTCTGGCCAGTTACCGCGGCCGAAACGCACTCTTCGCTTTGTCTGGGGACCGGAGGTCGAGGGCACCATGGCGTTTCTCGCCAGCCATCCCGAGATCAAGCAGCGGTTGCGTGCCAACATCCACATGGATATGGTTGGCGGCGACCCTTTCAAGAACAAGTCGGTGTTTCACGTCACCGGCACGCCGTGGTCCCTGCCAAGTTTCGTCACCGATGTGGGCAGCGTGTTTCTCGATGCGATTCGCACCGCCGCCAGCTCATATGCCGCGGGTGAGACGTCAGCGGACACGGGCATTGTCGAAACCCGTGCTGGCGGGCAAGGCACCCGCAATGAACTGATCGCGGACGTTACAGCCTACTCGAGCGGCAGCGATCACGATGATTACGATTCTTCCACCATCGCGGTCCCGTCGCTTTACCTTCGCGATTGGCCCGACATATACATTCATACCGACCATGACAGCCTCGATCAGATCGATGCGACGAAGTTGCGCCGCGTGGCGCTGCTGGGAGCGGCCTCGGGATATGTCTACGCGAACATTACTGCACAGCAACTTCCAACGTTACTCCCGTTCCTCACTGCCCAGGCCGAAACCCGACTCCCCCAAGCCTTTGGATCAGCGCAGCAGTTAGTGGACGATCCTCAACTCGACGCCGGCGTAGCCTGGTACGAAGCGCGCAATGTTGTGAATCAAACCTTGCAGCGTGAACGTGGCACGCTGCACTCCATAGTCGAATTCACCGGCGGTGCTGCGGAGTCGGACGCAAATGGAGCAAAGGCTCTCGCCGATCAAGCCACAGCTTTCCAACGTTGGCTCGACGCGCGCGCGAAGCTACGCGGAGCAAAAGGAGCGGCGCCCAGCGCGCCCTGGGCCGACACTTCCGAGGCGAAGCGCGTGCCCATCCGCGGAGGGGAATTCGGTCCGCTGACTTATCAGAACGACAATGTGCTGCTGGCGCGTCTGGGCAAAGAGCGCTACGGAAAAATCAAGCTGATCGACAGCGGAGCGACACAGCTACTGAACGTGCGCGACCAATCCGAACTCTACGCTTATGAGATCGTGAACTTCGTAAACGGCAAGCGAACCGTGGGTGAGATACGCGACGCGGTGTCGGCCGAATACGGGCCTTTGCCGGTGGACCTTGTCGCCGACTATCTCGACGCATGCGCTGAAGCCGGAGTGGTCCGGTGGAAGTAGAGGCGCCAGATCGAACGTCGCACAACGGTGCGCACACCTGCGGCGGGCACATAGGAAACATCAACACGGCTCGCCAAGAAGACCAGTTGCAAAGCGGGCGCGGGGGCACTAAAGTACGTCCAATACGGATTCGCTGCTGGGGTGATCGGCGTGGCGCAGCGGCCGGAAATCGCAGAACTCAGTCGGAAAGGACACCAGATTGAAAATCTCCCAGAAAGGGCTTTACGCGCTGCAGGCGATAACAACCCTCGGCCGCCGATACGGAACCGAGACTGTCAAGATCCGGGACATCGCCATGGACAGCGATCTGCCGGAAAAATTTCTTGAGTTGATTCTGCTGGAACTCAAGAACGCGCGCATCGTGGACAGCGTTCGGGGCGCGAAGGGCGGCTATCGTCTGCGGCGGGCGCCAGAGGAGATCAAACTCAGCGAGATCATCCGTCTGGTTGACGGACCGCTCGCGCCCTTTGGGGATGCGGACCAACTGCGAGGCCTCATCATCACCGATCCTGACCATCGCGCGCTCTACAGCGTGTTTCTGGAGGTGCGAGATGCCGCAGCCAAGATACTAGAGAGCACCAGCGTCGCTGACATCATCGGTCGTTCTTCTAAATCCCACAAACCGTCGAGCACCAAGAAGAAGGCGAAGAAGGACCCGCTTCTGTCGATCGTTCACAAGGGTGCGGGGAGTAAGTAGCGATTCCACAATGCCGCCAGAAAAGCAGATTCTTCACTCCACTCAGCAATGTCAGGCGAGAACAGCCTCGTACTCGCCGTATGCGCCCTTGAAGTCGCTAATTTCATGGGTGCCCTCGAAGTGCCATATCCTGGTCGCGACTTCATCGATCAGATCCTCGTCATGCGTCACCAGCAGCACCGTTCCCGGATAGCGCTGCAGCGAAATATTAAGGGCGTTGATCGATTCCAGATCCAGATGGTTGGTGGGCTCATCGAGCACGAGCACGTTCGGCTTCTGCAGCATCAGTTTACAAAAAATTAACCGCGCCGCCTCTCCGCCGGAAAGCACGTCGGTGCGCTTCTCGGCGTCGTCGCGAGGAAACAGCATTTGCCCCAGCAAGCCGCGAATCTCTTCCGTTGACGCGGAAGGGTCCCACTGATGGAGCCACTCCAGCACCTTGATGCCGGGCTCGATGAGCGCCTTGTGATCCTGGGCGAAATATCCGACTGCCGCTTCGTGACCCCAGATAACTTTTCCGCCGTCCACAAAGGGGCCATCGTAGCCGCTCGTCTTTCTCAACTCCGACTCCGGGACCGTCGGCGAGTTCGCGAGCAGCGCGTTCACTAGAGTCGTTTTGCCGGAGCCGTTCCGGCCCATGAGCGCGATCTTCTCGCCGCGAAGCACGCTCGCTGTGAAGCCGGAGATTATTTGCGTGTCTCCGTACGACTTACTAACGCCTTCGATTTCGAGAATGTGTTTGCCGGAGGGCCGCTTCTGCTCGAACTTCAGGTACGGACGCTGGATGTTGGACCTCGCCAACTCGGTCACCTGCAGGCGTTCGACTTCCTTGCGCCGCGACTGTACCTGGCTGGAGCGGGTTCCAGCGGCGAAGCGGGCTATGAATTCGTTCAACTGCGCGATCTTCTTCTCACGCTGCGCGTTTTGCCCTTCGATCTGCGAGCGAACCTGCGTCTTCGCAATCACCATGTCGTCGTAAGTGCCGGTGTAAGTAATGATCGTCTCGTAATCGATGTCGGCAATGTGCGTGCAAATGCCGTTGAGGAAGTGACGATCATGCGAGATCACGATCAGCACGCCCTCATATTGATTCAGAAAAGTCTTCAGCCAGTGGATCGAATCGAGATCAAGGTGGTTGGTGGGCTCGTCGAGCAGCAGCGCCTGCGGATGTCCGAATAAAGCCTGCGCCAGCAGTACGCGCATTTTCTGTCCACCCGGAATCTCCGACATTTTCCGCTCGTGCATTTCGTCGGGAATATCGAGGCCCTGGAGCAGAATCGCGGCATCGCTCTCGGCGGTATAGCCATCTTCCTCGCCGACGATGCCTTCGAGTTCGCCGAGTTTCATGCCGTCCGCATCGGTCATCTCATGCTTGGCATAGATGATTTCGCGCTCTTCGAGAGCGGACCACAAGCGCCGGTTACCCATGATGACTGCGTCGATGACGCGATATTTATCGAAGGCAAATTGATCCTGGCTCAGAACGCCGAGCTTGCGCGGCCGGACGACGGTTCCCTTCTGCGGATCGAGTTCGCCGGTCAGAAGCTTCATGAACGTGGATTTGCCCGCGCCGTTGGGGCCGGTAAGGCCGTAGCGCTTCCCCGGAATGAATCCGGTGGAAACTTCGTCGAACAGAACTTTGGCGCCGTAGCGCATGGACACATTGCTGACTGAAATCATGATATTCAGGGAACTGCGGGAATCGATCCAATCGGAGGAAGACGCAGCTGCTGGTATAAGAATAACACGCCGGGTGCCCCTCGATAAGAGCGAAGGCGGTGTCAAGGACAAAGTTATCCTGTGCCATGCCGAAGCACCGCTTGCTGTGCCAGAGAGGTTGAGGACCAAGACTCTGGAAATCTCACGTGAATCATTTTCCGGT
>Ga0326727_10026588_pt1 | contig 10715 bp, 8 predicted proteins | sample MB2enrmetagenome_FD_207643 | JGI IMG/M metagenome (GOLD analysis project Ga0326727, IMG submission 207643) | Lab enriched peat soil microbial communities from McLean, Ithaca, NY, United States - MB29MY | ecosystem: Environmental > Terrestrial > Soil > Wetlands > Peat | place: USA: New York... | reverse complement strand
AGGCCCGGCCTGCGCCGGCCATGACGGGGGGGGAGAGTCGGGACTTTGGGCCGTCCGGGGGCCGGCCATGACGGGTGGACAGTTGGGAATTTGGGCCGCTTGGCATAACTTATTCATAGGTGTGGGCCGGAATGACGGGGTCGCTCCGACGCACGAAGACGATGCCCGGGTGAGCGAGCATGCCTCAGTCAACATGAGGATCGCTGATGCGGCGTTGCCAGAATGGCTGTTCCCGCCAGCGGTGCTCGTGCGCGTAAATCCCGCGGCGCTGGCGCAGGAAGTCCTGCACGGCGTCCTCTAACGTCGCCGCGTAGCGTGCCAGTGGCGCGGGATCGCCCAAAAGCGCGGACGTGGCGGCCTGCGCCGCGCGGCGGCCGCTCCATAGCGCTGTTGTCAGGCCATGCGAGGACAACGGATCGAATGCAGCGGCGGCATCGCCGGCGGCTGCCCAGTCGGTGCCGGCGACCGGGGCCAGCCAGGTCGTTGCGGCACTGGCCAGGCGCGGCAGGGCCTCGATAGCAAAGCCCGCGTCTTCCGCCCAGCGCTGGATGTGCGTTGTCGTTGCGATGCTGTTCCGCCACACTAACATTTCCCGCGCGATGCCGCGCGGCAGCGTGTCCGGATCGGCGAACAACGCTAAGGCGAGGCGTTGGTCGGGCAACAGGCTGGCATACCACCATCCGTTCGGTGCTGCCTCGATCAGGGTTGCCGGCGTTGGCACCACCGAGTCGTCGTGCTGGTGCAGGAAACCATAGGCGGCGACGAGGCGGTCAGCGTGGTGCCGCCGTGCCAGATGTCGCGTCACGACGGCCGCGCGTCCGCTGCAATCCAGCAGGAAGCGGGCGCGCATGCGTTCGCCACCGGAAAGACGCAGCGACCACGCGCCGTCCGCGCGATCCGCCCCGGTCACGGCGGAGCCCAGCGTCGTAACGCCGCGGTGTGCCACGGCCGTCCGCAGCATCGCCTCGAAGGCGGAACGATCCAGCACGTGGCCGGGTCCTTCGACGTGGATGATGGCGTTGCGCGCCGCCAACAAATCGCTGCCCCAGGCGGAGAATGTTGCGTTCGCCTGGCGATGCGGCCCAGCGGCGAAGTCCGCGGTCAGTCCAAGCTCGGCCAGGAGGGCGTTCGCGGCGGGCGATAGGAACTCGCCGATCCGCGCGGCGGGCACGGCGGGGGGCGCCACAACGATGACAGACCGCGCGCCACCGGCGAGCGTCAGGGCGGCGGCGCATCCCGCGATCCCCGCGCCGATGATGGCAATATCGATTGGCGCACCAGGCATCGTTACGGAACCGGGATTACGGAACCGGCGTTACGGAATCGGCGTTACGGAATCGGAGGGGCCGGCGGCGGGCGCGGCACCACGCCCGAGCGTTCGGACAGATCCATCGAGCCGCGATCGACCTCGACGTAGAGCACCGCCGGGACGGCGCGCGGGCGGTTGGGATCCGTCGGGCCGGGCCGGCGCACCACGAAGCCCATGCGGTCCCAGAGATAGACCATCTGGTTCAGCCCATCGCTGTAGCTTGCCTCGGCGTGGTAGCCGATGCCGGCGACGCCGCGCGACCATGCGACACGGCTCTCGAAGAACTTCACCCGCTGGTCGGGCGGCTGCGCCGGGTCCATCACGACTTTATAGAATGATTCCGGAAGGATATCGATCGGCAACGAGGCCGGCCACCAGGTGGCGTTGGGGAAGTCGTTGGCGAACACCACCTGCTGGCAACTGAACGCGTCGCATTGCCAGGGCAGGCCCATCCAGCGCGTCAGGTCGCCCGGCATCTGCGGGGCGATGGCGGGCGGGGTGCCGGGCTGGCCGGAGAACGCCTTCTCCGGCGTCAGCAGCAGGCCGAGGTTCTGGATCAGGTTTGGCGCGCGGTTGGTGGCCAGCGCGATGCGGTAGGGGCCGCGATACAGCTCCTTGTGGCGCAGCGGCCAGGTCAGTTCGACCCCGGGATGAAACGCGCCGCCCGAGCACGGATCGAGCGCGGCGCGGGTCAGCGCGTCGGGCTGTTCGGCCAGGGGCACCTGGTCGAAATCGGCGATCTCGTCCTGCGTCGCGGCGTTGGCGCCAAGGTCGTTGGTGAAGTCGCCGTCCGCCCACAGGCGCAGGATGGCGTATTGTTGTTTGGCGATGCGGTACCAGCGCACCGGGGAATCGGCGTAGTTGATGCCGTCGCCCAGCATGTAGGGCAGCTTGTATTGTTGCAGGTCGTTGGAGTCCGGATTGCGGAACAGGGCGAAGATCCGCTCGCGGAACGGTTTGTTCGCCGGGCTGGGATCGGCGAGGCGGGCGACGAAGGCCGGATCGCCGAAGCTGCCGACGCCGAGCCAGCCGGCGCTGAGGTTCTGCGCCGCGGCGACCCAGTCCATCAGCGCGAGGCGGCGGAAGAACGGGTAGATATACTTGCGGAACGACAGCGGCGGCTTGGGTGCGGCCACCCAGCCGGCGTCGATCGCGACATCGGTCAGCACATCGTACAGCGAAACGAACGGCACGATGTCGGGGGCGTAATGCGGCCCGCAGGTGGCGACCCAGCCGTTGTCCGCCGTCATCGATGGCCCGCCGGTGAAGCTGACCTGCGCCTGGATGACGCCGTCGCACCAATCGTCGTGCCAGCCGTCGTTGTCGGAGAAATTGGTGATCGGGTTGTCCGGCACCGGGGAGGTCGAGACCCCATCGCCGGGAAACACCAGCAGCCGTCCCGCGCCGTCGGTGCGCAGGTGCCCGAGCGTCACGTCCAGTGTGCGCCAGAACCGCCCGACCATGGCGTAACTGGGATCGCGACCGCCGGCGTTGGTGTTGATGCCGGTGATCGATTTCTGTCCCGGGTCGATCACCAGCATGGCGGCGCGGTCCGCGTCGCCGACGATCCCCTGATTGCGCCGCTGGCCGGGCAAGCCGGGGGCGATCTCGGCGTTGTCGAGCGGGTTGTTGAAGCCATACCAGGCCGCCTTGGTGTCGGCGACATGCACCGTCCAGGTGATGCGGGCCTCGGCCGCGGTGATTTCGCGGATCACCTCGCCGGCCCGGTTGAACGCGTAGATCCTGAAGCGCTGCACCTGCTTTTTCACGCGCTGCACGCCGTCCTTGTAGCGTCCGTCGGGCAGCGCGGGCACGCCGGGCACCTCGGGGGCGAGGAACCACTCGTCGCTGTTGCCGACCCGGCTGATGCCAAGCGGCGGATAGACCGCGAGGCGAACGATCGTGGTGTCGGCCGGGGGCGTGGTGCGGGCGGTCTGCGCGACGGCCGCGCGCGCGAGCCAGGGGGTGGGCAGGGTTGCGAGCGACAGTCCGGCCAGGAAATCGCGCCGCTTCACGGCGGGTGCGTCCGTTGCGTTGTCCATCTGGTGTTCTCCCCCCTTGCGGTATCGCCTTGCGGCGCAACCCAGGGTGGAGTCTGGCGCGGGCGGGGGGTGTTGAGAAGCGCGCGGGTGGGCGATTTGCGTTATTCGTAACGAAATACCGCGGAAATAACGATTTGATACGGGTATGGCCGAGGGGTGGTTCTCTCCGTTGGGGAGGGGTCGGAGCGTGGTGGATGTTCCGGGTGAGGGAGTTGCCGCACATCCCATCGTTGGTATGTGCCGCGTCACCCTCACCCGCCGCTTCGCGCCGACCTCTCCCGCAGGCGGGAGAGGTAAAGTGGCTTACGGTTTGGTCGTTGCGGGTGGGGTCAACGGCGTGGGGGCCGGCGTGGCGGGCGAGGTGTCGGCTGGTGGCGCCGGGGGCTGGGCTGGGGGCTCGGCTGGGGCCTGGGCCGCGCTCGGGGCGGATGCGGGGGCCGGGCTTGCCGCGAACGGCTGCGTCGGCGCCGCCGGTTGGCTCGCGGCGGGTGGGCTCGCCGCCGGTGGGCCGGCCGTCTGGCCATAGGGCTGCGTCGGCGTCGTGTTCGCCGCCGCGGCGGCCGCCTTCGCACGGTCCGTCAGATCCTGCACACAGCGCCACAACGTGGCACTCGCCGCGGTCGAGCCGTTGAGCGACAGGGCCCACGGCGGCTCGTTGCCCGCCGGGAAACTGATGGTCATCGTGGTGCCATCGCGGAACTGCGTGTCAAAGCTGCGGATCCCGGCCGCCGGGATGGTCCATTGCACCGCGGTGCCGTGCCCTACACCCTGCGCCTGCAAGGGCGGGTTCTGGTCGATCTGCACACTGACATCGATCCCGGTCGGGTCGGGGATGTTCCATGTCGGCTTGTCGGCGTTCGCCGTCAGATCTGACCCGCCGATCGTGTAGGTCAGCGACAGGCTGCGCCCGTCAGACGGGTTATCCGTGCCGATGCCGCACACCGCGGTTCCCTGCAGGTCCTTGTCGGTGAACGCGTGCCAACTGCCGGCGTGGTAGTAGATCGTGGGATCGGCCCAGCCTGCGGCGCCCATCAGTGCGAGCAGGGGAACCGTCGCCGCGATCGTCTGCATCACCCGCGTGCTTGTGCGCATCATCGTCTCCTGTTCATCAATTATTCATCCATTGGGCATCCATTGGGCATCCATTGGGCATCCATTGGGGCGTCCTCTGGACCTGCGCCGCCCGTATCTACCCGGCCGGTATCTACCCGGTCTGTATCCACCTGGTCTGAATCCACCCGGCCTGTATCTACCAGGCCTGTATCCACCCGGTCTGTATCCACCCGGTCTGTATCCACCCGGTACTGGCGGGGGCGCGGGTGAAGTGCTAGCGCTCCGCCGCTGGTCTTTGGCCGTCGCCGAGTTCTGGCACTGCAACCTGCAATGGAGGCCCCATCATGGCCGCAATCGCCGATATCATCGCCCGCGAGATCCTGGACAGCCGCGGCAACCCCACGATCGAGGCGGAGGTCATGCTGGAAAATGGCGCGTCGGGCCGCGCGGCGGTGCCATCCGGGGCGTCGACCGGGGCGCATGAGGCGGTGGAATTGCGTGACGGCGACAAGGCGCGGTTCGCCGGCAAGGGCGTGCGCAACGCCGTGGCCAACGTGCTGGGCGAGATCGCGGAGGCGGTCGAGGGGCTGGAGGCGACCGACCAGGTGGCGCTCGACGACATCCTGATCGACCTTGACGGCACGCCGAACAAGTCGCGGCTGGGTGCGAACGCGATCCTGGCGGTATCTTTGGCGGTGGCGAAGGCGGCCGCGGCGGATGTCGGGCAGCCGCTGTACCGCTACGTCGGCGGGGTCTATGCGCGCACGTTGCCGGTGCCGCAGATGAACATCGTCAACGGCGGCAAGCACGCCGACAACCCGATCGACATCCAGGAGTTCATGATCATGCCGGTCGGCGCCGGCACGCTGGCCGACGGCGTGCGTATGGGCTCGGAGATCTTCCACACCTTGCAGAAGGAGCTGCACGCCGCCGGGCACAGCACCAACGTGGGCGACGAGGGCGGCTTTGCGCCGAACCTGAAATCCGCCGACGAGGCGCTGGGGTTCATCTCGCGCGCCTGCGAGAAGGCGGGTTACCGGCCGGGCGAGGACGTCGTGTTCGCGCTCGATCCGGCGTCGAGCGAATTTTACGAGAACGGCAAGTATGTGCTGGCGGGCGAGGGCAAGACGCTCGATGGCGACGGCATGGTTCGGTATCTGGAGGATCTGTGCGCGCGCTATCCGATCGCCTCGATCGAGGATGGCTGCGCCGAGGACGACTGGGAGACCTGGCGCAGCCTGACGGCGGCGCTGGGCGACAAGATCCAGATCGTCGGCGATGACATTTTCGTCACCAATCCGGAACGCTTGCGCCGCGGCATCGCCGAGCGGTCGGCGAACGCCATCCTGATCAAGGTCAACCAGATCGGCACGCTGTCGGAGACGCTGGAGACGATGCAGATCGCGCATTATGCCGGGTTCCGCTGCGTGATGAGCCATCGGTCGGGGGAGACCGAGGACACCACCATCGCTGACCTGGCGGTAGCGACAAATTGTGGGCAGATTAAGACCGGCAGCCTGTCGCGGTCCGACCGGATCGCGAAATACAACCAGCTTATTCGCATCGAGGCCGAGCTTGGGTCGGCGGCGCGTTATGCCGGGCGGACTGTGCTGCGGCGCTGATTGTTGGCGCGGGCTGGGCGGCGCGGGCGGGCGGGCGGGCGGCAAATTCCACTGCCCGGATAATCGTCCAGCGGGCAACCTTCCAGCCGGCAACCCCAGCCGGCAACCTCAAGGCCGCGCGTCAGTCGATGCCCGTCGTCTCGCCGGGGGCGGTGAACACGAATGTCGGGGCGTAGAACGCCGGCGGCGGGGCGTCTATCACGGTTGCGGGCGGGTAATAGCCCGGCTGGTAGGCGTATCCTGGGGGATAGGCGGGGCCGGGTTGATAGACGGGCCCGGGTTCATAGGCGGCCCCGGGTTGATAGGCCGGAGAAATCAGCCGGATCTGCTCCTGCCACACGTCGCCGCGTCGTGGCTGGTCGCGTGAAACCTCGTCGGCCGTCGCCGGCATGGCTGCCGCCAGGATCGCCGCCGCGCCCGCGCCGGCGAGTATTGATGTTACCCGCTGCATTGCGTTTCTCCCCGACAGGTGGGCGTACTGACGCCGAACCTTGAGGCGCAACGCGCGAGGGGTGGGTTAGGTGCGGTGAAAAACAGCTGGTGATGATCACGTTCCGTCGAACGCTTGTTGCCGACTGCGCTCGCTGTTCGTTCGCACCCTCACCCGTGTCGCTGCGCTCCCCGACCTCTCCCGCAAGAGCGGGCGAGGTGTACGGTTGCGCTGTCGGGGAACCACGTCTGGGTTCGGCGGTTGAAGCGCCAGCAAGGAGACCGCCAATGCCGAAGCCCGCACGCCGCACCACCCGCAAATGGTCCGCCGAAGTGACCGAGCACAGTGATGCGCTCGATCTGAAGCCGGACATATTTACGTCGAAGGACCCGAAGGAGATCGCGAAGTCGCTGAGTTACTCGGCCGAACACAGCCACCGGCGGAAGGCCGAACCGTTTCGCTCGGCGATGTCGATGCTGACGTTCTACGTGAACCGCGCCGGCGACAATCTTTCGGCCCGGCAGCGCAAGGTTCTGGACGCCGCCAAGCGCGAATTGCGCGCGCTGTTCGACCGGCCGGCCGCGAAGGCCTGAGCGCACCGCAACCGAGACGACCGGCCGGCTGCTCCGCCGCGCTTTGGGGCCACGCCCTGGGAGCCACGCCCTGGGAGCCACGCCTCACGTTCAGTTCACCAACACAAGGATGGCTTTACCCCGGCGGCACCCGCGCAGTACTGTCCGCCTGACATGGACGGCAATCCGGCAGGTGGGCAGTAACGGCCTGCGTCGGGACGTATGGAGGGACGGGCTCGGGGATGTCGGATGCGCTGCACATCGTCCTGACGCATCCGTTACGGAATGCAAATGAAATGCGCGGGCTGGTGGACGCCAAGGATTGGTCGACGACCGCCTTGGGGCCGATGGCGGACTGGTCGCCCAGCCTGCGGCTTGCCCTCGACGTCGTGCTGGCGTCGGGATTTCCCATGGCGCTGCGCTGGGGGCCCGACTTCATCCTGATCTACAATGACGGATACAGGCCCATTCTGGGGGAGAAACATCCCTGGGCCCTCGGTCTGCCGGCCCGCGAGGCCTGGTCCGAGGTGTGGCACCAGATCGAACCGGTGCACCGCGACATCCTGGAGGGCAGGTGCGGGGCGGTCTTCGCCGAGGACATGCTGCTGCGGATCCAGCGGCACAAGGACCAGTGGGAAGATGCCCACTTCACCCTGAGCTACAGCCCGACGCCCGATCCCGCGGCGCCGACCGGCATCGGCGGGGTGTTCGTCACCGCGGTCGAAATCACCACCAGGATCGAAACGGAACGCCAGCTTCGCGCCGCCGAGGAGGCGTTGCGCCACCTCAATGCGACGCTCGAACAGCAGGTGGAGGCGCGCACCCGGGAGCGCGACCGGGTCTGGACCAACTCCCGCGATCTGCTGGTGGTTATTGGCGCTGACGGCGTGTTTCGCGCCATCAGTCCGGCCTGGACCGAGGTGCTCGGGCACACGCCCGAGGACGTGGTCGGGCGCAGTTTCCTGGAATTCGTCCACGCCGATGACGCCACGCTGACGCAGGGCAAGCTGGATGCCGCCGCCGCGGGCGACCACCTGACCAATTTCGAGAACCGCTACCGCCACAAGGACGGCAGCGCGCGGTGGATTTCCTGGCACACCTCCGTCGAGGGCGATCTGGTCTATGCCTACGGCCGCGACGTTACCGCAACGAAGGCGGCCGAGGCGGAACTGGCGCGCACGCAGGAGGCGTTGCGCCAGGCGCAGAAGATGGAGGCGATCGGCCAGCTCACCGGCGGCATCGCGCATGACTTCAACAACATGCTGGCGATCGTCATCGGCAGCCTGGATCTCGCGCAGCGGCGCCTGCAGCGTGGCGAGGCGGGGGTGGAACGTTATCTGGAGAACGCCCATGAGGGGGCGTCGCGTGCCGCGGCGCTGACCCAGCGTCTGCTGGCGTTTTCGCGCCAGTCGCCGCTGTCGCCGCGCGTCATCAGCCTGAACGACCTGGTCGCCAGCATGTCGGAGCTGCTGCGGCGGACGTTGGGCGAACGCATTGAACTTGAGGCGGTGCTGGCGGGGGGCCTGTGGCTTGCCAATGTGGATCCGAACCAGTTGGAGAGCGCGATCGTCAATCTCGCGGTGAATGCGAGCGACGCCATGCCGGACGGCGGCAAGCTCACTGTCGAGACCGCCAATGTCTACCTCGACGATCGATACGCTGCCGGCGAGCTCGGCCTGGTGCCCGGCCCATATGTGATGGTTGCGGTCAGTGATGTCGGCGTCGGGATCGCGCCGGACAAGCTGAAACACGTGTTCGATCCGTTTTTCACCACCAAGCCGGTCGGCAAGGGGACCGGGCTCGGGCTCTCGATGGTGTATGGCTTCGCCAAGCAATCCGGCGGTCATGTGCGGATCTATTCGGAGCTTGGCCGCGGCACGACGGTGAAGCTGTATCTGCCGCGGCACTTTGGCGCGGAGGTCGCCGTGCTGGCGCAGGCGGCGCGGCTGCCGACGGCGGCGTCGCGCGCCGAGACGGTGCTGGTGGTGGAGGATGAGGATAGCGTCCGGCAGATGAGCTGCGAGGCGCTGCTCGAGCTCGGCTACACGGTCCACGCGGCGGCCAGCGGCGAGGAGGCGCTGCGGATTTGCGATGCCATCGGCCGGGTGGATGTGCTGTTCACCGACATCGTTATGCCGGGGATGACCGGGCGCCAGTTGGCTGACGCGTTGCGGCGCAAGGGGCAGGTGCTGAAGGTGCTGTATACGACGGGGTATACGCGCAATGCCGTGGTGCATAATGGGGTGTTGGATCCCGGGGTGGTTTTCCTGCCGAAACCATTTACCGTGGAGGACCTGGCGATGAAGCTGCGGGCGGTGCTGGATGCGTGAGGTTGTGCTGGGGGCTTTACCTCTCCCTTGGGAGAGGTTGGGGCGAAGCGGCGGGTGAGGGGGGCGCGGCACGGACCATGGGAGGGGCGGCTCGACCCTCACCCGGAGCGCTGCGCGCTCCGACCTTTCCCAGGGGGAGAGGTAAAGGGAAAATCAGCGGTCAGGAAGGCGGCCATCCGTGACAGTTCCGCATCTAATGCCTGGCGGAATTCGCGATCCTTTGGGGTTGAGCTGGCGTAGCCGGCCTCGAACGCCAGCTTTCCGTCCGGGGCCGCAATATTGATCCAGCCGATCACCTCGTTGCGCCACAGGATCGGCATTGCATAGTAGCCGAACCGGCGCTGCGCCGGCGGCGTATAGGCCTCGAAACGATATTCCCAGCCCCACAGATGCGCGAACCGCCGCCGGTCCCATACCACTGGGTCGAACGGGGCGAGGAAACGCACGGTGTCCTCCGGCTCGGCCCGCTTTCCGACACGCAAGCCGGCCGGCCATAGGTAGGCCTCGCCGCCGACCTCGGTGCGCTCCAGTTCGCCGGTCTTCAGCAACGACAGCACCGCGTCATGCATCCGGCCCAGTCCAGGCGCGCCCCGCGTCAGCAGGTTCAGCGTGCCGCGCAGGCTTGGCTCGGAGATCGGGCAGAGGATGCGCGTCACCAGCATGACCAGCAGGCGCAGACGCTCCTCGGGAGGATGCGACTCCGCATAGGTCGGCGCGACGCCGTAGACGCGGACGCCGTTCTGCCGCCGGGCGACGCGCAGCAGGCCGTAATAGTGCAGGGTCTTCAGCGCGCTGGTGGTCGCCTGCGACAGACCGCCCCAGCCGTTCACCACGCGCTCGCCGCCGAACGCGGCGTGCAGGTCGCGCGGGTGCGCAATGCCGCGCTCGCGCACGAACGCCAGCACCTCGGCGGCCAGGCCCGCCGGCACATGCGTGCCGTCGGCGCAGGCGAGGTCGCGGCGCGGATGGATCAGCCGGTGCGTCGCGCGCGGCATGAAGCCGTAGGCGTAGAGGAAGTCCTCCTCGATCCCGAGGCGGACGAAATGCCGGTCCAGATCGCCCAGGCGGTAGTCGCTCACCCGGTGGCGCAACATCAGGTCCTGCGCCCGGGCCGGAGCGCGGATCGGGTCCGCCTGCACGAACCCGAGCCGCGTGACGGCGCGCCCGAGCGTCGTCGGGGGCTGCAGGGATACCTGCACGGCGCGCGCCTTGGTTTGCTCGAGGGTTCGGGTCATGGGGTTCGGGTCATCTGGGTCGGGTCATGTGGGTGTAACGCCCGGGGTTGGCCGCACCAATGTCTTTTGGGCGCCGACCCCTCCCCCTACCCTTGGTCCGCTTCGCGGCCCAAGCCCTCAAG
>Ga0326727_10026586_pt1 | contig 10716 bp, 8 predicted proteins | sample MB2enrmetagenome_FD_207643 | JGI IMG/M metagenome (GOLD analysis project Ga0326727, IMG submission 207643) | Lab enriched peat soil microbial communities from McLean, Ithaca, NY, United States - MB29MY | ecosystem: Environmental > Terrestrial > Soil > Wetlands > Peat | place: USA: New York... | reverse complement strand
ATCCACCACCACCAGGTTCGCGTTGGCCTGGATGGTCGAGGCGGGCTGCGGCGCCGGGGTGGCCTGGGCCGGGGAGGACTGCCCGGCTGCAAGCGCCGGAGCACACAGTGAAGCTGCGATGAAGGAGGTAAGAAATAGGCGTGTCACGCGACCGGCTCCTTTTTGAACCCTCGATTATAGCTCCGACTTACACGGCGAACGAGAAACTGCCAGGCTGGGCGCTGACCTGATTTGTGATTGCCTTGAAAGCACGCGGCCGGGCCCGGCTGGGCCGGCCCAGGTGCAGAACTTATTGCACGGTGAGTGTCAAAGTGGTCGTGTGCGACAAAGCGCCCGATGCCGCGGTGACGGTTAGAGAATACGAGTCCGCCTTCAGCTTCCCGTTACCCCCGCATCCGGTAAATCCCGCAGCCAGCGCGATGCCGATAAGAGCAAGCACCGCCAGCGTCCTCCATTGTTTCGCAGCCATGCGCAGCCTGCGCGCAAAGGGCAACAGAATCAGGCTCAATGCCAGGGGCAGCGAGCTGCCTCCAAAGGGCCGGGCCGGAGCTTGCAGCGCCGCCTTGCCGGGCAATTGCACCTGAAGCGTCACCGTGGACGCGCCTGACCCCGCCGTCACCGTCGCCGGTGAAAAGCCCGCCGTCGAATCCAATGAAATCCCGATCACACTGAACGTCACCGCTCCCGGCAGTGTCGCGCCGCCTACCGGCGCAATCGCCAGCGAATAGGAAGCCACGCTTCCGGCGGGCACGTTCGCTGTTCCGCCGCCCAGTGCGGCAAGCGTAAAGTCCTCCACCATCTGCGACACCGGGGCGCTGGTTGCCGGCCCATAGCTGCTGTCGCCGGAATAGACCGCGGTAATCGAGTTAGCCAGGCTGGCCAGCGCCGATGTGGTAAAGGTCGCAACCCCCGCCGACACGGTGCCCGTCCCAATCTGCGTTGCGCCATCGTAAAAGGTCACAGTGCCGGTAGGCGGAGTTGCAAAGGAGGAAATGGTCGCCGTAAAGGTCACCGGGTTGGCCAGAAACACAGGGTTGGTGTTGGAGCTCAGCTTCAGTGTGGGAGTTACCGGGATCACCGTAAGCGTAACCGTCGCTGTCGAGGTGGTGTAGTCGGTCGTGTCGGTGGGAGTAAAGGTCGCCGTCAGCGTATGCTGTCCCACGCTCAAAACTGTTCCCGCGGCCGGAGAATAGCTGAAGCTGCCCGCCACCGGCGATGTGGCGTCGAGCTGCGTCCCGCTCAGCGCGGTTCCATACACGATGTTTGCTGGCGTCGGCCATGTAATCGTCGGCGGCTGCTGGAAGATCACGTTATCCGTGTTCGAAACATTGTTCGAGAAGTTCGGGCTGGAGGCGGTCGCGGTAATCAAGCCTGTGGTAGTGCTACCCGGTCCATACGCCGGCACGCTCACGGTCAGAGTCACGGAATCGCTGGCGCTGGCGGCAATGCCGGTAGTCCGCACACAGGTCAGGGTGCCCAGCGTGCAGATCCAGCCGCCGCTTGAGTCCGTCAGGGCAGTTGCCGTTAGCCCCGTCGGCAGTGTGAGCGTCAAAACAGCCGAACTGTACACCACGGTAGTCGCGCTGGTATTGGTTACGTCCACCGTCACCTGGTCGGCGTTGTCGCCCTGCTTGACGATCAACGGGCTGGGGCTGAAAGAGATTGAAAGCGTGGGCACCACCACCGGCGTCACAAAGCTCGACAGGTCAAACAGGGCATATTCGAGCATCTCCTCCTGCGGGGTCATCGTGTGCGGCTGAGCAGAACACGATGAAAACGTCTGGCCGTTCGGGAGGGCAGGATTGTAGTTGGAGCCTGAGGACGAAGCGTTGTACACGTGGTACTCATTGAACAACACACGCCCGCATTGGTTTGCGGCGGCCGCTCCCACCGGCGTGTTGAAGGTAAGTTGCATGATATCGCCGGTGGCGTTGTGGGTCGCCCAGGACTGCGTCGGCGCAATAACACTGGTCAGGTCGTGGCGCAGCGTACTCAGCTGAACCTGCCCGAAGGTCGTCGACGCGCCGGAATTATAAAGCCATTGGGCCAGGGTTGCTCCGTCCGTAAAGCCGGTGTTGACAGTGGCCTCTCCGGGGTCGGGAGCGGGGTTGACACCGCCCACATTCCAATCCGCAACCCCCGTAAAGAGCGAATCATAGGGCGAGTCGGGGTCAAGCCACGCATAGCTGTAATGGGTTGCAAACACACGGCCGCCGGAGTTCGCGTAGCTCTCCAGGTTGGTCGCGCCAGTCGCGGTTGCCTGGCTGCTCGGGTTTCCCTGGCAGGGAAACATCACCACGTCGTAGCCGTTCATGGTCGCCGAACTGGTCATCAGCGCGGTCTGCGAGGGGGTCGACGCATTGATCTCCGACCCGGGCGCTGAGCTGCCCTTGTAAAGATGGATGTGCCCGCCCGCATTCACGCTGCCGTTGTCGTCGGTAAACTCCGTCGGCGATATGCCCATATCCAGCAACACGCACTCCAGCGCATCCACTGAACCCGTGGCGATGGCGATCATGGGAATGTCACCTTGCAAATGGTTGGCGGGCATGTTGAGGGAAAGCCCGGTGAGCGGACCGGCCCCCACCGTCTCGGCAAACTGCCTCCGCCACTTGCCCGCCTGGATAACCAGCGTGTAGCTGGCGTTTACCGGCACATTGCCCAGCGTGAAGGTGCCGTCCACCGCTGTATTGGTGTAGCTCACCACGCCGGTGGGCGTGGAACTGGATGACGTCAGGCACTGCACCCCGGAAGGCAATGGCGCCACCGTCCCGGTGGTTACATAGACCAGCACATTGGGCAGGGGCAGCGAGCCGGCGGTCGTTCTCGGGTCATAGATCGTGCCGCTGATCGTCGTGTTTTGCGCGGACGCATGCGCGCAAAGCAAAGCCGGCGCCAACAGCAGCGCCGCGATCGCACCTTTGAGCCGAGCCGGCAAATTGTATTTGGAGACGAGATTCAAGCGAATCGAGCGGAGGGGTGCGATCATGGCGAGAGATATCCTTTTCCACACATGCCCGTCTGCACGATCGATGTTGCGTGACCCGCGCAGGCGCCGTTCATCGATCGAGAAACCTGCAAGTGCACTTCCGAATATCGTTAGGAACTCAGGAAACATAATATACACAATTAAAGCAATCAATCGCTGGTCGCCGTCACAGGAACTTACGAAAGTCACCCGGGATCCCCGCTGGTACCGTTCGGTAACCAACCTGGATACATTATTTTGCGCCTATCGTCGATCGGGCGGGGGGATGGTCGGCCAACTATCACTAAAGGGGTATTTCCTGATCCTGGGAAAGCAGGGATTCTGTGAATGCACTCATCTGCCTGGTGGCCGATTCGTTGAGAGATTCTCATTTCTCCCAGCCGGACATTCGCGGATGCGCGCAGCCGCCGCTTTTCCCGCCGCCTCGCGTTTCCCGTTTGCCGGCAACGCTGCCTCCGGCCAGAGCGATCGGATCACCTCTTTGCTGCTGTTCCCGGTGAAGGCCCGGAATTCGCCCCATGGATTCTCTACCGACAAAACTCCAGCTCTCAGACCTCCCGGATGGCGCTCAGACAGCCGGCGGAACCATTGAGATCAGCGTTCGCGGCAGGTGGGTGACCGCGCCTGTCTTCCGGGTAAACGGGCAGGACATTGTTACCCGGGGCAAGCGGATCAGGATAGCTGCCTTGCATGACGAAGATTGGCTGGAGGCGGAGATCGCCGATCCCGGGGATTGTCTGAGAAAGTTGAAAGAGTGTCCGAACGCCCCTCCAGCAGACATCTTCCGCTTCTCGCAAAAAGTCCCCGAGACGGTTCCCCGTTACCAATACCCCATGGAGATGCGTAGCGTCGCGGTTGCCGAGGTCGCCACCTTCAAGAAATGGTGGGATGCAATTCCCTCCAATACTCGCCAGAATGTGAAGCGGGCACAAAAGCGCGGCGTCGTCATCAAGGTCCGGGGTTTCGAAGACGATGTAATCCGGGGAATCATCGAGGTGCAAAACGAGACTCCGGTGCGGCAGGGAAAACCTTACCCTCACTATGGAAAGTCGTTTGAACAGGTGCGCCGCGATCACGGCGCGTTCGTCGACCGCAGCGTCTTCATCTGCGCCTATTTCGAGGACGAATTCATCGGTTTTCTGAAGCTCGTGTACCGCGGAAACGTCGCTTCGATATTGCAACTGAACGCCAAGACCGCGCACTACGACAAGCGGCCTTCGAATGCCCTGCTTGCCAAGGCTGTTGAGCTGTGCGAGGCAAAGGGCATCGCCTACCTCACTTATGGGATGTTCAATTACGGCAACAAAGTTGGCGACACGCTTCGCGAATTCAAGGTGCGCCATGGATTCGGCGAGATGCTGCTGCCAACCTATCATGTGCCCCTGACGGCATGGGGCTGGCTGTGCGTAAAGCTCAAACTCTATCGCTCACCCAAGTGCATCCTTCCCGGCAGTGTGCGGGCCGTCGCACGAAAGATCCGGGCGAAATGGTATTCCTCCATCACCTCGAAGAGTTCGTCTGCTTTGGAGCCCTCAACCCCGGCGTAGTGCTGATGACTTCCGGCTCACCACCATCGCTCCCACCGCGGCCGCGAACCTGTTCCTGGGAACCTGCCCCAAAACCTTGCGGTGAAGGGTACGAGCTTCAGCCCGTACGCTGAAGCCTACTCCACGCCCAGCACTTTCACGATCACCCGCTTTGGGCGCTGCCCGTCGAACTCGGCGTAAAATACCCGCTGCCAGGTGCCCAGATCCAGCTTGCCGTTGGTCACCGGCAAAGTGGTTTCGTGGTGCAGCAGCAGCGACTTCAGATGCGCATCGCCGTTGTCCTCGCCGGTGCGGTGGTGTTTGTAATCGGGCCGCGCCGGCGCCAGCTCCTCCAGCCATTTGCCGATGTCCTCAATCAAGCCGCTTTCATGGTCGTTTACATACACCGCCGCCGTAATGTGCATCGGCGAAACGAAGCACAGCCCATCGCGAACGCCGCTGCGCTCCACAATTTGCTCCACCTCGCCGGTGATGTGAACCATCTCCCGCCGCTTCTTCGTTTCAAACACCAGATACTCCGTGTGACTCTTCATCGCAGCCTCCCGGCATGAGCCGGTAATGGGTCAGTTTGAAGGGTACGGGCTTCAGCCCGTATGTAAGCCCGGCAACACCAACGCGGGTTTCAACCCCTGAGGGAACGCTCCTTCAAACTGATCCACTACCCATCAGCCGCATCCGGCGGCAAACCAGCCGCCCAGCCTTTATCCTAAAGAAAGCCGTGACCGCAACCAAAGCTTCCACTGCCGAAGAGCTCTGCCAGCGTGGTCTGGATCTTCTTGCTGCCGGGTCGCCGGCTGAGGCTGCCGAGGCTTTTCGCGCCGCGATTGCCGCCGATCCCGCACCGCCCGGCCCTGCAAGTATTGAAGCGCACCACGGGTTGGTTCGCGCCCTCCGCGACGCCGGCCGGCTGGAGCAATCCATCGCCGCGGCCCTGGCGCTCACCGCGCTCACGCCCGCTGACCCTCTGGCTCACACGGCGCTGTCCATCAGCCTGCAAGCCGCGGGCCACGTGCCCCAGGCCGAGGCCGCCGCCGCCCGCGCTCGGGTTCTGGAGTGGAAGATTCAGCTCCAATCTCTGCCCCATGAGTCCCCGGCAGGAGAGTCCAAGCCGGATCAGGACCCTCAGCCGTGAAGACCCGCCGGCGGCCCACTCCGGCCCAGCGCCTGCGCCGCATGCACTCCCAGCTTGCCCAGGCTTACGGACCCCAGCACTGGTGGCCGGCCAAAACTCCCTTTGAAGTCATCCTCGGCGCCTACCTCACCCAGAACACCGCGTGGAAGGCGGTTGAGCGTTCGCTGGCCAACCTGCGCGCAGCTGGGGCGCTCACCCTCGACGGCCTCCGCTCGCTGCCCCTCGAAGAACTGCGCCGCTGCATTCAGCCTTCCGGCTTTTTCACCCGCAAGGCGCCGGCTCTGAAGGCGTTTGTGGCCATGCTCGACGAGGAGTTCTCGGGATCGCTCGAAGTCCTTGCGGCTACGCCGACCGCTGCGCTCCGCCATCGCCTTCTGGCTCTGCCTGGCGTCGGTCCGGAGACTGCGGACGCCATCCTGCTCTACGCACTCAACCATTCCGTCCCCGTCGCCGACGAATATCTGCGCCGCATCGCCGGGCGCCACCGGCTTCTTGCGCTGCCCTCAGGCTCCAAATCCTACGCCGCCCTCGCCGATCTCACCCGCCAGGCCTTCGCCTCCGATCCCGCTCCTCGCCGCGCAGTCCTCTTCAACGAGTTTCACGCCCTTACCGTGGCCGTAGGCAAAGCCCACTGCGGCCGCACCGCCAATTGCGACGGCTGCCCACTCGCCGCCGATCCTCACCGTTAGCTTTTTAGCTTCTAGCTTCTAGCTCCTCTCTCCTAGCTTTTAGCCGGTCGTGCCGGAGCTCAGTCCATCAACTTCGCACGGAAAAGCTGAAAGCTGAAAGCTAAAAGCTGAAAGCTGAAAGCTAAAAGCTAAAAGCTGAAAGCTGAAAGCTAAAAGCTAAAAGCTGAAAGCTGAAAGCTGAAAGCTGAAAGCTGAAAGCTGAAAGCTGAAAGCTGAAAGCTAAAAGCTAAAAGCTAGCAGCTAGAAGCTCGGCATTTCTGCCCCTCCCGGCGTAATCTGAAGGCATCATGAGTCCATCCGCGCAACAGCCCCAGATGAATCTTGTCCAGACCTCCGACTATCGCGAGTCCTACGCCAACAGCGTGCAGGTGCGCGTCAGCGTGTGGGATTTCCAGCTGGTCTTCGGCCTGGCCGCCAGCGACACCCCGGAGCAGGTGACCATCCGCAACCATCAGGCCATCTATCTGAGCCCCCAGCAGGCCAAGGCCCTGTGGAACGTGCTCGGCCAGAATCTTGCCCAGTACGAACAGGCCTTCGGCACCCTCAACCTGGAGCCGCAGAGCCACAACTTCCCGCAGGGACCCATAAACTAGACCCACGTCGTTGCGACAGGCCACAGGAGCGGTCCTTTGCGCTTCAAGAAACTCATCGAGCCCCGGCTGGACGCGCCGCTGCCGCTGTGGATGATCTTTCCGGTCATCTTTGCGGCTCTCTACGCCACCCACTTCACCCTGCTCAACGTCCCCTACTACTGGGACGAGGCGGGCTACTACATTCCCGCCGCCTGGGACTTCTTCCGCACCGGCTCGCTGATCCCCATCACCACGCTGACCAACGCTCATCCGCCCCTGCCCAGCATTTATCTCGCGCTCTGGTGGAAGGCCTCCGGCTTTCTTCCTGAAGTCACGCGCGAGGCCGTGCTGATGGTGGCTGCGCTGGGCCTGCTGGCGGTTTGGCGGCTGGCCATGCGCCTGGTTGGCCTGCCCTCGGTCGCCTTCTGGACCGTCCTTCTTACCGGCCTCTACCCCATCTGGTTTGCGCAGAGTTCGCTGGCCCATGCCGACATCTTTGCCGCTGCCTGCTCGCTGTGGGGACTGGCGTGCATACTGCCTGAGCACAGCCGCAAGCCCTGGGCCGCCGCGCTGTGGTTTTCCGCCGCCGCGCTATCCAAGGAAACGTCCATCGCCATCCCGCTCACGCTGGCCGCCATCAACCTGTTCGAGGCCGCTCGCGCCCGTCAGGCAACCCGGCGAAGTCTGCTGAGCCAGGCGGCCTGGCTCTCCAGTTGCGTTCTCCCGCTGGCCGCCTGGTACGCCTGGCATTACGCAAAAACCGGCTTCCTCTTCGGCAATCCCGAGTACTTGCGCTACAACGCCCAGGCCAACCTTTCACTCCTGCGCTTCCTCGCCGCCTTCGGCCATCGCATTCTCCACCTCACCGCGCACATGAACATGTTTGTGCCGGTGCTGATGACCATTGCAGCCCTGCTGCTCGAACCACGCCGCGACCCCAACTCCGACGCCGAAGGTGGTGACCGTGCATCCATCGGCCGTCCCGTCCTGCGCCGCATTTTTCTTCTGCTTCTGGTTAACGCCCTCCTGTTCAGCGTGCTCGGGGGCGCGCTGCTTACCCGCTATCTGCTGCCCATGTATCCGCTGGTGCTGCTGGTGGCCGTCACCACTTTTTATCGCCGGATTCCATACTGGCACTGGGTTGCCCTGTTTTCAGCCGCCGCGTTTCTGGTGGGCCTCTTTGTCAATCCGCCCTACGGCTTCGCCCCCGAAGATAACCTCGCCTACGCCCACGTGGCTCGCATGCACCTTGCCGGAATCGCCCAGCTCGAACATCGCTATCCCGGCGCAACGGTGCTTACCGCCTGGCCGATGACCGATGAACTCACCCGGCCCGAACTTGGCTACGTCAAGCAGCCCTGGGATGTTGCCCGGATCGAGGATTTCACTCCCGCCCAGATCGACATCGCCGCCGCGGAGCCGGAAAAATACTCGGCAGCCCTGGTCTTCTCCACCAAGTACGATCCGCCCTCATCGCTGTTCAGCCTGGGCGCCAGGAGCCAGGCCCTCGACGAGCGCTTTTTCGGCCTGCACCACGATCTACCCCCCGAGCTGATCGCCAGGCAATTGGGCGGCGCCATGGTGTGGCGTCACGACGACGATGGCATGTGGATCGCCCTGATCCGCTTCAACCGCCAGGTCGAGGCGCGGCTGGAAACCGGCGGCGATTTTTGGACGCGGAATGGCGTGAGATAATGCGGCTGAGCTCAGCGGAATCCGGCAATTCCTGGCAAGAGGAGGCAATGAATGAGATCGATTTCGGTTGCATGTTATCGCCCGCGGCGCGGTTGCGAGCAGGCGCTCCTTGACCTGGTGCGAGACCACCTTCCACCCCTGCGCGGGCAGGGCCTGGTCACCGATCGCGCGTCAATCGTGATGCGCGCCGCCGACGGGACCATCGTTGAAGTTTTTGAGTGGGTTTCGCAGCAAGCCATCGAAGGCGCGCACTCCAATCCCGTGGTCCTCGAGCTTTGGAAGCGCTTTGAAGACGTTTGCACCTACGAGATTCCATCCAACGTGGCGGAGTTTCAGAAGATGTTCTCGCACTTTGAGCCGGTTTGAGTGCGCTCGCCGCCGCACTCCGCAACGCCTATAATCAGGCTGTCGTGCCTACATCGTTTCCATTCCGCGTCCCATCCGGTTTGAAGCGTGCGCGGCGTCTTGCCGCCCGTGCGGGGCTCACGATTGTAATCGCTCTTTCAATCGCGTTCTGCGCGCGGGGCCAGTCGGCTGATGGCGGTGCGGTGACCCCATCCGCCGCCGACCGCGGGCGCATTCTTCTGGTGCTCCCCTTTGACAACCGCACCGGCCAACCCAGCTTGGAATGGATTCGCGAGGCCGCGGCGGATCTGCTCAGCAGCCGCTTTGGCTCGGCGGGCTTTGAGCCCATGAGCCGCGCTGACCGCAGATACGCTCTTGACCACCTGGGTCTGCCCCAGGGGTTTCAACCCTCCCGCGCCAGTTCGCTCAAGCTGGCCCTGACCCTGGACGCGGATTCGATCGTGGTGGGCAGCTACATCACCGACGGCCCCGGCATTGTGGCCGAGGCGCGGCTGGTAGACGTGCCCCGTTTGCGCATGAGCGAGGCGGTCACCGCCCGCGGCCAGATGAAGGACCTGATCGCCGTCTTCGACTCCCTGGCCTGGAAGCTGACCCGCCAGCTCGATCCCGGAATCAGCGTCGCCGAGGACACTTTCATTGCCGCCGGAGCGGGCCTGCGCCTTGACGCCTTTGAGCAGTACATTCGCGGCATCACCGAGCCCGACCAGGCGGAGCGCCTGCGCCACCTCCAGCAGGCCGTCAGGCTGAGCCCCGGGTTCGGCCCCGCATGGATGGCGCTGGGCCGCGAAGACTATAGCGGCCAGCAGTACGAGCAGGCCGCCGACGCCTTCGCCAAGGTGGACAAGAACGATCCCGACGCCCTCGAGGCCGGCTACTACCGCGGCTTGTCGCTGCTGTTCTCAGGCGATTATGCAAAGGCCGAGCAGGCCTTTGCCGCCGTGGCCCGCATCCTGCCCCTCGCCGAGGTTGTTAACAACGAAGGAGTTGCGGTCAGCCGCCAGGGCCACGACGGAACTGGCCTGTTTGTGCAGGCGGCAGCCGACGATCCCAACTCCGCCGACTACCACTTCAACCTGGCAGTCAGCCTCAGGCACCACGGGCAGACCCCCGGTGCTCTGAACGAGCTGGTCCAGTGTCTCAAACTTCGGCCCAGCGACAGCGAAGCGCTCGCGCTGCAGGCGGCGTGGAAGCAGCCGGCCGCCCAGTCAGGTACCAGGTCGGCCGCGCCGCCCACACCGGTGGCTGCAACCCCCAATGCCGGTGCTGACGCCGAGCCGGCTCCCGATCCGCTTGAACGCATTGTGCGCAGCTTCGATGCCGCCGCCTTTCGTCAGGCGGCGCTCATGCTTGACCAGGTGGACGACGCGCGGCTCGCAGCGCTCACCCCTCTTGAGCGCGCGCAGAAGCTTGCCGCCCAGGCCAGGACCTATCTCGATCGCGGATTGCTGCTTGAAGCCGAGCGGCTTTATCAGGCGGCCGTGGCCGCCGACGGCAACTGCGCCGAAGCCCATGCCGGCCTGGCCCAGGTCCGCGAGCGCACCGGCGACGCCGGCGACGCCCGCATTGAGGCTCATCAGGCCCTGGAACTGAGACCCAGCGCTGATGCGTACCTGGTCCTGGGACGCCTCGATCTTGAAGCCAACCATATCAGCGATGCCAACAACGATGCCGCCGCGGCCCTCAAGCTGGAGCCCGCCAGTCAGGCGGCCCACGAGCTGTCCCGGCA
>Ga0326727_10026585_pt1 | contig 10716 bp, 7 predicted proteins | sample MB2enrmetagenome_FD_207643 | JGI IMG/M metagenome (GOLD analysis project Ga0326727, IMG submission 207643) | Lab enriched peat soil microbial communities from McLean, Ithaca, NY, United States - MB29MY | ecosystem: Environmental > Terrestrial > Soil > Wetlands > Peat | place: USA: New York... | reverse complement strand
GCCAGCGGTTCCACGTTCGCCGGGTGGGGCGGCGCCTGCTCTGGAACGGGCGCCTGCAACCTAACCATGAACTCCAACCAATCCGTCAGCGCAACCTTCAACCTGACACCTGTCGTCACCACTTACCACCTCACCTTGAGCACGACGGGCAGCGGCAGTGGCACGATCACTCCCAGTCCGGTGGGAACCAGTTGTGGTACGAACTGTTATTCCTATGCGTCTGGCACGGCAGTACAGGTGGCGGAGAGTGCGGGCAGCGGTTCCACATTTGCCGGGTGGAGCGGCGCCTGCTCAGGAACGGGCGCCTGCTCGGTGACCATGAACTCCAACCAGTCTGTAAGCGCGACCTTCAACCTGACACCTGTCGTCACCACTTACCACCTCACCTTGAGCACGACGGGGAGCGGCAGCGGCACGATCACTCCCAGTCCGGTGGGAACCAGTTGTGGTACGAACTGCTATTCCTATGCGTCTGGCACGGCAGTACAGGTGGCGGAGAGTGCGGGCAGCGGTTCCACATTTGCCGGGTGGGGCGGCGCCTGCTCTGGAACGGGTGCCTGCAACCTAACCATGAACTCCAACCAGTCCGTCAGCGCAACCTTCAACCTGACACCTGTCGTCACCACTTACCACCTCACCTTAAGCACGACGGGGAGCGGCAGCGGCACGATCACTCCCAGTCCGGTGGGAACCAGTTGTGGTACGAACTGTTATTCCTATGCGTCTGGCACGGCAGTAAAGGTGGCGGAGAGTGCGGGCAGCGGTTCTACATTCGCCGGGTGGGGCGGCGCCTGCTCTGGAACGGGCGCGTGCAACCTGACTATGAACTCCAACCAGTCCGTCAGCGCAACCTTCAACCTGACACCTGTCGTCACGACTTACAACCTCACCACTTCAACTACCGGCACTGGCACCGGCACGGTGGCGCCCAGTCCCGTGGGAACCAGTTGTGGAACCAACTGCTACAGCTACGCCTCCGGAACGGTTGTCGTCCTTACGGCGACACCAACTGGCAGCGACAACTCGGTTTTTGCCGGCTGGTCGGGGGCGTGTTCCGGCTATTTCTGCACCGTGACCATGAGCTCCAACCTCTCGGCTACCGCAACCTTCACGCTGCTCACGCCAGTGGACGGAGAATCCGTCTACCAGGGCACATGGATAGGGATGTTCAGTGCGCAGTATCAAGACTGCTACCAGGATCCCACTACGGGTGATTGCGACTGGGTCAATGGTTCCGAATCGTTCAACATTACCCTCGTCATGACAACAGTGGAGGTAGGTGTTGACGGAACGGATGTGCTGAACATCACCGAAGCCAGCGCGAGCGACCCGTGCTTTGGGAGCCAGGTCGGATTGGTTGCCTTGGAGGTCGGTAGTTCCGCGGTCCTGCCGAACCCGCCTGGGAGCACATCCGTCCCTGGAGACGGATTGAGCTTGTTATTCCCGAACGGGAGCACGCTGGGGACGTACAATCTTACTTCCGGAGATGTTTATACCAGCCTTGCAGGAAACGTGATAGGGAATAGCTTGGATCCCTCGATTCAGCCGAACTACGCCTCCGGCCCAACTGTCTGGGTCTATACCGGCGGGACCGAATGCAGCGATTTGGAGCCGCCGAGTTCTGTCACAGACCGGCAGTACACTCATGCCACTTGGTCGCTTACCAAGAGCGCTCTCTCGGCAAGCTCTAAACCCGCAAGTGTCTTGAAAGGAGAGGATGATCAACACAAGCCATAAAAGAAAGATGAAAACGCAGCGGCCATTGGTTTCTCCGTTTCCATGAGATGGCTGGAGCGGTGCTGGATTACGCCGGCCACTGGTTGCCGGCGAAAGGAGTTCATCCGGCGTACGGGACACTACCGGATGCAATGGGCACGGCACGACGAGTTCAGCGAAAATTGGGGTGTTGACTTTATAAGGCGGCGCAGTTCATTACCAGGGTGAGCCAGGCGGGAACGGGCAACCCGGCAGACAGGAAGAGAGGATATGAGTATGAGAAGGTTTGCGGCAATGATGGTTGCGGTTGTGATGACGATGGCCTCGGCCTGGGCGCAGACGGCAGCGCGCGCCGGTGCTGGCAACGCGGCCTACGTGAACAAGGCGGAAGTGGCCAAGGCTGCGTCTGGTTTGAAGGCGGACCTCTCGGCCTCGGGCGCCGCAGCGGGCTATGTGCCGGTGTTTACCGACGGCTCGGGCGACCTGCAGAACTCGGCGCTTTTCCAGTTGAACGCAGGCACGACCGCGGCTCCGGTCTGGAACCTCGGCTTCGGCACCATCACACCCGCCTTCAACATAAACTTCGTCTCGCAGGTCGATCCCGCGGCCATCGCCATCGACGGGTACGGGGCGGTCGGCATCAACTTCATTGGCCGGCGGGCCGAAGGCACCCTGGCCGCACCCAGTGCCATCCTGAACGGTGACAACATTATGGCTATGCAGGGACGCGGCTACGGAGCCACCAAATTCTCCACTTCCAGCCGCGCCTATATGAAGTTCTTTGCCGCCGAGAACTGGACGGATGCGGCGCAGGGCACCTACATTTCGCTGGCGACGACCCCGACGGGCACCGCCGCCACGGCCGAACGCCTGCGCATTACCGCCGCCGGCAACGTCGGCATCGGCACCACCGCGCCGGCCTATCCGCTGTCGGTCAACGGCGTCATCCAGAGCAGCGCGGGCGGCTTCCGCTTCCCTGACAACACGGTGCAGACGACGGCTGCGGTGGGCGGCGGAAGCGGCGTGACGCTGAGTTCGCCCGACGGCTCGATTACGGTGGGCGGCACGGCGGCGGCGCCGACCGTGGAGGCGAACACCTCAGTGGTACAGAAACGCGTCACGGGCACCTGCGCGGCGGGCACGGCGGTGACGGCGGTGAGTGCCTCGGGCGCGGTAACCTGCGCGGCCGCGGGCGGCACGTCAGGTACGGTCCCGCTGGTGGTGGCGAACGTCAAGCTCACGGGCAGCTACGGACTGGGCACGACGCAGACGATTTACACGGCCACGGCCGACGGGTTTTACCGCGTTTCGGTGTACATGAACGTGGGCACCGTGGGCACCTGCTCCAGCATTCCGTGCGCGGGCGAGGCGGTGACGATCCAGTGGAATGACGGGGTCTCGACGACGGCGCTGGCGACGGCCAACTGCAACCTGGTGACGGTGTGCGGCGCCTCGGTGGTCACGCCGGTGTGGGTGAAGAGCGGAGGGACGATCAGCGCCTACGGCCAGAGTTACGGCTCAGGCACGGCCCCGACCGGTGGCAGCTACAACGCCTACGTGCTGGTGGAGCAGTTGTAAGGCAACCGGAGGCACGCCGCCAAGACTGCACGCTTCTCTGCTCCCGATGTTGCACCACAGGCCGCGCCCATGGGCGGCGCGGCCTGCCTATCCAACCGAATTCGAGTTTCGCAGGTAGCCCACCCTCAATCGGCGCACCTGGCACCTGCCGACGGCAACGGAGTGCGCGGTTAGCCTTGCAGGGACGGCGCTTACCTTGCGCTGGTGATTCCGGTCGCCACTCCCGCCGTCCGGGCTTTCCATTTCTGTAATAGTTCCGTACTGTCACATCTTCTGTGTGGCGCCCCTCTTACAGTGAATGTCAGGAGATTCTCATGGTGCAGTTACAGGCTGACGTCCACCCCAAGGGAACCCATGCCCGTGTGCTTTTGACCAGCGTTTTCGGACCTTTTGCGCAGGACGACGAGTTCGGCTCCCGCGCGATCAATCCCATGGAGCTCTACCACAACCAGGTCACACGGGCACAAGGCTCCTATTCTCTGCGCATGTTCCATCGCTCCTGGGGCATTCTGATGATTCAGCACAACATTTCTGCGCCCTGTGCGGTGCTTGATTTTCCCACGCTTCCACGCTTCGAGCAGGAGTTGCGCGACAATGAGTACGATATCGTCGGCATATCCGCCATCATTGCCAACGTCGGCAAGGTCCGTGAGATGTGCAAGCGCGTTCGCCAAATCTTACCGAAGGCCACCATCATTATCGGAGGCCACGTCGCAGCCATTCCCGGCCTCCAACACCTTGTGGATGCTGACTTCGTCGTGAAGGGCGAAGGCATCCGCTGGATGCGCGAATACCTTGGTGAAAACCCTGAGCGTCCCATCGAACACCCTGCCATGCTCTCCGCCTTTGACATGCGTGTCATGGGCATGAAGATGGGCGACAAGGGCGATGACACGGCTGCCACCATCATTCCCTCGGTAGGCTGCCCGATCGGTTGTAACTTCTGCTCCACATCCGCTTTTTTCGGAGGCAAGGGCAAGTGGACCGAGTTTCTCCACACTGGAGATGAGATCTTCCACCAAATGCTCAGTGCCGAACGAGAGCTCGGAGTGCATTCATTCTTCATCATGGACGAGAACTTCCTGCTCAACCGCCCCCGCGCCCTGCAACTCCTCGCCCGCATGAAGGAAAACAACAAGGCTTGGGCGCTGTACGTTTTCTCCTCAATGAACGCCATCCGCAAGTACTCCATCGATGAACTGGTACAACTCGGTATCTCATGGATCTGGATGGGACTCGAATCACCGAAGTCCGGCTATGAAAAGCTCAAAGGTGCCGACACCCTTCGCATCACTCAGGAACTCCACCGGAACGGCATAAAGCTACTGGGTTCCACCATTGTTGGTCTGGAACACCAAACCCCGGAGAACATTCTCGGCGAAATCGACTATGCGGTCTCGCACCGCACCGACTTCCATCAGTTCATGCTCTACACGCCCATACCTGGCACTCCGCTGCATGCGCAGATGACGGCAGAGGGCCGGATGCTTGAAGGAATCGACCCAGCCGACATTCATGGGCAGTTCAAGTTCAACTTCAGCCACGGTGCGATCTCCCGCGATCAGTCCAAAAGATTCCTTGATTGGGCTTTCCAGCACGACTTTGAAGAAAATGGCCCCAGCATCTTCCGCATATGCGAAACCATGTTTAGTGGATGGATTCGCCACAAGAACCATCCCGATCCGCGCGTTCGCGCCCGTTTTGCCTGGGAGGCGAAGAGCCTGAAGAGTACCTACTCCGCTACGCTTTGGGCCATGGAAAAGCGGCTCGCCCATGTGAACGCCGCGGTGGCCGGAAAAATCCGCCGCCTCCGGTTCCAGGTTGAAGATGAGTTCGGCTTCGGTTCCCGCCTCTGGTCGCACCTTGCCGGCCCCCTGCTTTTCTGGAGTTCCAAACGCGAGGACAGGCGCCTTGCCCACGGCATCACTTACGAACCGCCGGTCTGCTTTACCCGTCGGAACTGGGCAGACTAACGAGTTGCTTGGCCTCGCAAAGGCACGCGCAGGATGGTCGGCCGCTTGATCCAGATGACGTCAGTGTTCATTGACACGATTGGGTTGAAATCAGCGAGCGTTCGGCGGTGAGGATCCCCACCACACCCCGGCTGCCGACCACCGGCGACCCCAGCCGCTGGAAGCCTCATTCAGCAGATGAGAATATTCATGCAGCAACTCACAGCCCTGACGGACGCGGGACAAAAGGCCAAGGCTCCCTGATCTCAGCGGAGTACGGTCGCCACCGCCGCCTGAGTTATGTCTGAGGACAGCGGCAGGGGTAGCGGATGACCCGGTCAGACTCTTGTGCCCCTATCAGGCCAACGGCGGGTCAGTTGGATTAATCGGCTGTCCTTCCGAGTTTGCCGAGGCGATGAAAGAAAGAAATCTCTGGCCGAACCCAGATATCCGGTATGTGGACTGCGGGGCCTGCTGAAAGTATCGCTTGAAACTATCTACTAGGCTGCGGGCATAAGTCTCTGGGGACTGTGAAGACCTTGGTATGACCGGGGTGCGCAAGTCTAATTCTCTGAGTTTGACTGACTCTTGGACAAGGCCAAGGCTTGCCAACCGGGACAGGCCGGGACTCTCGTGTTTTGGAATCCCGGTTCGCTGGGGATGGGAAGGAAGACTGTTGATTTCGGCAAGTCGGCGCAACATCCTTATATCTTCGAGGCTCAATTCCTGGAGCGTTCGAACATACTGCTCCTTGTCCTGTTTGACAAATTCGCTGGTACCGCTATTCGCCAGCGCCTCTCCAAGTGTCTTTAGCTTTTCCTCCTGGTGAGTTGCGTGCAGTTTCTCAAGTACCAGCATGAGCAGCGATTGGAACTCCTCTGATTCGTAGTAGCTCTTATCCGGAATCTTCTGCTCAATGCGCTTTTGCTGTTCCTCAAGTGCCTCGGCAACCTTGAGCAATCGCCTTTCGAAACGAGCAGAACTGTTCAGTATCAGCCCTGTAAGGACTTGGGAAAAGAAGGGCAACGCGGCCAGGGCTGCCGCCGCAGCGCCAGACAGTCCTATGCGAGCCAAGCGCGCAGGCAGATACGACGACTCCTCGATCTCCTCCTTCGCTTGCCGCAGTTCAATGCCAACTGGATCATCAATCGCCACAGTATTTCCTCGTTCGTATAGAAATGGTACTCGCGGCAAACGACAGCAGCCAGAGCTGTTTACGGAACCCTTTCCATATCGCCCTGGCGTGCCCCCTTCCCTCCTCAATCCAGAAAGTTTGGCGCCCCCTGAGGTAACGAAGAGTAGCGTTTTTCCGATAGACCCGAGGGGCAGAAGTGCCGAAAATCCGGGCACTCTGGGATTCGGCTGGAATTGAACTCGTTGAAGCTAAAGGAAAAGTGCGGAAACGGTCGGGAGTTTCTGGAAGGATTTGGCGTCCCCGGCGGGATTCGAACCCGCGTTATCGCCGTGAAAGGGCGGTGTCCTAGGCCGGGCTAGACGACGGGGACGCAGCTAGGCAGGGTTGTACGACCTCATTCATACTAGCAACCAGCCAAGCCAGTGTCAAAGCCAGCAGGCTTGTTCAATGGAAATGCGCGATGGCGGGTTGCGGTGGAAATACACAATTGGTGAGCGCCTGCATTGGAGCCGGGCGAACCACGCGGGCAGCAACCGGATGCGATGCGTTCAGACGATGCATTGGGTTAGCATGAAAGACGAGGATGCGCCGCAAGCCAGGGTCTGCAATCGAGCTTCGCTGGATTGCGGCGAACGTCTGGACTGGGGCGCTGGGCGCTCAAGGAGGACCACAACGAATGGCCGATACTTTGAATCTCAGCCTCTGGTTTCCGGGCTTTGACGCGGAGCTGATGTTGCCGCGGCTGGTGGAGGTGTTGCGCCACTTTCCTTTTTCCGAGAGCCGCAGCGGAGTGCAGTACGCCTCCGTGCAGCCGGTGGATTGGGGCGAGCCATCTCTGTTCGAGGAGAGCTTCTCGCCCGGGGTGAGCGCCGAGGAAGCAGCCGAGGCGCTGCGGGAATATGCCCAGGCGGACTTTGCCGTGAGCCTGGAGGCATATTGGGATTTGTGGATGCTCGACGCGGCCAGCAAGGAATGGGTCCTGCGTCCGGAGAAAGTGCTTTTCACCGCGCAGGGACTGGAGTTTGACGAGGGTGCGTTCGCCTCCAGCGGGCACATCCTGATCGATTTCGGTTTGGATTTTCCGTTTCTGCATGAAGGCGTGGAGTTGAACGCGGACGACGCGCTGCGGGTGAAAGCCAACGTGGCCGCGCTAATCGAATTCACCCACCGGGTGGAGCGGAACTGCAATACGACAGGGCGCGTGCTGTGGTCGGAGAGCGAGGAAAACCTGGCTCAAAAGCTGATCGCGCGGCTGCAACAGGTGCAGTAGGTGACAAGAATTGCGATTGCAACGGGGTGCGTCCGGTGCCATCGTTTGGGACAACGATTTACTTTCCGGGCAATCGTTTTGGAGGTGAATATTACTGAGTAGTAAATGGTTGCGCAGAGTGGCAAAGGATTGACTGCACGGGTAACGATTTTCGAAGGGCCATTACTGAGTGGTCAATGGTTCGAATCAGCATCCATTCTTGATCTCAACTTTCCATCGTCATGCTCACCGGGATCGATGGCGAAGGATGGCGTCGGCCTTAGCCTGCTACCATATCTCATCTTCCTTTTCGGAAATATTCCGTGTCCTGGATCCCGCCGTTAACCCGCTCCGCTAACGAACGCTTCTACCATCCCGAGCTCGATGGGCTGCGCTTCTGCGCCTTCTTCCTCATCTTCCTTCATCACTCCATGTCGCACGACCCAGCGTTTTACACCGGCATGGGCGTTGCCCCGTGGCTGGCATCCGCGCTTGCCGCCCTCGCCTCGGCCGGAGCCATGGGCGTGCAGCTCTTTTTCCTGCTCAGTTCCTACCTGGTCACCGAGTTGCTGATCCGCGAGCGCGAACTGCGCGGCAGCATCGATCTGAAGGCCTTCTACGTCCGCCGGTCGCTGCGCATCTGGCCGCTCTACCTCGCCTTCCTCGCCCTGGCCTGGGCGATGCAGTGGTTCGTCCCCGGGCAGCACATTGGATGGCGCGCTCTTCTGGCTTTCCTTTTTCTCGGCGGCAACTGGTGGATTGTGTTCGTCGGCTTTCCCTCGTCGGTCATTTTTCCTCTCTGGTTTGTCTCCCTGCAGGAGCAGTTCTATCTGTTCTGGCCAGCCACCATGCGGAAGCTCTCCGCGCGTGGAATGCTAATGGCCGCCGCGGGGATGCTCTGGGTCGCCACCCTGGTGCGCTGGTATCTTGCTTCGCGACACACGTGGGAATCGAAAATGTGGTGCAACACTTTCGTCCATCTGGACGCCATCGCCTTCGGCATCATGCTCGCCGTGCTGCTGGGCGGGCAGGCACCGCGTCTGACGGCGCTGCACCGCGCCGCACTGCTCGTCGGAGGCGTCACCTGTTTCGTTTTGGCCGGCAGCTACTTCCGCATCAAGTTCGATCCGCTTACGACTTCGCGCGTACTCCTGGGCTATCCCGTCGCCGCCCTGGGAGCCGTCGCGCTATTCCTGGGCACGATCCACAGCGCCGGACGGCCCGCATCCGCCAGTACCTGGATGAACTCGTTCCTCTACCTCGGACGTATTTCCTACGGACTTTACGTGTTCCACGTGCTCGGCCTCATGATCAGCGACTACGCGGTCCAGCAGCAGGACCGGAGCCTTGGCCGCTACTTTTTCCGCAACGGCGTCGCCCTTGCCATCGCCATGGTCTTCGCGGCCATCAGCTACCGCTGGCTGGAGTCGCCCTTCCTCAGCTTGAAGCAGCGCTTCACTCACGTCCTGTCGCGGCCGGGTGGGTAACGGAAGCGTCGGAGTCCGACGCTTCCGTTTTCTTGATTGTAGGGAAGGAAACGACTATTCTTGCGCCGGAGGGAGTGCCATGTATAAGTACAAAGACGCTATCGAATCTGTGGCAGGTTACGATCGAGAATACCGTTCTCCTCAAAGGCCCAAGTTCGAATTCGCTGGGCCCTACGATCTGTTCCCGGAATCGGGGAACGGGAGTCTGACAGTTTCCTCTGACAATAGTTGGCCCCACGCCTGGCCACTGTCTGATCGTCAAGGCGTTTATATCATCATGAACGAGCAGCTTGGTGTGTGTTACGTGGGCAAGGCTTCGATGGGAAACTGCATCGGCTCGAGATTGTCCAGCTACTTCGGGTACGAAAGCGAAACGGATCGGCGGTGCAAGATATACCATCGTGAGGGATGGACGGAAAAGCCTAGGTACGTAATGTGTGTTGCCGTGCCTGAAGACTCGCCGTTCGAGGCGCCAGCCCTTGAAGAGTTCCTTATCCGAGAGCTTGCCCCGCCCGACAACAAGCGCGGCGTGCCTCCCGCTGTGCCTTATTAGATGGGCATTTGGCTTAATACCCCAAGTTCGTTTTCTCGTAGCCGACTTGGGGGCACCTTGCAGTTGCTTTTGCTCTTGCAGTTATTGCTGATTCTGTTCAGGCCGCTTTGACAGCGGGCGCGACGCTCCATACTATGTCTTGCATGAAAAACCTGCTGCTGTTCACCCTTGCCGCTTCGCTCACCGCCCTGGGACAGACACAGACCTTCGCGACCTCGGCGGGAGACGTGAAGGTAACGCCGCTGTTCCACGCCAGCACGCTGATCCAGGCTGGAGGCAAAACCATCTACGTAGATCCGGCCAAGCCCGCCAAGCTCACGGGGCTGCCCAAGGCCGACCTGATCCTGATCACTCATATCCACTACGATCACTTCGATCCCGACTCCATCGCCGCCATCCGCAAGGCTGGCACCGTGGTCATCGCTCCGGCTTCGGTGGTTGAAAAGTTTCCCTCCGCGCAGGCGATTGCCAACGGGCAATCACGCCAGTGGGAGCAATGGACCATCGAAGCGGTTCCCGCGTATAACCTGGTGCGCGGCCCTGCCGCCGGCCAACTCTTCCATCCCAAGGGTCGCGACAACGGCTACGTCCTGACCTTCGGCGGCAAGCGCTTCTACTTCTCCTCGGACACGGAAGGCACGCCGGAGATGCGCGCCCTGACCCACATTGACGTTGCCTTTATCTGCATGAACCTTCCCTACACGATGGCGCCCGAGGAAGCTGCCGACGCGGTGAAAGCCTTTCACCCCACGGTCGTGATTCCCTACCACTACCGGGGTTCGGACCTCAAGATTTTCCAGCAGCGACTGGAAGGCAGCGGCATCGAGGTGCGGCTGCTCGACTGGTATCCGAAGTAGGGAGGTTGCTTGGATTAAGGCGAGAGAGAGGCGCCGGGATCGCGCCGGTGCGGGCGGGAGAAGAGTCGATGGCCGGCCGAAAAGCTTGAAGCTGCATCGGAGAGCTGAGCTGCGCTGGGGTCCTTCGCTGCGCTCAGGATGACACTCCTTGTTGAGAAACACTCGGACAGCGCGACACCTTCTTAGAAG